>OCTW011615157.1_pt1 | contig 12780 bp, 8 predicted proteins | sample 1539671 | NCBI WGS metagenome assembly OCTW01 (sample SAMN02144230, study PRJEB22623) | gut metagenome | biome: sheep rumen | host: Ovis aries | place: New Zealand | reverse complement strand
GACGTAGCGCCGCACCTTCTTGTTATTCCCCGTCAGTTTCCGCAGACTGGGTACATAGAACGGGTTGGGGATGAACCGCATGTCGAAGGTAACATCTGTCTCCTCCGGCACACCGTATTTATATCCGAAGGACATGAGGTTCAGCGCAAACTTCGTCTGGGTCTCCGGGTCCGACGTAAACATGTGCTCCATCTCGGCATTGAAAGCCGCCACCTTCAGACTGGTTGTGTCGATGATGACATCCGCCTGTCTGCGGAAGGGATCCAGAATCCGCCGTTCCCGCTCAATCACGTCCCGGGTTGCCGGTCCGTTCGTCAGCGGATGGCTGCGCCGGGTCTCGTTATACCGCTTCACCAGCGTATCGTCACTGGCCTCCAGATAGAGCATGGTCAGGTCCACCATCTCGTTTTCCCGGAGGTACTGCAGGAGTCCGCTGATATCCCGGAGGAATTCATCACTGCGGATGTCCACCACGAAGGCAGCCCGGGTGATACTGCTGCCGCCGTAGTAGGTCAGTTCGATAAAGTTGCGGATGAGGGCGGGCGGCATATTGTCAATACAATAATACCCCCGGTCCTCAAACCAGTCTGCCGCATGGGTCTTCCCCGCTCCGGAAAGTCCGGATATGAGGACGACCCGGATCTTATCTTCCTTCATGCTCACCAAATCGGACATCCGTTATCCCTCACCTGTCCCTTCTGTCGATATTCTCTCTGCACTCTATATTCACAATCCGGGCGGGATCCAGCCCCGCCTCCAGCGCCCGCAGGATGCCGCCCTGATAGCTGCCCACCCGTTCCGGCGTGTGGGCGTCACTGGAAATGACGAAACGAACTTCCGGCACCTTCATCGCAGTCCGGATTTCCTCCGTGGTCAGATGGGTGTGCCAGGTGCTGATTTCCATCCAGGTCCCCCGTTCCCCGCAGGCACGGGCGACCTCCGCCATATCCACCGGTCCCTTGTCCCCGGGATGGGTGAGAATCCGTATATCATTCTCATAGAGCGCATTCACATACATTTCCGTCATGACCCGCCGGAGATTCGCTTTCTGTCCGGAAGGCATCAGCCCGTAGGAGGCAAACTTGTTCCCGCTGAGATGGCTGTTCGCCACACCGTAATGATACCCCGCCAGCAGGAAATCGAACCGCCGGGCCAGCTCCGGCTCCACATCCAGATGGTTTCCGCCTTCCTTCAGATTCGCCTCCACGCTCTGCCAGATCCGGATATCCGGGTATTCCCGCTTCAGGGCTTCAATCTCCTGCCGCTGTTCGGAAATCCGTTCCCGCCGGATTCCGTAGAACAGGTGTCCCGGCCCGTGATCCGAAATGGCGATTTCCCGAAGGCCCTTCCGCCGCGCCTCTTCCACATTCTGCCGGACGGTTCCCTTTCCGTGGGGCTTCGGAAATCCGTGGGAGTAGATCGTATGAGTGTGGAAATCGAAGGTCATGCGGTATTCGCTGTACACATCCTTCTCCATGGGCTATTCCTCCGGTCCGCCGATGATGCGCACTTCCGGTTCCAGCAGGATGCCGGTCTGATCGAAGACCGTATTCTGAACCAGATGCATCAGATCGATAATATCCCGGGGCGTCGCTCCGCCCCGGTTGATGACAAAGCCGCAGTGCTTCTCGGACACCTGGGCGCCGCCCACCCGGGCACCTCTCAGTCCTGCGTCCTGAATCAGCTTCCCTGCGAAATGACCCGCCGGCCGTTTGAAGAAACTGCCGGCGCTGGGATACTGAAGCGGCTGCTTGCTGCTGCGCTTCTCCAGCATCTCCTTCATTCTCCTGCGGATCTTCTCCGGGTCGTCCGGTGTCAGCCGGATGCGGACGGAGGTGACAATGTCCCCGGTTTCTTCGAAAATACTGTGCCGGTAGGAAAGATCCATCTCTTCCACCGGGACAGTGCGGAGAGCGTCCCCGTCCGCCGTCACCACATCCGCAGAGACCGTCACATCCTTCATCTCGGATCCGTATGCGCCGGCATCCATGAATACGGCACCCCCCAGACTGCCCGGAATGCCGGACAGATTCTCGAACCCGGCGAGCCCCGCTTCCAGTGCGGCATTCGCCGCCTGGGACATGAGAGCTGCCGCGCCGACCACCAGTTCATTCCCTTCCCGGCGGATTTCCCCGAAGGAAGGCCCCAGCTTCAGAACCGTGCCGTGAAACCCTCCTTCCCGGAACAGGGTATTGCTGCCGTTTCCCAGCATGACGAAGGGGGACCCGGATCGCCGGATCTCCCGCAGTGCCTCCGCCAGTTCTTCCGGTGTGTCCGGGATCAGCATGCAGTCCGCATTTCCCCCGGTGCGGAAGGACGTGTATATTCCCATATTGACATCTGTCAGTCTTTCCATATTATTTTTCCTCTGTATCCTCTGTGCTCTTCGTGTTCTTCTGCTCCGGCTGCTGTTTCGCCTTCCCCGGGCGCTTCCATACATAATTTCCCTTCGCAGCCTTCCAGCGGTGACGCCGCATCACGCTGTCCAGATCCACCATGCCCCAGTTCGGCTTATGATAGTTCGGATCCACCACATCCCGGGGATCCGCCCCGTAACTGTTGAATTCCAGATAATCGGTGATCTCCGACGGATATCCTTCCCGCTTCAGCGAATGGGACAGATACCGGTCCCAGTAGTATGCAATCACCGCAACGGTAGGCACGCCCAGAATCATACCCGGCACGCCGAACACACCGCCGCCCACAATGATGGCGAACATGACCCAGAAGCTGGCCAGTCCGGTGGTTCCGCCCAGAATGGCCGGCCCCAGAATATTTCCGTCGAACTGCTGCAGTACGAAGACCCAGATCAGGAAGATACCTGCCTTGATCGGATCCTGGATGCATATGATGATGGAGGACGGAATCGCCCCGATGAACGGACCGAAGAACGGAATGACATTGGTCATTCCCACGATTGTGCTGACCAGCACCGGGAACGGCAGTTTCAGCAGCAGCATGCCCACATAGCAGATGATGCCGATGATGATGGAATCGATGATCTTCCCGTTGATGAAGCCGCCGAAAGTGCGGTTGACGAAGTTCCAGAAGTCCATCACGCCGTTATACCGCTTCCGTCCGCAGGAGACCAGAATCAGCCGGCGGGATTTCGCCTTCAGGATTTCTTTCCCGTTCAGAACATAGACACAGACGATCAGGCCGATCAGCATATCCAGCATGACTTTCAGCGTGTTGATGATCCCCACGGACAGCTTGGAAATCAGACTTCCCACACCGGGCAGAAAGACATTCTCCAGTTTGGATATCCCGTAGCTGGTGCTCCGGTTGATGAATCCGTCCACAGAATCCGCCAGATCCCGGTGCCCGCTCTCCACCAGCATGTGCTTCACCCAGACCGAAAATTCGCTGACCTTCCCCGGCATCACTTCCACCAGTCCCACAATACTGTTGAAAATCTGGGGAATGAGCAGCGCCAGAAATGCAACGATCAGGCCGATCAGTACAGCCATGGAGATCACCGTACCCAGAATCCTGGCCCAGGTCATGGCCCGCTTGCCCCGGAGCCTGCGGTGCAGCCGGACATAGAAGAACCGTACGGTGCCGTTATAGACCGGACACAGCAGGTAAGCCATGATGCCGCCGATGATGAAAGGCCTGAGAATGCGCATCAGCTCGTCCACGGCGCCCCGGAAAACACCGATGTTCTTGCAGAAAAAATAAAAGCAGATAATCGCCGCACCGATCAGAAAATACCTTAATCCGCTGCGAAACGCCTCGTTCTTAAATCGCTCTTTCATATCTTCCCTCTCTCATTCCCTTCATATGTACCCAGTATTTTAGCACATTCTTCGTTCATTCTCCATCCATCGTTGACAAGACTCCGTAATGAAATTAGAATTGAGACATTGCGCCGGCAAGGCGCACGGAACATTCAAGAACTTCTCGTTTATATAGATGTAACTATATAGATGTAACAGAAAAAAGGAGCAGAACCCATGTCTCGCAACCATTTCAATCCCGGACGGAAATCCGGTTTCGCCGTTTCCCGAACGCTGGTGATCCTGCTAACAGCTGCTGCACTGGTGCTGCTGGGGGTCATCCTGTACACCCAGAGAGCAGGCTTTCATGCCGGCACCATGGCCCGGAATCCGAAGAAATCCTACAGCCGCATCGCTCTTCCCCGGCGGATCATGCTGTATACCGGAGAGAAACAGACGTTGAAACCCCGGAAGCTGGATTCCGGAAAGGAGCTTCCGGAAATTTCCTGGGGCACGAAGGATCCGTCCACAGCGCAAGTGACAAAGGGCAACGTGGTTTCCGCCCGAAAAGCCGGAAAGACCACTCTGACCTGGCGCACCGACAGCGGAGAAAAGCAGAATCTGACGGTTTTCGTCCGCCGGAAACCGACGAAAAAGGTGATCTACCTCACGTTTGACGACGGCCCGGGCGCCCGGAATACGCCGCGGCTCCTGAACTTGCTGAAGAAATACGATGCAAAAGCCACCTTCTTCCTGGTGGGGACGGAAGTGTCCGCTCACCCGGAGATCGTCCGCCGGGAATTCCGGGAAGGACACACGGTGGCCATCCACACCTACACCCATAATTACAACCAGATCTACAAGAACACCTCGGCATTCTTCCGGGACTTCGACCGGATTGAAAAGCAGCTGACCGGGATTACCGGCCAGAAACCCCGCTTCAACCGGATGCCGGGGGGCAGCAACAATGCCATCGTCTCCCGGAAAAACGCAAAGACGATCCAGCGGATTCTCCGCAAGAAGGGATATGTCTGCATGGACTGGAACGCAGCCACCAACGATGCGGTGGGCATCGCCTATTCCACAGATACCATGGCCCGTTACGGCATGAAATCTATCAACGCCGTCCGGACACCCATCGTGCTGATCCACGATTCTGATATGAAAACGAAGACGGTGCCGGTTGTGAAGAAACTGCTAAAGCATTATACGAAGAAAGGATACTCCTTCGAAGCCCTGGATATGTACCATGGACCGGCGATCCAGTTCACGAAATAATCCCGGTGCCGGGGCAGCCGGGACGGAACCGATACGAAAAAAAGGAGAGATGCGTCATGAAATTACTGGTTGTCAGCGACACCCACGGAAAGACAGAAAAGGTCCGGGACGTTTACGGGAAGATTTCCGCCCGGGATTCCATCGATGCGCTGATTCACTGCGGTGATTATAAACGGGATGCGGAAGAACTGGCCCGGATCCTGGACATCCCGGTTTACGGCATCCCGGGCAACTGCGACGGCGGCTTCCGGGCAGAATTTCTCACCGTCCCGACGCCGGCCGGGAACATTCTGGTGACCCACGGCCACGGCGAACATGTGGATTACGACCTGGAAGAACTGAACCAGCTGGCGCTGAGCCTGGACTGCCGCTGCGCCTGCTTCGGCCACACCCATGTGCCGGTTCAGGAGACTTCCGCCGAGGGCGTTCTGATGGTGAATCCGGGAAGCCTCACCCGGCCCCGGGACGGCAGTTCCGACGGATCCTGCGCCGTTCTGTATGCAGAGCCGGAGGGCATCACCGCATCCATCCTTCATTATGATTCGATCATGAAGGAACCGGGAAGCACTTCAGGAGGCAGCCGGCCGCCGAAGAAAAAAGCAAGGGGCGGATTCCTCCGAAAAATCATGAATTACAGTGACGGGCAGTAATGCCCGTCATTTTAGCATGCGGGCCGCCATCTTGTCCGCCCGGCCGTCGATGCCGGGGCACTTCAGAATACTGCGGGGGTCATTAGCCGTCTCCGTCAGAATGCCGTGGCCCGGTACCGGAAAATTCTTGTTCAGGCACATGGCGTCCAGAATCTGTTCCGCAACAATGTCTCCGCCGCTGTAGCCGGAGACCACCAGACCGTAGACCCGCTTCCGGCTGAAATCCTCGAAATTCTTCCGGAACAGCGCTGTCAGCCGGTTAAAGAAGGCGTTGATATTCGCACTCACCGCATCATTGTAATTCGGGCAGATCAGCATGATCTCATCCGCCCGGAGAATGGCGGGATACACTTTCTCCACCATGACCCCGCCGTAGAAGCAGTCCGCCTGCTCTCCGAAGTGGAGACAGGCCTGGAAACTGCATCCCCGGCAGTCCACCACCGTGCCGTTCCGCAGGGAGATTTCCTCCAGTTCCCCCCGGCTGCCGATCCGTTCCCGGATCATCTGCCAGAGAAGAAGGGTGTTGGAGGTCTTCCGGCTGCTGGCATGGATGGCCAGGATCCGGGGCTTCCCGCCGCCTGCCGGACCGGGGAGCCGGAACTGCTCCAGCCTCCGGACCAGACGGGCCGCACTCAGACAGTAGGCCTCCTCCACATCCACACCCTGCAGCTTCGCCTGGGTCCGGAAATTATACAGAGATCCGGTGGCTTCTACCATAGGCTTCCCCGGCAGATCCATGCCCGCCTGATTGGCGAAAAAAGCCAGTTCCCGGCCCACCTGTTTCGTGAACAGTTCTCCGGGTCCGTCCACCAGAATCCCGCCGCAGCTGCCCTCCATACAGTCCGGGTGCAGAACCAGGTGCTCCATAATCCGGCGGTATCCTTCCCCCGGTCCGCCGGCGGAAAGGGCCACACAGAACAGCACCCGTCCGTTCCGCACGCCGCAGAAATCCGCCGCATCCGCCTCTTCAAACGCTGCCCCCTCCAGGGCACGGTCCAGAATCCGGAGCAGGCGCCCGCCCCGGCCGGCGCCGCAGTCAGCCTTGATCACAGTGATCATGATTCCTCATCTCCTTCGTCCGCCGCATGATCGAACGGCTTCCGGTTATTCTTTGTCCAGCGCACACAGCCCCCGGTACGCTCCGGCCAGCCGGGCATACAGCAGCGGGCTCAGTTCCGGGTCCTCGAACTCGGTTCCCTCCGGGGTCAGCCGGTTTTTTAGGCCGAAGTATGCGCCCCGGTCCCTGTCCCCCAGCCAGACGGAACTGTAATGCCATTCCCCCCTCAGCGTCAGCAGAACAGACAGCGCCGCCGAGGAGAAGGCCGGGGCGATATACGGCTTGTAGCCCAGTTCCCGGACCCGGAGGTTGGCGCCGGCAGTCAGGTCGGTCAGTTCCCGGGACAGCCGGTCGTCGTAAGCGATGATGCTGTTGGCAATGACCAGATCCCGGCCGTGGGGACCGAAGGCTCTCCCCTCCGTCAGGTAGGAAGCGTAACGGGGGTCCCTCTCCGCATAGTAACAGGCTCTGGCGTTCATGACCCCCAGTCCGTACCCCCGGATCTGGTCCGGCATGAGGCCGGAGGTGCGTCGGAAGGCCGCTGCCAGGGGATCCACCGGGTCCGAGATGATACAGACGAGACCGGTGTAACCGGCTTTTTTTGCCAATTGGCCGTAATGGGATATGATCCCCCGGTTCGCCGCCAGCTGCGCCATGCGCACATCCCCGGACGCCCCCACTTCCGGCACCCCTTTCGAAGCACAGAACAGGAAAACGTCACAGTCGAACACATCTTCTTCGTCGACAATATCCACCGGCGGCAGCACCCCGGCTTCTCCCTTCTCCATCGGGAAGGGATAGCGGATCTGGTTGATCTCCATTTCCAGCCGCTCCAGGTTATTCCGGTTCAGATCGCAGATGCCGATGGAATCGATGACATCTCCGCCCAGAAGCCGGAGACCCGTGAGCAACGTCCTGCCCACGTCCCCCAGTGCTGCGATGTTCACCCGGCACCGGTCCCCCGGCAGCGGATCCCGGGTCAGGGCGATCCGCCGACGGAGTCCGATCTCCGCCGGCAGACTGCTGACCCGCCGCCCGTCTTCCACCGGAATCCATTGATATTCTTCTTCCTGCATAGTCTCACTCCCGGGCTAATCGCCCCACTTCAGCCGGATCAGCCGCTCGATATCATTTTCAATGAACCGGGACGGCTCCACGTTTTCGTCGAATTTCACTGCCACATCCATGTCCGGAATCCGCGGCGTGGTGATCACTTCACCCAGCCTCTTCAAGGTCAGACGCTTCGAATAGGTATCCTGGTAGACCTCCTGCAGCGTCTCCATAATATGCTTCGCATTCCGGAGGCAGGTGAGGGAATACTGATATTCCGCGTCCGGATCCCCCTTCCCGATGAACTCCGGTTTCACGTACGGCATGATCAGATTGACCGAGGAACTGCGTTCACAGCCGCCGTACCCCTTCCGGCTGTCGATGCTGTCGCCGCCCACGAACGGGTAGCAGTCCCGCTCGTTGAGCCACATGCGGATCGTCGGCAGGAAGTAGGCGCTTTCCACATTCAGATTCTGGTCCGCCATCAGGTCCATGGCCCGGCCGGTCATAACGCCGGAGAGCACCACCTTGATCTCCACCCCTGCCTTCTTTAGATAGGGGGTCAGCATGCGCATGCGGTGCCCCTTGTGCAGCAGGTCATCGATCAGGATCACCGGACGGTTGAAGGATTTGATGGTCCGGACCTGGTTCATCACAGAGGAATAGTTGTGGGCCTCTGCAATTTTGAACCCTTTCACGGAACGGTTGAAATATTTTTCAATATGCAGCGCCTTGGTCACTGTGTTCGGCACCAGCACGTCGCTCAGGGCTTTCCCGAACGGCACGGACATATACGGCCCCCGCCGCTTCCGCTTATCATCGATGGTGGAGACGCCGTTCAGTTCCGCCACCTTGCGGATGATCTTGTTATGCACCGCACTCATGTTGAAGGACAGGATCAGGTTCCCCGGATAGATCTGATTCATCACCTTCAGCAGGTGATCGTGGGCATCTTTCAAAGCCCGCAGAACCCGGGGATCCTTGTTGAACGGGTTCTTGATAATGGTCTCCACATCCCGGAAGATGATCACCGGCGACTTCATGTCCACCGCCAGCAGCGGACGGTCCGCCTCCTCCGGCGCAATGTTCACGAATCCCTGTTTCTTCAGGGCCCGGAGCACCGGCTCATTATATCCCGCCTCGTCCACCGGGTTGTAGATCGCATAGGCATAGTCCCGGGCGATGAGTTCCGTCAGCATCTCCGTGATGGCAATCTGACTCACATTCTCGATTTCTCCGTGCCGGTCCGCATAGAAGAATCCGATGGACGCCACACTTCCCTTCGCACTCAGACGAATGTGGGCCGCCACCGCCGGATCCTTCACTTCTTTCAGCAGATCACGGGTCCCCACCGGGTGAACGGCCGAGAAGGCGATCATTTTTTTGTCCTTCCCCGCATTATCGATGTACTGGGTCCAGACATGATCCTGCTCCACATACCGGTCCACCGCATTGGTATCATACCCTGTCCCGGTCAGCTGACTGTACAGGGGCCAGAGGCTCTCCGCACCCCGGGGCTTGAAGGCACCGATGCCGATTTCCCGGGCCTCCAGCACGTGCTTGTACGTCGGCTCCCGGAGGTACATGTCGTTGTCGTAGATGAAATTCTGAGCCACCGCATCGATCAGATTCGAGATATCCCGGTTCAGGTCGATGTTCTCCCGGATCTTGGTGGAGCTGATGTCCTCGTAGAACTTGTCCAGCTTCAGGCGGATCACATCCGCCTTGATGCCGTAGGTCTTCTGCTCCGGATCCTCCCCCTCATTTTCGCTGGATTCCCTGGCGAAGATGATGTGGTTCACCGTATGAATGGAATCCGGCATCGGCGGTGCCTTATAGGCCGACGCATTCTCCACCACGTCGGAACCCACCGCAATGTACAGGTCCTTCCCCTCGAACACCTTCTTCAGGTATTTCACATCCTCCGGATTCGCAATATTGATGGAAATATCATCCGGGAACGGGTACATGTTCTCTTCGTTTGCCACCGACATATTCATGATCTTCCGGCGCATGAGCCGGGGCTGGGTGTGCTTGGACCAGGAGAATTCATCCAGGGCCAGATAAACGTCGAATCCCATATCCCGGATCCGGGCGGCCACAGCCTTGTGCCCGAGGCTGAACGGGTCGAACGTTCCCGGGTAGAAACAGGCCTTCCGCCGCTTCGGAAAGGCGAAACTCCCGGTCTCGAACTGATGCAGGCCGATGTACCGGTAGATGTGGTTCAGCACGGCGGCATTACTATAAAAATCCAGATCCCCCTCCACATTCTCATTCAGCATGACCCGGATCTTCTTGCAGCAGTGCACGAACAGGAAATCCTTCTGCTCCATGGGAACCCGGGACTCCGCAAACAGCGCCCCCACATCCACGAACGCATCCCGGCTCAGCTCCCGGTTATAGTGGGAGCAGGCCTTGATCATAATATAGAGCATCCGGAGCTGCCGCTTCGCATTCTCCTCCCCGGGGAACTGGGAAGCAAAGTAATGGAAATTCCGCAGCATGACGCCGATGGTATTCACCATGGACGCCGCCACCTGAATGTTGGCCCCGAGAATATGCTGTTCCAGCGTGATAATCATCTCATCCAGCTCGCTGGGCCGGAGCATCAGCGTCAGCCGTCCCAGGAACTCCGGCACGTATTTGGACACAATCGGATCCCCGGTTTCCAGGCCGTTGAAAAGTTCCACCGCCAGCTCGTTCCGCTGGGAGTAGGTCATCTCCCGGCAGATCCGGATCAGCGCCCGGCCCGCCGTATTTCTCACCGACACCGTTTCACTGACCTTCAGCAGATTGGTCAGATGCATGCCCAGATGCATCATGCTGCCCAGGTCCTTGTCATCCCGGAGATTCCGGAGCATCAGTTCGATGTTCGCCACCTTGATGATCCAGCTGGTGCCCATCTTCAGGTCCTCCAGGAACAGTGCCCCTTCACTGTCCTGGAAATTCTGGTCGTCCGCCGGCAGCCCCATGACAACGCGAAGATCCCGGTAGTACTCTTCTTCATCGTAATCCGGAAGATATTTCCGGGCGGTGCGGATCGCACCCACCAGCAGCTCCTTGATTTCCGCCTGCTGCGCCCGCCGGATGAACGGAATCACCTCCTGCCGGAAGGTCTCGTCGGTCTCCGGCCGGACATCCATCAGCGTTTTCAGCAGAATCAGTTCATGTTCGGTGCGCTCCTCCGCCGTCATGGCGGCAGGCTCAGCTTCTTCCCGGTAGTACTCTGCCAGGGTTTCCAGATAGGCCCGGCGCTCCTCTTCATCCGAACCCTTCAGCGCGGAGCGGACAAAATGTCCCATGCAGTAGCCGATCCATTTCTTGTGCTGCTCTGTGTAACGGAGCCCCGGCTCCGCAATCTGCTTCAGGTAGTCCCGGAAAAGGGAAAGGTTCGTCACTGCTTTCTTCCGGAGATGAACTCCCTCCGGCAGTTCTTTCTCATAATTCTCATTGAAATCCGAGATGATTCTTCCCATGAGATCCGCCGCCTGAAGCCGGATGTCCGCTTCCCGGTGGGACAGAAGCTCGAACAGGAATTTCAGCGTCATCGTCTTCTGCCGCTCCGTCATGTAAGTGGAATATTCATCGAAAATGTTGATATAGGTGCGGACATTCTTCCACTGCCGCTCGCTTCTGGCCGCTTCAATCAGATTGCCGAAGTCGCTGTCCTTGCTGAAGATACTCATGAGACGGATGTTGTGACTGATGGCCTCGTATTTCAGCTGGCTGACAATGTCCTCCCCCTCCAGCAGAACCTGCTCCCGCTTCGTCGGCTGCGGCGGTTCCGCCGGCTTCCTCGGACACTTTCCGAATTGCTCCGGCAGCGCCGTCTCCACCCCGAATTCCCGCATGTAATCTTCGAAATCCTTCAGTTTCGCATAGACCTTCTGATAGCGCTGCCGCTTCGCATCGTCCACATTATCCAGCTTATTCAGAATGACATCGAAGGACTCCTTCAGTGTATAGAAATGGACTTCTTCCGTCCCGTCCTCCTTCCGGCTGCTCTTCACCCGGAAATCCGCATAGATCAGCAGCAGGGACTCCACCGACAGGTTCTCCAGTTCCAGATCCCAGACAGAATGATTCACGGCGATATGACCGATGGCCGGAAGATGCACCCTGGCGCAGTACAGGTCGGTGTAATAATAGTGCAGATACGGAACCCGCTTCCCTTCGTTCTTCTTGCAGCCGTACTTCCCGATATCATGGAGCGCAGCCGCGCCGGAAATGACCGCCAGATCCACCGGGACTCCCACTTCCGCCAGCTGGTAGGCCATGTACATGGCCACGTAATGCACTCCGCCGATGTGGCCGATGGTGTTGAAAGGGGTGATCTCACAACCGATCCGCATGAATTCCAGGATGTATTCCTCCCGGAAGAGATCCAGCATCTCCAGATACTCCCGGTTCCAGTTTCCCGCCAGCACTTCCTGCCGGTTCAGAAGCCACAGATCCTTCCGGGGATCGAACGGCAGCGTCTTCCGTTCGAACTTCAGCGCCGCCCGCAGCACCTGCATCAGCAGAGCCCGGCCTGTCTCGTACTCCTCCTCATCCGGAAGCTCGGCGGTTTCCGGAAACAGCCTGGCCAGAATGTGATTGTAGCAGTAGGTCAGCCATCCTTCCTCCGGCTCGTCCTCCAGACAATCCAGGTATTTCCGGGCGGTTTCCGCCACTTCCTCCATCAGAAAGCGGCCCTGCTCCGGGGTGCCGCAGTAGGCTTCCTGGGACCGTTCCTCCTGCTCTGCCAGTTCTCCTGCAATCTGCCGCAGGGCGTCGGAGGAGAGCAGCCGTTCAATCCGCTCCTCGTCCAGATCCGCTTCTTCCAGAAAATCCGGGTCCCGCAGTTCCGTCTCCAGCATTTCTGCGATTTCTGTTCTGATTTCCCTGTTTTCGTCCATATCGCACCTCATTCCGGCAGAAAATAATGTTCTCAGAATAATTGTATCTTTCCCACATCCTGCTGTCAATCCGGGCATGACTTTCATGAACGGCACACAAAAAAAGCAGGCGGGCTGCTCCGCAGCCC
>OCTW011568025.1_pt1 | contig 12780 bp, 13 predicted proteins | sample 1539671 | NCBI WGS metagenome assembly OCTW01 (sample SAMN02144230, study PRJEB22623) | gut metagenome | biome: sheep rumen | host: Ovis aries | place: New Zealand | reverse complement strand
TGGCGAGGTTGTTCTGCAGACCGTCGTAGGAACTGGACAGAAGGCCGGGGCCGAGGGATACTTCGAGCATCTTGCCGAGGAACTCGACGTTGTCGCCGGCCTTGAGGCCGCGGGTGCTCTCAAAGACCTGGACGGACGCCTTGTCGCCGCCCACCTTGATGACCTCGGCGAGGAGTTTGGTGCCGGCGAGGTCGATGTGGCAGAGTTCGTTCTCGGCCACAGGACCGTCTACCTGCACTGTCACCAGGTTGGACACGATGCCCGTTACTTTACCTTTTGTACTCATTGGTGTCTATAGATTTTTTATTGTTTCTGATTTCGTCTACAAGCTTCCTGAAAAGCTCGCGTCCCGTCTCGGGATCGAGCCTGAGCCAGCGTACTATGATCTGGAGCTTGGCCACGAAGGCGAGAATGGCGTCGAGAGTGAAGACCTCAAGACCTGTGATCCCGTCTATCTTGTCCCATACCAGATCGTCCAGCCCCCTTTCCCTTGCGAGGATGTCTGTCCCCTTAAGAACGGCTTCAACCTTGGGCTTGTCCTCGAACTCGCGCTCCTCGGCCTCCTCGTCCAGCACGAGGATGTCCATCCCCTCGGGGCGGCCAAGAGCGTTGTTGAGAAACTCCACGCGTGTGTTGCGCAGGTCGAGATCGTAGGAGAAATACTCCCTGATGAAGCGGTCGCGGCTTGTGAGCGCCTTGCGGTAGAAATCTGCATTGAGATTCTCGGGGGCAAAGCCCGCGAGCAGCAAGTCGAGCTGCGCGGCGTCGGCCTTCGAGAGCTGGCTGCGGATTTCTCCTATGATGGCGTCGCTGTCTATCTGACCGCGATAGTCACTGGTGATTACGGGGAGACTGGCTACTATGTATTCGTAATTATTCACCGAAGAGAAGCTTTTTGGTGAGCGGACGCATGTACTCGCTGATGAGGGCCGTGAAGGTCTCGTCTGTGAGGCTTACGAACCAACCGCCGTCGGCGGGGCCGATGGTGAATCCGCCGGCAATCTTCTTGGAGAAATCTGCCTTGACGCCGGCCTTGAGAGTCTTGGCGAGTGTGGCGGACACCCACGGCTCCAGTTCTTTGCGGAGCGATTCGGGGAGAACGACCTCGAGATCCGCACTCTGTTCGGTGCTGAAGTTCTTGGCTACGGCGAGGATGATCTCCTTGAGGAAATCGGTCTCGGAGAGAGCTTTCTCCGTGCCCTGTTTGACGACACACGAGTCGAGGATGTTCTCGATGTCTTTGCGCGTAGCCTGAAGGGCCTGTTCGCTTGCCATCCGGATGTCGGATTTGGCCTTGTTCCTGAGGTCTTCTGCTTCCTTTTCGGCTTTGGCGACGATAGATGCGGCCTCTGCCTTGGCGTCTGCCACTATCTTCTCGGCCTGGGCCTTGGCGTCGGCAAGATACTTGTCGCCGTCTTCCTTGCCCTTGGCAAGACCGTCCTGATAGAGCTTGTCGGTGAGTTCTTGGAGTTTGCTTTGCATATTATAGTATAGTTGTTGTTCGTATCATCGTTACGGTCTGCCCGAAGGCGGCCTTTTCCCGGACTAGGGTCGCGAAGCGACGGCCGCTTTCGGGCAGACCGTAACTATTTTTACAAAAAATGCGCGTAAAGATAATCAAAAGCCTTCAAAAAGACAATTAAATGTAATTACTGTTGATGCGCCGGCTTCAGAAGATCGAGCACAACCTTCACCGGATTGAAGGTCTCGACGGGCACCTCTACGAACGAAGTGAGCCAGTCGGACATGGCGCCGTTCCACAGCCCGGGGAGTTCGAGGGCCTTGAGCTCGCGCCCCTGGTAGCTCTTCGAGCTGATGAATCCGGTCTCGTGGTCGACATATTCGGGCAGATTGAACTTCTCGCCGCGTGAGTCGCGCAGGCAGCAGACGAGGTCGACCGGATTGAAGTGGGTCGCTTCACGCATCAGTGAAGGGTCGCTGATCTGCACGCTCTCGAGTATCTGCAGGGAAGTGCTGCCGTCTTTTTCGCGGATGATGAACGGGCCGCCTCCGGGCTCGCCTTCATTTCTGACCATGCCGCATACGCGGAGCGGGCGGTCGAGTTTGGCGCGAAGGGCAAGGGCGCGCTCCTTACAGGACTTGAACTCGGGCATCTCGATGCAGAACTCCTTGAGCAGGAACTCTTCGATCTCGTTGCAGAGAGCCTGGCACTCGTCGGTGGCATAAGGGTCTTCGTAGGGAGGGAAGTAGCCGGCAATGTTGGGCTGATATGGAGCGGGGTTGATACCTGCCACCTGATCGAATTCGTAGAGCAGCCCGAAAGCGCGGTCGCGCAGCTGAAGCGCACGGCCCATAAGAGCCTTTTTATAGAGCGCGGTCACGGGAAGCAGCCGCTCGACTGCGACATTGTCGATATTCTTGATGCTGACGAGCTCTTCGTCAATCTCATTGAGATTGTGGATCAGCGCACCGTGCCCGGCAGGGCGGGTAAGGACGGTGCCGTCTTCCTTAAGGAACGGTTTGTTGTCAGGAGTTACGGCGATGGTGTCCGTGCTCTTGTCCTGGTAGGTGAAACGGATGTCGTAGCGCACGTCGTATTTCTTCTCGTAAGCATCTTTAACCTCCGCAAGGGCGGCTTCGAACAGGTCGCGGTGCTCCGGCGATATCGTGAAAGTGAGATGAACCGTACCGTCCTGCCCGCGCATATACTCCTTGCCCTCGATGAGGTGCTCGGCGAGCGCCGTACGCACTTCATCGGCATAGCGGTGGAACTTCAGTACGCCCTTGGGCTTGGAACCATAGCCGAGGCCTTCGGGCCCCAGAAGCGCATCCGCTGTCGCGACGGGGTCGTGGGGGGCTTTGCCGAAAACGGCAGGGTCGTAGAAGGCGAATTTCTCGATATTGTCTGCGAGTTTCTCAATAGTCTCGGGCTTATGGGCGAAAACGTCCTTGAACATGCGCGAGGCTGCGCCCGAGGCCGGTACGAACTTGCACTTGCCGTGGACTTCAGCCGTGTCAGCGTATGCTGCTGCCTGCTTCAGCCCTTCTTCGGAGAGCTTCACTATTCCGCGGCCGATGGTGGCGGCTCCAACTATCTTGAGTGAGGGAAAGCCTTCTTTGAATCGCTCGATTTGTTCTTCCTGTGTCATGATTATGTGGTGTTTGGATTATTCGATGAAAAACTCCCTGCGGTATTTGTAGTTGCGCCGCAGTTCCTTGAAGTCGCCGGGATTCATCCTGAAAAGGAAATCGTCGGTGAATATAGGGTAGTTGTACTGAAGGGTGCTTGCCATCTGTCCCTGGCTCATTCCCGTGAAATTGAGGCTGATGGAGTCCATGCCCTCGATGTCGGGAACCGGTACGAAGTCGTAGAGTTCGGTGATCCCGAAGAACCTGGCGGTCGAACGTACGGCCATGCGGGTGCCGCCGAGTTTTCCCTGGTATGAATAGCCCGCTATGTGGGGGGTGGCAATGTCGGCGACAGCCACGAGGCGGGGGTCGACGTCGGGCTCGCCGTTCCATGTGTCGATCACGAGCGAATCGAGGCGGGGGAGAGCCTTGAGAAGGGCTTCGTCGTCGACGACCTCGCCGCGGGCGGTGTTGATCAGCATCGCGCCGAACTTGAGCTTGGAGAAGAAGTCGTCGGAACACATCCGGCGGGTCTGGTCCGTAAGAGGGACGTGGAGGGTGACTATGTCGGAGTTGGCGAGGAGGTGGTCCAGCGAGCAGAACTGCGATGGCCCTTCCTCTTCTTCGCGGGGAGGGTCGTTGAGGAGCACTTTGAATCCCAGCTTACGGGCAGCGTTCTCAACCCTGATTCCGCAGCTCCCGCATCCGATGATTCCGATTGTCGATCCCAGGATGTTGCGGCTCTTTCGGGCGGCGCAGCCGAACATGGCCGAAAACACGTAGTTCATCACGGCTCCGGCGTTGCAGCCGGCGGCGTTGGAGACATGGATGCCGTGTTCGTTGCACCACTGCAGGTCGATATGGTCGGTACCGATCGCGGCGGTCGAGATCATCTTTACGTTGGTGCCGTCGAGAAGCGCGGCGTTGCACTTGGTGCGGGTGCGGATTATGAGCCCGTCGACGTTGAGAAGGTCGTTGTGAGAAATCTCGGCCCCGTCGAGGTAGACGACTTCGGCGTAAGGCTCGAAGACGCCATGGATGAAGGGGATGGATTTTTCGATGACAAGTTTCATTTCAGAATGAGCTTTTCGACCTTGCGAAGCTTGGGGCTGTCCTTGATGAAGAGTTCATCCTGATCAAGAACCGCATTGATTTTAGAGATAAGTTCGTCCGTCTGAAGAAACAGCATGCTCCTTACCACGGAAGAGTTGAGGGTGATCGAAAGGGTTCCGTCGCGGAAGAACTTTCTGATTGTGTATGGCGCGGCCTGCGAGACTTCGTCCCAGGCAAGGTAGACCCTGCGGCTGTTGTGGGATGCGCTGATGCCCATAGCCTTGACGTAGCGGAGCATGATGTTTTCCATCCCTTCCGCTGTCTTTTTCTCTACTTTCATTGGCGGGTGAAGACGCCTCCCTCCGCCTTGTAGAATGTGGATTCCTGGGTGATGCCGCTGATGATGCGCTCGAGGCGCGATTTGTCGGTGTCGGTGATGAAGATCTGGCCAAAATCGCTACTTGCTACCATCTCGAGGAGATTGCGCGTGCGGTCGAAGTCGAGTTTGTCGAAAAGGTCGTCGAGAAGCAGCATGGGCGCAAATCCGTAGCGCTCCTTCATGATCTCGTACTGGGCAAATTTGAGGGAGATCAGGAAAGACTTCTGCTGGCCCTGTGAGCCGACCTTTCGGATAGGCTCGCCGTCCATCGTGAAGACAAGGTCGTCGCGCTGGATACCGCATCCGGTAAAGCCGAGCATCCTGTCTTTGGCGAGGTTGTCCTTGAGGAGATCGTAAAGAGGCGCGTTCTGAAGGTCGGAACGGTAGCGGATCCCCACCGTCTCACGCCCGCCCGAAAGCATTTCATAGAACTTGCTCACGCGCGGCTCGATGGCCTGAGCGAATGCGAGGCGTTTCTGGTAGATCCGCGAGCCCCACTCCGCGAGGCGGGTGTCGATGGTGTCGATGATGGAGTCGTCGGCTTCGCCTTTGAGGATGACGTTGCGGGTCTGCAGGAGCTTGGCGTAGCGCTGCATGTCGGAGAGGAACTCCCGGTCGATCTGCGAAAGCACGGCGTTGGAAAAACGCCTGCGCTCTTCCGAAGAGTCGCTCACGAGGGAGGTGTCGCCCGGGGAGACCATCACTATCGGAAGGATTCCGATATGCTCGCTGATCTTGGTATATTGCTTCCCGTCGTGGGTTACCTTCTTTTCTTCTCCGGATACCGCCTTGATGCCGAAACGCGAGGTGCGCCCTTCATGCATAGTGTAGGTCCCGGAAAGTTCGAAAGACTGCGAACCGTGGGCGAAGTTGTACTTGTCTGAGGATCCGAATGCGCTTTTGGTCATCGAGAGGTAGTAGACGGCGTCGAGCAGGTTTGTCTTGCCCTCACCGTTGCCGCCGCACAGGCAGTTGAGGTTGGGAGAGAACTCAAGCTCCTGAAGGGTTATGTTCCTCCAGTTGCACGCCACTATTTTGTCCAGAACAGGCATCGGTTATTTTTTGGAGGCGCGAGGGTGCGCCTTGTTGTACACGTTTTTAAGCTTTTCGACGGAATTGTGGGTATAGACCTGGGTCGCGGCGAGCGAAGAGTGACCGAGCAGCTCTTTAATGCTGTTGATATCGGTACCTTCGTTCAGAAGTTCGGTGGCGAGGGTGTGCCTCAGGACGTGCGGGGATTTCCTTGCTGTAATCTCAGGCACGGCCCCGAGTTCGTCCTTGACGGCCCTGTCCACGAAAACGGGGTAGAGCTTGCCTCCGGACTTGGTGAGCAGGAGAGGGGAGTCTGATCCGCCCGTCTCGATACCCATTTTGTCTACTACACGCAAATATAGCAAAATATCCTCGCAAACAGATTCCGGCATGGGGATTTCCCTCATTTTGTCACCCTTGCCAAGTACGTGGAGAACATGTCTTCTGGCGTCGAACGAACCGCGGGTGAGTCCGATCAGTTCGCTGCGGCGTATTCCGGTGGAGAATAGGATGCTGATTATAAGCCTTTGGAGGACCCTGGAGTAAAGCTGTAAGTCACCCTTGTCGCCAGGCTTGCAACTGAACAGGCTGAGGACTTCGGTGCTGCCGTAGATGGCAGTCTTTTCGAAGTATTCGTCGATCGAGTCTTCGCGGTAGAAGACCGGAAGCCTCTTTTCGACCTTCGGGCGCGGAAGTGTGCGGACCGGGTTGGACTGGAGTTCGCCCTGGGCAACGAGCCAGCGGCAGAATCCGCTGAGCACGCTCATGTGAAGCCCCACGGTGCGGGCGCCCACCCCCTTTTCGTCAAGCAGATGGACTTCATAGCTGCGTATGACTGGGGCGCAGAGCGCACCGGGCAGCTGCTCGGGTGCGGCAAATGCTTCGAACCCTTCGAGAATCTCGCGGTAAATCGCCTGGGTGCGGGATGAATAACGCTTCACTCCGCCGACATACGAGAGGTATTTGACGATAAGTTCGCTCATTTCCAGAATGGTTCCTGCTCCCAGCCTTCGGGGAAGCCCATCTGGGCCGGATCGACTATGGGGTAGTTGTGGATAAGGGTCTTCAGACGGTCTGCGAAGGTATTGGTCGGCTTCACGGTGTTCTGAAGGTATTTTATCAGGCAGAGAGTCAGATAGATGTGCTGGGAGGCGTCGGGCTCCTGCGGCGGGAAGAGGTCGCGGGGTGAGCCTGGCACGAGGGCTTCGACGCTTATTGTTTTGTTCCACAGACGGTTGTGGTGCGCGCACATGTTGCGGATGTAGACCAGATGGTGCAGCCAGGAGTTGAAGATGATATCCGACACGCCGTAGTGCTCGGCTATCCGGCTGCGCAGTCTTCCGGGCTTCATCGCGGAATAGAGGCTGACCAAGGTGCCCATGGAAGTGGCTTCGAGGGCGAGCCAGCAGGGAGGAAGCGGATTGGAGTACTTGCGGTAGAAACTCTTGATTGCGTCGTTGTCCGAGCGCTGGACCTCGGCGGTAAGGTGGCGGAGAATGTCGCGGTGATCGCGTTTGTTGCTGAAATAGTCGGGGTTGAGGTACCAGTATCCCGATTCGTCGGAAGATGACGCATAGGCGATGCGGGCGCGGATCGACACCTCTATTTTCTCCATCTCGTGGAAGATGAGTTCGCGGAGACGCCGGTCGAAGCCGTAGAGGGCATAGGCGTCGTCCATCGAGGCTCCGGGGCGGAAACGATGGGTCTGCCTGTCCTCCATCAGGGGGACAAGGTAACTCTTGAGCCGGGAGTAGCTGACATTCTGGAGGACGCGGAGCGCCTTCTTTTCGTCGGTAATCAAGAGCCCCTGGCTCCTTAGAAGCTTTATCTGGTCTTCGAACGACAGCGCGCTGCCGTGAAACTCTGTTTTAAGCATAGTGCAGACACAAATATAACAAAAAACGATTAAATTTGCGCGAATGGGAACGATATGGGATCCGCTGCGCCGCAAAGATGTCGCACTTACTCCTGAGGAGCAGGTGAGGCAGTGGTTTATCGCAAACCTTCGCGACGCGCTCGGTGTTCCAGTCCATATGATGGGAAGCGAAGTCTCCTTCGAGTTCGGCCGCAAACACTACCGGGCCGACATTGTGGTGTATTCGCGCAGCGGCTCACCGCTCGCGGTAGTCGAGTGCAAACGCCCCGATGTGGAGATATCCTCGGAAGTGGCGCGGCAGGCGATGCGCTACAACGCAGTGCTCGATGTGAAATTTATCTTCCTGACTAACGGGAAAAATACCTACATTTACGGTCGTGATGCCTCCGGCGTATTCGTGCCGATGGATCACGCTCCTGGGTTCGAAGAGATGCTATGCCGACAATAGTTCCGCAATACCTTGACCGCAAGATTTTCAGAATCGTGAGCGAAGTTGCCCGCGAGCGTGGGGTGCGCGCTTTTGTGATAGGAGGCTATGTGCGCGACTGCTTCCTCGGACGCCCGTCGTCCGACATCGATATAGTCGTTGAGGGCAGTGGGATTGATTTCGCACGTGCGGTGGGCGAACGTACCGGCTCCTATGTGTCGTATTTCAAGAATTTCGGCACGGCGATGCTCCACTACAAAGGCGACGAAATCGAGTTTGTGGGGGCCCGCAAGGAGTCATACCGCAGGGAGTCCCGCAAGCCCATCGTCGAAGACGGCACTTTGCGCGATGACCAGGAGCGGCGCGATTTCACGATCAACGCGATGGCCTTCTCGCTTCAGGAAGACTCGTTCGGAGAACTCGTAGACCCGTTCGGGGGGATCAAGGACCTTGCGGCCGGTATTATCCGCACCCCGCTCGATCCCGATACCACCTACAGCGACGATCCTCTGAGGATGCTCCGGGCTGTCCGCTTCGCAACCAAACTCTCCACTCCCGAGCATGTCTTCACCATCGTTCCCGAGTCGCTCGAATCGATGAAGCGCATGGCCGGGCGGCTTAGCATACTCTCGGTTGAGCGTATCACCGAAGAACTCAACAAGATGCTTTTGACCGCCCGTCCTTCGATGGCCTTCGAACTCATGGAGCAGACTGGCCTTCTGGAGCGGATCCTGCCCGAACTATGTGCGCTGAAAGGTGTTGAGACCATGGAAGGTAAGGGCCACAAGGAGAATTTCTCGCATACCCTCATGGTACTCGACAATGTAGCCTCGACAGACGGAGCCGAGCCCAAGCTCTGGCTGCGCTGGGCCGCACTGATGCATGATATCGGAAAGCCGGCCTCGAAGCGTTTCGTGCCCGGTACCGGATGGACTTTCCACGGTCACGACCTGATCGGCTCGAGGATGGTCCCCAAGATCTTCCAGCGGCTGAAGCTCCCGCTTGACGCCATGAAGTATGTAAAGAAACTGGTGTGGCTGCATCTCCGCCCGATCGCGCTCGTGGACGAAGGAGTGACCGATTCGGCCGTCCGCCGGCTTCTTTTCGATGCGGGAGAGGATATCGACGACCTGATGATCCTCTGCCGGGCGGATGTCACGTCCAAGAACCCAGCAAAGGTTGCCCGTGTTCAGGCAAATTTCTCGCTTGTGGAGCAGAAGCTCGTGGAAGTCGAGGAGAAAGACAGAATAAGGAATTTTAAGAACCCGATTTCGGGGGAGTACGTGATGGAGGTCTACGGACTGGAGCCGTGCCACGAGATCGGAGTTATCAAAGAAGCGGTCAAGGAGGCCATCCTCGACGGCGTTATAGAGAACAATTTCGAACAGGCAGATGCTTTCATGAGGGTCAAGGCTGCCGAAATGGGACTTAAGGAACAATGAACAAATCCTCGATACTGATGATCTATACCGGCGGTACGATCGGAATGAAGACCGATCCGCTGGTGGGCGCTCTCCGCCCCTTCGATTTCGCCCAAATACTCGATGAAGTGCCTGAACTCGGGAAGTTTGCCGGCACGCTCGATTCCTATTCGTTCGACCCGCTTATCGACTCCTCGGACATCGATCCTGCAATGTGGCAGAAGATGGCTTCTCTGATTGCCGAGAAGTACGACGACTACGACGGCTTTGTCGTGCTTCACGGCACCGATACCATGTCGTACTCGGCTTCTGCACTCAGTTTCATGCTCGACGGCCTTTCCAAGCCGGTCATTTTTACGGGAAGCCAGCTGCCGGTGGGTGCGCCCCGCACCGATGGCAAGGAGAATCTCGTGTCAGCGGTAGAGATTGCCTCGGCGCGGTGTGCCGACGGCAGCGCCCGCGTCCCTGAGGTGGCCATCTACTTCGGCTCCTACCTGATGAGAGGCAATAGGACCATGAAGGTCAATGCCGAGAGTTTCGAGGCGTTCCGTTCGCCCAACCTCGAGCCGCTCGCCGAGTCCGGCATCAATATCCGCTACAACGACCGCATCATCCGTAAGTGCAGCGGAGAGCCTCTAAAAGTTTCGTTGGGACTCGACACAAGGGTGTCCATTCTGAAGATTCATCCCGGCATAACCCCGCAGGTGGTGCGCAACATCCTTCTCGGACCAGAGACCCGCGCCGTGATTATCGAAACCTATGGCGCAGGCAATGCCCCTTCCGCGTCGTGGTTCATGGACATGGTCCGTGAGGCGGCAGCTTCGAAGATCCTCGTGAATGTCACGCAGTGCGCTTCCGGTACCGTAGACATGGACCTTTATGCGACAGGCAAGCAGATGAAGGAGGCCGGGGTCATATCCGGCAGAGACAGCACTACAGAGGCGATGCTGGCCAAGCTTTTCCACCTGCTCGGATCCGGTCTGTCGGACGATGAGGTGAAGGCTGCGCTGGCGGTCAGTCTGAGAGGGGAGATCTCCTAGCGGTTTTATTTCCGATTAATGATGTCGAAGCGCCAGGTCACACCGACCTGGAAGTTGTCGTTGTGGGTAGTGCTTTCGCGGAACCAGATGGCGTGAAGACGAAGCTTGTTGTCTGCAAGGGGGAAGTACTCGAGTCCGGTTCCTCCGTAAAAAGCAGAGTAACCGAGAGGCATCGCTACGTCCAGGGCGTTGCCGTCGGCATCTACATTGTCAGCAGAGTTGAACTCATAGCCTAGTTTGCCGCAGATATTCCATCTGCCGACGCTCCAGATGGCCTTGCCGATGATCGAGTAGTCGGAGAGCAGATTCTTCTGACCGAAGCCGGCACGGTCTATCAGGTCGAGGTCAAGGGCCAGATCGCCGAGAACGACGTGGTTGCCGAGGGCAAGATACCGGATGAAACGGTGGGCGGGGTCTTCAACGAGGTTGGCTGTCCAGATGGTGCTCCATTCGGGAAGTATGTGCCCCTTCCACCCGATACTGTAAGCAAAAGATTCGGAAAAACCGAAGTCCAGTGGGGTATTGGCTATCTGGGCTGAAGCGATCTGTCCGGGTAAGAGTTCGTAATCGACTGAGATTCCGGTGGAAAAGCCTTGGGGAAGGCCGTTGCAGAATCTGCTCCAGAAGTAGACGTCAATCGGCACTGAGTCGTACTCGTAGCCGCCGATGAAAATCGCCTGCTTGCCCAGGGTGAGGGTCAGTTTCGGAGCCGGTTTCCATATCAGGCAAAGCCAGTCAGTCGCTTTGAGCGGATCCACGGCGGTCGGGGCAACATTGAGCCTGTGCCTGACTCTGAAACGGAGGCTGTCGGTTAACTTTCCGTAGACATGAAGATTGAGGTGGTCGGCAAAGAAACGGCTACTGTAGTTCTGGCCGATTATCTCTCCGTTGTATGCGGCGCGGGTGTCGACATAGAGCGAGTCTACTGCGGACTGGGCCCGCAGCGAAAAAGGAAGAATTAAGGCTATCAGAAGTATCGGAAGCAGCTTTTTCATATCTATGTGCAAATCTAATAATTATCATTTAAATATAAAATGGTGCTTACATTTTTGTTTTTTTATTGTAGATTTCGTTGAAAATTATCAACTTTGAGGAGACTAATCACAGTAATTATGCTAAAGGATATAATCAAAACTCTTGGCACGGGCAAGTTCTGGAAAGAACTGGTCATTATGACCGTCGGAATGATGGTGGGCGCTGCTGCCGTTTATTATTTCCTGGTACCCAGCAAGTTGGTGATCGGAAGCATCTCCGGTCTTTCGATCGTTATCTCCGGCATCTTTGCCAATATGGGGATTTCGATCAAGGTCTCTTGGGTCGTCCTTGCGATTAATGTGATTCTGCTTGTGATGGCGTATTTCCTGGTTGGAAAGGAATTCGGCATAAAAACAGTGTACACGGCCCTTATCCTCGGCCCTCTGATGGATCTGTGGGAGCTCATCCTCCCGTATCAGAAGCTGATCGCTGAGGGGAGCACATCAGTTATGGGGGATCCGTGGTTTGATCTTCTGTGTTTCGTCCTGATGCTCAGTATGTGCCAGGCGATTCTGTTCAATATCAATGCATCGACCGGAGGTCTGGATATTCTTGCCAAGATCGTCAATAAATACCTGCATTTCGATATCGGTACTTCAATCACGGTAGCAGGCGGACTGATCTGCTGTTCGGCGTTCGCCATTAACCCGTTCCGTATGGTTGTGATAGGCCTTATCGGCACCTGGATCAACGGACTTGCAGTAGACTACTTCTCCGCCAACCTTAACCGCAGGAAGCGCGTATGCATCATTACGGATGAGTATGATGAGTTGCGTCGGTTTATCATCAACGAGCTTCACAGAGGGTGCAGTCTCTTCCCGATGAAAGGCGGCTACTCCAAGAGCGACAAGATCGAGCTCCAGGCCATTCTTTCCAAGGATGAGTTCGCTGCTCTGATGAACCACATCCGCGTCCGCAACATCAAGTGCTTCATCACTGCAGGCAATGTAAGCGAAGTTTACGGCGCCTGGAACACCGCCAAGAACAAAAAGCTGAAGCATCTCGATTAGGTTTGGTTTATCGCCGCGGTTTGGTTTATCGCCGCGGTTTGGTTTATCGCCGCGGTTTGGTTTATCGCTGCGGTTTGATAGGCGGTAAACGGCTGATTTAAAAATCTTTGGGTCTCGCGATTCTCCTCGCGATTTCGCTTTGGTGCCCCTCTCGATTTCGCTTTGGTGCCCCTCTCGATTCCGCTTTGGTGCCCCTCTCGGTCACTCCCTTTCCGGCCGCTTAGCCGCGCCCCAGCGCGGCGTCCCGGGCTTACGAGGCCGCGAGGTATCGTCCCTTTCCTCGGCATTCCCGACTCGCACCGGGATCTCATCGGCTACTCAGCCGCGCCCTGCGCGGCGCCCCAGGCTTACGAGGCCGCGAGGTATCGAGCGGCCGGGCTTACGAGGCCCCCGCCCTGGTTATGGCGGGGGCCGTCG
>OCTW011583387.1_pt1 | contig 12788 bp, 10 predicted proteins | sample 1539671 | NCBI WGS metagenome assembly OCTW01 (sample SAMN02144230, study PRJEB22623) | gut metagenome | biome: sheep rumen | host: Ovis aries | place: New Zealand | reverse complement strand
ATAGGAGGCGAACCAGCTCTCCCAGTAGCGGCAGCCGTCGTCTGTGGGGAAGTCGATCCGCGCCCGCCACACGCCGTCCAGGCAGTTCACCATCGGCTTCAGGCAGACCTTCAGCCCCATACCGTGCGCCAGCGCGATCACATGGCGCAGTTCATCGTCCGTCTGCGTCCGCCCGTAGAGGGAGAACACATGCAGGCTGTGCCAGGTCTCCTGCCAGCCGTTGACCGGGATGCAGATCCAGTCCAGCCCGTTGGAGGCTAGCCGCCGCATGGAAGCCTCCGCCTCCGGCCGGAACAGATCGCCCGCCCGGCTGAAGAAGCCCCAGGTGTATCCCTTGCAGAACAGCCTTTCTGCCATTTGTCCAAACCTCGTTCCCACGCATCGCCGCAGGCCGCGGCTTTGTTCCATTCAGCAAAGCCGGCACAGCGCAGCGCTATGCCGGCGGAGAATCCGGTGAAAACTTACTGCTTGTCGGCGATGGCCTTCCAGCACAGGGCCGCCAGCACGCCGCCCACCAGCGGGGCCAGGATGAACACCCAGACGTTCGCCAGCGCGTCGCCGCCCACGAAGAGGGCCGGGCCGAAGGAACGGGCGGGGTTCACGGAGGTGCCGGTGAAGTGGATGCCGAAGATGTGCACCAGGGTCAGCGTCAGGCCAATCACCAGGCCCGCCGCGGAGCTGTACTCCGGCTTGGACGTGACGCCCAGAATCGCCAGCACGAACACGAAGGTCAGCACGATCTCGATGACGAGGGACGCGCCGACATTGCCATTGTAGAGGCCGTTCGCGCCCAGGCTGCTCTCCGCGCCCAGCATCAGCCGCAGGCAGCCCGCGCCCGCCGTCGCGCCGACGAACTGCGCGATGACGTAGCCGGCGAAGTCCTTCACGCTCATCCGGCCGCTCGCCAGCATGGCGATGGACACCGCCGGGTTGATGTGGCAGCCGGACACGTTGCCGATGGAGTAGGCCATCGCCACGATCACCAGACCGAAGGCCAGGGCCGTCAGCGCGTAGGCCGTGTTCGCATCCGCCGTGCTGCAGCCGACCACCGCCGCGGTGCCGCAGGCAAAGAAGACCAGGACGAAGGTGCCGATGCACTCGGCGATGTACTTTTTCACAGAAGACATGTGCATTCTCCTTTCCGTCTCCCGCAGGAAGACAAGTTTATCATACACGAATCAGCCCGGGATTGCAAGCCTTTTGCCATGATCTTCCAGAGCAATGTTACAGTTCTGTTACACTTTCTTCGGGCGGACGCTTGACAGGCTCCGCCGTCTTCCGTACAATAAAACAGACGGCGGTCAAGCGCCGTCGCGAAAGGAGAATTGCCATCATGAAACGGCTGCTTTGTATCCTGTGCGCGCTGCTGCTGCTGACCGCCGCGGCCCTGGCGGATACCGCCACGATCATGAACGGCGAGGGAAGCCGCAATATCACGATTCAGCCCGCCGGCGTCAATCAGGCGGCCGAGGGCGTCAGCCCCACCACCGGGCGCACGCTCGGCGAGCTGGAAATCACCCCCGGCTACGCGGGCCTGGCCGTCACCGGCCGCTATATGCCCATGCTGGTGCAGATCGACAACACGGATGCCGGCATCGGCGTGCGCGCCCCGTGGGGCCTGCTCTGGGCGGACGTCGTCTATGAGAGCGCCCTGGCCCGCACCGGCGCCATCACCCGCCTGAGCGCCCTGTTCAGCGACATCATCCCGGACGCCGTGGGCCCGATCCGCTCCGCCCGCGTCGGCCATGTGTGGATTCGCCAGGAGTGGGACTGCGGCTTCATGTACTACGGCGGCCAGCTGAAGAAGGGCTCCAACATCCAGCAGGAGTTCAGCAAGCTGGGCGCGAAGATGGGCGTTGTCCTCTTCAACGGCACCGACAGCAGCGGCAAGCCCTGGAAGAAATTCTACACCAAGCGCGCCGGCCTGATCTCCCCCCACGACAAGAGCGGCAACGCCGCCGCCATCTCCAGCCTGATCCCCGCCAATCACAAGGCCGCGGAGCACACCCTGCTCTTCTCGGATGAGACGCCCGCCGGCGGCACCGCTGCCACGCTGATCAGCCTGGACTGGAAGTCGGACGTTTACAGCAGCCAGCTCTCCTACGACCTGGATACCGGGCTGTATTACCGCTACATGGGCTCCTCCCTGTCCTCCGACCACTGCTGGGTGGACAAGGACACGCAGGCCCCCATCGCCTTCTCCAATGTGATCATCGAGTTCGTCGACCAGCAGTGGAACGGCGCCGTGGACGCGCCCGTCACCAATGTGGTCGGCAGCGGCAACTGCGAGCTCTTCCGCGACGGCCAGCACTGGGCGGGCGTCTGGGAGCGGCCTGACATGAACAGCCGCACGGTGTTCTACGGCCCCGACGGCCAGGAATTCCCCCTGCAGCGCGGCCGCACGCTGATCATCCTCTTCCCCAGGGGCTACACAGCCACCTGCCAGTGATCCCCCCGGGCCGCGGCAGGAATACACTGGAAATACAATCTGCGCGTTGACAATCGGCAGCAATGATGGTATGCTGAGTCCAACGCCCGAAGAAAGGAGTGTCCGTCATGAAGCGCCGCGAAAGCATGACCATGCAGATGTACATGTACATGTGCCGCATGTGCATGCGTGTTTGCGTGCCGCTTTGATGGGCTCTCACCTTGCGGGAATGCCGGACCGCTTGTGCGAGGAAGCTTCATCAGAGCTTCCTCGTTTTCATTTGCCGGCGGCATTCCGGGGCGGAACCGTGCAGCAGGCTGCTGACACAAAATAAAAGGAGAGATCGTTATGAAGAAGCTCATCGCCGTCATCCTGTCTGTCCTCATCGTGCTGACCGCTGCCGCGGCCGGCCTGGCCGACACCATCACGATCGCCGTGCCGAACGACCCGACCAACGAAGGCCGCGCCCTGCTGCTGCTGCAGACCGCCGGTGTGCTGACCCTGTCCGAGGATGCCGGCATCACCGCCACCGCCGCCGACGTGGTCTCCGTGAAGGACGGCATCGAGCTGCAGTTCAGCGAGGTGGAGGCCGCCATGGTCCCCAACGTGCTGCAGGATGTGGATTACGCCATCATCAACAACAACTACGCGCTGGACGCCGGCTTCAACCCGGTGAAGGATTCCCTGATCATCGAGAGCGCGGAATCCCCCTACGTCAACGTGGTCTGCGTGAAGGAAGGCAACGAGAACACCCCCGCTGCGAAGGCGCTGGCCGCGGCCGTGCTGAGCCAGCAGGTGTTCGACTACATCAACGCGACCTATGACGGCGCGGCGGTGGCCGTGGCGGAGAATCCCACCGACGGCTACGATCCCGAGGTGGACTATGACGCCCTGAACGGCACCGTCATCACCATCGCCTGCTCGCCCACGCCCCACGCCGCCATTCTGAAGGTTGCCGCGGAGATCCTCGCCGCCAAGGGCATCACCCTGGAGATCACCGAGCTGCAGGACTATGTGACCCCCAACACCGTGGTCGAGGACGGCGACATCTTCGCGAACTACTTCGCCCACACCCCCTATCAGGAGAAATTCAACGCCGAGAACGGCACGCACATCGTCTCCATCGCCGGCGTGCACGTGGAGCCGATGGGCCTGTACGGCGGCAAGCAGGCCGACCTGGCCGCGCTGGGCATCCAGTAAGCCGCGTCCGGTCAAAGGAGGAAGCGGGTCCGGCGTTTGCATCCCGAACGCCGGGCCCTTTTCGCCGCCTGGCGGCTGTTCAGGGAGAAAACCCTGCGGAGGACACATGATTGAGCTGAGAAACGTATCCAAAAGCTTCACCACGGCGGATGGGCCCGTGGACGCGCTGCGGCGTGTCAATCTGACCATCCGCGACGGGGACATCTACGGCATCATCGGCATGAGCGGCGCGGGCAAGAGCACGCTGGTGCGCTGCATCAACATGCTGGAGCGGCCCACGGAGGGCAGCGTGCTGCTGGACAGGCGCGATCTGGGCGGCCTGAGCAAGAAGGACATGCGGGAGATGCGCCGCAGCGTGACCATGATTTTCCAGTCCTTCAACCTGCTGATGCAGCGCACCTGCCTGCAGAACGTGATGCTGCCGCTGCGCCTCGCGCACATGGACCGCGCCGCGGCCCGGCTGCGCGCCCTGGAGCTGCTGGAGACCGTCGGCCTGCCGGACAAGGCGAACGCCTACCCGGCGCAGCTCTCCGGCGGCCAGCAGCAGCGCGTCGCCATCGCCCGCGCCCTGGCCACCGAACCGCGCGTGCTGCTGTGCGACGAGGCCACCTCCGCCCTCGACCCGCGGACGACCTACGCCATCCTGGAGCTGATCCGCGACATCAACCGCAAGCTTGGCCTGACTGTGATCGTAATCACGCACCAGATGAGCGTGGTGCAGGAGATCTGCAACCGTGTGGCGATTCTGGAGCACGGCACCGTGGTGGAGGAGGGCGACGTCACCGAGGTGTTCTCCAATCCGCAGGCGGACGCCACCCGCGCGCTGGTCTTCCCCGAGACGGGCGCGCCGGACAATGCCGGAGCCGAAAGCAGCCAGATGCTCCGCCTGATCTTCCACGGAGCCGCCGCGACGGATCAGCCGCTGATTGCCAGCATGGCGATTGAATGCCGCATCGCCGCCTCCATCCTGCAGGCGTCCACCCGCACGCTGAACGGAAAGACCTACGGCAACATGCTGCTGCAGATTCCGGGCGGCCCGAACGAGCTGGCCCGGGCGGTCACGTATCTGCGCGCCGCGCCCAACGTGAGCGTGCAGGTGGAGGCCGAGTACGAGGCGAAGGAGGGGAACGCATGAACCAGTTTCAGCGCGCATTCACGCCGGAGAGTCTGGCCGAAGCCTGGGAGATCTTTCTGCGGGACTTCCCCCTGGCGCTGTGGGATACCATCTATGTCACGCTGGTCGCGTTCTTTTTCGCCATCCTGATCGGCCTGCCGCTGGGCATGATCCTCGTCGCGGGCGAGGAGAAGGGCATCCGCCCGCTGCCGTCCCCGCTGATGAAGTTCCTCAACGTGCTGATCAACCTGCTGCGCTCCGTGCCCTTCCTGATCCTCATCGTGACCGTGATCCCGCTGACAAGGCTGATCGTGGGCACCTCCGTCGGCACGACGGCCTCCATTGTGCCGCTGGTGATCGCCGCCTTCCCCTTTGTCTCCCGCCTGGTGGAGAGCAGCCTGCGCGAGGTCAGCCCGAACATCATCGAGATGGCGCAGTCCATGGGCATGACGCCGCTGCAGATTCTGGTCCGGGTGATGCTGCCCGAGAGCGTGCCCTCCCTGATCACAAATTTCACCCTGGCCATCACCACGATCCTCGGCTACACCGCGATGAGCGGCGCCATCGGCGGCGGCGGCCTGGGCAAGATCGCGATCATGATCGGCTACAACCGCTACAAGTACGCGGTGCTGTATCTCGCGGTCATCGTGCTGGTGATCCTCGTGCAGCTGCTGCAGACCTTCGGAACCTGGCTGGCCCGCAAGTGCGACAAGCGCCTGCGGCAGTGAGGGGCGATTCCGGCAGAAGCCGGGGGATGCGCGGTTTCTGGGGGAAGGACACCCTTTCCCGGGCGGGACGAGGGCTTTCCTTCCCCATGACCCCTATTCTTCCGAAAAGGCCGCTCTTGGGGTGATATCATGGTGTGCATACTCCCTGTGGCGTGTCAGACCACGCGGGCTGAGCAGTCACAACTCCCGTTGCAGGGAGTTTTTTTGATGCTTCGGAAGCGCTTGACTTTCCCGCCGGGATGTTTTATGATACAAACCGTGTGAGGTGACCAGGCGATCGCGTGCCGAGAGGCATGAGGAAAGTCCGAGCACCATCGGGCAGGGTGCCGTCTAACGGACGGTGGAGGCGACTCCAAGGAGAGTGCAACAGAAATAAACCGCCCGCGCTTTCGGCGACGGGTAAGGATGGAAAGGCGAGGCAAGAGCTCACCCGCGGCCTGGCGACTCGTCCGCGCTGTAAACCCCACCTGGTGCAAGATGCAATGGGACACATGCGGAGCCCGCCGCGTCCCGGCAATCGCTGGAGCCTCCATGGCAACATGAGGCCTGGATAGATGATCGCCCAATACAGAACTCGGCTTATGGGCACGCTCACACATTTTTTTGCGGAAAACCGGCGATCCGGCCGGATACGATGGAGGCACGATGCGATTGAACTGGATGCGCAGGCTGCTTTGCGCGGCGCTGCTGCTCGGCCTGCTGACGGCAGGTGCGGCCGAACCGGCGACGGTCAGCGGCATGACCGAGACGAACTACGGCATGGACTATATCCCGGATGATCCCTGGCCCTTTAATATCACGAACGGCGACAGGGAGGTTCCCAGGATCGCCATCACGGTCGACGACTGCTACGATCGGAACTGGGTGCGGGAGATCTTCCAGCTGTGCCAGTCCCTGGGCGTGCGCTGCACCTTCTACCCGGTGGGCGACCAGCTGAAGCAGGACGCGCTGAAGCCCGGCGACGTGGAGCTCTGGCGGGAGATCGCCGCCTCCGACTGCGAGATCGGCACGCACACCCATCACCACCTGTCCATGGAGAGCATGACAGCCTACAATGTGCGGCTGTATGTGAAGTATCCGCAGGCCGTGCTGGACCAGGTGCTGGGCTACCACTACCCCATCCAGACCGTGCGGCCGCCCTTCGGCGCGGTGGGCAAGACCAACGCGCAGGTGCAGAACATCCGCACGAATCTCAACAAGGTGGGCTATCACCACACGGTGCTGTGGGATGTAAGCCAGACCAACCCGGACCTGGCCATCGACGACGTGCGCAACGGCAGCATCCTGCTCTACCACGCCCGGCACAAGGACTTCGTCTGCCTGCAGCAGCTGATTCCCCAATTGCTGGAGAAGGGCTTCGAGATGGTGACGGTGACCGAGCTGCTCGGCATCGAAAAGCTGCCCGTGTCCGAGAACATATTCACCTGGAACGCGAAAGACTGGGAATAAGAAACATCGGGAGGCCCGCAGGCTTCCCTTTTTTCATTGCAAAAAAGCCCGGCAGCCTGCTCCCCGGCACACGCACATCGCAAAAGAAAACCCCTCCCCCCCCGGAAAAAAGGGCTTTGGGGAAGGATAGGGGTCTGGGGGGAAGGAAAGCCCTTTCCGCCCTCGAAAAGGGTTTCCTTCCCCCCAGATCCTGCGCATTCTCAAAAATCAGGGCTCACTCCGCTTCCATCTCAGACCAGCGGCGGCGGAAGTAGTGCGCGGCCATCTTGGGACGGCGGTCGCGGGTGAACAGGCCCTTGCGGTTGCCGCCCGCGCGCATGGGGCTCTGGGCGGTGCCGAAGTCCGCGAAGTTCCACGGCATCTCGCCGATGACGAAGGGCCGCTCGTCCAGGCAGGCGTTGAAGGCCTCGTAGAAGGCGACCTGGAATTCCTCCGTGAACATCTCCGCCACCGCGCCGTGCAGGCCCGCGATCGTGTCCGCGCCATATTCGGAGAGGATCACCGGCTTGTCGAACTGCGCCCAGAAGTCCAGCTCCCGGCGCAGGGCGTACTGGGCGGCCTCCAGATCGCCGGAAAGGTTGTACCAGCCGTAGTAGCGGTTCAGGCACAGCACGTCCATCGTGCGGGTGATCTCGTCCACGGGATAGTTATTCTGGCAGCAGACCAGGGTCACCGGGCGGTTCTGCGGGTCGCTGGCGTGGGCCAGCTCATAGAGGCGGCGCCAGTAGAGGAAGGCCTCATGGTGGAAGATGTCGGTGTCCGGCTCATTACCGAGGCTCCACATCACGACGCAGGGGTGATTCTTGTCCCGGGCGATCAGGGCGCGCAGCACATCGGCGTGGTACTCGTCCAGGCCCCAGGCGTAGGGATTCTCGCGGGTGCCGGCGGCAATGCCCACAGCCGGCGTCTCGTCGATGATGACGATGCCCTCGCGGTCGCACAGGGCGTACATCTCCTCGGCATAGGGGTAGTGGCTGGTGCGGAAGCAGTTGGCGTGCAGCCAGCCGAACAGCGCGATGTCCGCCACATTCAGGCAGGGATCGGTGCCGCGGCCGTGGATGGCGGAATCCTCGTGTTTGCAGGGGCCGTGGAAGTGGAAGGGCCTGCCGTTCAGCAGGAACTCATGGCCGCGCACCTCCACCGTGCGGAAGCCGAAGGTCTGGTCGTACTCGTCGCCGGCGAAGGTCACATGGGCGGTGTAGAGGTAGGGCGTGCCGGGCCGGGGCTCCCACAGGTGCGGATTCTCCACGCTGATGTCGCCCTCCGCCCCTTCCGCCCGGCCGACGCACAGGCCCTCCGCGTCGCGGATCTCCACGGCCACGCTGCCCTCGCCGGCGGTGTCCACGCGGTAGTGCACGCGGCCGTCCAGCTGCGGCACCAGGGTGATGTCCTCGATGCGGTTCTCCGGCACGACGCACAGGCGCACGGGGCGGTTGATGCCGCAGTAATTGAAGAAGTCGAAATTCGGCACATTGCGGCCGCGGGCAGCCTGCCAGCGCTTGCCCTCCTCCACGGCGGGCACATTCGCGTTGTCGGTGCCGAGGAAGACCACGCCGCCCTCATTGCCCACGGGCAGGCTGTGGCGGCCGATCCGGTTGTCCACCTCCACGCACAGCTCCGCGGAGGCCCCGGGCAGCAGCCGGCCGGTGACGTCCACGTCAAAGGGCAGGAAGCCGCCGCGGTGCTCGCCGACCAGGACGCCGTCCAGGAAGATGCGGGCGTTGTGGGTGACCGCGTCAAAGCGAAGCACCTGCCTTCCCTCATGGAGCGCGGCGGGCAGGGCGATCCTGCGGCGGTACCAGCTCAGGCCGCAATGCTCGCGGTAGCGGCTGTCCGGCTTCTGATCGTTGTAGGAGCCCGGCACGGCCAGCGGCTCCCAGGGCGCGTCCTCCGTGAGGCGGAAATCCCAGACGCCGCTCAGGTCGATGACGGTGCGGGCGCGGTTGTTCTGTGGATAGAGCATGGCGAGTTCTTCCTTTCTGTATGCGTGATCCGTGCGGGGAATCCAGAATGCCGAAGTCCGGGCGGCCGCAGTCACAGCTTCCGCCAGCCCAGCTTGACGCCGCAGCTCTCCCGGACGACGAGGGTGGAGGAGCGGACAATGGCGGCGGAGTGATTCACCGTGGTGGAGAGCAGCTCCCGGATCGCGCTGCGGGCGTGCTCCTCGGCCTGCATGTCGATGGAGGTCAGCGGCGGCGCGGTGTAGTCGCAGAAAAACTGGTTGTCGCAGCCGATGACGGCCATGTCCTCCGGCAGGCGCAGCCCCATCTGGCGGAACTGCTTCATCGCGCCGAGGGCCACCAGGTCGTTGTAGCACAGCACGGCGGTCGGCCGCTCCTCCGGGCGGAGCTGGGTCATCATGCGGTAGGCGTCCTGCTCGCCGTCGGCTGCGCTGCCGCCGCCCACGCGCTCGAACTCCGGCACCTCCGGCAGGCGGAGATAGCGCAGTTCGTCGACGAAGGCCACGGCCCGCTGGCCGGAATCCAGCAGCCGCGCCGCGCCGCCCAGCATCGCGATGCGCTGGTGGCCCAGCAGGTGCAGATGCCGCACCGCCTGGCGGATCGCGCTGTTCAGGTCGTTGAACATGCACACGAAGCCGAGATTCTCCCGCGGGGGGCAGATGGCGACGATGGGCATGTACTTGCCGATGCGCGAGAGCATCTCCCGCAGATCGGGCCGGTCCACGTCGTAGAAGCCGCCCATGAAGAAGGCGCCGCTGAGCCGCCGCGAGATCAGGTTCTCCACCACGGCGCTGTCGATCTCCCCCTCCCGCGGCAGCTGATAGAGCCACAGCGAGTAGCCGCGCTGCCTTGCCTCGTCGTCGGCCGCGCTGACCAGGGCTGCGTAGTAGGGGTTGCGGAGGCTGGGCAGGATGATGCCGATGGTCTTGCTGCTGCCGCTGCCCAGGTCCCGGGCCACGGTGCTGGGCGCGTAGCCGTGGGCGTCGATCACCCGCTGCACCTTCTCCCTGGTGGCCGGGCGCACGTTCGGGGAGCCGTTCATCACCCGGGTCACCGTGGCGGCGGACACGCCGGCTTCCCGGGCAATATCGTAGATGGTCGCCTTGCGTTCCTCCATGCCGATCCTCCTTTTATGCGCTGCTGTCCCCATGATAGCACGGTTTTGCCCGTTTGACAAGTGGTTGTTTGCGCGAACAATGGCCAGAAATGACATTTTCATGCAATCCGGCAGAATGAAACGGCGGGAATTTGCAAAAAATATGCAATTCTCTCTTGACAGGCGCCGTCATGGTGGTATAATGGAGGTCAGACAGACGGATCGTTCGAGGATGAAGAATCGGTTTACAGAGAATTGTTACCGGTAACATCCATCGAAGCCGTCAAAACATCGTCAATCTGAAGGAGGAACTGTTCATGAAGAAGCTCATCGCTCTCGCGCTCACGGCCTGCATGCTGCTGAGCATGTGCGCCTTCGCGGCCGCGGAGGAAGGCACCGTCATCACGATCGTCGCGTGGGACGCCAACACCACCGGCTATCTGACCGCCCAGAAGGAAGCCTATGAGGCCTCCCATCCCGGCGTGACCATCGAGTACATCGACGTGTCCTCCCAGGACTATGACACCAAGGTGGCCGCCATGCTGGCCGGCAAGGACACCAGCGACATCTACATGGTCAAGGACATCCCGGCCCTGCTGAACTGGTACGAAGCGGGCTACACCGAGGATCTGACCCCCTACATGCAGGCTGCGAACTACGACGTGGCCGGCTTCGTGGGCATGGAGACCAACTACGCGCAGGACGGCCAGCAGATCGCGCTGCCCTTCCGCTCTGACTTCGAGATCCTGTTCTACAACAAGGACCTGTTCGATGCCAAGGGCGTCGAGTATCCGACCAACGACATGAGCTGGGAGCAGTACAAGGAGAAGGCCCTGGCCGTCATGGACGACAGCGATCCCTCCAACCCCATCTACGGCACCCACTATCACACCTGGCTGTCCACCGCGGTCAACTACACCGTGGCTGACGGCGTGAACACCCTGGTCGACGGCGAATACTCCGACCTGGCCTACTTCTATCAGATGATTCAGGATCTGGAAGACGCCGGCGCCTGCATGAGCTACTCCGAGATCTCCGCCGCCGGCCTGCACTACTCCGGTGCCTTCGGCAACGGCAACATCGCCATGATGCCCATGGGCTACTGGTATGTGGCGACCCTGATCACCAACATCGCCAACGGCACCTACAACGTGAAGAACTGGGGCCTGGCCGCCATGCCCACCAAGGAAGGCGTCGCTGCCGGCTCCACCTTCGGCAACCTGACCGGCGTGTGCATGAACAAGCTCTCCGACGACAAGGACGCGGCCTGGGATTACATCGCCTGGCTGTGCGGCGAGGAAGGCGCGAAGGTGACCGCCGGCGCCGGCAACCGCCCCGCGTGGGTGTCCGAGGGCGTCGCTGAGGTCATGTCCTCCATCGAAGGCTTCCCGACTGACGAAGGCTCCAAGGCGGCCCTGCTGCCCACCTTTGTGGCCATCGAGATCCCCGGCACCGCCCTGTCCTCCCGGATCTCCTCGATCCTGGGCGAAGAGCACAGCGCGATCATGACCCGTGAGATCAGCATCGAGGAAGGCATCGAGAACATGAACGAGCGCGTGCAGGAGCTGCTGGCCGAGTAAGCCAAAGCGCACCCTGTTTCACACGGTTGACCGCGGGAGGGTGGAACTGGCAGAGGATGCGGTTCCGCCCTCCTTTCCTTGTTCCGGCCCCTGTCGGCAGCCGGACACCGGGCATCCCGGAACGCATCTGGAAAGGAGCAGCTGCACCATGACACAGGTCTCAGCAGACCGGCGCAAATTCCGCATGGGCCGGCTGGAGCGGAAGAATACGCTGATCGCGTATACCTTCCTCGCGCCGAACTTCATCGGATTTGCCGTGTTCACCCTGATCCCGGTGGTCCTGTCCATCGTGATGTCCTTCACGGAATGGAAGGGCGGCGACCTCACCTCCATGCAATGGGTGGGGCTGAACAATTACGCCGAAATCTTCAAGACCGCCAAGGTCGGCACGGAGATGGCGAACAAGGGCTTCTTCGCGGGCCTCAGCTACTTCTTCAACAAGGTGGATCTGGGCATCTCGCTGAAGAACACGATCTTCTACACCGTGGTGACCGTGCCGCTGACGCTGGTGTGCTCCATCGCCCTGGCCATGGTCCTCAATCACGCGGTCAAGGGCGCCGTCGCCTTCCGCGCGGTGTTCTTCTTCCCCTATGTCGCCTCCATGGTGGCCATCTGCGTCTGCTGGAACTTCATGCTGATGAAGAACGGCCCGGTGAACCAGATCCTGATGGCCTTCGGCTCCAAATTCAACAAAAGCTGGACGGCGGACTCAACCATGGCCATGTGGGCGATCATCCTGGTCAGCGTGTGGCGATCGATGGGCTACTACATGGTCATCTACCTGGCGGCCCTGCAGGGCGTCCCGCGGGAGCTGTACGAGGCGGCCACCGTCGACGGCGCCAACAAGTGGCAGCAGTTCACCCATGTGACCCTGCCCCAGCTGCGGCCCACCACCTTCTTCGCCTCCATCATGCTGATCATCGGCTGCTTCAAGATCTACGACACCGTCGCCATCATGACCAACGGCGGCCCCGGCCGCGCCACGAAGATGCTGGTGCTGTATATCTACAATGAAGCCTTCGTCAACTTCAACTACGGCCTGGCCAGCGCCATCGCGATGGTGCTGCTGGTGCTGGTGCTGCTGGTGACGATCCTCCAGTTCAGCATGGAAGACAAGTACGCCAACAGCTGAGAAAGGAGGAACAGAGCATGACTGCGATTTCCGCAAAGCCCCGGCAGCACGCGCCGATGAAGCCCGGCAGGGTGATCGGCCGGACCATCCTGTATCTGGT
>OCTW011569033.1_pt1 | contig 12789 bp, 12 predicted proteins | sample 1539671 | NCBI WGS metagenome assembly OCTW01 (sample SAMN02144230, study PRJEB22623) | gut metagenome | biome: sheep rumen | host: Ovis aries | place: New Zealand | reverse complement strand
GTTTCCTGTTCAGTTTTCAAAGATCGTCGCTCTCTCAAGCGCTTTTTAATTTAATCATATTTCTTCCCTTTTGACAAGTACTTTTTTAAAAAAATTCCAATTTTATGATAATATGTTTTTATGAACAAAATTTTATTACAGCAATGTCAATCCATCATTGACCCCACATTACCACCTATTAGCAACATTTCAAATTTATTAGCCGTTATTTTTTATACATACGATATCAACTGGGTGGGTATTTATGACTATACCGATAAACATTCCTCATTAACCCTTGGTCCATTCCAAGGAAAAGTTGCCTGTACACGCATACCTTATGGTCATGGTGTCGTCGGTACATGTGCGAAAGAAAAGCATGTGCTATGCGTAGAAGATGTTCATACATTTACCGGCCATATCGCTTGTGATTCCAATACCAATTCTGAACTAGTTATTCCCTTAATTCATGACGATCAACTACTTGGCGTTTTAGATCTTGATTCTCTTCATCTTGCGTATTTCTCCAAAGAGATACAGTCAACAATGGAAAGGGTTGCCGTTTATTTCACAGATGAATTATCTAGATGTAAACACGTATAAGCAACATCATCAAACATATATCGATGAATGGAACAAGCTTCTAAACATTTCGCTTGTTCTTTTTTTTCTAAAGAAAGACTCATAAATGTTTCAAATACCGGAGGATCACTCATTCCGACTTTGGCTCTTTGAACCATCCACGTTCCTATATTCTGCTTTTTTGCGATTGCGTAGGGTAGTACACTTTTCGTTTCGTCGTATCCAATCAAAACATTCATTGCGTTTTCATTTTGCATAGGCCAAAGCGCTTGATTAAAAGAAACAGGAAAATCTGGCTTTGCTTCTAAGCGAGATTCGTCATAATTTCCCCAATACGCAAAACTATAGCTGGGATGTTTAGAACGTCGTACTTTAGGATTGCGTAAAAATTGAATTCCAAATGCATCGCAACCCGTTAATCGGCGACGATAACCCGGTTCTTCTTTGCGTAGTGGTTTCCATTTTTCATAATCAATTCCATCTAAGCAGCTAGGATCTAAACTTGAAGTATCAAAAGTCGGAACGATGATACATCCAGAATTTGTCACTACTTCCATTAGGGATTCAATACAGGTTTGTGCTTGACCTAAAATACTATGGATGGCATTCATATTCACTTGTAAACATACAATTGAACCTTTTTGAATGCCTATTTGATGATAAATATCGATCATATTTTTCTTCGTTTGCATGAGAATATCTTAACATAGAAAAGACACGTATAAAATCATACGTGTCCATTGATTATTTTCTAAGTTGTGCTCCATAATCCTTTTCTAACATATCAAGGATCTTATTGAATAATTCATTGATGTCTTCATCTTTCAATGTTTCTTTATTGGATTGGAACAGGATAGAGAATGCGACCGATTTCAAATTCTTTGGCATTGGCGTACCTTGATAGACATCGAATACTTCTACATTTTGAATGATATTTTCTTTGTTTAAACGACCATTTCTTTGAATAGCTGTTACAATATCACCAACGGGAATATTTCGTTCAATGACGCAAGCCACATCACGAGTCACACTTTGATATTTACTAATTGGTGTAAATTTAATTTTTGACTTTTTTACATCAATGATGGCATCCAAATCCAATTCTGCCATAACAACATCATCACATTTTGTATCTTTGCCATATTGCGGATGAATTTGACCAATATATCCAACCATTTCTTTATCGATCCATACTTCACAAGAACGATATGGATGGAAATGCGTCACATCGGAATGATTTTCTTTATATTGAATTCGTTGTGCAGCAACGCCCACATGATCCAAAAGTTCTTCTACCAATCCCTTGGCTGTATAGAAATCAGCTGGAATTGAAAAACCATCCCATCGTGTTTCTTGCAGATTTCCTGATAAAACAAAGGCTAAGTGTTTTTTGTATGTATCTAGATTTTCTACATCACTTAATTCAAAAACATTTACATTTGTGATTGAATGAGCCTTATTATATGCTACGACATCCAATAAACTAGGCAAGATACTCGTACGAATCCAATGTCGTTCTTCACTGATTGGTAAAGCCAATTCTGTTGCTTCTCCAACTGGTAAAATGGCATTGTCTTTCTTTTCCGTTGAAATCAAAGTATAGGTAATGGCTTCTTGTAGGCCACGTTGTGTCATCATGGTACGAACATATCGAATCATTTGTTGTTTTGGATTGAGTTTACCTTCTGTCATTTCCAACATTGGCAATGTACTTGGTAAACGATCATAACCTAAGATACGAATGATTTCTTCGCTCAAGTCGGCTATACCTTCCATGTCGGTACGTGAACTTGGAATCGAACAAACAAAGGTATCGTTTACTTTTTTTGGTTCAAAATGTAAACGACGGAAAACATCAAAAACTTCCTCTTCGTCAAAATCTGTACCTAAACGATTGTTGATTTGATCCAATGTACAAGTCAAAGTTTTTGGCTCATACCCATTGTTTCCATATACAACAGTTTCTTCAATATCTTTGGCATCCGCATATTCAATCAACAATTGTACAGCACGATCCAATGCCTTTTGACTAGCTAATGGTTCGATTCCTTTTTGGTAACGAATGGATGCTTCTGTGTTTAAATTCAAACGACGAGCTGTATTTCGAATTGAAACATGATCAAATTGTGCACATTCAATGATCAAGCCTTTGGTATCATCTTCAATTTTGGAATCATCGCCACCCATGATGCCAGCAATACCAATTGGCTTTCCTTGATTGGTGATTACGATATCTTCAGGTTGTAGATGATAAGTGATACCATCCAATGCGGTATAGTCTTCATCAAATCCATCAGCTACTGTAATTTCTTGATCATGAATAGCATCTTTATTGTAAAAGTGCATTGGCTGTCCTGTTTCTAACATAACAATGTTTGAAATATCGACAACATTATTGATACTATGGACACCACTTGCACGTAATAAATCTTTCATCCATTGAGGACTTTCTTTAATTGTGATTGAACCAATCACTTTGCCTAAAAAAGATGGACATTTTGCAGTCAAACTATCGACTTTTAATTGGGTAGCTGTTCCTTGATCGGCAACATGATCAAATTCAGGAATTTGAACAGGTCGATCTAAAATAGCTCCGATTTCCAAAGCCATATTAAAAGCAGCTTGGCAATCATTTCTATTTGGTGTTAAGCCAATATCCAAAATCAAATCATCCAATCCTAAATATTTTAGTGGATTCGAATTTCCTACGGGTGCATCGGCTGGCAATACTTCAATGCCATTGATTTGTTTTTCACTTAAACTATGTTTGTCTACACCTAATTCTGTTAAAGAACAAATCATACCATTACTTTTTTGTCCACGAATGACACCGGCTTTAATTTCACCATCTGGTAGTTGTGCACCAACACGTGCTACGATGACTTTTTGTCCCGCAGCTACATTGGGAGCTCCACAGACAATATCTAAAACTGCATCACCCACATTCACTGTAGTGCAGTTTAGATGATCACTATCTGGATGTGGTTCACAAGTTAAAACTTCACCAATCACTAAGTTAGTTCCTTGGCTCATAGGATACATGGCTTCTACTTCGAAACCAGCTCTCGTTACTTTATCTGCAATTTCTTCCATAGAAAGGTCAGATATATCCATGTATTGTTCTAGCCATTTTCTACTTATTAACATATTTCATATCCTCCCCATCTTATTCAAAACGATCAAACAAATCACTGAAGCGTTGATCATTTGTATAGAAATGACGAATATCGTCAATACCATATTTCAACATTGCAATTCGTTCAATACCAACACCAAAGGCAAAACCAGAACATTCATTTGGATCATAACCAGCCATTTTTAATACGTTTGGATGCACTTCTCCAGCACCTAAAATCTCGATCCATCCAGTTCCTTTACATGTTGGACATCCTTTTCCATTACAAATGTGGCAACTAACATCAACTTCTACGCTAGGTTCTGTAAATGGGAAAAAGCTTGGACGAAAACGAATCTGACGATCTTGACCAAACATTTTTCTTGCCAAGAATTCCAATGTTCCTTTTAAATCAGACAAGGTGACATGTTTACCAACAACTAAACCTTCCATTTGCATGAATTGATGAGAATGTGTCGCATCATCATCATCACGACGATATACTTTTCCTGGACATACAACTTTAATAGGTAAATTTGGTGCGTTTTGTTCTAGAACAGCCATTTGGATTGCGGTCGTATGCGTACGTAATAAGTCCTTTTCATTGATATACAAAGAATCTTGCATCGCACGAGCTGGATGATCCTTAGGGATATTCGCCCGTTCAAAACAATATTCATCATCTGTGATATCGGGTCCTTCAATCACTTGATAGCCTAAACCAATGAATAAATCTTCCAATTGTTCAGTTACTAAAGTCAATGGATGAAGATTCGCTGATTGAGTACGACGACCTGATAAAGTGATATCAATTTTTTCTTTTTCAATCTTGTGATTCATTTCCAAGACGGTTAATTCATTACGTTTCTCTTCGATTCGCTGATTTAGATCTTTCTTCAATTCATTGACTTTTTTTCCAAAGGCAGGCTTTTCTGCTCTAGGAAGATCTTTCATGTTTTTCATCAATGCTTGTACAGGACCTTTTTTTCCTAAATAATACACACGTAGATCATTTAAATCTTTTAAATCTTTCGCTTCAAGAATTTTCTTTTTTGCTTCTTGATGCAAATCATCAAAATTCATCATATTCAGTTCCTTTCTAAAATAAAAAAAAGACGTTACAGGAACGAATTTACTTCGCGGTACCATCCTGTTTCGTCTTTTACGCACTTAATTACCATGATAACCGTATGAAACGGAGAAGGTTTTAACTTCTACTCCAAGGTGAATTCGTTGCCAACTCATGATCAAAACTCACAGCCAAGGTTTCGACTCTCTTTCATGGTAGAGACAATTACTACTCCTTTTCATCGTTTTAACGTATAAAATTATACAAAATTTTAAACAACCTTTCAATAAAATGCTAAAATTATTTTATGCAGATCATTACTTCAACACAAAATAAACGGATCAAAGAACGAGCAAAATTACTGAAAAAGAAAGATCGCGATAAAACTGGATATTTCTTGGTCGAAGGAAGTCACATGATCCAGGAAGCTTTACAAGCACAAGTTCTGGATGAATTGTATGTGGCAGAAGGTTCTACCCTATCCATTGACTTTCCGCAAATCGTTTGTACCCAACCGGTCATAAATCGATTAAGCCATCAACAATCGGATGCAAAATATATCGGAGTTTGTCATAAAGTAAATCATACAAAAAAGGACATCAAACGTGTTCTTTTATTAGATGATGTGCAAGATCCTGGTAATGTAGGTACAATATTTCGTACGGCCTATAGTTTTGGATATGATAAAATATTTCTTTCTAAGCATTGTGCAGATGTGTATAATCCAAAGACCATTCAATCAACACAAGGTAGTTTGTTTCATTTAGATTTTGCGTATGTCGATTTGATGGAAACAATCAAAAATTTACAGAAACAAAACATACGGATATTTGGTTCAGCACTTCATAAAGATTCACAAAACTTACAAGATATTGTCGTTCCTGAAACTTTCGGAATCGTCTTAGGTCATGAAGGTCATGGCATTTGTGATGACATTTTAAATCTCTGTGATCAATTGGTTCATATTGAAATGGAGCAATTTGAAAGTTTAAATGTTGCCGTAGCAGCTGCGATTCTTTGTTATGAGATGCGATACAATAAATAAGGCACTGTAAAGTGCCTTATTTATTAATTGGTTTTTTATTGGTTCGACCTAAAATATAATCCACGCTTAGATCATAATAGTTTGCCAAACGAATGAGTTGTTCTAATGGAATCGAACGCTCCCCACTTTCATAACGTGCATACGTTCGCGAGCTCACATGTAAAAGCTGAGCGATATCTGCTTGCGTTAAATCGTGGTCTTCTCTCAGATCCCGTAATCGTTTGAGTTTCATACTGACCACCCTCATTTATTATCTGATGCACAACATCATTCTCTTCCTAATATTATTTTAGCATACTTTTATTTAATTTTAGGATAGTGGCATAATTGTTTAATATAATGTAATAAGTGGTCATATTTTGTAAAAAAAAATCGAATAGGCTTTGCCTAATCGATTTCATGAATATAAATATTATTGACACGATCGGGACCAACTGATACCATCGAAATTCGCACGCCCACAAAATCTTCAATAAAGGCTAAATAGTCTTTTGCAGCTTGTGGCAATTCTTCATATTTGCTCATCTTGGAGATATCTTCTGTCCAACCTTTAAATTCCTTATAAACTGGTTTTGCTTTAGCAACATCTGCCTGATCACTTGGGATATAATCATAGACTTTACCATCTATTTCATAACCAACACACGCTTTAATTGTATCCAAACCAGTCAAAACATCAATTTTAGTGATAACGATATCCGTTAACCCATTCATCATATTTGCGTGTTTTACAACTAACAGATCCAACCAGCCACAACGTCTAGGTCTTCCTGTAGTCGCACCATATTCAAATCCATGCTCACGAATCCAATCGCCTTGTTCATCTAATAATTCCGTTACAAATGGACCTTCACCTACACGGGTAGAGTAAGCCTTAACGACACCAACCACTGTTTTAATTTTGCTTGGAGCTACTCCAGCACCGGTTGTAACACCACCTGCTGTTGGACTTGAAGAAGTTACAAATGGGTAGGTTCCATAATTAATATCAAGCATAGCTGCTTGCGCACCTTCAAACAATACACGTTTATTTTCATCAATGGCTGCATTGACCATATGGGTAGTTTCTTTAATTCTTGGTACGATCAAATCATGAATTTTTTCAAAAGATGCAACCATCTCCTCATAATCCATAGGATCCGCACCATATACCTTTGTAAAGAGCTTGTTTTTAAAGGTCAAGCATTCTTTTAGACGTTCTTTAAACGTTTCAAAATTGATAAATTCGTGGAAGCGAATGCCAGTACGCGCGTATTTATCGGCATAACAAGGTCCAATACCGCGTTGTGTCGTACCAATGCGATTACCGCTTGCTTCTTCTTCTAATTTATCTTGATACTTATGATATGGCATTAACATCTGGGCGCGATCACTAATAATAATATGATCCGTTGATAAACCAGATGCTTCTAATGTTTTCATTTCTTCTAATAATACAAAAGGGTTACAGACAACGCCGGGTCCAATAATACAAATAGCATCTTCATGCAGAACACCACTTGGTAATAAATGCAAAACATGTTTTTTTCCATTGACTACCACTGTGTGACCAGCATTATCACCACCTTGGAAACGAACGATCATATCCGCTTTTTCAGCTAATACATCGACGATTTTCCCCTTTCCTTCATCTCCCCATTGTGTACCTACTACGACTTGGCTCTTCATAGAATAGCCTCCTTTTTTCTGACAAATAAAAGTATACGGTATAAATTTGTTCTGTCAACCAAATCAAGATTTACTTTCTAATTCAAAAGAATACTTTTCTTCATAATGATGGAGCATGTCGCGATATTCACTTTTATTCTGTTCTTCATACTTATGTAAAAAACGATGTACATTAAAATCTTGTTCGGCTTCTTTAATAACATCCAACGCTAAAGAAGCACAATGCTCACTCATTCGTAACATACAATTTAATAAATCATATAATTCATATCCTTTGGATTGGTCACATTCGCCACCTTTGATTCGTAATACATGTTGTTTTTTTGCTTCATTACAATCTAAAGTAATTAATTCACGTAATGGAAACACCTTCTTGATAGATTCATCGTCATTATTCAAAAAGCTATCTACGGTAATATCAACGATTTCTCTTGTTGCCTCCATGATGATGGTCACTTCATCCGTAGCTCGTGAAGAAAAAGTTCTTTTTGTATTATGTAAATGACGAACAACTTGAGCAAAATCCAAGGCATAATCAGAAATTTTTTCAAAATCACTAATGGCTTGTAGCGATTTGTTGATTATTTTGCTTTGTTCTAAATTCACACCAGCCGACATGAGCTTCACTAAATAATTTCCTAATTTATCTTCGTATTTATTTAATGTCGATTCCAATTCAACCGTACGTGTATAATTATGTTCATCGTAATGATCCATTAACGAAAGTGCACGCTTTACATTTTTTCTTGTGTCATTGGCCATATCTGACATAACGATCATACTTTGTTCGTAAGCAACATCAGGATTGGATAAAAACCGTTCTTCCAATAAATCAAAATTAGCACGACTTTCTTTTTCTTCATCTGTAATTGGAACAAATTTATAAATCAAGTATTCAATTCCTTTCACAAATGGGAGCATGATCGTCATAACAACGATTCGATAAATCGTGTTTAGTGCAGCAATCGAGAAAGGATTCATGACAACATCATTCAATCCAAAATGAACAAAGGCATCAACGGGATAATAAATGCATCCTAAAATCATACCGATCGTACATACAAGTAAATAAACCAAAGATGTACGATGTCCATTTCGATTTGCTCCAATGGCAGCCAATAAAATAGGTGTTGAAGCACCAATTCCCATGCCTAAGATCATTGGATAAGCTGCTTGAAAGGAAATAGCGCCGGTAACACTTAAAGCTTGCAGAACTCCGACAGAAGCGGATACACTTTGTAGAACAGCAGCGAAAGCAATACCAAATAGAATACCAATGACTGGATTTGTCAAAGAGGTCATCATAGAAATGAAAACCGGATTGGTTTTTAATGGCGTAACAGCACTCGACATCATTGACATACCTGTCATAAGAACCGCAAACCCTAACATGATTGTTCCTAAATGCACCAAAGTATCGCGTTTTGCGAACATATGTAATAGAATACCAACGATAGCGACCATAGCTGCAATCGTTGTACTCGAAATCAAAGCGGCAATACCATTTCCTGCATCAATATAGGACAAACATACCACCCATCCAGTAATAGCTGTACCAATATTTGCTCCTAAGATGACTCCAATGGCTTGTGAGACCTTCATCATTCCTGAATTCACAAAGCCAACAACCATTACTGTAGTAGCTGATGAAGATTGAATCACACAAGTGACTCCTGTACCTAATAAAAAGCCTTTCCAAGGAGAATTTGTCAAGCGATATAGAATCAACTCCAATTGATTACCAGCAACTTTTTTCAGGCCATCTCCCATTTCACTCATTCCATAAAGAAACAAGGCCACACCGCATAAAAGGCTTAGAATCATCGTTACATTTTCCATAACTATCTCCCACATTTTAATATTATTTACATTGATTTGATTTATACTTTACATTTAGAATAGCATATTTTCCTAAATACCGAATAAAAAAAATCAGGATATGAAAAATAAGCAGTTTCTATTTGCACTCATTGATGTTCTATGATAAAATAAACAAGTACTTAGGGGTATAGTTCAATGGTAGAACAGCGGTCTCCAAAACCGTTGATGTGGGTTCAACTCCTGCTACCCCTGCCAGTTTGAAATTTAAGGCTCTGAAGTCCTTTATTTAAAGGGATTCAGAGCCTTTTTATATTTTACAAAATCAAAAGTTGTAAAGAAAACTGTAAAAAGTTGTAAAACTCATTTTTCAAATCATGTTCACAAATCATAAACAGGATTATAAACATACTTTATATCGAACTAACACACTCTGATGAGTGTGTTAGTTAATTCCTATAGTTTTTTTCTGCTCCCTCACTTCACTGATTATTCAAAGATTTCTTTTTATTGTGTGGTTTAGGAGCTGGTAATTCATCATACATCACATTGAAGAGTCCAGATAGATATTCTTTATCATCAACATCTTTTACTAACAACATCTCTTTTGCGCCTTCATACGGTAATTCATAAGTCACAGTTTTAATATAAGAAACTGCAGATTTTGTTGGTTTCACAAGTAACCTGTCATCATATATTCCACCAATGATTTTTCCTCGATAATATATGATATATTCTCCCATCATCGCACGATAACGAATTTCTTCCAAATATGATAATTGCTCTAATATAAATTGTAAATATTCTTTACTTGAAGCCATGTTTTTATCCTTTCCAATGACCGCATGCACACTATGAACATTCCGTAATCATCAAAATCAAATTGTACTTCATATCTCTTTCTTTCGTAATATAAGTTTAGCAACGAAGTGCATACGTATATTTTGCGATAAGTGTCTGCAAAACACTATCATCTGCAGTATCTGCAAATAATATTCTTCTGTAAGCATAGCCCTCATGTTTAAGACAACATTCAAGTATAAAAAGGAAAATCCCTATATCAATTTTATTGTAGTATAGGACCTTATCAACGGGCATGATTCCTCTTTTGCCAGGCTGTTTAAACCTATACACCATCAAATCCTTACCTATATTCTCAACCATCCAAGGTTGTGTATTACAAGCACTTGGAGCAAAGCGTGCAATTTCAGCCACTCCCAACGTACTACCCCTCCAAATCTCATGCAATGGTTTTCTCTTTGCCTTAAAAACATCTTTTCGGAAATTTTCTTCAGACATTTTGGCAATCGAAATCATAATGACAAAATCCATCCCATTTACCTGCATATCTTTGGGTCTACCAATCCCAAACCATAAAGTCCCAATATTTTTTGATGCAAGGTACAAATCAATCTGTTCCCCAAGATATCCAATGTTCTGTAGATATCCTTCTTTACGTTCGCTGTAAAACAAAAGGCAAAACTGTCCTCCCCGTTTACACGTTGTCTCATTTTCAGGTACAACACGAATTTCAGTTTTAATATCTGCATAAAGTGGATTTATTGATTCAATAAATTCTTGAAGCTTTTGAATATCTTGATCTGTAATCACACCTGTATCTCGAAACAGATGAAAAGATTTTCGCTTAAAAATTTGTTTATAGCAGTCCATACGTTCTCCATAATTTAATATACATTTATTACTTATTTTGCTCTACATTATTATTTGTTCCAAAACGAATAACTTTGAGAATTCCCTTTATCCACTCCAAGCCAAAATTTTGTTTTTCTCCTAAAACTCATATATATTTACTTGCTTCCCGAATACTCAACTTATTCATCTTGTCTTTATGAGTTTCAACAAAATTTCTTACCCAATCCGGATTTGTCTTAGAATAATCTCTCAAACTCCAACCGATGGCTTTGTTGATAAAGAACGCTGAACTGCCGAAGTTATTCAATAATATTTTTTCAAGCAATTCCTTATTTGTCTTATCTTTCCTGCAAATCTGATAATCAATAGCAATTCGACGTACCTAAAAATCTTTATCAGTTGACCACTTTAACATCAAATCATTTATCCGTTCATCTGTAAAAGCAATATTCCCAACAATTCGATCAAGTCCATCTATTGTATCCCACCATTGATTTGTCTTTATATACTTTTCTATATGAAAGACATCATCAAATTTTAAAAACTTCTGCATTGCAGCAAGATAATCCATAACAAAATAATTGAACTCTCTATGTTCATCTGCGTAACATCTGTCAAGCAAATCCCAATCAATGACCTTTTTGCTTTTCTCAGATTTTAGAAAATCCTTGTATATCGCTTTTCTTTTAGACGCTGGTATACCTAAAAAGAGAACAAATTTCGCATATACGCCGCCATTTTTACAGCATTTTCATCATCTCTATTTGCTTCAAATTCTTCTTTTAGTTCAAGGTATTTATCCATTTCCATTCTTCACACAGCTCCTTGTTCAGTCCCTGCTCTCAAAAGCACTTCTAAAACATCTGTATAATTCTTGAAATCTCCATAACTACAATCTTTAGCATCACACCACCTGACATTACATAAAACCATATTTCACGCATATGCTGTGACTTTGCAATAAGTGTTGCGATTGCTGCAACAATAATGATTACGGCTCCTACACATCCAATGATGTTCGGTATACTTACAAGTGAAAAAATTCCAGGATTACAGCTTCCATCTATCGTATACTGAATTGTTTTATCCAATCCATCTCTTGCAGCCGCAAAACAACATATGACAAGGCCATATACCAAGACAAATAAACTTCTTCTGCCCCAAAAATGAATATTACTTCTATTAATAATTGTATATCCAATAAATCCGACCAACGATAAAATCATAAGTGTAGTCACTGTTGTCACTACATTTCCAAAATAAAGCTTCATCTTTTTTTCCTCCATCTATTTTTCATTTACCTTGATAACAGTTTCAAAAATTTCCTGTCATTCATCTGCTCGTTGGTTAAATATGCCCCATCATAAAACAACGCATACGTTGTAACCGGAGTAGGCGCATTCTGAGCTTCTTCTTTACTCTGTAAATGAATAGCCCGGAATGATACGCCATTTTCTTTTGCAACTTCGTCTACAATCGGAACATATTTCGCATTAAACGGACACTGGCTAGTATAATATAAAACATAACCGTTCTCCTCGATATGGGGATGTCTGGCACATTCCTTAAATTCAGGCAAAGGCGCATCTGCTACAAATGGCAGATACCATAACTGAATCCCGTTGTCCGCTTCATCGCATACCTTGAATCCCTTATACTGCAGGAATTTGGGATCTGACAAAAATGGTTTTTTCTTTTTGGAAGATAATATACACAGCCCTTTTTTTCCCTTGCTCTTACTATCCTCCATACAGGCATTCAGCAGATCTGCTCCATAACCATGTCCTTTGAAAGAACCAGCTACCCACAGGCAGTCAATATACATATAGCCATCTGCAGAAATCGGATTCCATGCATTTT
>OCTW011469721.1_pt1 | contig 12789 bp, 9 predicted proteins | sample 1539671 | NCBI WGS metagenome assembly OCTW01 (sample SAMN02144230, study PRJEB22623) | gut metagenome | biome: sheep rumen | host: Ovis aries | place: New Zealand | reverse complement strand
ATACGACTTATCCACCATGCATAGCCTGTCTTGTTGTGGTAAGTCCAGTCATAAAGCGGATTGCCCCAAAGCTGACCGAGTGGTGTAAAGCCATCAGGAGGACAGCCTGCAACTGCCTTTGGTCTGGCATTCTTATCCAGCTGGAAGAGCTCCGGATGAGCCCATACATCCGCACTGTCAGGTGAAACATATATCGGAAGATCTCCGATTATATCGATACCGTTTTTATTTGCGTATTCTTTAACCTTATTCCACTGCTCGTAGAACTTGAACTGGAGATATTTGTAAAAGTCAATCTCATCGGCAAGTCTCTTAGCTGCATTCTTCAGAGCCTTCTCATCTCTTACTCTCAGCTCCTCCGGCCACTCCGTGAAGCTGATGCCGCCCATATCATCCTTAAGTGACATGAAGAGTGCATAATCATCAAGCCAGTCTGCATTTTCTGTCACGAAGTTTTTATATGCCTTAAGTCTCTTAACGCCCTTTTCCTTTGCTGCTGCATAAGCATCATGAAGAACAGGAAATCTTGTGTTATAGAGCATCTCGTAGTCAATTCTGTCATCGCCGCAGTTCTTGTAAACCTTATCGACCTTCTTCTTGTCCAGAAGTCCCTCTTCGATAAGAGCTTCAAGGTCTATAAAATATGGATTACCTGCGAAGGAGCAGAATGTCTGGTAAGGTGAATCACCGTAGCCCGTCGGACCAACCGGAAGTATCTGCCAGTATTTCTGTCCTGCTTTCTTCAGAAAGTCGATGAATTCGTATGCATTTTTTGAGAAACAGCCGATCCCGTATTTTCCCGGGAGGCTAAATATCGGAAGTAGTATTCCTGCGTGTCGCATATTAATTCTCCTTTTATTATCTGCCTGTATCATGTACACATATATCTCTTCAGTTGTAGGTGAAATACGCCCTCGGAGATATATGTGTACATGACACTCTGTAATTTCATGATCGTATATGTCTCTTCAGTTGTAGATAAAATACGCCTTCAGAGATATATGTGTACATGACGCTGTGTGATTTAATTCCGATTCATGATCGTATATGTCTCTTCAGTTGTAGATAAAATACGCCTTCAGAGACATATACGATCATGACGCTACGTTATTATCTCATGAATTATCATCCCTGCAATAAACTGATGAGAATTCCCTTCGCGTCAAGTACTCCGGAGGAATACTTTCTGCTGTAGAGGACGTTCTTGTAAGTAATCTCAGGTGGTAGGTCGATTGGTTCATCGCCGCAGTTCAGGACTATGCTGATGCAGCCCTTGTCGCAGATCTTGATGTACTCGACCGTTCTCTTGTCGTCTATACTGTTCGGGAAGTGGAAGTTTCTGCTTCTTGCTGCAGGGTGTTCCTTTCTGAGGCTGATGAGCTTTCTGATCTCACTTATCTCCTCATCATAAACGCCTGCATCGATCTCGTCCCACGGCATACATCTGCGGCAGTCCGGATCAAATCCGCCCGGCATCACTATCTCTGTTCCGTAGTAGATGCAAGGACTGCCCGGCATGGTGTAGAGAACCGCAAGCTGCTGGTAGAAAACATCCTTATCCTTTACCTTATCTATCAGACGGTTGGTGTCATGCGAATCAAGAAGATTGAACATTACATCGTTCGCCTGCTGCATATACATTGTAAAGCTTCTGTTCACTCCGTATTCAAATTCCTTTGAATCCCACTCCGGATATATCCAGTAGTTGGAGATTGCTGTAGACAGCGGATAATTCATTACCGCATCATACTCATTTCCGAGAAGCCACGGTGTTGCATCATGCCATATTTCTCCGAGTAAGTAGAAGTCAGGTTTGATGCTCTTGGTCATCTCGCGAACCTCCTGAAGGAAACGATGTGATATCTCATTTCCGACATCAAAGCGGAGTCCGTCGATATCAAATTCCTTCATCCAGAAGGCTACGATATCAAGGAGGTATTCTCTGACCTCAGGATTGTTTGTATTGAGCTTCGGCATCTGTTCGGTGAATGCGAAGGAATAATATCTTCCGTCCTTCGTGTCACGCTTCTTGTCAACCGGCCACTCATTGATCATGTACCAGTCCTTATACTTGGACATCTGGCCATTTGTCAGAACATCCTGCCACATCGAGATGTCTGTACCTGTATGGTTAAATACCGCATCCAGCATAACCTTCATGCCGTTGTCATGCGCAAGCTTTACAAGCTCCTTCAGCTTTTCGTTGCTTCCGAAATGCGGATCAACCTTCTTGTAATTTGTTGTATTGTATTTATGATTTGAATCTGCTTCAAATATCGGTGTAAGGTAGAGACCGGTAATCCCCAGATTCTTTATATGATCAAATCTGTTGATTATTCCCTGCAGATCGCCGCCGTAGTAATCATTGTGGCCTCTGATCTTTTCGCATTTCCATGGCTTTGTTCCTGGGTTGTCATTACTGCTGTCCCCGTTGCAGAAACGCTCAGGAAATATCTGATACCACACAGTATCATTTACCCACTTCGGAGTTTTGAAGGTATCCACCGGATTCATCCATGGATATATAAAATACGAAAGAACCTTGCCCGGACGGTGCATCTCCTCTTCAGTATAGAAGCCGTCCTCGAAGAGAAATACTCTCTCCTCGCCGCTCACTATCTCAAAATAGTATTTGCAGCGTCTGTACTCCGGGAACAAAGTGGTCGTCCACCAGATATGCTCCTTCTTTCTTTTCTTGTAGCATACCTCTTCACGTCTGCCCTGCCACTGTTCCTTACCGCCCATGATACCCGCGAGGTAAGGATCCCCCTGGTAGATGTAAACATGATCTACATCATATCCGGTCTCGATATTTATGATCAGCTCGGTGTCAGAAAGCTGATATGCATATTTGTCTGTGGTTCTGTGATAAATTGCTGATAAATTCATTTATTCTCCATTGGTGCCTCATTAACTGATAATTAATTCGGCGGTATAACATATTAATATGGAAATACTATAAGCAGTTTATAATTCTCATCCTCCGATAGGTGCATCCGCAAATACATCCGCAGGACTATAATCATATTCTACGTCGTTCTTTTTGTATATGGTTACGGATACCGGATCGACCTTGCGTACACGCTCGTTGTATTCTGCGGTACCGACTCTGTCATCGTGATTTCCGAGGATCATCTCCCAGCGTCCCTGAGGAATGCTTACATACGAATTCATCTCGTTACTGTTTAATACTACGAAGATGTCATCAGCTTCGAAAGCCACCATTCCGTCCTCGGCCTTGTCTATCCTGATCCTCTCAGCCGCTCCGCTGCTCATGTCGGAAAGTGCCGAGTTACTCTTTCTTATAGCTATAAGCTGTTTGTAGAAATCAACCACATCGCTGTTCTCATATACTCTCTTCCAGTCGAGTGCATTCAGGCTTATCGGAAGGTTGTAGGAATTGGACTCACCATTTTTAGTTCTCAGGAACTCTTCTCCCGAAAGCATGAAAACGTGTCCCTGTCCAAGTATATATACTGCTGCTGCCAGCATGTTCTGCTTACGCCTGAGCTCCTCATCCGGAGTCGTGATCGTCAGTTTATCCCAAAGTGTATGATCATCATGAGAGCTGACATATCTTATCATCTGCATAGGTGTGAGTCCGCAGTCATTAAAAGCTGAAACGCCTCTTGCAACTCTGTCCTCAAGCCGAGGAATATTCTTAATATCCTCTGCTTTAAGCTCTCCTGTTTCCATAAGAGCTGCATTTCTTGCATCGATAATCTTCTGGTCCATGCATCCGCCGTTGACAAAGCCGCGGCTCTTCTCATCACAGTAGATTCCCTTGATCAGGTCTCTCAGATCATCATTGAAGAAGCCTATGCTTGCATCAAGAGGCTTGATGCCTGACATATTGCCAAAGCCGGTCACTCTCATCGTATTTGCCTTAAGTGCCTGAGTGAAGCCTTCTTCAATAGCTGTTTCACCGGCTGCCCAAGGTTCGCCGTAGAGAAGCTTTTCGCCCTTTCCGAATCTCTCATCAAGGGCTTCCCTGATAGCATTCATCAGGTCTGTATCAAGAAGACCCATAAGGTCAAATCTGAAGCCGTCAATATGATATTCCTCAGCCCAGTAAAGCACCGAGTTGATGATATATCTTCCTGCCATGAATCTTTCTGAGGCAACATCGTTTCCGCATCTTGATCCGTTTGAAGCTGTTCCGTCGCTGTTCACTCTGTAGTAATACCATGGGGCTGTCTTCTGAAGGCTGCTCTCAAGGCTATAGGTGTGATTGTAAACCACATCCATTATTACTCTGAAGCCTGCGCTGTGAAGAGCTTCTATCATTTCCTTATATTCACGTACCCTTGTTTCACCATTTGAAGGATCTGTGGAGAAGCTTCCCTCCGGCACATTATAGTTGACCGGATCATAACCCCAGTTGAAGCTTTCATCTGACTTTCTCTCATCAACCGAGCCGAAGTCAAAGCTAGGTAAGAGCTGAACATGAGTGACGCCCAACTCCTTCATATATGTGAGGGGGTTTATCTTGTTCTCTGTTCCTTTTATCCTGAATTCTTCTCCCGTGGACATTCTCTTGAAGGCTGTGTATTTTCCGCTGTCCTCACCCATTTCAAGGTTGTGAGAGAATTCTCTGATATTTATTTCATAGATTACATCCGTTGCCGGCTTCTCAGGTGCCTTGTCATCCTTCCAGCCTTCCGGATTGGATACCTCTCTCGGAAGTATCATGGAACGAAGGCCGTTCACACCTGCAGCAACCGCATAAGGATCGGCTGTTTTCTTCGTTGTTCCTTCGATAGAAATATCAAAGTCATAATATGCTCCGGCAAGATTATCAGATGTCTTAAAGGACCATACACCATTTCCTCTGTCATATTCCATCGGAAAACTCATCACCAGTCCGGCGTTGTCATCTGCATCATAGTCCTGCATGAAGCAGCCGTTTTCTCCTGTCCGGAGACTGCCTTTGCCGCCATTCTCGTACAGGTTGATACGTACTGATTCTGCAACCGGGCTCCAGAGGCGGAAGATTGTTCCGTCTTCTGTAACTACGGCTCCGAGGGGGCCTTGATAGTTGAAATCCGAGCGATTTCTGTTTTCTTTATAAAATTTCTTCCATAAAAGTGGAGTTTTTTTCATAGCTTTTATTCCTTAATAATATTATCTACCGCCGAGTCTATGTTCAGCTTACTTTATTTGGTTAATACCGCAATGCCATATCCCGGCAGAGTAAGTTTTCCACTTTTACAGGTAACCTTATCTTTATTTACTGTCAGCACGGCTGCGAGGTTTTTATATTCAGATACATCAGAGAGGTCAAGCTTTGCTTCCTCAGAACCGGTATTGATCACGATCAGTACATCACCGGTGTTTCCCGTGCCTTCCGAATACTTTCTGATAAAGCCGCAGGTCTTGTCAGCGGTGAGGCTGTCTGCTATCTCGGTGGTTCCCTTAGATATTGCAGGGAAAGCATTTCTTACCCTGATGGCTTCTTTATAATAGTTATATACTGAATATTCGTCTTTCTTCTGTTCTTCGAGTGTACCGTATTTCTGGTCCACCTTATCTGCATCGGAAGGTCCCTTGCAGAGGTACTCTCCGTTCACTCCGGAAGCATCAGCACTCCATGGAAAAGCGAGACGCTTATTTTCGTCCTTTCCGGAACCTCTCATACCGAGCTCTTCACCATAGTAGATAAATGCATTTCCGGTCATCAAGAGGTTCAGTGCTCCGGCAAGCTTGGCCTTGCTGCCATCATCATTTGCATAGTAGCCGGCGCTTCTGGCCATATCGTGATTTGTATAGAAAGGAGCATTTATTGCCGTATCCGGTGCTATGCTCTTATATAATTCTTCCTCTTTAACAAGCTGTTCTGCGTAGTAGGAAGCTTTTTTATTTCCTCTTACAACCGATGCGATAACTCCGTCCTGTCCCGAGAAGTTGAAATCAAAGAAAGAATCCGCACCGCTTTTATAATACTCACTGTAGATTGACTGATCCGTCCAGGCCTCACCAACGATGTAAGCGTCACTGTTTTTAGCCTTGACTCTTTCGTTCAGCCATTTTATAAACTCTATACTGTCATCCTTATCATCTGTATAGTAAGAGGTAACCGCATCCAGTCTGAAGCCATCCACTCCCTTATCAAGCCAGAAGTAAAGCAGCTTCTCTATCTCATCCTTAACCTTAGGATTGTCCAGATTAAGATCCGGCATTCCTGACCAGAATCTTGCTTCGTAGTACCATCTGGTATCGAGCATCTCGTATCCTGAATGTGCATCCTTACTGAAATTATAATAAGAAGCATATTCACATTTCGACTCATCCGGCTCTTCACCGTCAGCAAGCGACTTCATATAATCTGCCGCCTGAACGAACCATGGATGTTCGCTTGATGTATGATTCACTGCAATATCGAGAATCAGCTTCACGCCTCTCTTATGGCATTCATCCAGAAGCCTGTCAAAGTCTTCCATTGTACCGTACTGACTGTCTATTGCTTCATAATCTGTCGTATCATATTTATGATATGTAGGGGAAGGGAAGATCGGCATCAGCCATATTTCCGTACAACCAAGATCATCCGTTGTTGCAGGATCACCATCGTTTATATAATCAAGCTTCGCCGTAAGGCCGTTCAGATCACCGATACCATCGCCATCACTGTCGGCAAAAGAATAAACAAAAACCTCATAAGTGGTTCTTATCTTATTGTCCGCTGCCGTCAGCCCCTCGTATTCCGTAAGAGAGCTGTTCAGCTTCTCCATGGTCTTGCCGCTGTCCTTCTTACTGCTGCCACATCCTGATAAGCTGAGCATCATGGCTGCGATAAGTGCTGTTGATAGTACTCTTCTGCGTCTTAATTTTATATTTTTCATATAACCGCCCCACATTTATAAAAGCACGATAGTTTCGTATTGTTTCGTTCTGTCTAAATTTCATTTTCGTAATGTTTCGTAATCCAACTATAAAATATTACTTTTACACGATTTTGTCAACACAAAATGCGAAAATATTTATATTTTTTTCGTATCTTTTGTATTTTGTTTCGTATTTTTTCGTTTTTGCTTGTATTTTTCCGGAATACGTTATATACTACCCTTATGATTTATGTATTTGAAACAAAAATAGATGTTTTTATACTTATATAAGAAGGTGGATGACCATGGCAACTATGAAGGATATTGCAGATAAGCTCGGAATATCTCTCGGAACCGTCAGCAAGGGTCTGAACGGCGGCAAGGATATAAGCGAGGATCTGAGAAAAACTATACTTGATACAGCCGTTGAGATGGGCTATATCAATCGCAAGGCCCTCAGAGAGGATATGAGACGTATCGCTCTGTTTGTCGAAAATATGGATTATGAGGAGGAAGGTTCCTTTGGCTACGACATAGTCATGGGCTTTCAGAAGGCTTCCTTCAGTGAAAAATGGAATTTTTCAGTCATTCCTCTGTCCCATGAAATTCAATCTGATAATAAATATGAAAGCTTTATGCTCCAGGAAAAATACAGCGGCGCTTTCTTTATAGGCCTGTCTCTTGATGATCCGTGGACAGAACAGCTTCGTACAACGACTATTCCAACCGTTCTTCTTGATAATGCAATCGAGAAAAATCCTATGGTAAGCTCTGTCGGAACCGATTCAACTGAAGGAATCGACGCAGCCATTCAGTATCTGACAAGCTTAGGACACGAGAAGATCGCATTTCTTAACGGTTCGGCAGGCTCATTCATCTCCGATGACCGTATGACCGCCTACCTGAGCAGCATGGCAAGATATGGTCTTAACGTTGATCCTAACCTTGCGGTTTACGGTTATTTCGTTGCGGACTGTGCACCATATCATGTTCCGGGTTTCATAGACAGAGGGGCAACAGCCATCCTCTGCGGTAATGACCTTATCGCTTCAGGTGTTATCAAAACGATCAATGAAATGGGACTTTCCGTTCCGGATGATATAAGTGTTATCGGCTTTGACGATATCCCTATCGCAGAAACCCTAAAGCCTGCTCTTACTACCATAAGACAGAGCAGAACCGGAATCGGCAAATGCGCATATTTCACTCTGTATTCACTCATCAACGGCGTTCCGATCAGCAAAAGTCTTCTCCGTCCGGAATTCATCATCCGTGACAGCGTTGCAGTTGCCAAACCAAGAATCGCCGCAAAAAGAGAAAACGACCCTGATTCAGTAATGTTTGTGAACCCGGATCTCTATGCACACTTTTCAAGAATAAATATGATGTGATGATTTTCTATATCATATTCTTTACTATTATTTACATATTCATCAAAAAACTCCGTATGTTTAAAGTCATACGGAGTTTGCTTTTTTCATCTCTTTTTTATGTTCATACATTCTCTCATCGGAGATCTTGTATACCTCTTCAACCTTATCAGAAGTATCACCTATTTCAGGAATCTTATCATCATCCGACAGGCAGAAGCCATAAGCAAAGCTTACAGGGAAAGGTTTTCTGTCCTTGTTTCCTTTTTCGAAAACAAGCTCGTCATTAAAATACACCTTAAGTGCCGCATGATCTACATAGATTGAAAGCTCAGGATCAGCTATCTTTTCATCAGGCAATACGAAAGAGAAACTGACAGTATCACCCTTTCCCGGTCTTGGAAGGGAAGAGTCAGGAAGCGTAGTTGTTTTATCATATTTCTTATCGTTCAAAGTCACATCATAAACCTGATCTATCGTGACCATATTGTCATCTTCTCTGCCACTTTCGATAGCCTTAAAAAATGTTACGAAAATAGCTACAGCAAAAATGACAAAGATAAGAACAAAAATCTCTGCGATTATGGACTTTTTAGTATACTTCTCCGCCATACAAAAAACTCCCCAAAATCAAATAAAGAACTTCATGATCAACTATATCACGAGTTCAACAAGAAATACCGTGATACATGCCACTGATGCCACAACAATAAGTGACTTATATTTCAGAGAAACCAGCGCTGCAACAACTATACCCGAAACAGCGGATATCACGCTTCTCGTTGCATAAAAAGCCGCCGGAACCGTCATTGCCGCCAGGACCGCATATGGTATGTAGTATAAAAATGATCTCACATATCTGTTTGTAAGCTTTCTGTTCACAAGAACAAATGGAATAACCCTTATAAGATATGTTGAGCCCGCAATCACCGCAAGATATATTAAAAATGTTTTGATCTCCATTTATATGTCCTCATCATTAATATCCGGCAAAGGCCTCAGAATTGCCATGATAAATGCCGCTGCTAGTGCAGAAATACTGATTGAAATACCGATCGATACCATATTCAGTACAGGCACATAATAGAATATGCAGCTGACAGCCATTGCAATACATGCAGTCATAAGCACATTTCTGTTTTCCTTCATCTCCGGAACCACTATTGCCACAAACATTCCATAGATTGCAAGTCCCATGGCACTCATGATCGCAGCATTAAGGATATTTCCGAGAAGAGCTCCAGTAAGTGTTCCGACCGTCCATCCTATGAAGGGCATCACTGAAAGCCCTGCAAAGAATGACGTCGTAACAACATCTCTTGTGCTCGCAACCGCAAATATTTCATCCGTCATAAAAAAGCCGAAAACCGCTTTGCGCGGAACTGAAAACCTCTTGTCCAGCTTCTGCGAAAGCGATATCGACATAAATGAATATCTTATATTTATAGTCAGCTGCGAGATAAGCGTTGATATGTACGTCCCTCCTGCAGCCATTATTCTTACTCCTGCAAGCTGACCGGCTGATGTCAGACACAGCATCGAGATAAGTACTGCCTGCCACCAGTAAAGTCCGTTTGCTACTGAAAATATACCAAAGCCGATCGATACCGACAGGTATCCAAGCCCTATCGGAACGCCGGCTTTAACTCCCTTTTTAAACTCATTCATGACATAATCTGTCCATTCTGTTCATATTAATACTTATGTCGTATGTCTTCCCGATCAATACTCTCGAGCAGCCATTCCGACACTGTCAGATGTCTTTCCCATGATCCGCTCTCCGATCAGTCCTCCTGATCAATCATCGTATCATAGTCCTCCGTAAAGAAATGTCTCACGCCATCCTTCTTGTAGCCCACGATGGTATTCAGATTGACATTCTCCACACTCTTAAATATATTCCCCTCTACAAAGGAATTGACCTTCTTCATCTCGGCGATCAGTTCTTTGATCTCCTGACGCTTTGAATAATGCGGATCATCCTCACTCTGATTCTTGCTCTGCTCCGTGAACCTGCAGGCACACTGAAGAAAATGCAGTTTATTATAATCACGCCACCACTTGATATCAGCCTCTCTGATCATATACATCGGCCTGATCAGCTCCATACCAGGAAAATTCGTACTATGAAGCTTCGGCATCATGGTCTGTATCTGACCACCGTAAAGCATACCCATCAGTATGGTCTCGATAACATCATCATAGTGATGCCCGAGTGCGATCTTATTGCAGCCCAGCTCCTTCGCATTGCTGTATAGATAGCCTCTTCGCATCCTCGCACAGAGATAACACGGCGATTTATCTATCGTATAAACACTGTCAAAAATCTCCGAGCCAAATACTCTGATCGGTATTCCCATCGTCCTTGCATTGCTTTCGATAAGCTTTCTGTTCGCCTCGGAATAGCCCGGATCCATCACAAGAAAGGTCAGCTCAAAAGGAAATTTATTATGCCTCTTCAGTTCCTGAAAGAGTTTCGCCATAAGCATGGAATCCTTGCCGCCCGATATGCAGACAGCAACATGATCTCCCGGCTTCAGCATCTCATATCTGTTGATTGCTCTTGCAAAAGGTGTGAAGAGCTGTTTATGGAACTTCTTCCTTATGCTCTTCTCGATTTCTTCACAACGTTCCTTCTGGTCGGATTCCTGCTCGTATTTTTCTACGGAACTTACCAGCCAGTTATGATATCCACCCTCAAGAAAATACGCATCAAAGCCTCTCTCCCGAAGCGCTTCAGCCGCCTCCGGACTGTCCACACCACGTGTGCAGTAAACAATCTGCTTCCTGGTTCTGTCAAGATGCACATCCCTGATCGTGATATCGCAGCTTTCTACCAGCATCATCTCGCGGATGATCAGTTCTTTAGGTATATTTACCGCACCCGGGATCAGACCGTATTCAGCCGATTCCATACCGCGGATATCTATCAGCTGTATGGAATCCTTCGGCAGTTTATTCAGTTCTTCGAGTGTTATAGAATAATCGTTCATATCAACTCATATCGGAGTATGCCGTTTTATAATACTGATCGTATATCACACCGGCAAACTCACATGCTTTTCATTTATTTATGATCAGCCTCTCATAATTGTTCTGCAGATCTCATCGCCCATATGTGCAAAATAGTAGCAGTCATCCATCTCACGATCAACCTGTACTCTGTCATGATAGTTGAGTGGTGGATAGTAATCAAGGAAACGGCTCAGATCCTCAAGCGCATCCAGCCTGTAGCTCCTGTCCATCTTAGGACCTGCAGTATGCACCTTAAGACTTCTTGCATTAAGCTGGCATCTGTGCTCATGTGCATAAGGATGATCTGTCACAATCTTCACATAGAAATAAAATGTATGCTCATATCTTGGCGGACGATATGAAACTCTCTGACCATCCTTCATCATTGTCTCTTCTGTTGAAGAATATGAAATATCCAGCTTCATCTCGCGAACCTGGTCAAATCCGATAATATCCGGATTCTCAGCATAAAGATCACAGTTCTTACGTGGAAGAACAACAAATCTCCTGTTCTGCTGATCAATAAGAAAGAGCGAGCTGTCCTCCCCAAAGGATACAGTCTCATGGAAGTTCTCAAGCTCCTTCCTGTTCTGCTCTCTGTAATCTATCTGCTCTCTTATCTCCTCAACGGTGCTGTGCTTTCTGTCCGTAAACCAAGGTGAAAGCTTCTTCACACATTCCTTGCAGCAGTTACCGTTCTCAAGCTTCTTGTTGCCGAGCATACCTATCTCACCGCCACAGATATCACACTGCTTCTTCTCGAATGCGCCTGCGATCTTATCAAAAAGTCCCATTGTTATTTCCTCCCCTAATAAACTTTATATAATTGTCCTCCAGATGATATAATTAACAATAATTTCCTGATATTAAAAGTTCTGCAGAAAGGCTCTGGTACGATCGTTCGACGGGTTGTCGATTACATCCTCCGGCCTTCCTTCTTCTATGATGTAGCCGCCGTCCATGAAGATCACTCTGTCGGATACGTTACGTGCGAAGGCTATCTCGTGTGTTACGATAACCATGGTCATCTTCTCTTCGGCAAGCTGGCGGAGAACCTTGAGGATTCCCGCTGTGATCTCAGGATCAAGCGCAGATGTGGGCTCGTCGAAGAAAAGCATCTTCGGATTCATGGCAAGCGCTCTTGCTATAGCAACTCTCTGCTGCTGACCACCGGAAAGCTCTCCGGGATAGCTTTTTTCCTTATCCGCAAGGCCAACCTTACGTAGAAGCTCTCTTGCTTCTGCAATAACCTCTTCCTTATTACGCTTCTGTACTGTGATCGGTGCATCGATCACATTTTTCAGAACGTTATAATGTGGAAACAGGTTGAAATTCTGAAATACAAGTCCAAATGTATTTTTAATCTTCTTTATCTCATTCTTCGGTGCATAAACGCTTCCCGCGCCCTCATCTCTGCAGGCAAATGCCCCGTCATATGAGAGCGAACCGCCATCCATGGTTTCCAGAAGTGTCGCACATCTGAGAAGGGTTGATTTACCGGAACCCGACGGTCCGAGTATGGAAACAACCTCACCCTCATTAACGCTGAGGGAGATGTTATGAAGAACGTCCAGCTCACC
>OCTW011616588.1_pt1 | contig 12801 bp, 9 predicted proteins | sample 1539671 | NCBI WGS metagenome assembly OCTW01 (sample SAMN02144230, study PRJEB22623) | gut metagenome | biome: sheep rumen | host: Ovis aries | place: New Zealand | reverse complement strand
GCACGCTCATACCACTCACTACCCACACGAACCTCACACACCGCACTACCATCCGCAAACAACGAACGAATGAACATCCCACTCAACGCCACAATTTGTTCTGGAGCGAGCGATTCCTCCTGCCCTTCCTTGTCCGGCATACCTTGAAGAGTCCTTAATAAATGACGGAATGTAACATGATCTATGCCGCTCTTCCCGCCAAACGAACCCATTCGCTCAACTTCGAACGCACCAATAGACTTACTCTGTGTGCTATAACCACTCAATAACGAATCAACATACAATCGTACCGAATGTAAGATATCATTATATTCTCGTTTCGTTATCATTGCATCTCACTTTCTAAGCGTGTATTATATTCTTGTCGCAAGACAGCTGCTTGCTCCTTGTTGCCCATGATATCTAATACTTGTGCCGCGCATACCAATATGATATAATCATATATCGGACTTGATATACTCTCCGCAGAGCGCAATCGCAACTCTCCGTCTGATGCAGCATAAAAGGGGATGTGCCACAACTCTATCTCTTGTGTCGTCTCATTAGCAAAAGCAGGAAAGGAAAATAATTCTAATTCTGATTGCTCGGGGTTATACACCACTATAGGTTTCGACACACCACCGCGAGTAAATCTGTTCTGCTGTATTAAGTATAACGCATCCGATGTCGTGATAAACGAAGTGCAGTCTCTTTGCCACAACTCCGCTCTAACTCTTATTAAGCGTGAGTCCTCGCTATGCCCTATATGCCCTACTCCCTTCTTATCTATACTCGCAGACATAATATCGTGTATTATATCTTGAGATAGTAGCGACAGAGGAAGATTCATCAGACAGTATTTAGCCGATTCATCTAATGTTTGGTCTATATATAACAATATAGGCTTAACCCTATCGTAACCGGCATCTCCGGCTGCAATAAATGATTGAGGCTCGTCGAAAGGACTTATCTCTTCTAACTTAGCCTTAACTCCCTCTATCAATTCTGTGCGTGACATATACACTGATTGCGTCTTACAAATTAGGGAACGACACATTCAACTCATCCGCTATCGCTCTCGCTTGTTCCTTACTGCGGATAGTCTCTACATCATAATGATACTCTTCCTTAAGTACCTTCTTAGCGTCTTGAGTCTTAGTAACCCACAAGTATTCTTTCTTCACTACCAAGTCAGCCTTGTCTTCTGCTACATCACCTTCTTCTATGGTGATTATTGACCCGAAATACGGATGCTTTTTCAGCGCCGACACCTCGTGAGGATTGTGTACATATAAGTAACCGTAACTATACGGACGACCCTTAGGCGTGAAACTATAGTAACGAGTATAACCGTCAATCCTCATCGCTATAGTCAATGCCGGTATTGTCGAATGGAATAATGCCATCTTTCTTCTGTTTAATATACCATATTAACACAAAAAACGAGGAGCAGTGGCTTCTTAGCCACTGTCCCTCGTCAATCAATCTTAGTTGCCAGAACCGCTGTTGCCAGAACCGCTGTTGCCAGAACCGCTGTTGGTCGGCTTGCTCCCCTCGTGAAGTATCCATAATGCATGAGCCTTCGGATATTTCAATATCGGCGCTGAAATCTCTTGCCATACAGTCGAACTGCCATCGTAGGTACCGGTCTTCTTCAACTCAAGCTCCGTATCTTTCAGACCACGGAACACCGCACGCTGTAAGTAAGCACGGTCAATAACAATGGCATAATTCGATTTGCCCTTCTTGTTCAACAGCGGATGAGGCACGTGTACCAACTGATAACCCATCAGATTCAGACCATCAAAGTCGTAGCCGAACGCCTTAAACTCCTTAATAGTTACAATCTTGGTCAAATCCTTTATTCCCCATATAGCAGGAGCTATCTTGCCTCCGCTGAACATATAACGCTTGTTGCTGCCGGTATTGCCCTCAAAGGTTACGCGAGTAGCCTCTAACAAATCGGCAAACTCAAGGTCATTCTTATACAAGTCAATAATAGGAGCACCACCCTCAAACATCTGCTGGAGAACACCTGCGCAAGTACGAGTGTGAAGCTTGGTGGTCGGGTTAAAGGTGTATGAGCGAACACCAAAGATGTAGAAATGCTCAATATCCTCAATAAGTTGTTGAAGAATAACTTCATTCACATCTTGTTTAGTCCAGTTAACCTCCTTATTGCTCTCATCAAACACAGCAGAAACAAGGCTCTGAACCATGAATTTCTGCATGAACTGTTGAGTAGGCTCGGGGAGTGCCATCCATGGAGTGGTTGATGCATCCTCTTCGGCTGCGGCATGACCAAGAATGTAAATCTTAGTACCCGCAGCCACTTCTGTACCTGTCTTGGCATTCAAGAACTGAACGCTCAACTTCTGAGTACCACTCTTATCTGCTACCAATGCAGCAAGATTGATGTAAGGTGTCTCATTGCCATCTTCATCGTAGCCGTTTACACCATCAAACAAAATAACATCAGTCTTGTCAAAGATAGTGTTGTCTCCTACGGTTATCTCTACAAATCCGGGCACTTTGCGAGCCGCTTGAGCCGCTGTCAGTGCCGATACTGCCGTCGCAAGAACATCCTCTGTCTTGCGCAAGTCGATTGAATAATAACCAAAAACAAGACTCTTAACCTGCTTCGAACCCATCTCACGCATCATAGCGTTCATCGGAGTTGTCGAAAATCCCATCTTGACGACCGCATCGTCATACTCATCCTTAATCAAACCGGGGGCTACTATTCTGCTGAGGTCTGTGCTCAAACCCTGCGAACCGTTGGCATCGTTTGAGAACACACTGCTACCATGTTTGCCCGCACCATCAGAACCAACACCATCACCTGTATAGTGCTGACCCTGACTAACTGTCTGTGTCATTGTACCCTGCTGAGATTGAACTGCAGGGTCTTGTACATTTACTGCTGCCATAGTTGTGTTAAATTAAATTGTTGATTGTTTATAAATTTCGTCTCATTGCTGCACGCTGGTTCGCTATGTCAGCAATAGTGTTTTTTTGAGAGTCTGCACTCGTGCCACCTCCTGCCGATGTCGTATTCATCATCCCGTCCGAAGAACCTTGCTGACGACGGCGTTGACTCGATATGTTCGCATTCCTGCCACGAACCTCAGCCGCCTCCACATCATCATCATAGTTCAACATCTTGTCTATTGCGTCAAACTGAGCCTCCGCTAACTCGTGATTAGCCATCGGAGTAAACAACTTCTCTGCCGCTCGCGTAGCCCATTCCTCAGGGTCGTAACCTTTCTTCTCACACCACGCAGTAAAGACTGCATTCTGTGCCTCTAACTTCTTCTGCTTCTCACTCTCGGCTTGAGAACGCTTCTCTTTCTCGGCAATATACTCATCCGAGGTCATCTCACCGGTGATATACGCCTTCAGCAAATCACCCACATTCAGCAACGCCATCTCAGGATGACCTTCCTTGCCACGCTCAAACATCTCATTGTAAAATCTTGCTAACTCCGGATTAGAAGTTATCAACTCGTTCAAACTTGCATTCTCCTCACGCTGCTGTTTTGCAAAATCATGCTCTGCATCATAACCCTCCATCGAACGAGCATACAAATCATCCTCATTCTCAATATCAGGATACTTGCCACGCATATTCTCAAGCCATCTATCACGATTCGGAGTAGAAGGAGCCTGCTCTGATGCAATAGGCTGCTCTAAATTCTCGTTTTTTCTTGCCATATTATTACTCTCTTTTAAGTTTGCCGCAAAAATACGGCTTCCTTACTATTTAATATCTTTGTTTTTGATACAATTTATTGCGTTTTTGAGACAATTCCAAAATATTTTATTAACTTTGCAGCGTTATGGAAGAAATATCTCTTATTCGGCAACGAAACAAAGACTTGCATACAGCCTACAAACGGCTCTTGCAAGCAACAATAGGCGCGAGATATGTCTCGCGTGAGTCCATTCTTACGCTACTCCAACAGCAACCCGCTCCCAGATTTTATCTCACACCATACCAAGCCATGAGATATATCTGCGCATATTACCAAATGAAAACTGCAACGCACAGAAAGCAAGAAATGATTCTCGACCTTGTCGAAACCTATGAACGACTCCGAAAACAATATCCGCAAACAACCAAAACCATTCTTTACGAAATGGTGGTCGAACAACCCGCCAAATCGTTCTATATGAGTAAACATAGAATACAAGAAATAGTGTTTAACTATTCAGGGAGGAACTAATATGAACACATCCGAAAATTTGCAACAAACAGCACAACAAACAGCACAACAAATCAGGCAACAAATAACTGAACAGTTGCCCGTCCTTAAACAAAACCTGCTCTCATTGCAGCAGTCCGACACTATTGCAACCCTACCGCTTGTCATTCATAATATCTGCATCATCTGCGAAAGACAAGCATATAAGTTCCTTAAACCGGCATTGCAACTGTATCAGGCTTGCGAAACAAGCAATCTTAATAAGGCTATCTCTGAGATGGTAGATACAACTATCAACATCTTATCCGACCTCTGCCACAAGGAAGACAAACTGCAAGAAGAGCAGTATCAACAAATGTATGCAGAAAAGGATAATGCAGAAAAGAACGGAGAAGAATACAATATGCAAGCAGAAATAGATGTGTTCAATCACTTAGAAGCAGATATGTCCTCTTTCTATAAGAAACTTATCATGCTCTCCCTCGTCGGACAAATAACCTTCAACCAGCGACAAAACGAACTGTGGGCACAAACGCTAACCCTATGCATCGATATTCTTGAAACAATCATCCGACAAAAGCAAATAGCATTAGAAAACATAAACAAATTTAATGAGAAAGAACATTGATGCCATATTAGACGAGAACAATCGGAGATTGAAAGTTATCAACAATCCTTATGACCCACTTGTTGGCACCCAATACTGCGATATCAATCAGCGAGATAGTATAGACATCGTTGATGCTCCACTGCCCTTGCAATATATCCCTATCGAGATGGAGCAAGAACCGGTCGTACAACTACTCCTACAAACACACTCGCTTGAAAAAGCAACTAAACAAACGCTCGGCAAACCTACACAAAAAAACATCATCCGACTATGGAGAGCATTTTGCAAATTACGATGCCAATACGATTTCGAAAATTGGTGCTGCACACATATAAAAATCAGACTCAAAGGACTTGCTCTGCGAGACTATTTCATCCTCAACCGAGCACAACGATTCTACCTGCAATACTTAGAACAACTCAGAAAAGCCGGAGTACCAATAGACATCATCCTACTCAAAGCAAGACAATGGGGAGGATCTACTCTCACACTGTTCTATATGTTCTGGATTCAGAAGATGCACCGCAAACATTGGAACTCCGTAATATGCGGCGACGTCGAAAAACAGTCGAAAGTAGTACTCGCTATGCTCGAAAATGCAGCCGCAGACTACGACACCTTTATCGACGATGGCAATCCTACTATACTCAAACCATACGGAAGAACAGAGTCCGTCAGAATAATACAAGACAGACAATGCACTATCACCGTCGGCTCTGCACAAAAACCTGACAAAGTTCGCGGCGAAGATACATCTATGGCACACCTCACCGAAGTAGGGCTATGGAAAGAAACACTCGGGAAAAAACCTGAAGACCTCATCGAATCTATCATCGGAGGTATGCTGCAAGGACCGTACACACTACTCGTGCTCGAGAGCACCGCCAAAGGGGTCGGCAACTACTTCTATAACGCATGGAACGCCGCATGCAACCACGAAAACAACCTCACACCTGTCTTCGTCCCATGGTATATGATTGATATGTACTCAAAACCTATTTTTGACTATACCTCTTTTATAGAATCTATGACCGACTATGAGTGGTGGCAGTTCGATGAGGGAGCAACGCTTGAAGCAATCAATTGGTATCGGCACAAATCTAAAACAATGGACGAAATGTCTATGCGCTCCGAGTACCCAACCACCGCGGAGGAAGCTTTCCAATCAACAGGTGCTATGTATTTCAAACGAAACTACATCACCGAACTGCAACAGTCTTGTCGAAAACCTAAATATATCGGTGAAATAGTATGCCCCGCCAACAACCAAAACAAAGCTGCATACCTGAGTAATCTGCGCTTCGAACAGATGCAACACGGGCATCTGCAAATCTGGGAAGATGTAGATAATAAAACAACAATGCGCAACCGCTATCTTGTAACCGTTGACCTTGGGAAAGGAGGCTCTGCCGATGCCGACAACACTATCGTCTGTGTCTTCGACCGCTATTGGCAACAAAGAGGTGAAGACGGATATCCCGAAGTCGTAGCCGAATGGGCAGGAAAAGAGTCGGAAACAGACTTGCTTGCCTGGCGTATAGCACAAATAGCAGCTTATTACAACAACGCACTACTCGTTATCGAATCCAACACTATCGACTCTTCAAAAGAAGACCGTTTCCGTGCCGTGCTCGACGAAATAAAAGACTACTACCCTAATCTCTATAAACGTCCTATCGTCAACAAACAAGATGTAGGCAACACCGGCGGGTTCCGATACGGATGGAACACCAACCACCAATCTAAAGAAGAAATTTGCGCCGACCTCGATTGGGCAATGCGTGAAGGTATGTATGTCGAAAGAAGCGAAGCTGCTATCACAGAAATGAAAATCTTCGAACGGCATCAAGACGGCTCACTCGGCAATGTCGAAGGAAAGGGTAATCACGATGACCGTGTAATCACTCGGGCTCTCGGCATACATTTCTGCTATAAAAAAATGGATGCACCATTCATCGTGCAACAATCTGACAGCACAACTGCAGGCGTCACAAGAAAAGTAATAAATGATATGACTATATGAAAAAAGACAGAACAGAACAAGCGTACCTAACTTTTCTGTCAGTACGCGAAAACAAACAAGACGGATTCCCTGATAACTACGCCCTCAGATGGGTATGCCGCTATCACCTCTATGTCGAAAAAGACGACTATTCTCTGCGCGAAAAATTCCAAAAACCACAATCAAGAAAAGCAATGATTCAACTTTGCAATCAATGCCTCAAAGAAATGAAATGGGTTGAGCTGAACGGACTATTCGACTGCCGACTACACTACGACTACTGCCTAATATTCCTCAAACAACTGCGCTCATTTACTCAACACTATCCTCTTCAGTGGTTTCTGGTATTCCGACTACATCTTCAATAACCTCTTGACGCATATTCTGCTCGTTCGCCTGCTGAATACGAAGATTTACTCGCACCGCTTTCCGCGCAAGAGCCTCCATCGTTACATCAACCTCCGTCTGTGTGTTCTCGTCTGCTACCAACGGCAACAACTTGCCAACAAGATCTACCAGACTCTTGTCCTGAAAGTCCGATGAACGTATCCTTCTGCGCAACTTAACCAATGCCTCTCCAAGCAGCAGACTCACATTCTCACGAATCGCTGCCGGAGACGACTTCTGTGCATTACTCGGACGTGCCATTATTCTACCTCCTCTTGATGAAGTTCAACCCTATCCTTTAAGTCCTCCCTTAGACGATTAACATAACGCTTATCCAACTTAGCATCTTGCGCCTCGTCAAAAGTATGCCCACCGGTCAACGGCAAACGAGTCTTCTTCTTATACTCCACATATCGCTCTACAAGAGCATCAACCTTCTTTTGGTCACCACTCTCAATGGTCTGCTGCAACTCCTCTCCGCTGCAACCAAACTCATCAATGTATATCTTGTCTAACTGCGACTGCGGAACGCTCAGTACCCTGCCCATAAGCAGCACAATCTCTCTCGTCGCTTCAAGGTCGTTATCAGGATTACCATCTGTCTTGGCATGGATAGCGTCATATATGCCCAATACCATATTGCTTATCGTACTCGGACGAATGCCCGTACCACTACCCACAAGCACATCTACCATATCGTTCGCCAGTTCAGCCAACCTGCCGTAATGCACATCCTTAATAATCTTCTCTATATCATGCTCAAGAGGTGTACCACCATTGGTATAACCCACTGTGCCGTTCCTATAAGCATCTACCAATGCTTCCAACTCCTTGCCGCCAAGCAGACCTCTTACCGGTGCTACCAAACCGCCACCAAGCGAACTGTCCTCTATTATCCGCTTCTTCTCATCATCATCGTCGCCAACAAGCAGGTACAAGTAGTTGCCACCTACACGCCATATCTGTTGAATGATATATCCGAATATCGCTATGCCTATCATATTGCGTGCTATGTTATGCTTATACTCGCTTTCTGCTTTCGCTCTCGCTGCGTCACCATCCATACCAAACACACGCTCGTACATCTTCTGCTGTGCCGCAAGTATCTTCTCCCTATCGCCTATCTGCCTGCTAAGTTGATACAAGTGCTCCACACCACGACGCTGATAAGCAAAGTTCGCATTATTGAATAGCGACATCGCTATCGCAGTCCAACTGCGGTCTTGCTGAATAGGAGCAACAAACGCTCCCTCGCTACTCTGCTGCGTCTCGTTATAGTATATCTGTGCATCAAGTTTAGCACGCTTCTCAGCGTCCTCTCGCGTCATACCTGCTTCCCGATACTCTTGCAACTTATATTCGTAATACGCTTTTGCTCCCTGAGCACAAACTATCATATCTATAAACGCATTAGGCGACATACCTATGCGAGTGCACCATTCCACTACATGATTGTGCCAATAACGCCAATCGTCCTCGTTGTCCAAGATCCGCGTATCACCCGCTGCACGACTGTTCCAACGCTTATGCAACAATGGCAGATTCTCTAATCCCCATTTAACCGCTCCGTATGGATGAACCAGATTCTTGCCATACTCCATAGCAAACTTCGAATGTGTCATCTCAGTCCAATAAGCAGGGTGAGAAAGCAACTGCTTTATCGCCGTTGATATTCTAAGCGAAATAGCACCTATCGAAAGTCCTTTCGCTACTTGAGCAGTAAATGCCGATGCCTTATCTGACTTCGCCTCGTATGTGCCCAACGCCAACTTAAACGCATCTTTCAAATGTGAATAGAGTTGCTTACCACCACCATATACCGTGCTCATATTCCCAAGTTTGCGCTTGAAAGTGTTGTACGATAGCAGCTGGTTAGCATCTCGCGTTATCTGTGCGTAGGCTGCCCAATGTTCCATCTCCTGCAAGTGGTCTATCAGCACCGAGAACATATCCGAATGAAGCACATCAAGCGGCAAAGCGTTTCTCACACGCTGTTTTATCGCACCCGTCGTCGTGCCGCTTGTCTGACCCGTACCCGATGCTTGGTCGGCTACATCCTCTTTCTTCGATATAGACGACTGCATTATCCTTAGTGGAAAATAATTCTCTATCGCCGCCATCGGAGCACCAAACATCTTCTCGTGAACAGCATTGTACTTATTCCGCTTCTGCGTCAAAAACTCATCTTGCACCCAGTCACATAATGCCACCAAACGAGGGTCAAGTTGGTCGGTCAATGCCTCTATATCTTCCTCCGTCAGTCCCATCTTCCTTAGTTTCATCCTGCCGTCGGTCATCTTATTCACCATATAGATATAAGCAGCCTGACCTTGCGTCAACTCTATCTCTCTTGTTTCCCTCGTGGCTTTGCTATTTTCGTCAAGTCCGGCATCTATGATAGTCGCTCTTATCTTCGGCATCTTGCGTGTCTCACGCTCTGCCTGAGCAAAAGTCATACCCTCTTTGCCGAATATCTCTGCCGTCTTATCGTCCAACTCCTTAAACGCTTGCTTCAATCCCGTGTACTCGTTGGATGATGCCTCCGTCGTACCATACATAAAATGCTGCCACAAGTAACCCTTACCCTCAAGAGCATTAGGAGCAAGTCGTTTCAGTATCGAGTTAAGCGAACCAAGAGGCGAGAACAGACCGCCACTCACAAACACACTGTTATCAATGCGCTGCGCACGAGTTGTCGTCACATGCTCATTAGGCGATATGCCTTTCAAGTCGCTATTAGCAAAATGCCGTATCTCCGACTGACGAGCCTTCTGATCTGCCAAGAACGACTTAGCACGCTCCTTACCACCCTTGAGCATATCACCTAATAACGCATTCATCTGCTGATAGGCTATTATCTGGTCTTGCTCATTCTCAACCATAGCACGCTCGATGCTCTCTATCAACTGCTGCTTGGCTTCTTTCGACAACGACTTGTCCGCTTTGGCTTCCTGCAACTCTTGTTTCAAAGCCTCTGCCTCCTGCTGCTTGTCAAGCACACTACCATCTTCATAATAGTGCTGCGCTATCATTGCACCATTCAACCGTGCCTCGTAGTCAGCACGCAAAGCATCATCATCTGAGTGCTCTTCTATCTTGTCTTGCAACTCGTCTATACGCTCACCTATCTTTTCTAAGGTCATACCCTCTTGTTTGAGTATGCTCTTTATCTCGTCAAGTTGGTATTGAGTATGCAAATCTACCTTACCCTGCTCACGCACTCCGCTGATATTAAGTTTATGCAACGGAGTTTTCAACAGGCTGTTGAAAATAGCCTTCGTCTGCTTCAGTTGAGTGTTCGTGAATATATTTAGCATCTTCTGCACAGCAGGCACAATGTCTTTCTCTGTCGCCGAGTTGCGCATCACACCAAGCAAACGTGACAACTCTGTCCTCGTCGCTTCCTCTGCCCAACCCGACTGAATAAACATCTGGGCGTATGCCGTCAGCGTATCAATAGTGCCCTTATCGTACGACTTTTGCAGTCTCTGCGAGTCTTTCAAGCCTTTAAGGTCAGTACGCATAAGTCTCAATGCCGACTGCATAAAGTCCGAATACTCCGACTGCAAACGCTGTATCTCATCCACATTATTCCCGTCAGCGTTACGCTGCACAGCCGACTTCAACTGACCATTCAACTCCTCTGCCTTATCCAACAACGACTTCACTATTCCCGATGTACGCGACGCCGCAGGAGTACTGCCCGGCTCTGTATGAATAGAGAACATTATATTGTCATTCTCTCCGAATGTTATATTTTCTCCATTGGCAAGTTTTACTTGGCTCGGTTCAAATACAACATATACATCACCACGCTCGTAATCATCCTCAAAGATATTATCTGCTATACTACGGAAGATAACACCATCGTAACCACCTTTCTCCTTAACCATTCTAACCACATCCTCAGAATCAATATATTCAGGTTTCAAGGATAAATCTAACGGAGTCCCATTTAATGCGGATTCAACCACATATCTATTTATTCTATCATGCTTACCGTTCACAACAATCTCAAAAGGATTGCGCATATTTAGGAAATATGGTTTGGTGTTGGCTGTGCTTTTTTTGCGCATTGCCACACCAAGTGTCAAACGAGTATTTTCATATTGACGAGCCAACCTCTCTTTGTTGAAGAAGAAATAACCCTTTTCTCCTTTGAATATGTCAAACTCATACGGAGTCCCATGATAAACCACAATCGGTTCACCATTCCTATCAATAGCCTTACTTGATTCTTTTGGATTATTCTCCCAATCACCAAACCAATCAGCGAACTGCTCGCTTCGTGTAGTTAGCCATTGATTTTCATTGAGAAGTGATTTTCTTCCATTTGGAGCACGCATAAACGACTTGTTCTCTTTAGTCTTTTCTTTAATACCCGCAAAATCTATGCCCTTCCCATCAAGATTAAGGTCAGTGCCGTTCAGCATATCATACAACGCGCGGTCGGCGGCTTCCTCACGGCTGCCAAAGTTCTTAATGTTGAACAAGTGCTCACCTATCCAGTCCCAAGCTTTCTTTAGCAACGCTTTCATTCGCTGTATCAGCGTGGCAGTCTGGGCTACTTTCTGCTTTGTTCCGTTTTGTATGGCATCATCCAACATCGCTTGTGCCTCTTCCGTCATACGCTGTGCTCCGCGCTTGCCGCTAAAGCGTGCAAACACCTCACTCATCTTGCCCTCTTCCGACAAATCGGCATAGTTCGGATCGTTGTCAAGTTCCTCGTACATCTGTGGCAGGTTCTTACGGCTGAATAAGTCCATAAGATTGTCGTAAAGTTCGCGGTTATTCTGCTTTATGGCTTTTATCCATAAGTGTGAGTACTCGTGTACAGGTGTGTTCGGGTTGAAACCGTCTTTGGTCAGATATATCTTATCCCCAATCGCCCAACCATACAACGTGCCGTCGGTCGTTACCATCGGCTCACGGGTTCTACCGGACGGAATGATATTGCCGTTAGCGTCACGATAGATACGTCTGCCGTGGTACTGATCCTCTACAACCTTATCGGATGTGTAGATAGCATTATTGGTCATGTCCGGCACAAGTTTGCCCTTGTACTCGGAAATGTCCGTACCAATAGGCAGTTGCGACAACTCTGCACGTGTCTTGTCGGCTACCTCGTAATTACCTGCTGCGAGTTCTGCATTACTGATAGAGCGAACCGGCACATACGAATTACCTTGCCACTCACGAGTTGCCAACCCGAGGCGTTCCAATATCTGTCCGTTCTCTGCTGCGAAGCCGGGCAAATCGACACCCCAACGGGCATTGTTGCTCATGTGGTTGCTGAACCGAACCTTAACGGATGCGCCGTTATTCTTATTGGTATAGGTCACATAGACGCTTTCGGTGGTGCTTGCCTTGCTGACCCTTGCTTCTATCTGCGGATAGTCCGGGAACTGCCGCACTTCATACGGCATGTGCCAATCTCCATCACCAATAGGATTACCATCACGGTCGGTACGGAAACTAAACTCCGGTGTGTTAGTTTGAATTTCTCCCGTGTTAGTTTGAATTTCTTGTGCTTCCTCATCGGTTGCGATGTGCAAGTCCAGTCCGGCATTGTTCAAAAGGCTCTCCACCTCCGCCTGCGCTGCTAATCGCTCGGCTTC
>OCTW011524231.1_pt1 | contig 12802 bp, 13 predicted proteins | sample 1539671 | NCBI WGS metagenome assembly OCTW01 (sample SAMN02144230, study PRJEB22623) | gut metagenome | biome: sheep rumen | host: Ovis aries | place: New Zealand | reverse complement strand
CAGCCTGAAGCGTTTTCGCGGAGGCGAAAACGGTGAAGGATCAGCGGAGCTTTGGGCCGCCGCGCGGCACAAAGCTCTGAGAGCGAAAAATACTGTATCGACAGTATTTTTCACTCTTTTTCAACAGGACATTCAGCCACTTTTCCTCTTCCCTGCCCGGTCTCACATCCCCGGTGATCCACTGTTCTGTGATCCGGAGCCCGCCTGTATCCTGCAGCAGGCTCTTCAGAGTATCCTCCTTAAGATCCGTAAAATACCTGCCGTTTCGTATTCCCTCAAAATCACCATACTTGAAGGACACATACAGGATTCCGCCCGGCTTTACCGCCTCTCTCATCCGGCAGAAGATATCCGGCAGATCAGCAGATGGTACATGCAGGATGGAAGCGCAGGCAAAGATCCCGTCATAACGGGCTGTCTCATTCAGTTCAGAAAAGAGCATCTGCCTGACAGGCAGTCCGGTGTTTTCTGAGGCTGTCCGTACCATTTTCGCCGAACCGTCACAGGCCTCCACGCGGTATCCCTTCTGCAGAAAATACCGGCTGTCCCGCCCCGGTCCACATCCAAAATCAAGGATCAGGGAGCCGGGCTGTAGCTGTGCCAGAAAACGATCCTGAATGTCCGTAAAAACGACATCCAGTGTATCCGTTGTAAATTGCTGCGCATGATCATCATAATACGCGATGGTCCGGTCCTCTTTCAATACAGTTCCTCCAGATATTCCGCCTTTGTATAGGATCTCCAGTGCCCGTCAATGACAGTCCTGACATCATAAGACATGACCTGGCGTTTCAATGCCGCGCTCTTGTCCGGATTCATAAACCATGTCGGAAACTCCCCCAGCTGGGCGTCTCCGACAAACAGGACTTTGTCGTCCGGCACATAGACCAGCAGGGCATCATCCGTGTGCGGAGACTCCGCATAGTGCAGCTCTATCGCCACATCTCCAAGGTCAAGTGTTCTGTCCCCGGTCAGCTCTTCGTCTGCGGGGACAACGACGAGGGGGACACCGCCCGCATATTCCCGGATGATGCAGGGGTCACTCCGCAGAAACTTTTTGCCGTATCCGGGGTTATCCGCCATCTTCTTTTGGATCTCCAGAAGCTTCTGATTGGTCTCCGGGCGGGCCAGCGTTTTCCCATGGACGGCATGCATGCCGAAGGTATGGTCCCAGTGCCAGTGGGTGATCACGGTCAGGTCCGGAAGCGGAAGGCCCTCTGCCTCCAGAGCGCGGTAAAAGTCCTCCACATGAGACGATGAGTGCCCCGCGTCAATGGCAAGGGCGGTCTCTTTTCCGAGCACATATCCCAGATTGGGCCTGTCCTTCGCAGATTCCAGCGGAAAGATCCAGGTGTGCGTACCAATCTGCTGCAAGCGATTTTTCATATGCCTCTCTACCTCCTGTTCCTGCTGTCATACCTTTGATCATAATCGAGCCGGATCAAAATCAAATCGACCACTGCCGTCTTTTTTCTGTCCGGCACGCCGCCTTCTGCATGGACGGGCGTCATTTTCTTATGCCCGGGTCGCGTTCAGCCGCTGATGTCAGTGTCATTTTCTTCATCTTCTCCCGCTCAGAGCATAGCCGGCTGCCGCGCCGACCAGTCCCCCGATGATATGGGTAAGCTGGGAGACATTGTCTGCGACAAGTATTCCCTCCGCCACCTGCTGGCCGATGAAGACGACCGCCACCAGGATAAAGGTGAGCGGGATCTCCCCCTGATGAAAGTTTGTAAATGAGGTCAGGAGGATGAAGGCAAAGACAACGCCGCTGGCCCCGCAAAGGGCGCTGGCAGGGAAAAAGATATAGTTGATCAGACCTGTGATCAGCGCCGTGATCCCGATGACCTCCAGGATCTTGTCTGACCCGTATTTTTCCTCAAGCATGGGACCCAGGAGCAGGATATAGGACATGTTGCCGACATAGTGCTCCCAGCCTGCGTGGCCCAGTACATGTGTAAAGAAACGCAGCCAGGTCAGGGGGTTGAGCATGGACGAATGCCAGGTCATGAAGAGCAGCTGTGTGATCATGCCGCCGCTCAGTGTTCCGGCCACCAGAGCGGCCAGCGCCAGAAAGACAAAGGTCAGTGTGACCGGTGCGTTGAAAGTGATCTTCAGTTTTTTCATTTTATATTTTTCTTCTCCCGTTTTTCCGACAGCGACGCAGGTTTTTCATCCATCTATGATCCGGCTTCCGTTATTTCCCGTATCCGTACAGGTTTCCTGCCGTCCGAATCGATCACGGCGAGGCCGGAAGGGTATTGGGTATTTCCCGTTTCCGCACAGGTTTCCCTCTGCGGCTGTTTTCGCGTACAATCCTGCGTCACCTCTCGTCAATCTCAATGAGGTGCTCGGCGTGGTCCGGAAGATCACGCAGTCTCTGCGCCACGGACTCCGGAACAATATAGTACTTGCCTGTCTTCTCCAGCGGGATCCAGCAGAGCTCCTCCGCGACCCCGCGCGCCGTGACGGAATGGCACTCAAGATTCTCCAGGTCCGGACTGTCCTTCATGAGGTAGTAAACCCCCAGCTCGTGGATGTGGATCCCGGTCACCTTGCCGTCAAAAAACTGTTCCTGGAAAAAGAGGAAACGGTCGATCTTCAGAGAGACCCCGATTTCCTCGCGCACCTCGCGGACAACGGTCTCCTCTGTGGTCTCATTGAAACGGACCCGGCCGCCGACTGTGTAATAATAGGGTTCCTCCGCATTCTTCATCAGAAGAAGCTTTCCATTGTGGATAATGACCGCGCCGACCCGGTAATTGAATGTGCCGCCCTTTACGGGAAAGGTCAGATCCACGGGGATCCGGTACTGGTAGGTCACCTTGTCGTAGACATGACTGCCGACATGGAGCGCCCCCTGCTCAAAGAAAGTCTGGTGCATGCCAACGCGCTCCATGGCCCTGCGGGACCCGATATTTTCCGCCGCGCTCCACGCCGTCACACAGGAAATCCCCTCCTCTTCCGTCAGATAGGTCAGGACGGCCTGCAGTGCCTCCCGGGCGAATCCCTGTCCCCAGAAGTCCCGTCGGATGCTCAGACCCACTTCAATCGACTCCTCTGCACCGGCACCTCCCGGGTTGTAATCATAAGCGCCGATCGTACCTATCAGCCCCTCCGAATGATGATCACAGGCCCCATCCGCAGCAGTCAGCCCTTCCTTTCGCCCGGGCGGATTATCGGCCAGTTCGGCCAGTTCGATCGCCCATCCGTAGAAGGACGGATCCTGATAGCTTTCCAGAAAGCGCTGCACAGACGCCGCAGCCATCTCCTCTGTTTTGTAGGGATTCCAGCCGGAATACTCGTACATTTTTTCATCCGCGCCAAAATATCTGTACAGGACAGCGGCGTCCTCCATCCTGTGCCTGCGCAACAGGAGACGCTTTGTCCGGATTTCTACAGTACCTTTCATGTTGCCACTTTGTGCCTTTCTGATGTCTGTTATTCCGCAGAACTCTGCCTTTTCCCGATCTTATTTTCCCGCTTTCTTCACCTGCAGACTGTAATTGATCATGGTCGACAGGTGCTCGCCCATCAGGCGGGAAGCGCCGACGACAAAGGGCATCTTGCGCCCGGGGATCACGATCATCTTCCCTGCCAGGGCGCCGTCCACGCCCTCTCTGGCTGCCTGCGGGGTAGGAATCTGCTTACCGGAGACCTTGACCCCGGAATTGTCGTTGAAGGCGGTCGCCGTAGGCCCGGGGCAGAGGCAGCTGACCTTTACGGGACTCTTGGCCCGGCGAAGTTCCTCGTGGATCGCCTCCGTCAGGCGGACCACATAGCTCTTGGACGCGTAGTAGCTGGAGAAGGTCGGACCCGCCATGAATCCCGCGCAGGAGCCGACATTGAGGAGCACACCGTGACCGTTCTCCACAAGGTCGCGCAGAAAGAGCTTGCTCAGGATATGGACAGCCGTCACGTTCAGGTCGATCAGGTTCAGTTCCTGCTCCAGGTCCGTCTCCAGAAAGAGTCCGTAGACACCCCGCCCCGCATTGTTGACGACAAATTCGATGTTTTCCCTGCCTGCCTGCTCACATACCTCCCGGTAGAGTCGGAAACACTCCTCACGCTGGGACAGGTCTGCCGGAATCACGAGGATCGTGCGCTCCGGAAAGCGCTTCTGGATCCCTGCGCGGACGTGCCGGAGTTTTTCCTCGCTGCGTGCCGTCAAAATGAGGTCATAGCCCAGTTTTCCCAGGTATCTTGCAATTTCCATTCCGATCCCGGCGCTCGCGCCGGTGACAAGTGCATACATAATTATCTCCTCTCTTCCGACCATGCCGGAGCACGTAAGTGCGCAGGCTATCGCCAACAAATGCTTCTCTGCCGTTCAGTTAAGCGTTTTTCCTGAAGAAAGATATCTCCGCAGTGCAAGGCCCACACCATTGTGGTCATTGTCCTCCGTCACGCAGTCACACAGTGCGCGGATCTTTTCGTCCGCATTTCCCATGGCGACGGAAACAGCTGCCGCCTGCAGCGCAGTCAGGTCATTTTCCGAATCACCGATGCTCATGGTCTCTGACATCGGGATATTCAGATACTGCGCGAGGATCCGCATGCCCTCTGCCTTGTCGACACCGACACTGGTGATCTCCAGCGTGGTTTTCTCTCCCCGCACCACAGTCAGCGGCAGGAGAGGTTCAGAAGAACCAGATCCATTATGGTTCATCTCTGATCCACGCAGGCTCTGCTCACTGCACAGCTTCGCAAACACATCATCGCGGGCATGGTCGCGGTCCATGACACTGCGGAAATAAATATTCACTTTGAAAATATCCCTGCGCTTACTTCCTTCTTCCACCATATCCGGGACCTCCGTCGCGATCCTCCGGTACATAGGCTGGTAAGCACCCATCTCAAAGTCCGCCATACGCGCGATCATCCCTGTTCTGATGATCGAACGGTCCGGTGTCAGGAAATGCAGCATGGCATCGTAGCGGTCCGCGATGTCATTCAGAAAGGGGATCCATCCGGTACTGACAGGATTCTCATAGATGGTCCGCCTGCCACGAAAATCGTAAACAAGGGCGCCGCTGATGCAGATGCCGTAGCGGATCGAGGGCAGTTCCCGGACGTATTCGTACAGTTCAAGAGGAGAGCGCCCCGTACAGAGTACCGGCTCGATTCCGGAAGCTTTCGCGGCTGCAAGGTCTCCTGACGTGTCCGGATGAAGCGTTTTATCCGCTCTTAAAAGCGTCCCGTCCATATCCAGCGCAGCGAGGCGGATCTTCTTGCGTACAGTGCCGCAATCCCTGTTTTCAATTCCCATTTGTTTCCTGCCCCTCCTGCTTTCCTCGCGGGCTTGCCGATTCGGTTTGACTCATCCATCTTCGCCATCGGGCCCCTCTTGCTTTCCGTGTGGGCTTGTGGCTTGATTTTCTCACAGCGGCAGCTGCATGAGCAGACGGTCCCGTGGAATTCCCATCCGCTCACGGAACCGATCCGCCTTGTGGATGACATCCGGGGAACAGACATGGTCCGCGAAGTGCGCGTCAGACCCGTAGATCACAGCATTTCCCTCCTGCGCGGCAATTTTCCAGAATACTTCATTTGGATAATTTCTGTCCTCGCGGACACCCAGGAGGTTGATCTCCAGGGGGATATCCCGCTCCCTGCAGAACCGGCAAAGTTTTGTCATCTCCTCTGTATAGAGGTCCGGGTCGCCGCTGTAATTGATGAGGTCCGGATGGGCAAAGTAGAGGAACTTCCCGGTCTCCAGGGCCTCCATGCACTGGCTGCAGTACATGCACAGATCCTCTTCTCCGTGTCCGGGTCTGCCATTGTAGCGGTCACCCTCATATTCATTGCGGATGTAATGCTGTCCCAGCAGATGATATTCGATGGGATAAGGTTCCATGAGCCGGAGCAGATCCTCCCACAGTTCCGGGTAGTACTCTGTTTCCACCCCCAGATGGATCTCGATATCATTTTTGTATTCGTCCCTCAGACGCAGGACGGTATCGACATAATCCTCCAGCTGGGAGGGAAGCATTTTTTCCCCGCACACATATCCGTTTGGAAAGACCTGCGGTGTATGGTCCGAAAAGCCCAGGATCTTCAGGCCGCGCCCAATCGCTGTCTCCACATACTCCCGCTCCGTGTCATAGGCGTGATTACACCTCCAGGTGTGGGTGTGGTAATTCGCGATCATTGTTGTGTATTTCTCTTCTTCCAATGGCTTTTGTTCTTCCAAGTATCTGCAACCCTCCTGTACTTTGTCCCGGTTTCATAGTGTCTCAATCAGCCCGGTTTCATTGTAACTCATCAGCCCCGGTTTCACCGAGTCCTGGCCGGCAGCCTCAGCAGCCTTTGCGTGACAGCGAGCCGCTGCCGTCTACCAGTCCTCAAAGATCCAGTCATAAAACATCATCTCCTCCAGGCTGTAGGAGCGGTTTTTCCGTTCCTTCATCATCATTTTATAGGTCTTGTGGTCCACCTCGATCGTACGGGTCTCCATGACGGTTTTCTTTATCCCGAACAGCCCTCGTTTTTCCACAGGAAGAACCTTCACTTTAACTTTGTGTTTCATCAGCAGCCTCCCCCTTTCGACCCGTCTGCCTCTGCAGCCGAACGATGTGATGGATGCCCGGCATGCGGCGTCCTACTCCCGCACCCTGCAAACCAAACACGGAATACCCGGAAGGACAGTATCTTCCTCATCACAGCAGGATCTCTACCAGATCCGCAGGATATATCCACCCAGGATGTCGACGAGGAACAGGGCGGCAGGAACAAGACAGATGATCCGGAATACTCTTCGAGGAATCCGGTCCGCCATGTCCTGCACCACAGGCAGGGCTATGAAGGTCAGGAAGACGCCGGCAAAGGCGAAGAGCAGGATAGACCGCAGACAGATATATCCGCCGATGTTTCCCCAATTCCAGATTTCTGTATTGTAATCCCAGAGCCGTAGTCCGTCAAACAGATGAAAGAGAACCCAGCCGGTCAGAAACTCAAGGACGCCGCTGACTAATGCGCTGACCAGAAAGACGAGGACTTTGGACCTGCGGATATATTCCGCGATGAGGCAGATGAAGACCGAGCCGAATCCGTAGATCGGCAGCCAGGGGCCGAGACCCTGGCCGCGCTGCACGAACATGCCGTCATTGATGCGGTAAAAGAGCATCTCGTAGATCCACCCGGCGATACCGCCGCCCGCGAAGAGCAGGGCCAGACAGCACAGGTCGTCTATATTCCGGAGATTAATCAGATGGGTATCATGGTTGATCGTATTCATAGAGTTTTCCATTTCTTTCCAACCATGCCGCTCGCCAGGGCGGCACCACATGCTCTGCATGTGTATGAGGCGTTTTCGCGGAAGCTGCACATGCTTCGCAAGCGCCAAACGGTGAAGGATCACAAGATGTTTGGGTCGTCTCGCGGCACAAACATCAGAGAGCGAAAAACACTGTATCAACTGAATTTTGATTGTACTACCTCAACAGTCGCATAGTTTGCGTCAGTAAAATCTAATGCTTTACTCCGTATCCTCTTAACTACGCATAAATCTTCTGAATTCCGACTCCAATTGCTCACGGTTCGGCAGATACAACTGATATCGGCTTACAAAAACCTGATTGGTGATATTCTGTAGTGCATAATGCATAACCAGTTTATCCTGATAAGCGCCAAGAATAATGCCGATTGGTTCGGTATCTCCTTCTGTATTCATCTCCTCACGGTAGTAATTCAGATAGAAATTCATCTGTCCGATATCCTCATGCTGGACTTCTCCCCGTTTCAGGTCAATCAGAACAAAGCACTTCAGGATTCGATGATAGAATACCAAATCGACCTTATATGTTCTTCCGTCGATGACCATTTTCTGCTGTCGTCCTACATAGGTAAAACCTTTTCCAAGTTCCAGAAAGAATAAACTCAGGTTGTTGACAAGCGCTTCTTCCAGATCTCCTTCCTCGTACACAGGCAACTGCGGCAGGCCAGTAAATTCAAAAACATACGGTTCCTTCAAAATGTCTTCAGGCTTCTCTATGATCTGTCCTTCAGATGCCAGCTTCAGAACTTCCTGTTTATCGGTGCTGAGTGCCAGCCGATGGAAAAGCATACTCTTCATCTGCCGCTTCAGTTCACGGACACCCCAATGCTCCTCTTCGCATTCTTTTTCATAAAAAGAGCGCTCAAGCGGATCATCGATTTTCAGAAGTTCAACGTAATGGCTCCATGTCAATTTTGCAGACACTGTCTGCAAAATTGGATAGGTCAAATACATTTTTCGCATTTTATTGATGTTGCTCAGGCTGAATCCGTTTCCGTATCGAATGGTAAGATCATTCGAGAGCTGATTCAGGAGTCCAGATCCATATTCGGCCTTTTCGCTCCCATGCTGTTCATACTCCACGATCTGTCTGCCGATTTCCCAGTAAGTATGGACCATCGCAGAATTCACAGCATAGACCGTCTGCTGACGTCCTTGTTCAAGAGCTGTACCTACACTCATCAGCAATCGATCGTATTCAGGATTATTGTTTGTTGTTATTATTTCTTTTTTGTCCATTTGATTACCATACATTTCAATAATTAGTAATTGCTCTCACAACACTAAACATCCTTCGGCTCATACGGTACTGAAATAAAGTCCTTCTTTTAGTGGTACAAGCAACATACCGTCTCGACAGTTTTTTTCACTCTTTCCGACATGTCAGCAGGCATCCTGCATGACAGCATTATCCGTAAAATCGTTTTCTTCATAATCCGCTCCTTTCCCTGCCGGAGGACAGCTATAATGTGCATCGTGCCTGACATCTTCTTCTGACATGGTTTTCCTTTTTCAGTCACCAGTTTCAGTTACCGACTTCAGCTGTGGGGGTTTTTCAGGTCTTTACAGTTTTTTCATCATCCCCAAGTTTCATCACCTTGCGGTCATAGGTCAGGATCCCGTTGGTCTCCTCCTCAATATCGGACAGCTGGGTGTAGACCGCGCCCGCCAGGCCGTCGGCTTTCAGCCGGCTGATCTGGTCCATGAGAGCCCTGAATGTATCAGGAAACGCAGCCGGATCGCTTTTCTGATAGCCGTAGACCTCCTCGCTCATGGAATGTCCCGGAATCGTGCAGTTGATGCCGCCGTACTCGGTCAGGACACAGGGGCGGGCCTCCCTTTCCACCTTGAGCGGCCGGAAATAGTTGTGGATGCTCCGCAGGTCGCCGCCGCCCTGATCAAACCAGCCGCTGGCGTGGTCGACAGGCCTGGTCGGGTCCGCCGCCTTGACCATCTCCGACAGGCGCAGGGCATCAAACTGGCCCCAGCCCTCATTGAAGGGGGTCCACAGGCCGATACAGGGGCAGTTGTACAGGACATGCACCATCTCGAGCAGGTCCCCTTCAAACTCCGCTCTCGCCCCGGCGTCCTCTCTTGCCAGGAGCCTGTAGCGGTCGTCCGGCATATGATCGATGATGGCGGGAATGATATTGGGAAGATAAGTCTCGAGCAGCTTCGGCACGGTACCGCCGCCGTTGACCATATCCTGCCAGACGACCATGCCAAGGCGGTCACAGTGGTAGTACCACCTGGCGGGCTCGATCTTGACATGCTTGCGGAGCATGTTGAAACCGGCCTTTTTCATGGCATCAATATCATAGATGAGCGCTTCGTCGGCCGGCGCCGTCATCAGGCTCTCCGGCCAGTAGCCCTGGTCCAGCACGCCGTGGAAAAAGAATGGCCTGCCGTTGAGGAGCAGGCAGGGTCTTCCCCCCTCATCCTCTCCGATGCCAAAGGACCGCATGGCGAAATAGCTGGTGACAGCATCTGCCTCTTCATCGGTTTCCGGATTGTGCCCGCTTTTCCGGGCCCGGATCCGGAAGGAATAGAGCTCGGGTTCCTCCGGCGACCAGAGGCGGGGTTTTGGAACGGGGATCCGGATCTGCATGCCGGACTCTCCGGTGAAGCTGTATTCCTCTCCTTCGAGAGAGACCGTCACATCTGTCTCTGCCTCCGAGGAGAAAAACAGCTGCAGGCCCACCGCCTCACCTTCCGGGTCGGGTGTGATCCGGAAGTCGGTCAGGTAGTGGTCCGGCACCGTTTCCAGCCACACCGTCTGCCAGATGCCGCTCTGGGCATGGTAATACATGCCGCCCGGCTTCAATGTCTGCTTTCCGCGGCAGGCAGTCCCCTTGTCCGTGTCGTCCTGCACAGCGACCTGCAGGAGGTTGGCACCGTCGCGGGCATATTCCGTCACATCGAATGTAAAGGGCAGGTAGCCGTTTCTGTGGCTGCCGGCCTCCATCCCGTTCCACCAGACCCTGCACCGCTCATCGACGGCGCCGAAATGCAGCAGGAGCCGCCTGCTCGCAGGCAGATCGGACATTTCAATCTCTCTGGCATACCAGAGCGTCTCCCCCGGCTGAAGGGTGCGGCCGACGCCGGAGCGGACAGTCTCCGGTGAGAAGGGCACCAGAATGCGGCCGTCCGGCCCCGCTGTCCGGACAGCACCCGGTTCCTGCTGCCTTTCATCACTACGAATGCTGTAATCCCACCAGCCGTTGAGGCAGGTCCAGTTCTCCCGTCTCATCTGCGGGCGGGGGTATTCCGCCAGCGGAACCACTTCCGGTCCGTCAAGAGCCTTTTCGCTCCAGACCGTGCTCAGCTGGTTTACATGTGTGTTTTTCTTTCTGCCGAGCTGCAGGGAGGCGATCTCGTCCTTGATCCGCACACCCTTTCCGGAAACTGCGGCGCCGGCCAGGGCAGCGCCTGCAAGCGCCAACCCCGCCTTCACCAGTTTCGTTCTCTTCTTACTCATTCAGTCTTCTCCTCACTGCTGCAGGTAGCTTAGTTCTTCCATGATTTCCCTGAAGTCAATCTCCAGGTCTCCATCGGTGATCGCGACCGGTATTCTGGATTTCAGATCAAAGACCGCAAGGCGGTCACCTTCCTTTTCGTTCCATACGAGTACCTGCTGTTTTTCCGGATCCACCATCCAGTATTCGTGCACACCGGCATTTTTATATTTGGCGAGCTTCAGGTACATATCCTTTGCCCTCGTGGATCTTGAAAGAATCTCGACGATAAAGTCAGGTGCGCCGAAACACCCCTTTGGCACAATCCTGTCTCTGTCGCAGATGATGCTGATGTCCGGCTGAAGTATCGTGAAGATATCTCTGTCAAGCTGTACATCAAACGGAGCAGGAAGGACCCGGCAGTCCGGCCGTTTCTTTTTCTGATAGTCCTTGAATCTGTAGGCAAGCTCTATCAGCAGTTCCTGATGCAGGGCAGAGGGGGCTTCCATCTTAAAAAAATACCCATCGATCAGCTCCATGCGCTGGTCATCAGGAAGGGCTCTGTAGTCTTCCAGCGTATATGTGCCCCGCGGGATACCGAGGATCGTCAGGCCTGCCGTCATGTCAGACGGTTCAAACGAATAGGACGGTGACGGTTCAGCAAGAAGATCATTCCGCATACCATACGACATAATCGGCAGTTTTTCTCCCCTCACAGGATATCTATGGAGTGAATCCTGACTCCTTTTCCCGGGATCAATATATGCCGGAATGGTGACATCCGGGATATAGCCGTCGTCTTTTTTTATAGTGGAATCGGTCTTTTCATCCTTCTCTCCTGCCGGACCATTTCCCAGTGCCCTCTGCAGCGCAAGAAGAGTTCCGACCCTGGGAGAAGCTGTCGCGCCGGTCATAACCTTCTGAACAGTTCCGACAGGAAGACCGGACAGTTCCGCAATCTGTGCATAGGTGTATCGCAGCTGCGTCTTGCGAATGCGCATCTCTTCGATTGTCATGACAGGCTGCCTCCTGTTGTCTTTTTTATGTTGTTCTGTCATTGTTGACTCCTTCTCCTGCGGCGAGATGGATGCCGGATGATCTGTGTGAATGATCGATCTCTATCGATCTCTGTTAATCTCTAATTTCGTATGAATGGTTCTGTCGGCTCTGATTACTTCTGTAATAACATCGATTTGCCGGTAAACATATTATAGCAGGTCGAACATCTGTTTTCAAGCACAGAAGGAAATATATTTCCATGATTTGACAGGATATTATGTGTAAAAAGAAATATATTTCCATTGTCCGCTGTCTTCGGGTGGGGCAACTGCTTCGCAGCCGCCCAATGGATTTATGCGCCTGTCGACGTGCAAGCACGTCTCAGGCGCATAAATCCATTGCCGACATTCTGCCGTTCCCATGCGCTGGCACTCCCCGCATTCGCAAAATGCGTGCGGCTCCGCCTTGCATTTTGCTCATGTGGGGAGTGTCGGCAATGAACTGCTTCGCAGTTCATACGCCGTTTGAAAAACAAACAGATGCCCGGTTTGACGTGCAAGCACGTCCCCGGGCATCTGTTTATTTTTCACCAGCGCATGGTAACGTCCGCCACTACTTAAAGTGCCCCACACATCATTCGCAGAGCCATCCCGCTTCGCGGTATGTTCATGCAGCCTTGCTGCATGCGCTCTGCTCATGTGTGTGGGGCAACTGCTTCGCAGCCGCCCAATGGATTTATTTGCCTGTCGACGTGCAAGCACGTCACAGGCGCATAAATCCATTGCGCGCTTTAAGTAGTGGCTTTTATTTCAAGTTATTACTCCTGTCATACCGCTTTCCGCTCCAGTAGATTCTGGTGGCGACTTCGGTCTTTTCGGGGAGTTCGACACCTTCCATGACATATTTGAGGAAGGTCTCGAAGCCGGCGCGGTCGACGATGTAGCCGATGTGTTCCTTGCCTTCAATGGCTTCCTTGTCGATGTATTCCTCGGCGAAGGCGTAGCAGTTCTTGACGATCTTGAGGATGCTCTCCTCGTCGGCCCATTTGAGGAAGTCCTCGGCGAGGCGGGGG
>OCTW013378525.1_pt1 | contig 12806 bp, 8 predicted proteins | sample 1539671 | NCBI WGS metagenome assembly OCTW01 (sample SAMN02144230, study PRJEB22623) | gut metagenome | biome: sheep rumen | host: Ovis aries | place: New Zealand | reverse complement strand
TTTTAGAAAAGGCTATAGCCACCGGTGAAAATCAGAGTATAATAAATAGTATACATGGTGATAAAAAAGTGACTTTGATTGGTGAACCGATCTTAGCCCATAGTCTTGGGACTGTTTTGACACGTGATTACGCTCTTGATTATCGGGTTTTATGTGATTTGGAAGATCATAAAGGCTTATTAAGAAAAGAAGATCTTGCTTGTCATGATGAAAAACACATGCAGGCATATTTACAAGATTGCCCTTATGTGATAGCCGATCCGCTTTATCGTAAGATCGTTTCGACTAAGCTTATCGCTTTGCCGCATCTGGCGATGAGTGGTCGCTTATTTCTCAAAGATATTGAAGATGTCATCACCATGAAAGTGGGAGGTATGTGTGATGAGTTTAAATGAAACGCCCTCAGGGGAACGTGTCCATATTAGTTTTTTTGGCAACCGGAATGCCGGCAAATCCTCTTTAGTCAATGCGTTTACCAATCAGGAGTTAGCGGTTGTTTCAAAGACCTTAGGGACGACCACGGATCCGGTCAAAAAGGCGATGGAATTATTACCGATTGGCCCGGTGGTTATTATTGATACACCTGGCTTTGATGATGTCGGAGAACTAGGGGAAAAACGTATTGCGAAAACCAAAGAAGTGTTAGGACGGACAGACTACGCGGTTTTAGTTGTCGATGCCACCAAAGGCTTAGATGCGCATGATCAGATGCTTGTCAACATGTTTAAGGAAAGAAGCATCCCTTATATGGTGGTTTATAATAAAATGGACGCTTTAGCGACGTTATCCCCTTTAGGAGAGCACGAAATGTATGTCAGTGCTTTAAAGAAAACCAATATTGAAGCGCTCAAAGAAACCATTGCGCATGTCAAAGTGACGAAAGAGGCGTCGCTGGTGCATGATTTGGTGAAACGCGGCGATGTTGTTGTGCTAGTGATTCCCATTGATGAATCAGCGCCTAAAGGGCGTCTGATTTTGCCACAGCAGCTTGTTTTACGCGATTTGCTGGATTATGGCTGTCTGCCTATTTGCACGCGAGAGAAAGAATTAGCCTTAACGCTTTCTTCTTTAAAACAGGATCCGGCTTTAGTGATTACAGATTCCCAGGCCTTTGAAATCGTCTCACAGATTGTCCCAGAGCGTATTCCTTTAACTTCATTTTCCATTTTAATGGCTCGCTATAAAGGAACCTTAAAAGATCAGGTGCATGGCATCAAAGCCATCGAAACATTACAGGAAGGAGATCAGGTGCTCATCAGTGAAGGCTGCACCCATCATCGTCAGTGTAAAGACATTGGCACGGTGAAACTGCCGCATTGGTTATTAGAGTATACCAGCCATAAAGTGCAGATTACCACTTCATCAGGTTACAGTTTTCCCGAGGATTTAACGCCTTATAAAATGATCATTCATTGCGGCGGGTGCATGTTAAATGCGAAAGAAATGCAAAGCCGTTTACGCGCCGCCAAAGCGCAAGGCGTGCCGATGACTAATTACGGCACCGCCATCGCTTATATGCATGGCATTTTAGAAAGAGCCCTGAAACCGCTACATGAATACGAATAAAACACTTATTAAAAAGTTAAATGATCAAGGCACCTTAGCCCATGATGAACTGTATCAGCTTTTAACAGCCATGGATGACAGTGATGCACAGTATCTCTATCAGTTGGCGCGCATAAAGCGTGAAGCTGTTTATGGTAAAGATGTTTATTTACGCGGCCTCATCGAGTTTAGCAATTACTGCAAAAATGATTGCCGTTACTGCGGCATCCGCGCCAGCAATGATCGGGCAGAACGTTATCGCTTGAGCGCTCAGGAGATTATTGACTGTGCCAATACAGGTTATGATTTAGGTTTTCGCACGGTTGTTTTACAAAGCGGCGAAGACTTAAGCTATAGTGATGAAGCTATTTGTGAGATTGTCCGGGCGATCAAAAACAATCATCCTGATTTGGCGATTACGTTATCGATCGGCGAGAAAGAAAAAGAAAGCTATCAAAAATATTTTGAAGCTGGGGCAGAGCGTTATCTTTTGCGTCAGGAAACCAGCAATCCGGATCATTATGCGTATTTGCATCCTGCATCTTTATCGCTTGCCCATCGTAAACAATGTTTAGAAGATCTCAAAGAGATCGGTTATCAGGTTGGCTGTGGGATCATGGTGGGATCACCGCATCAGACTTTTGATCATATTATTGAAGATCTTTATTATATGAAAGACTTTAACCCACAGATGGTAGGCATCGGACCTTTTATTGCCCATAAGGATACGCCTTTTAGAAACGAGCCTAATGGCACCTTAGAAGATACGCTGCATTTATTAGGCATTATTCGCTTAATGATCCCGCATGTTTTACTGCCCGCTACGACGGCCTTAGGGACTATTGATCCTTTAGGCCGAGAAAAAGGCATTTTAGCGGGCGCAAACGTCGTTATGCCTAATTTATCACCGCGCAGTGTTCGTCGTAAATATATGCTTTATGATGGCAAAATCTGTACTGGCGAAGAAGCGGCGCAGTGTCATGCCTGCATGGAAAGACGGATTGCGAAAACGGGTTATCAGGTTATTGTCGATCGGGGAGACTATCGCTAAGATAGTCTCTTTTCTCAGTGATGAAAACCTTTTCAAAAAGGCGTGAAAAGGCTATAATAAAAATAGTTATCGAGGAGGTTATTTATCATGAAAGGTGTGGATACACAAAAATCGAGAATTCGTCATATGGTCTTTACGGAAGTTGCTCGTTTAGCCTATGAAGGGGGAGGACCAGAAAAACTTGATGAACTCCCCTATAAGATTATCCCAGGTGAAATTGCGACATATCGTGATTCCATTTTCCTGGAAAGAGCGATTGTCGGTGAACGTTTAAGAGCGGCCATGGGGTTATCTTTACAGTCAATGACGGAACATGAAACATTCTCTCAGGGTGTTGATGAGAGTATGATTGCGAAAAAATATTATGAACCACCACTTATTGATATTATTAAATTTGCCTGCCATCGCTGTCCGCAAAAGCGCGTCTTTGTGACGAACGGCTGTCAGGGATGTCTGGAACATCCATGTCAGGAAGTCTGCCCAAAAGGGGCGATCTCAATGGTTAATGGCAAATCATTTATTGATCAAAGCAAATGTATCAAATGCGGTATGTGCATGAAAGCCTGCCAGTATAATGCGATTATTAAACAGGAACGGCCATGTGAAGCGGCCTGCGGGGTAGGTGCGATCTCATGTGATGAATATGGCCGTGCTGATATCGATCAGAGCAAGTGTGTCGCTTGCGGGATGTGTTTAGCCAGCTGTCCATTTGCGGCGATCGTTGATAAAGGGCAGATTTATCAGACAATCAAAGCGACACAGGGCAAAGATCCTGTTTATGCGATTGTCGCGCCAGCAATTGCCGGTCAGTTCGGAAAAGAACTGACGAATGAAAAGATGCGTGGCGCGTTCCAGGCGTTAGGTTTTACCGATGTCTTAGAAGTCGCGATGGGGGCAGACTTATGTACTGTCGAAGAAGCCAAAGACTTCTTAAAAGAAGTGCCTGCTGAATTGTCATTTATGGGCACCAGCTGTTGTCCGGCGTGGTCGATTATGGCGAAGAAACTCTTCCCAGATCATGCGAAAAACATTTCCATGGCCTTAACGCCAATGGTTTTAACGGCTCGTCTGTTAAAGAAATCAGAACCTAATGCGAAGATTTGTTTTGTCGGTCCATGCTTATCAAAGAAACAGGAAGCAGCCCGTAAATCAATTAAATCTTATGTTGATTTCACTTTAACGTTCGAAGAAGTTGCTGGCATGTTTGATGCCAAAGGTGTAGATTTCGCGAAGATTCCTGATGGTATGCCATTAGTTCAGGCTTCTTCCGATGGTCGTGGTTTTGCGGCTTCTGGCGGTGTCGCTAATGCCGTTGCCCATGCGATTCGTGAATTAGATCCTGATCGTGAAATCAAAGTCGCTTCTGCTGAAGGTTTAGCCGATTGTAAGAAATTAATGCGTGATGCCACGAGAGGTAAATATGATGGTTATCTGATTGAAGGGATGGCTTGCCCAGGGGGCTGTATTGGCGGTGCTGGAACACTGCAGTCAGTGATGAAGTCAACAAGATCATTGAAGACTTCTCAGAAAGAAGCAAAATTCAGTGAATCCATTGAATCTAACTTCACGAACCTGATTGAAGACCTTGAAAACTTTAATGAAGATGTCGTTGATGACTAATAGGCTGGATCTCTTTGGAGATCCAGTTTTTTAGATGGCCTGTAACTGTTTATATGATTTGAAGAAATGTTTCTATAAAGATGTCCTTACTATCGATCATTTGGCACACGATCGTCCCTGAAGAAAAAGTTAATATGAAATAAAAAGCCGTATCCCTTAAATAAGGGAATACGGCTATTAAGCTTCATAACTTAAATACACATTTTTGATTTTATTGCCATTGATCTGGAAACACATACTTTCCGTTAAATGCTTGTTAAGGGTTTTAAATTCACCAGCCATATCGGATTTTGAAATCTTTTCTACGCGGACATCACCAGAATTAACATTCATAACGGTATAGTACTTTGTCGATGGGCTGACATAAAAGCTGTAAGTATGCTGTTTCATCTTTGGATAATACTTATCTGTCCATTTGAAGTAATCATTATAAATGGTTTCTTTGCCTTTTTTTGCATCCTTCGTAGACATTAATTTTGGATAGGTGACCGTTTCGGCACTTAATGACCACTTATTGCCTTTCACTTTAGCCCATTTTGTTCTTGTACAAATGAAATAGAGATAAGTGTCCTTTCTTTTGGCCTGCGTGTTAGCAGTCATGCTCATGAACATGGCAAGACAAGTCAGCAGTGATAATAGTTTCTTCATAATCTTTCCTTCCTTCCTTCCTTCTTTCTTATAAGGTCATTATAACACTTATAAATGATCATCTTTAGGATTATTGACATGATAAAAAATATTGTCTTAAACCTAAAATTCAGTATAATAGACCGCATGAAAGGGTGTGATATCAATGAGAATCGCAAGATACGGACATGTCGCATCTGCACACATTTAAATAAAAAGCGACATCGTCCATCACAATAACATCATAGGAGGACGAAGAAATGCCGCAAATACATATTCATCATTTAACATTTGCCTATGAAGGCAGTCAAGAAACATTATTTGAAGATTTAAGTTTACATTTAGATGCTAAAGAAAGTTATGGTCTTATTGGCCGTAATGGCAAGGGAAAGAGTACGCTTTTAAAGCTGATGGCAGGAATACTGCCAACAACGGCGATTACCAAAGACTGTGAAACGCGTTATTTCCCTGATGAAGTTCAAGAGGATCAGGCAGAAACGATTGAGGTTTTAAGAAGGCTTTATCCTTATAGTGAAGATTATGAATTTATGATCGAAGCACAAGAGCTCGCTTTAGCGATGGAAAAGCTGTATCAGCCTTTTGCTTTCTTATCGGAAGGAGAAAAAATGAAAGCTTTGTTGGCGGGGGCTTTCTCTCATGATCATGATTTTTTATTGATTGATGAGCCGACCAATCATTTAGATGCGCAAGGCAGAGAGGTTTTAGGGCGTTACCTGCAAAAGAAAACGGGTTTTATTTTGGTATCGCATGATCGCCATTTGCTTGATGTAAGTGTTGATCATATCATTGCCCTCAATAAAACATCCATTACTGTCACAAAAGGCAACTATTCCTCATGGCAGGATAATAAAGACAAAGAACTCGCTGATGAGTTAGCGCGCCATAAACAATTAGAAAAAGAGATCAAGCGTTTAAAGAAGGCGAGTGAAAAGACGAAAAACTGGGCAGATGCTGTAGAAAGAAGCAAGAACGGGACGAGAAATTCTGGCTTGCGCGTTGACCGTGGCTTTATCGGGCATAAGAGTGCGAAGATGATGCAGAAATCTAAAAATACGCAAGCCCGCGTTACAAAGAGTATCAATGAGAAACAACATCTGCTTAAAGATCTAGAAAGTATAGAAACGTTAAAGTTAGCGCCCTTGGACTATGGAAATCGACCGCTTGTTGAAGGTGCTCATTTATCACTAGGGTACGGGGAGCCTTTATTTAGGCAACTTGATTTCACGATCAAGAGCGGTGATCGCTGCGTTATTGAAGGGGCTAACGGCGCTGGCAAATCGACTATCATCAAAGCAATTATGGGAGAAGAGCATATCTTAGCGGGCAGCTTAAAAGTGGCTGCGGGGATCACGATTGCTTATGTACCGCAAAACACAGTTCTTACTGGCCTTTTAAAAGATTATCCACAAAGCCATCGTTTGGATCCCTCGCTCTTTTTTGCAATTTTACGCAAGATGGGGTTTTCTCGTGAGGCTTTTGAAAAAGCCTGTGATCATTTGAGTGCGGGGATGAAGAAGAAGGTTTTGTTAGCCCATGCGTTTTCGCAGTCAGCGCATCTCTATATTTTTGATGAGCCATTAAATTTCATTGACTTAGATTCCCGCATGCAAATTGAAAAGCTGATCCTCACATATGCACCAACGATGCTGTTTGTCGAGCATGATGTCACTTTCTGTGAGCATGTCGCCACAAAAAAGATCGTGATTTCTTAAAAAAGTTTTATTTCGTTGTTAGAAGAACGTAATTCTCTTGTGAAAGCTGATACATTTAAAGTCGGAGGTACAAAATACATGGAAAATTCAATGTTTTGTTTCCAATGTCAGGAAACGTTCAAAAATACGGGCTGCGTGAAAGCCGGGGTTTGTGGTAAAAATGCGGATGTTGCGCATGCTCAGGATGTGCTGGTTTATGCGACTAAAAAATTAGCTCAGGCTGCAACGAAAAAAGAAGATGCGAGAGTGAATAAGTTAGTTGTTGAAAACTTATTTGCGACGATTACGAATGCGAACTTTGATGAAGATGATATCAATAAGAGAATTGCTGATACAAAAGCTTTATATGAAGAATTATCAGGGGAAACTTTCACTGAAGATCCTGCTTTTGTTGGGGTATTAAGTGAAAAAGATGAAGATAAACGTTCATTAAAAGAATTAATCACTTATGGTTTAAAAGGTTTAAGTGCTTATTCTTATCATGCACATGTTTTAGGTAAAGATGATGAAAGTGTTGATGCTTTCATGGTTTCTTGTTTAGCACAGTTATTAGAAGATAAAAGCGTCGATGATCTGGTTGCTTTAACATTAGAAACAGGAAAATACGGTGTTAAAGGCATGGCTTTATTAGATGCTGCTAATACCGGCACTTATGGCGCTATGGAAGCCACTGAAGTCAATATCGGTGTCCGCAATAATCCAGGGATCTTAATTTCTGGTCATGACTTAAAAGACTTAGAATTATTATTAGAAGCGACAAAAGGCACTGGCGTAGATGTTTATACTCATTCAGAAATGTTAGCAGGGAACTACTATCCATTCTTTAAGAAATATGACAACTTTGTTGGTAACTATGGCAATGCCTGGTGGAAACAGCGTGATGAATTTGAATCATTCAATGGTCCAATCTTAATGACAACTAACTGTATCGTGCCACCTAAAGCAACATACAAAGATCGTTTATGGACAACGGGTGTGACTGCTTATCCAGGAGCACATCATATTGATGAAAACAAAGATTTCACTGCCATTATTGAACAGGCAAAAACGTGTCAGCCACCAAGAGAAATTGAATCAGGCACAATCGTTGGCGGTTTCGCTCATGATCAGGTCTTCGCTTTAGCGGATAAGATCGTGGATGCAGTTAAGAGCGGTGCCATTAAGAAATTCTTTGTCATGGCTGGCTGTGATGGGCGTTCATTAGCACGCAGTTACTACAGTGATTTCGCAAAAGGTTTACCAGAAGATACAGTCATCTTAACAGCTGGCTGCGCAAAATATCGTTATAATAAATTAGGCTTAGGCGATATCAACGGTATCCCTAGAGTTTTAGATGCAGGACAGTGTAATGACTCATACTCATTAGTCTTAACAGCCTTAAAATTACAGGAAATCTTTGGCTTAGAAAGCGTTAATGATTTACCACTTGTTTTCAATATTGCCTGGTATGAACAGAAAGCTGTTATTGTCTTATTAGCGTTATTATCATTAGGTGTTAAGAATATTCACTTAGGTCCAACTTTACCAGCATTCTTATCACCAAATGTCACTAAAGTATTAGTGGACAACTTTAATATCGGTTCTATTACCACGGCTGAAGATGACTTAAAGTCATTCCTTGGTTAAGAGCTTACATAATGCATAGATGTACTTTGTATACATTTATGCATTTATTTTTTATGTAAACCCTTTTCTTAAGAAATAAAAATTTATGTGATATAATCACAAGAAATAAAATTTCTCACAAAACGTTTTTGATTGCGATAAAAAAACTTTTAGATATTACATAATTTTAAGGGATATATGAAAAGAAATGTGCTAAAATAAACGTGTAAATATTTTAGGAGGCTTAATTTAAAATGAAAGAAATTACTTACGTAGTTGACAATCCAATGGGAGTGCATGCGCGTCCAGCTGCATTATTAGCTCAGTTATGTGTGAGCTTAAAAAGTGCTGTTAGACTTGAATGCAATGGAAAGACAGCTGCCGGCAACAATGTGTTAGAAATCTTAGCTTTAGGTGCTAAAAAGGGTGATACTTTACACGTAACTGCTGAAGGTGATGATGAAGAAGCTGCAATTGCACAGGTTAATGAATTATTACATGGGGAATTCGCAGAAAAAGAAGCACCAGAAGTATTAAAGATCGCTTTCTTCGGGACAAAGGATTATGACCGTGTATTCTTTAGTGAATTAGCTAAGGAAAAAGGTCCTGGTACTTACAACTCAGAAATCAAATACTTCACAACAAGATTAACTCCAGAAACTGCGCCATTAGCAAAAGGTTATGATGCAGTATGTATCTTCGTTAATGATGAAGCACCAAGACAGGTTGTCGAAACATTAGCTGAAGGCGGCGTTAAATTAATCTTATTACGTTGCGCAGGTTTCAACAATGTAGACTTACAGGCTGCTAAAGAATGCGGCATCAAAGTTGCTCGTGTACCAGCTTACTCTCCATATGCAGTTGCTGAACATGCAATGGCAATTATGCAGGAAGCTAACAGAAGATTAGGTAGAGCTTACAACAAAGTAAGAGATAATAACTTTGCTTTATCTGGTTTATTAGGTGTTGACTTACATAACAAAGTCTGCGGTGTTATGGGTACTGGTAAAATCGGTCAGTGCTTCGCTAGAATCGCTAAAGGTTATGGTATGACAGTCATCGGCTGGGATGCTTTCCCTAACAAGAAGTTAGAAGAAGAAGGTTTATTAACTTATGTGACTGAAGATGAATTATTAGAAAAAGCTGACTTAATCTCATTACATATGCCATTAATCATGGGTGAAGGCGGAACTTATCATAAGATTGATAAAGATGCTATCGCTAAGATGAAAGATGATGTTATGTTAGTAAACTCAGCTCGTGGACCATTAATTGATACAGAAGCTTTAATTGCGGCATTAAAAGATGGTAAATTCCATGCTGTTGCATTAGACGTATATGAAGGTGAAGATGCAAACGTTTATACAGACCGTTCTGATGAAAGATTACATTCTTCAATCACTGCACGTTTAACTATGTTCCCTAACTTAGTATTAACTTCACATCAGGCATTCTTCACAAGAGAAGCTTTACAGGCAATCGCTGTTGTCACTATGGAAAATGCTCGTAACTTCAACGAAGGTAACGATTTAGGTAACGCAGAAGTAAAAGCTAAATAATTTATTTTGAAGAACAGTCTCAACGGCTGTTCTTTTTTTTGCGTTAAAAGAGTTCATTACTGACCTCTCGTTAGACTTATTTCTCATCACTTTTTAGTAATAGTTCCATTTCTTGAGCGGACTGTTTCATGCCGCGCTTGATCCAGGTTTCTAAAAAGCCATAGACGAATAGGCAAAGAATGCTTTGGCATAAGCTTCTAAGTCTTCATCTTCATCAGTGGGCATACTTGAGCGATGATTTATGCTGATCGTGATAGTGCAACGGCGCCGGTTCCGGTAGTCTTCACCTTTGGCGCCGTGGGACCTTCTTCATTTTATGTGCAGGATTGGGCCACTCTTGGAGCGGGAATCAAAACCCTGAAAGAAAGAAAAGTGGGGGCGGCGCTATTTAGTGCGATGAGCGGGCAGGTCATTACGGCTAAGGAAATCGCTGATGGTTCTTATTTGCAAAAGGTGAAGCCGATCTTTGCAGCAATGTGGGCAAAGCACAATCCCATTCCCACCGTTGTTGCTTATGGCGCTTATGACAAGGTGCAGCCGTTTGCCGCATCGATATGCATCATTGTTCTTTTTTCGTTCATAAAATTGTGTTAAGCTTTCCTTAATCATCTTTTGATGAACTTCAAAATAAAGGAGAAACTTATGTTAGAAATCAAAGCGATTGAGAAAGTCTATCATACTGGCAGTCTTGATCAGGTGGCTTTAAATAAAGTCAGTATTGCTTTTCGCGATAGTGAATTCGTTGCCATTCTTGGTCCTTCCGGATCGGGGAAGACGACATTATTAAATGTCATTGGCGGCCTGGACCGCTATGATGATGGTGATTTGGTCATTAATGGTGTCTCAACGAAAGAATATAAAGATCGTGACTGGGATACCTATCGTAACCATACGATTGGTTTTGTCTTTCAGTCTTATAATCTGATTGCCCATCAGAGTATTTTGTCTAATGTCGAATTGGCCCTGACAATCTCCGGCATGAGTCGTGATAAACGTACAGAAAAAGCTAAAGCAGCATTAGAGCGTGTTGGTTTAGGAAAACATATTCATAAAAAGCCAAGTGAATTATCTGGTGGACAGATGCAGCGCGTAGCGATTGCCCGGGCCCTTGTGAATGATCCGGATATTGTTTTAGCCGATGAGCCAACTGGTGCGTTAGATAGTGAAACCAGTGGCCAGATTATGGATATCCTCAAAGAGATCGCGCAGGATCGTTTGGTCGTGATGGTAACCCATAACCCGGAATTAGCGCATCAGTATGCCGAAAGAATTGTGACGATTAAAGATGGCGAAATTATCAGTGATACCAATCCCTATCAGCCGCCCAAGCATGCCCAGGTGGCGGACATGCCCAAGAAGAAAGCTTCGATGTCTTTCTTAACAGCGTTATCTTTATCGTTCAATAACTTATGGACGAAAAAAGCGCGTACCTTCTTAGTCTCTTTTGCCGGTTCAATCGGGATTATTGGGATTGCTTTGATCATGGCCTTATCTTCTGGCGTCAATGCTTATATTGAAGGCTTAGAAGAAAAGACCCTGGCGCAGTATCCGATGACGATTTCCAAAACATCAATGGATTTATCGGCGATGATGGGTAATAATACCCCGCAGGCAAAGAAAGGGCAGGCGGCGGAATCGCAGACGATTTCTTCCATGCTCAACGGCTCTAGTACAAATGATTTAGCGCATTTTCGCGATTATCTGGAGAGTAATCCACAAAATATCAAGAAGGCTGTGAATGATATTGAATACAGCTATGATTTAACGCCGACAGTCTTTCGGCAAAAGAAAGGAAAAATCATCCAGGTTCAGCCTAATAATGCTTTATCACAACTCGGCATTGGCTCGTCGATGTCAAGCATGATGGGCTTAGGGGATACCCAGATTTTTCATGCCCTGCCGGGAAATAAAGCAATCTATCAGGATCAGTATAAAATCAAAGAAGGCCAATGGCCGACCAATAAGAATGAAGTCATAGTCGTTTTAGGACGGAAAAATACGATTAGTGATTTAACGCTCTATGGCATGGGATTACGGAATCCGGAAACCTTAGAGGCGCAGATCAAAGCCTTTCAAAAAGGGAAGACAACTAAGAAAAGCAAACCAAAAACTTACGAACTCAAATCATTTTTGAATCGCTCGTTTACTTTCCTGCCGCCAGCTGCCTTATATACTTATAACAGCAAGCAGAAAACCTGGAATGATCATTCGACAGATCAGAAACTGCTTGCCAAACAAATCAAGAAAGGCATCCACGTTAAGATTGTCGGCGTGGCATCGCCAAAGGATCAGACGGAAAATGGGATGTTAAGCTCCGGTATTTCCTATTTGCCAGAGATTGATACAACGCTTCGTGAACAGGCCAAGACTTATGATGTTGTCAAAGCGCAGTTAAAACATCCTAAGACAAATATTTTTACCAATGAATCTTTTGGAAAAAGCAATGTGAAAAAAGCTTTTGATCCTTCGCATATGTTTACCATTGATGCCAAGAAGGTCTCTTCAGCGTTCCAGGTCAATAAAAATGCTGCCGGTAACTTATCGAATATGAAAATTGATCCCAGAACGCTGCGCTCTTCAATCAATCCACAGGCTTTTGCGTCACTGATGCCAAAACTTGATGTCATGTCACTATTATCATCGGTGAAATTCAATCTGCCAGAAAAACAGACTCAGCAGCTGCTTACCACGATTGTGCAAGGCTATGGCGATTATCTGACAAGTCATCATATCTTAGATGAAAAGAAGCTCCAGCAGACGATGACGGATTTCTTAACATCTGATGAATTTAAGAAAGCGATGGCCAATAGCACGACGTCGAATACGAAAAGTCTGCAGGAGACGAGAAATGTGCTTTCAAAAACGATGCAGGATATTGCGAAAGGCTATTTAGCGTATGCACAAAAGCAAGCACATCCAGAAAACTTTGAAGAGAATTTCAATCATTATATGAATTCGCCGGAAGTCAATACGCTTGTAACAAGCAGCGTCAATCAGTTGACGCCAAACGCCTCACAAAATCAGTTAGATGACAAAACCATTCAGGCTGTCTCTCAAGCCTTCCGG
>OCTW011562226.1_pt1 | contig 12815 bp, 9 predicted proteins | sample 1539671 | NCBI WGS metagenome assembly OCTW01 (sample SAMN02144230, study PRJEB22623) | gut metagenome | biome: sheep rumen | host: Ovis aries | place: New Zealand | reverse complement strand
CCCGCCCCACGAGCCGCACGGAGCCATCTCCTCTGCCACGGCGACATCGGCCCTTCTGAACATCAATTGGTTGATCGACAAATATAAGGAGGAATAAGCCATGAGAGTCCTTATGTTCGGCTGGGAGTTCCCTCCCCACATTGCAGGCGGTCTGGGCACGGCCTGCGAAGGAATTGTCAAGGGTCTCGCCTACAACGGCGTGGAAACCCTGTTCGTGATGCCTTCCGCCTCCGGTGACGAAGACCAGAGCGCCACGACCATCATCAACGCCAGCGACGTGGCCGTGGACACCGTTTCCGAGACCGTCGAGGAATACCTGGACAAGGTCAAGTTCATCCACATCGGCACCAACATGGTCCCCTATGCCACCCCGGAGGAGTTCTCCCGGCTGGTGGAGGAAGACAAGCGTCGTCAGGTCAAGGATTTCTCCGTGAGCTACGGCCAGAAATACAAGTTCTCCGGCAAGTACGGCGCGAACCTCATGGAAGAGGTCGCCCGCTATGCCATGGTGGGCGGCACCATCGCCCTGCAGCGCAAGGACGAGTTCGACGTGATCCACGCCCATGACTGGCTTACCTACTACGCCGGCATCGCTGCGAAGGAACTCACCGGCAAACCCCTGGTGATCCATGTCCATGCCACCTCGTTCGACCGTGGCAGCGTGGACAACATCGACACCCGCGTCTTCGCCATCGAGAAGAAGGGCATGGAGGTCGCCGACCGCGTCGTGACCGTTTCCAACCTCACCCGCAACATCGTCATCAACCGGTACGGGATCGACCCGGCGAAGGTCGTCACGGTCCATAACGCCGTGGATTTCAGCGGCCGCGAGAACCTCGTGGTCGAGCGCGGCGTGAAGGAGAAGGTCGTAACCTTCCTCGGCCGTATCACTTACCAGAAGGGCCCCGAGTACTTCATCGAGGCTGCGGCGAAGGTCCTGAAGCGTACCAAGAACGTCCGCTTCGTGATGGCCGGCAGCGGCGACATGATGAACCGCTGCATCCGCCATGCCGCACGGCTGGGCATTTCCGACCGGTTCCATTTCACGGGCTTCCTCCGCGGGGCCGACGTACAGAAGATGTTCGCCCTTTCGGACGTGTACATCATGCCGTCCATCTCCGAGCCGTTCGGCATCTCGCCGCTGGAGGCGATGCGCACGGGGGTCCCGTCCATCATCTCCAAGCAGTCCGGCGCCGCCGAGGTCCTCAAGTACGCCTTCAAGGTGGACTTCTGGGACGTCGATGCGATGGCCGACGAGATTTACGCCCTCCTGAACTATCCCGCCCTGGCCCATTTCTCCGCCCGGGCCGGCTATGACGAGGTGAACACCCTCAAATGGAATGGCGCCACCGCCAAACTCAAGAAAGTGTACGAATCAGTGGTCAAATAAAAACAATACGATATGGCATCCAAGAGTATCTGCCTGTATTTCCAGGTCCATCAGCCCACCCGCCTGCGGCTTTACAGATTCTTTGATATCGGCAAGGATTCCCACTATTATGACGATTTCGCCAACCGGACCATCCTCCGCCGCGTCGCGCAGAAGTGCTATCTGCCGATGAACGCCCAGCTCCTCGAGCAGATCAAGGCGGGGAAGGGAAAGTTCAAGGTGGCCTTCTCCATCTCCGGTTCCGCCCTGGAGCAGTTCCAGCGCTTCGCCCCCGAGGTGATCGACTCCTTCCGGGCCCTGGCCGCCACGGGCTGCGTGGAATTCCTCTGCGAGACTTATTACCATTCCCTGTCCTCCCTCGCCTCCGAGTCCGAGTTCACCCACCAGGTGCTCAAGCACAAGAAGGCCATCGAGGACCTGTTCGGCGTCACGCCCACCGCGTTCCGCAACACCGAGCTCATCTACTCCAACGCCATCGGCGAAATGGTCTATGGCCTGGGGTTCAAGACGATGCTTACCGAAGGCGCCCGCCACATCATGGGCTGGCAGAGCCCGAACTTCGTCTATGGCTGTGACACCCAGCCCAAGCTGAAGCTCCTGCTCCGCAACTACGGCCTCTCCGACGACATCGCCTTCCGCTTCTCCAACCGCAGCTGGGACATGTGGCCCCTCACGGCCGACAAGTTCCTCGCCTGGGTGAAGGAATCCGCCTCGAACGACGATATCGTGAACCTGTTCATGGACTATGAGACCTTCGGCGAGCACCAGAGCTCCGCGAGCGGCATCTTCGAGTTCATGAAGGCCCTTCCCGAGGCCGTCATCGCCGACGGCACCTTCTCCTTCGTCACCCCGACCGAGGCCACGAAGAAGCACAAGGCCGTCTCCGACATCGACGTCCCGGATCCCATCTCCTGGGCCGACGAGGAACGCGACATCACCGCCTGGCTGGGCAACGAGCTCCAGCAGGAGGCTTTCAACAAGGTCTATGCGATGACCGAGAAGCTCTCCATCGTGGGCGATCCCGAACTCTGGGAAGATTTCGGCCACCTGCAGGAAAGCGACCACTTCTACTACATGTGCACCAAGTTCTTCTCCGACGGAGAGGTGCACAAGTACTTCAACCCGTACGATACCCCGTATGAGGCGTTCATCAACTATATGAACGTCATTTCCGACTTCCAGATCCGCCTGGACGAGAAGCGTGCGGCCCTGGACGTGAAGGAGGCGGCGGTGCAGGAAGTGGCTGCTGCGCCCGTGAAAAAGAAAACTGTGAAAAAAACTGTCAAGAAAAAATAGATGGATAAACATACGATTGATCCGGACTACCTGTTCGAAGTAAGCTGGGAGGTTTGCAACAAGGTGGGCGGCATCTATACGGTCGTCGCGACCAAGGCCCTCCACCTGAAATCCCAGTTGGGACGTCACCACATCCTGATCGGACCGGATGTCTGGATGCACCGGGCGAGCAATCCCGATTTTATCGAGGATCCGCTTCTGTTCCGGTCTTGGAAGCAGCAGGCGGCCGCTGAGGGTCTCCGGCTGCGTGTAGGAAAATGGAATATTCCCGGTACCCCCGTCGCCGTGCTGGTGGACTACAAGACCTTCCTCCCGCAGGCCGACGAGATCCTCACGGATTTTTGGAACGCCTTCGGGGTGGATTCCCTGACCGGCAACTGGGATTACAAGGAAGCTGCCGTGTTCGGCTACGTCGCCGGGAAGGTGATCGAAAGCTTCTGGAATTACAACCTCTCGTCGGGCGACCACGCCGTCGCCCAGTTCCACGAGTGGCAGACGGGCGCGGGCCTGTTGCAGCTCAAGCGGGCGGGCATCCCGGTCGGCACGGTGTTCACCACCCACGCGACGGTGGTAGGCCGCTGCCTGGCCGGCAACAACCTGCACCTGTATGATGACATGGCCTCCTTCGACGGGGACGAGATGGCACGGCGTTTCAACGTCATCGCCCTCCATTCCCTGGAGAAGATGGCCGCGCGTGAGGCCGACGTGTTCACGACCGTGAGCGAGATCACGGCCAAGGAGTGCGCCCAGTTCCTGGGCCGCCCCGTGGACATCGTGACCCCGAACGGTTTTGAAAACAGCTTCACGCCCGCCTCGGACGAGGAATATCAGACCCTGCACGATGCCGCGCGCAAGCGGCTGGTGGAGGTCGCGACCGCGATGTCCGCGGAGGAGGTCCCCGAGAATGCCGTCTTCATCTGCATCGGCGGCCGGTACGAGTTCCGCAACAAGGGCATCGACGTGTTCATCGACGCGCTGGACAAGCTCAATCGCAGCGGTTACGAAGGCCGCAGCATCCAGGCCTTCATCATGATCCCTTCGGGCCATCATGGTCCGGACCGCGCCCTGGCGGCGAAACTCGCGGGGGAAGGGGAGCCGCGCTACCAGACGCAGGTTTCCCACTACCTGATGAATGCCGAATACGACGTCATCACCCGGCGTTTCCGGGAGACCGGCCTCGTGAATTCCCTCGGTGACAAGGTGAAGGTGTATTTCATCCCGTCTTACCTGAACGGCAACGACGGCGTGTTCAACATGCCGTACTACGACCTGCTGTGCGGGATGGACCTCGCCCTGTTCCCGTCCTACTATGAGCCTTGGGGCTACACCCCGCTGGAGGCCCTGGCCTTCCGGGTCCCCACCCTTACCACCAGCCTGGCCGGCTTCGGCCTCTGGGTCCGGGACCATTACAAGGGTGCCCATCCGGGCATCACCGTCCTGGACCGCGACGATTCCAACTACCACGAGGTCGTGGAGGGTGTCGCGAAGCGGGTGAAGGAAATCGCGGACCTCTCGCTCGAGGAACGGAACGCCTGCCGCGAGAACGCCCGCGACGTCGCGCAGATCGCCCTCTGGCAAAACCAGATCGTCTATTACCAGCAGGCGTATTCCGAAGCGCTTGAGAAAGTGCATGAAGCCCTTCCCACGTATAAAACCAAAGAAAAGACCATCCAATACATGAAATCCGAACTCAACAATCCGAGCTGGCGGACCGTCTTGGTGACGCGCCACCTGCCCGCTAAACTCGCTCCCCTCGAAAGACTCGCCAAGAACCTCTGGTGGTGTTGGAACGAAAGCGCAAAAGACCTCTTCCGCTCCATCGACCCGGAAGCCTGGCATGCTTCCGGACACAATCCGCTGGCCGTGCTGGATACCGTGAGTATCAAGCGCTTCAACCAGCTTACCTCCGACGAGGCCTTCCTCGGCAAGATGGACGCCGTCCTCGCCGAATTCGACGCTTACATGGCCGCCAAGGCGGAGCGTACCGACCCTTCCATCGCCTACTTCTGCATGGAATACGGCCTGGATACTTCCCTGAAGATCTACTCCGGCGGCCTGGGCATCCTCGCCGGCGACTACCTGAAGGAAACCTCCGACATGAACGTGAATCTCGTCGCCGTGGGCTTCCTGTACCGTTTCGGCTACTTCACGCAGGTGATTTCCGGCCAGGGCTACCAGGTGGCGAACTACGACGCGCAGGACTTCCTCAAGGTTCCTGCGACGCCGGTCACCGATGCCGACGGCAACTGGGTCACCACGAGCGTGGCGTTCCCGGGCCGTACCATCACCGCCCGCCTGTGGAAGGTGGAGGTGGGCCGTACGGACCTGTACCTGATGGACACCGACTATGAGGCCAATATCCCCGAGGACCGCGAGGTGACTTACCACCTGTACGGTGGCAACTGGGAGAACCGCCTCAAGCAGGAACTCCTGCTGGGCGTGGGTGGTATCCGCGCCCTCCGCAAGCTGGGCATCGACACCCAGGTGTACCACTGCAACGAAGGCCACGCCGCCTTCACCGGCCTGGAGCGCCTCCGCGAGTACATCGAGAAGGACAACCTCGATTTTTCCGAGGCCCTGGAAGTCGTCCGCGCCAGCTCCCTCTTCACGACGCACACCCCGGTTCCCGCCGGTCACGACGCCTTTGACGAGGGTATGCTCCGCCAGTACATCGGCCATTATCCCGAGCGTCTGAAGGTGGACTGGGAGACGCTGATGTCCCTCGGAAAGGACAACCCCCTGAACCCGGAGGAGAAGTTCTCCATGTCCAACCTCGCCGCCAATATCTCCCAGAACGTGAACGGCGTGTCCATGCTCCACGGCAAGGTGAGCCAGGACATCTTCTCGCACATGTATCCCGGCTATCTGCCCGAGGAACTTTTCGTGAGCTACGTCACCAACGGTGTCCACTATCCCACCTGGTGCGCCCCCGAGTGGAAGCCTATCCATGCCCGCGTGTTCGGCGAGGCCTTCCAGACGCACCACTATGACAAGAAGTGCTTCGAAGGCATCTACGAAGTCTCCGACGCCGAGGTCTGGGACACCAAGCGTACCCTCAAGCGCAAGCTCATCGGCTTCGTCCGCGAGCGCCTGCAGGACAAGAGCATCTCCAACCACTATTCTCCGGCCGAACTGGTCACCATCCTGGACAACCTCCGGGACGACGTCCTCACCATCGGTTTCGCCCGCCGCTTTGCGACGTACAAGCGGGCCACGCTCCTGTTCCGTGACCTGGACCGCCTGGACGCCATCGTGAACAATCCGCACCGTCCGGTGCAGTTCTTCTTCGCCGGCAAGGCCCATCCGGCCGACAAGGCGGGTCAGGACCTGATCAAGCACATCGTGGACATCTCCAAGGATCCCCGGTTCATCGGCAAGATCGTCTTCGTCCCGGGTTACGACATCACCCTCGCGAAGCGGATGGTCCAGGGCGTGGACGTGTGGATGAACAACCCCACGCGCCCGCAGGAAGCCTCCGGCACCTCCGGCGAGAAGGCCGCGATGAACGGTACCATGCACTTCTCCGTCCTGGACGGCTGGTGGGTGGAAGGCTACAAGGAAGGCGCCGGCTGGGCCCTGCCGATGGAGCGCACCTACGACGACCAGGGCTTCCAGAACGAGCTGGACGCCGCCACGATCTACCAGATCCTGGAGAACGACATCGCTCCGGCCTACTACAACGTGGACCGCACCACCGGCCGCTCGCACGAGTGGATCGGTTATATCAAGAACACCATCGCCAAGGTGGCCTGTGACTTCACGACCAACCGGATGCTCACCGACTACATGAACCAGTACTACGCTCCGCAGGCGAAGCGCGCCACTCTCGTGAAGGCTGACGACTTCAAGGTCGCCCGCGAGATCGCGGCCTGGAAAAAGCACGTCCGCCGCAGCTGGAACGATGTCCAGGTCATCTCCCGCGCCGAGCCGCAGGCTTCCTACGACATCTCCGAGAAGAACCCGCTCCACAGCGAGATCGTCCTGAACCTCGGTGACCTGAAGCCCGAGAACGTGGGCGTGGAACTCGTTTTCGCCCAGACGGACATCCACGGTCGGCTCCACATCGACCAGGTGAACGAGCTTCAGGTGGTGGATGCCCAGGACGGCACGGCCCGTTACGCCGTGGACGTCATGCCGGGCCAGACCGGTGCGTACCAGGTGGGCCTTCGCATCTTCGCGAAGCACCCGCTGCTCCCGCACCGCCAGGACTTCGAGTGCGTGAAGTGGATCTAATGCCATGATCGCGACGACAGGATTCTTTGACGGTGTCCACAGCGGGCACCGTCTTGTGATTGACCGGCTTGTCTCCGCCGCACGCGAGCGCGGGGACAAGTCCCTTGTCGTCACCTTCTGGCCGCACCCGCGGGCCGTCCTGCAGGACGGAGCCCGGGAACTCCGCCTCCTGACGACCCTGGAAGAGAAGAAGTCCCTCCTGCTGGGACTCGGCGTGGACCGGGTGGAAGTCCTTGATTTCTCGCGCCGTTTCGCCTCCCTGACGGCGGAACAGTACCTCCGGGACATCCTCCAGGCCCGTTTCGGCGTCACCTCCCTCCTGATGGGCTACGACAACCGCCTCGGCTCCGACCGCCTCACCGCCGTGGATCTGGGACCGATTACCCAGAAACTCGGCATGGAACTGATTGTTGCTGACGTCAGGTCAGGGGGTACTGACGTCCCCGAACCTATGGCCACCCTCGGCCGTATCAGAGGGAGGGGCCCGCTGGCCCGGAACGGGACAGTGGGAGGGACGGAGCAATCTTTGATTGCGGAGGGTTCGGGGATGTCAGTATCCCCTGACCCCATCTCTTCGACCAGGATTCGTAAAGCACTGGAAATCGGTGATATAGCAGCGGCGAATCAGATGCTCGGGTACGGGTATGCGCTGGAAGGCGTGGTCGTGGCGGGGAACCGGCTGGGAAGGACCATCGGGTTTCCAACGGCGAACATGAAACTGTACGAACCGCTCAAACTCATTCCCGCCCGCGGCGTGTATGCGGTGCAGGTTTCCGTGCTGGGCCAGACGTACCGCGGCATGACCAATATCGGCTTGCGCCCTACGGTGGGGGGCACCGTTCCCACCATCGAAACAAACATCCTGGACTTCAGCGAAGACATCTACGGCCTGCCCCTGAGGATCACTTTCCTGCGCCGTATCCGCAACGAGGTCCAATTCCCCTCGCTGGAGGCCCTGAAGGCCCAGCTTGTCCTGGACCGCGAAACCTGCAGGAAATGACCGTTTTTGAGGATAAGGGTGGGGAAGTGATGATAATTCTGAAATTTTTCTTATCTTTGCAAACACTACAGGCGGCGACCGAAGTTACGGTCGTCGGCTGCTTTTTAGTTGCGCCCCGAGGGGCAGAGAAGGGATATAACAAATATAAACGATAAACTATGGCAATCGAGTACATGACCCAGGCGGGTTTTGACAAACTCAAGAAGGACCTGGCCGAAGCACTGGCCCAGCGTCCGGTAATCTCCGCGGCCATTGCGGAGGCACGGGAGAAGGGCGACCTCTCCGAGAATGCGGAATACGATGCGGCGCGCGACGCGCAGGGCCTCCTGGAGGTCAAGATCGCCCGCCTCAAGGAGAAAGTGGCGAACGCCCGCGTGATCGACGAGTCCAAGCTTTCGGCCGACACTGTGCAGCTCCTCTCCAAAGTGCAGGTGGAGAACCTGGCGAACAAGATGAAGATGCAGTTCCAGATCGTGGGCGAGTCCGAGGCGGACTTCTCCAAAGGCCTGCTGTCCGCGTCCACTCCGATCGGCAAGGCCCTGATAGGCCACGCCAAAGGCGAAACCGTGGAGGCGAAGGTCCCGAGCGGCATCATGAAATTCAAGATCCTGGACATTTCCCTGTAACCCTATGGCTACCATTTTCACCCGAATCGCGAAGGGCGAGATCCCTTCCTACAAGTGCGCGGAGAACGAGGATTTCTACGCTTTCCTGGACATCGCGCCGCTTGCCAAAGGCCACACCCTCGTCATTCCCAAGCATGTGGAGGACGACTATATCTTCCACCTGGACGAGAAGACCTACGAAGGCCTGACGAAGTTCGCCCGGGAAGTCGCCATCGCCCTCAAGAAGGCCGTCCCGTGCCAGCGGGTGGGCGTCGCCGTCCTCGGGATGGAAGTCCCCCACACGCACATCCATCTGGTTCCCCTCCAGAGCGAGGCGGACCTGGATTTCCGGAAGCCCAAGCTGGAAGTGGCTCCGGAAGAGATGAAAAGTATCGCCGATGCCATCCTTGCCGCGTATGAAAACCGTTAGAATCCTTGCCGCTGCTGCGGCTGCCCTTTTGCTGGCTGCCTGTGGCCCCAAGACGGTCATCGACGGAACCCTGAAGGATAAGGCCGATGCTCCCGTTATTGTCAAGCTCCTGGATGTCAATAAGTACCAGGTCCTGGATACTGTGAAGACCAATGCTTCCGGCGTTTTCTCCTACCAGGTGGAATTCCCGTCCGAAAGCCCGGAATTCATCTATCTGTTCTACGGAGACCGGAAGGTCGCCTCTCTCCTGATGGGCAAGGGCGACCGCGTGAAGGTCGTCGCCGATACCCTCGGCAACTACACGGTGGAAGGCTCTGACGAATCCCTCCTCCTGCAGGAGGTGGAAGGAGAGTACGCGCAGTTCCTGGTGGACATGAACCGTTTCGCCGCCAGCGAGGCCCCGGATGCGAATGCGGAACTGAGCCGCCGCTATGTGGACTACTACCGCCGCAGCACCCGTTATGTGCTGGAGCATTCCAAGTCCCTGACTGCCGTTCCGGTCCTTTTCCAGCGGGTCAACGAGAACCTGCCCGTGTTCAACCAGCCGACGGACGGCATCCTCTTCCGCAGTATCAGCGATTCCCTGCGGACGGTCTATCCTGACTCCCGCTATGTGAAGGCGCTGGAGCAGGAAGCGGCCCGCCGCAACAACGCCTTGGAAATCAGCCATGCGCTGGATCAGGCCGGGGAGGTTGGATACTTCGACATCGACCTTCCGACGACCGATGGTTCGACCCGGAAACTCTCCGAGTCGGATGCCAAGGTGGTGATGCTCTACTTCTGGGCGACGACCGCCGAGCAGAAGATGTTCAATATGGACGCCCTCATCCCCCTGTACAATGAGTTCCATGGCCGCGGTTTCGAAATCTATGCCGTGTCCCTGGATACGGACAAGACGGCCTGGGCCTCTGCGGTCCGGAACCAGCAGCTGCCCTGGGTCAACGTGTGCGACACGCGGGGGAATGCCTCGCCCTATGTCGGCCTCTACGGCCTCTCCAGCCTTCCGATGGCTTACTTCCTGGTCGATGGCGACCTGGACGGCAACGCGAAGGTCACCGACGCTGCTTCCATCCGGAAGTACCTGAATTCCAAGCTTTAGAACAGCTTTTTGCGAGACACTGTCGCAACGAAGTCCTTGAGATAGAACGGTTCGAAGTACGCTACGTCTTCGAACCGTTTTTCGCGATAGGCGGTCTCGGCGAGGGGTGCCATGGCACGGGCGTCGGGGTATGCCTCGGTGAAGAAGGCATGGTCCGACGCGAGGGTCTCCCGGCATTTGAGGGCACCGTCGCCGATGAAGAGGACCGGGCCTTCGGCGAGCTGGTCCCTGAAACTCGCGGCCTCGACGATGATCGGTTTCGTCTCCGTCAGCTGGCGTCCGTCCGGCGTGAAAAGGGCGGAATAGACCTCCATGCGGCGGGCGTCGATCATGGGCACGACGTATTTGCATCCGTCCGGCACGGCATCCAGCCGATGCGCTTCGCTGACGAGGGTGTCCAGCGTCCCGACGGACAAGAGCGGAATCCCTGCACCGAAACAAAGTCCCTTCGCCGTGGAAACACCCACGCGGAGTCCCGTGTAGGAACCGGGGCCCCTGCCTACGCAGATGGCATCCAAGTCTTTCATGGTGAGGTGTTTCTCGTCCAGGACTTCCTTGACGTAAGGGGCGGTGAGGGAGGCTTGCATGCGGGGTTCGTCGCACACGCGGAAAGCGGTGACGACTCCGTCCTCGGAAAGCGCGGCGGAGAGCCGGGCGGTGGAGGTTTCGATAAGGAGGATCCGGGCCATGGGATTAAGCGGCTTTGAAGAACAGCCCCTTCAGGTACGGGAATACCAGATAGGCGAGGTCCTTCAGGGAGGTATAGACGATGGACCCGTCCAGCACTTCGGGCTTGACGAGGCCGAACTTGAGGTTCACGGTATCGAACAGGATGATGAACAGGCCGATGACCAGGGCATTGACCGCCAGGGCGAACGCCAGGCCCAGCGTCTTGTCCAGCCAGCCCAGCATCGCGATTTCAAGCACCTTGGTCAGGAGCTTGGCCAGGATGGCCACGATGAGGCCGATCGCCAGGAGGATCACCACGAAAGAAATGATGCTGAGCATCCTTTCGGAAACCTCCAGGTAGGGCTGGAGCCAGGTGCTTACCAGGGAGGAGAAGCGGAATGCGGCCCAGACGCTCAGGACGACGCCGGCAAGGGCCAGGGCCTGCTCCAGAAAACCCTTTGAAAACCCGCGGATTATCCCGGGGATGAAGCAGAGGAGGAGGATGATGTCGAGTGTTGCCATTGTTGCGGAAAATGCTTATCTTTGCATCCTAAATTGCGCATACAAAATTAGACAAAAAATATGACATTCAAAGAATACAAGGGCCTTGATTTGGTCTCGACCGGGAATGCAATCCTCGAAAGATGGCTTGCAGGCCGGGCTTTCGAGAAGTCCCTGGAGCTCCGGGAGGGCGCTCCGGAATTCGTCTTCTTCGAGGGTCCGCCGTCGGCCAACGGCATGCCCGGCATCCACCATGTGATGGCGCGTTCCATCAAGGATGCCGTGTGCCGCTACAAGACCCAGACCGGTTTCCAGGTCCGCCGGCGCGCCGGTTGGGACACCCACGGCCTCCCGGTGGAACTGGGCGTGGAGAAGAAACTGGGCATCACCAAGGCGGATATCGGCACGAAGATCTCCATCGGCGAGTACAACGCCACCTGCCGCAAGGAGGTGATGAAGTACACGAAGGAGTGGGAGACGCTCACCCAGCGCATCGGCTACTGGGTGGACATGAAAGACCCTTACATCACCTACGACAACCGCTACATCGAGACCCTGTGGTACCTCCTGAAGGACATCTACGACAAGGGACTCCTGTACAAGGGCTACACTATCCAGCCTTATTCTCCGACCGACGGCACCGGCCTGAGCTCCCATGAGCTCAACCAGCCCGGCTGCTACAAGGACGTCACCGACACCACCGCCACCGTCCAGTTCCGGGTCGTCCGGAACGAGGCTTCCGAGAAGCTCTTTGCCGATGGCGACACGCCCGTGTACATCCTTGCCTGGACCACCACCCCGTGGACCCTGCCGTCCAATACGGCCCTCTGCGTGGGCCCCGGCATCGACTATGTCCTGGTGCGCTCTTTCAATCCGTACACCGGCGAACCCGCCGTGTACCTTTTGGCAGAGGCCCTCGTGGGCGCCTGGTTCAATCCCAAGGGCGCCGAGGCGCCGATGGACGCCTACCAGAAGGGTGACAAGGTGGTTCCGTACCGGATCCTGCCGGCGAAGTTCCAGGGCAACGACCTCTTGGGCATCCGTTACGAGCAGCTGATCCCCTGGTTCCGGCCCGACGGGGACGCTTTCCGCGTCATCCCGGGTGACTATGTGACCACCGAGGACGGTACCGGTATCGTCCACATCGCCCCTACCTTCGGTGCCGACGACAAGCGCGTCGCCGCCGCTTCCGGCATCGCCGCGATCATGCCCGTGGACAAGGACGGCAACCCGCAGGCGCAGGTGGACCGCCAGGGCCGTTTCTGCCGTCTGGAGGACCTGGACCCGGCCTATGCCGCCACGGTCGATACAACCTATGCCCCCTATTCCGGCCGCTATGTGAAGTCCGGATTCAAGGAATATTTCGAGCACGAGACGGAGGAGACCACCCTGGATGTGGACCTGTGCCTCATGATGAAGGCCGACGGCCGCCTGTTCCGGATGCAGAAGCATGTGCACAGCTATCCGCACAGCTGGCGGACGGACCGTCCGGTGCTCTACTACCCGCTGGATTCCTGGTTCATCAAGGCTTCGGCCGTGAAGGAACAGATGGTGGCGCTGAACAAGCAGATCACCTGGAAGCCCGAATCCAC
>OCTW013428234.1_pt1 | contig 12816 bp, 6 predicted proteins | sample 1539671 | NCBI WGS metagenome assembly OCTW01 (sample SAMN02144230, study PRJEB22623) | gut metagenome | biome: sheep rumen | host: Ovis aries | place: New Zealand | reverse complement strand
CTCGCCCGAGCACGGCGCATCGACTACCATGCAGTCGAATAAATGCCGGCACCGCTCGCCGTACTCCTCCGCGGTGTTATGGGTCACGACGGTGTTGCCGTTGCCCCATTTCTGGATATTCTCCGAGAGGATAAACACCCGCTGCCGCACCACTTCATTGCTGACCAATAAGCCGAATCGACCCAGGTATTCGCTAATCAGCGTACTCTTGCCGCCCGGCGCAGCGCAGAGATCCAGCACGATAGACGAGGGATCGACGTACTGCTCCAGCGCCTGCTGCAGGAACATCGAACTCGCCTCCTGGACGTAGTAACAACCCGCGTGAAATAAGGGATCTAAGGTGAATGCCGGCCGCTCGCTCAGGTAGTATCCGTCCACATGCCACGGCACCTCGTCCGTGTCGCAATCGAAAGTCAGGACATCTATCTTGTTATTCAACCTAATAGACGTCACCGGCGCCGTCTCCAGCGCCCGAATCAGCAGTTCCGCTTCCGCGCCCAACTGCTGGTGCATGCTTTCTATGAATTCTACGGGTAGCACTCTTCTGCGTTCTTCTTTGCCGATTTAATAAATCGAGTGCAAAGATACTGCTTTTTTTCGAAATATGCAAGTTTTAGGTAGCAAATTGTATTTTTTTTGCACTTTTTTTAGGAATTGCTTTTTTTATTTAAAAAAAAGTAGTAATTTTGCCCCGCATTTTGTGTAATAACTAAAAACAAGTATATGATGAGAAAATTATCTGTTAAATTATTAATGCTGATCTTCATGCTCGCGATGAGCGTGAACGCAGCGTGGGGAGCTTTTGATATAGGCTCTATTATTTCAGGTATGGAAGACCTTGGTCCTGATGATTATTATTACACTCAGTTGGTGGCAACACCTTCTCCGTCATCCTCGGGTACAGTGCAGTTGATGTGGATTGATATGATGGGTGACACGGTTAATGCCAATGATTTTACTCCAGAAGATCCTGAGAAGGCGCAGTATACATACATGTATGCTTTATTGAATCCGGGGGCATCGGGCTGTTCTAACCCGACAGGTTATATTGCAAGACCGCAGTTGGCGGCAACTACTGTGCTGTATGGCGAGATGGAAGTTCCTTTTGGTAATCAATCTACACATGTTTATATCACCTCATTCGCTTATTTCAAGGCAGAGGCACAGCCTGCTGACGGATGGTATTTTGACGGCTGGTCGTATGTAGATAATGGACAAATACAGCAGGTGGATACATTGCGTTCGGGAAACAACGTGTTGTGGCCTACAGATCCGAGAGATCCTAACGAGCATAATGCAACGATTTTTAAAATCAAGCCTCATGATGTAAAAGGTTCCAAATATCTGGATCCGAGTCAAGTATCTTCGGAAAGTTATGATAGCACATTCCGTTACGTGCAGGCTAACTTCAAGCCGGTACTGCTGACCGGTTATCGCGGAGGCAAGAGTGAGATTGTTGTCGGAAGTGCTTCCGTTACTTTTGACGTGTATGTGAATATTGATGCCAAAAAACCGGTTATTACCGTTAATGATTTCAATAATCCGACCTTGGGAGATGCTAAATTTACGCTTGCCGGTATGGAGGGCAATGTAGATGCGGAAACAGGAACGCCGTATGCTAAAGTGAGTGTAACCTTTACCGCTCCTGATGGTATGACAGCCGGTACGCTCTATAAAACAACGATGACGGCTTCCACCAAAGGTGGATCTACGATTGAGATACCTCTGGAAGTTCGTTCCGTAGCGGCAGATCGTACGGAGGCAACGCTCTACAACGCAGACAAGACAGTTGCTAAAGATGGCGATCTGTTGGGTGAAGATGGTGTCTTAGCTGCTATCACCGGTACGGATCAACTTTTGCAACTCAATAAAAACTATGCGAGTGCGTTGACACTTACTGGCAAGACCGTTACGCTGAATTTGAACGGTTATACCGTGTCTTCTTTGACAATCGACGGCGGTGAGGTAACGGTAGATTATAGCAAGTATGATAATGAAGCCAGCGGTGCGCTGAACGTAACTTCCGGTAAGGCGGTTCTCAATGGCGGTATCTTTGCTTCGCTAGATATCAGCGTTGGTGCTACAGTGGATCAAAACGGTGCAACGATTACGGGCGCTGCTTCCAATGCCGGAACTCTCAACACAACCGAAGGTACAATCAAGGCCGGCCTTGTTTCTACCGGCGCATTGGATGTCAAAGGTGGTGTATTTAGAGGAGAAGAGGCGATTGTTATCAATGGCGGTACGGCAACCTTTACCCGTGGAAATGCCATCGGTACAACGTGCGGTTTGAAAGTAACGAATGGAACAGCTACTGTTGAGAAACTGATGGCAATAGATGGTGGTACCTATGCTGCGCAACATACAGGAGGTTCGTTGACAATCAATAACGGTAAGTTTGGTAATGTGCTGGATGGTGCGCCTACACTTAAAACAGGTTATTTCAAGAGCAATACCATCGGAGTAGCAATCCCCGAAGGCAAAAAACTGATGAATGTGGCTGCCGGTACAGAGTACGAGGAAGGATACCGCTATTTCGTGGGAAATGCAGCAGATGCTTTGGCAAGTAACGTGGGTGTGTGCCGTATCGGTTCTACCTCTTATGCCAAACTGGAAGATGCTATCGCGTACGCCAATAATAACCCTGCAGAAGAGGGTATCATTATCTTGATGACGAATGACTGCGTCTTGCCTGCCGGATACTATACATTGCCTGCAAATGCAACGATTGTAGTGCCGAAAGATGATAGTCAGGAGAACTCTAATTCGATTGTGCGTCGTACGGTATTGGCTTATCAAAAACCGTCTGAGTTCCGTCGTTTGACCTTCGCAAGCGGTGTAAATATGCAGGTGTTTGGTTCGATTGAGGTATCTTGTTTACAACATGCAAATGATGTAAGCAACCATGGTTATAACTCCAACCCGTGGGGACCGTATGGCCATCTCGTATTGGAGGAAAATACGAAACTTACTCTTCAGGATGGTTCGCATATCTATGCATGGGGTTTTGTGACCGGTAAAGGTGAGATCGATGCCCGCCGAGGTTCGACAATACATGAGCAGTTCCAGATGGGAGACTGGAAAGGAGGAACAACATCGGCAAGTCTGCTGACAGATGAGCGTGGTGTATTCCCGGTAACGCAGTATTATATTCAGAATGTGGAGGCTCCTGCTAAGTTCCATCCTGGTGCAGTACTGACGGCTTCTGCTGCGGTCTCTGTATTGAATGGTATGATTGTTGCTTTTGCTAATGACATCAATATTGTGGGTGTTAATGGTAGAGATGATGCTATGTTCTTGTTGGATAATGAGGCGGATGCGGAAAATACATGGGTTCGCAAATGGTATGACAATGCAACCGACTACCAGATGTATCAGGTGAACAATACCGCCCATATAGGTTCGATCGTGCTGAAACTCGGTAAATTGGGTAGCATGGATCTGGATATGAACTCGGCATTGTTCAAATTACCGATCACTAACAATATGAATATCCACCTCTTGAGCGGTTTTATGGACTTTACGCAAGATACCTATCTCTTGCCGGGTGCTGAAGTGGAAGTAGATAAGGAGTCCGTCGTATCAATCACGGATGTACAAGAGGAAGGTGTTCACTCGGGTTCGCTCTATATCTATGATGCAGATGACTGGGGTGATTGGGTTTATAATGGATCCGGTAGTAGCAATGTTTATACCAAAGCGGTTTGCTATGAACCTCTTGTTGACGGCAAACCGGCTATCCGTCCGGAATATAAGGAGGGAGGCCAGAAAGATGCAACGATCCTTGTGCATGGTCAGTTTGATACGGATCAAGGATATATCTTCACTTCTGCCGGAGGTGCCAATATCTGTTCTACAAATGAAGATGCCGGTACGTTCTCATTCTCTACAGAAGCAAAAGCACCGGGTTACACAGAGGAGGTATATCATGCGGTTGGAACAAGTATTTCCGGTACACCGGATGTGTTCTATCCTGCCAAACTGAAAAACAAAGCAGAAGATTCGTTTACTGAGACGGCAGGTACCGGAGCTAATATGTCTTACTGCTATATGGATGATGAGTGGAGAATGCGATTCTATTTTAATGGCTATGCAGCAGATGTGGATATGGAGGTATATGCCGTAGAAGCAGGAAAGAAAGCATATGGTAAGGATTACGATTTAGGTTCGGCAGTAACGCATATCTATATCAAGCCGCAAGAATGGGTGGAGATTGCCGGAAAAGCAACGATTGAGTTTGATTGGTCTACTCCGACTCCCGATTACGAGCATGATCCGTATAATCCGTACTTGGTAGGAGTTGAGGGTAATAGCGATCATACCTATAGCGATGCAGCAGGTGCTGGCCGTCTGTTTATTTATACGTTGACGAAAGAAGGGAAACGCCAATGGTGGGAAGTAGAGAAGAAGGATAACCTCTATCACTGTATCCACCCCAATAATGACACCTATTATTATTGGCAGGGAATAACTCCAAATCCTAATGATCCAGAAGTAATGATCCCGGCACATTGGGAGGAGAAACGCTTCACTATTACTTGGAAGAACTGGGATGGTACACCGCTGGAGACCATTGGTCCGGATGAAACACCGGTAACCGAGTATAGCGTAACCTACGGTACGATGGCTGAGTTCCTTGGAACGAACCCGACGCGTGAGAAAACGATTGACTATACCTACGACTTCACAGGATGGTCTCCTGCTCTCGGTCCTGTAACCAGTGATGTGACTTATACGGCTACCTTTACTCAGAAACCGCGCAAATATACCATCGTCTTCCAAAACGAAGGTGGTGTTGAGATTGAGCGTCAGTTCCTTACTCATAATGAGGTACCTGTATGCGAGAATACGCCGACCAAGGCAGGTCATACGCTTGTATGGAGTCCGGCTATAGCTGCCGTTATCGGCGATGTTACCTATACCGCTACTTGGAAAGAGAATCCGCCTACGGAGTATGAAATTACATTCTTCGACTATGATGGTGAAACGATTCTCAAACAAGGAGATGTCAATGTAGGTGATATGCCTGTTCCGCCGGCACAGGTGAACGGCAAGCCGGCTACGAGCGAGTTTACGTATGAATTTGATCATTGGTCACCGGCTGTAGAGAAGGTTTCGGCAACCAGTATCAAATCATATACGGCGGTTTACCGCGAGGTAGCGAAGACCTTCCCTGTGAATTTCTACTACGGAAGCAAATCAGCAGAGAACCAGATAGGTGCAACGCAGTTCTTGGAGATCGGACAGGATCCGGTAATCCCGAATGACGAGCGTTTGCAATTGACCGAAGATGATGCAAATGTTTACCAGTTAGTATGGACACCGCAAATCCAGACCGTGATTGGTCATGAGGACGATTATACCTATGAGTATGTAGCATCGTATACCTCGACCCCGAAGCAGTACTCGCTTACGCTGAAGTGTACGCCTTCCGGTGCAGCTACTATCACCGGCGCACGTGCCGATTATCTGTACGGAGCCACTCCGACTGTTACGGTGAAGGCAAATACCGGCTACAACTTCGTTAGCTGGAGCGATGGTGAGCCTATCGGTGATCCGGACGAAGATGGTGTATATTCTCGTACCGTTACCATCAATGGCAATATAGAACTTACGGTAGTATGTGAGTGTCCGGATTGTGACAAATCCACGATCATATGGAAGAACGAAGCCGGAGATGCTGAATTGGCCACGGATTTGGTTCCTGTAGCTTCCGCTACCATTTACCATGGTGCTATTCCGACAAAAGAGAATAGTCTGGACGGTCAGTACTCTTACACGTTCTATGGTTGGACTACTGCGGCTAACGAAGGTGGCACGAAGTACAAAAATGGCATGACGCCGAAGGTAGCAGAAGCAGAGAACCCTGCAGAGCAGACTTATATCTACTACGCTTGCTTCACTCCGGTTGTAAGACAATACAATGTAACCTTGAGTTCCAACATTCCTAACGTGTGCATGCTCGTAGGCGCAGGAACCTATAATTATAGTGAGTCTGCTGCTAACGCTACCGTAATCGTTTCCGGCTATGATGCCGTTAATTATACCTTCGACGGTTGGTATAATGGTGAAGACCGAGTAAGCACGGCTGAATCGTATTCCTTCGCTGTTCAGAGCGATGTGGATCTCGTAGCTAAGTTCACTCCGGTAACTTACACCATTACATGGAAGAGTGAAGACGGCAATAGTACGTTGGAGACCGATGTAGAACAATCCTACGGTGCAACTACTGCATTTAATGGCGTAGAGCCGATGAAAGATGCTCACAGCTTCATCGGATGGACGACTGCCGCTAACGGTGAAGGCTCGTTCTATGCGAAGGGCGCTACTCCTGCTGTAGCCGGCAATGCAACCTACTACGCATATTTCGCAGAGAATACAAGAAGCCTCGAAATCGGTGCTACAGGTAGCAAGACTCTGACAGAGGCTACCGATTATACCACCTTCACGATTACTTCGAATGGCGTGAATTCGGGTCAGTTGATCAATGCAAATAATCTGTCCTTGTTAGGTGAGGCAATCTTCAAACTGCAGCCTGCAAGCGCTATTCCTGGTCGCACATGGTACGCTGTTGCCGCTCCGTGGCAGGTGGATGTACGTACAGGTATCTATGCAAACGGCAAACATCTGACTGTAGGTCGTGACTTCGATATCATTGAGTTCAATGCAGAATCGTACGCTGTCAACGAGGCCGGCGAAGGCAATAAGAATATCTGGAGATATGTAGAGGAGAACGGCGGTGTAATGATGCCGGGTAAACTCTATCTGATCTACCTTGCTTCGGCACAATCGTCTCTTGAGTTCCATAAGACCGGCGGCGGCATCTCGACGACTACCTTGTCTCTCACCACGACCAGCGGTAGCGGAGCTAAAGCCAACTGGAATGCAATTGCCAACCCGGCTCTGTACCACGCGAATATTGATGCCGGTGTGGAAGATTATGAGGTATATAATAATTCCAATGATGGCAGTTATACCGTTAAAACGGATCTGAGCACGACTGATTTGATTGTAGGTCAACCGATCTTTGTACAGGTTATCACTCCGCAGCCGAGTGTATCAGCAGATGTGGCAAGTGGCATAGCTCCTGCACCGTATCGTCGTGCTGCAAGCGCGTCTGTGGATCCGGAAAACCGCTTTGTTGTAGAGATTGCGCTCAACGGCATGATGAACGATCGTATCATCGTTCAGACTGCAGAAGAGAAGGCTAACGAATACGTCATCGGTCAAGATCTGGCTAAGATGGGTGTTGGTACCAGAGCGGCACAGATGTGGATGGAGCGCTATGATTCCAAACTATGTAAGAATACGATGGAGATGACGAACGACCGCGCTGAGTATCCGCTCAACATCTATGCTCCGGCAGCCGGTGAATATACGATCTCGGCTGTACAGCAACGCGGTAACGAAACGCTTTATCTGACTCGTGATGGTGAGGCTATCTGGAATCTCAGTGATGGTGACTATACTATTTCGCTGTCCCGCGGTACTACTGCTGATTATGGGCTGCGCGTAAGTGCACGCACTCCGCAAGTCGCCACTGGTTGTGATGAGGTAATTGCTGATGGCGCTGAGAAAACTCAAAAAGTGCTCGTTAATAATCAGATTTTCATCATCCGTGGTGATAAAGTTTATACGATTGATGGACAACTCGTAAAATAAGGAGGTAATATTATGAAAAAGAAATTATATGTAATGCCTCTTTGCGAGGTGGTAGCATTGGAAAGTAATGACTTGATGCATGTTCAGTCGCCCAGTGTTGAAGAATTCCCTGGCGGTCCTGCAGGTGCTCCAGGTCGTCGATCGCCGGTGTTCTAAAAGAGCCATTAGTTCAAAAATCGCATGTACGTTCAACCGTATGTGCGATTTTTGTCGAATTATTTGCATAATTCAAAAAAAAGCAGTACCTTTGCATCGAATTAATCCTGTCTTTACGAATCCCGAAAAATTAAACTATGCTGAAAAAAATTCAAATAATCCTATCGTTGCTCTTGTTCGCTGGCTACGTCTCAGCCCAAGACTCCGCGATGTCCGTTGCCGAGCGGAATGCTGCGCAGGGCTTCAATGATACCATCGACCGCCTTGCTCCGGATTTTGTGTTGGTATCCCTTTGCGTGGCCGATCCTACGGATTACCATCAAGATGTATTAGGCACTTCAGGGCATGCATTTTTGCGGCTGCAGTGTCCGACTTTTGGGTTGGATTATTGCTTTAGTTATGAAGGGGAAAATGTAAATGATAACCTCTATCGTTATCTATGCGGAAAGACCAAGATGGGTATGTTCGCTATTCCTACCGGTGAGTATCTGGAGGATTATCGCAAGTGGAACCGTTCAGTACACGAATATCGTCTGGCATTACCGCCGGAGGCGGAGCTGCGACTATGGGAGATAATGGATAACCATCTTACGAATGGTATTGTTTTGCGTCAGGACTTGAATAAGTACGGATGTGCTATTACGGTAGTGCGCTATGTAAAGAAGGCTTTAGGAGATATTCCTATTGTCTATGCTCCTAATCCGGAGTTAGAGTCTATGACCCGCCGGGAGATCGGTTATCGGTCGTTAGCCAATCATCCATGGTTACGTCTTTACTCTATGATCATGACGGACAACAAGGCGGATGAGAATCTGCCGATAGACGAAAAACTGATTATCCCCGTAGATTTAGCCGCTGTATGGCAACGTGCAACAATAGAAGGAAATCCTATGGCGACCTATATTGGTGATATCGTGGATGGCGCACTGTTGAATAACTCTAAGCCTTGGTTCACGCCTATTATGGCGGCCATCCTAATCGTACTGATTACCTTAGGATTCGCTTTTACCAAATATCCCTATTGGAATTGGACATTATTGGGAGCTCAGGCGCTCTCCGGTTGCGTGCTTATTTTCTTATGGCTTGTGATGCGTGAGTTCGGCGGCTCGGCATATATACTGATGGTGCTCTTCAATCCGCTGCCGCTGATCTTTTGGCGTTGGCGTAAATACTGGGCGCTCCCGTATGCAATCGCATTACTGATAGGCATAATCGTATTGGTTTGCCTTCCGCACATGTTGATCGATCCGGCAATCTTGGTGCTGGCATTGGCATACATTGTTCTTTTTGCCAAGGAAGCTGTGAAAAAGCAAATCTCAAATCTCCAATGTCCAATTTCCAATCTCCAATAAAGAAATACCCTCTTCTCCCGTATTCGCAACTGGTTTTTGATATGCAGAGGGGGAATCCCGATGTGTATATGTCGAAATCCGGAGTTCGCTTGCGTAAGGACGAAGTGGATATTCCTCGTTTAAGGCAAGCTATAGAGAAAGCAATCCGGAATCATCCGGTCTTTTCCATGCGAGTGGATGAAGAAGGCATGCAGCATTTCGAACTGCAATCGGATGTGTTTCACGGACAATACCATGCGGTGGATTTTGAGGACCATGAAGAGTATGTAGATATATTGATACAGGGAAACAGAATTTTAGGTGATGGGTGGAGCGATGTCATGATTATAATGGATGTGATGAGGGCGTACAGAGGAGAGCCATTGCTGCCAGATTTGTATTTAAATTACCTGCAGCATGTGGAGGATATGAAGCAATCTGCGCGTTATGAATCGAATCGTCTCTGGCTATTAAGAGAGTTCGGAGATATCAGTTGCCCCGTTCATCCTCAAACAGATAAACCTCTCGAGACCTTGGAAAAGCCAATAGAGGGGAATTGGACCGAAGATTATAGTTCATTACGAAGTGCTTTGCATAAACTATCAGAGGCACAACTGATTACCCTTACAGGCGTGTTCTCGCTTGCTTCGGGTTTGGCAATGATGGAATATAATGACGCAGATGAGGCAGCTCTTACTTGGGCATATGATGGACGCGAAACAGAGGAAGAACAATATATTTACGGAAGTCTTCACCGGGATATACCGTTCCAAATTAGAAAATCGAGTATCGAAAATCGAGAATCGGCTATTCGCTTAGCTCGTAAACAATTCCGCTCCGGTATAGCCCATAGTTCTTATCCATTAACGCTGACAAAACCACATACACATATATGGAATTTTGCACTCAATGTGTTGGTGCAACATACGATGCAAGAAAAAACGATTGAGATACCATTTGCATTTGAACCGATAGAAACAAATGCAACTCCGAACATAGCCTATTCTCTTTTAGACGTAGAGATATATGATGGAGAAACTTTGCTGATTAATTACCGCTATTCCGCTACCCATTATAAGGAGGAAAGTATCCGCCGCTTTGCATCCCTTGTCCGCAAATATGTCGAATGGCTTGTTGAATAAATATCCGGATTTACGCCCACTCTTGGAGCTCTCGCTCGCGCAAGCCGCTCTCGCCAATCCCCATCGGGAGACGAACCCCGTGCGGACGGTGGAGGAGTGGTGTGCCTATGTAGAGCGCTTCGCACATTGTATGCCCTGGCAAGGGATGGACATCGGCGAGGAGGCTTCCTTCTTCCGCCGTATAGACCAGAATATCGGCTATTTCTATTTCCTGCTTGATCAGCCGCTGGATGCCCTTCGCAATAAGGGCTATATATACCCCTCTCTCCAATACGAACCGCGTGTGGCGGCATGGCTGAAGGCCTATAATACCGCATGGGGGAAATGGCTCAGCGGACCGGATAGTTGGAACGACTCCTATTATAATATAGCGCGCACGGACGCGCGCTTCGAGCTCGATACCGATCGCTATGAGTCGCCCGACAACTGGCATTCTTGGAACGACTTTTTTGCTCGAAAACTCCGTTCGGAATACCGTAATCCCGTAATCACGTCATTACCTGGTCCCGTTCACTCCTTCACTCCTTCACTCGTTCATTCGTTTATCTCCCCCTGCGACGGCGAAATCACCTTTTCGCCCGTCAAGACCGCGAGTATCGCTAACTGGCTGGATTTGCTCGGCGATAGCCCGTATCGCGCTGCCTTCGCCGGAGGTGAGACAACGCATATCGTTCTCGACGTCTTTGACTACCATCGTTTTCATGCGCCGTGCGATGGTACGGTCTTGGAATGTAAGACCATCGAAGGCATTCATGCCGGCGGAGGTGTCATTATCTGGGACGAAGAGCAGGGTAGGTATCGCTACGACCAATTGGGCGTGACCGATTTTCAGATGTTGGAGACGCGCGGTGTCCTCATCTTGGACACTCCTGCTTTCGGCAAGATCGCCCTTGTCGCCGTCGGTGTCCAGCAAGTCTCCTCCGTCCGGTGGACTTTCATAAATCATAAATCTGAAAAAATCGTACCCTTTAAGGGTAAAGAAATCATAAATCATAAATTAACTCAAGGCACTGAGTTAGGCTGTTTCCTCTTCGGCGGCAGCGACATCGTCCTTTTCTTCGAACCCGGCAAAGCCCCGCATATCACGCCAAAAACAGTCAAAGTCGGTGAAAAAATCGCCTGACTCTTGCATATATCAAAAAAAAGCAGTATCTTTGCGGCGAATTAAGGAATAAGATACTATTCGTAATAGCATAAATTTACAAATAAGAGATATTATTATATCCGTTATTAATGTATAGTTTCGAACAAATATCATCGGGGGAGTTGATGCAGCAACTGGCTGAACGACTGAAAGCGAGACGACTGGAGAAAGGTTTATCTCGCCAAGCACTGGCAGAGTTATCCGGTGTTCCGGCTCCTACCATTGCGCGATTTGAACAGCAGCATGCTATCTCCATGCGGCAATATATTGATCTGGCTATCGCTTTAGGATATGCCGATCAACTGCAAGTGCTGATGCAGGAAGCGATATACAAGACGATGGAGGAGTTGGAGACGATAAAGCAAAATCAACATCGGAAACGCGGAAGATGAGAATCAAATATATTGATAAGTTATACGTCACGTATCATGGTCGCCGAGTGGGAACGCTAATGATGTCGCCAAATGGTGAATCGGTGGTGTTTCAGTATACCGAGGAGTGGCTACAAACGGGATTCTCCATTTCTCCGCTGGAGTTGAAACTGGAGAACAAGTTGTTTATCGCTCCGCGGAATCCGTTCTATGGCAACTTCGGAATCTTCGAGGATAGTATGCCGGACGGTTACGGACGATATTTGCTGAATCGTATTCTGTGTGAGCAAGGTGTCGATGATTTTTCGCTGACGCCGCTGCAACGATTGGCGATAGTGGGTTCAGCCGGAATGGGTGCGTTATGCTACGAACCGGCAATAGAGGCTACGGCAGGAGGGGTATTACCTGAGTTGGATGAGTTGCAGCAGTTGGCGTTGGCTGTGCTGTCGGAGAAACAGACGGAAGGCGCAGATGTGCTGTACTATAATAGCGGTAACTCGGGTGGCTGTCGTCCCAAATGCCTATTGCATCAGGATGGCAAGGATTGGCTGGTGAAGTTCCGGCACACGTATGATCCGAAAGATATTGGCGAGCAGGAATACCGGTACATGCAGTTGGCAGCGCGGTGCGGGATAGAGATCCCGGAATGCCGATTAATTCAAGGGAGGTATTTTGCTTCTCAGCGTTTTGACCGAACAGAGGGAGGAGAGCGCATACATGTGGCAACGGCAGCTGCGCTGCTGACGGAGAGTATCAATCCTCCGAAGACTGATTACAAGACACTGCTGAGTCTGACAGGATGGCTGACGCAATCGCCGCAACAGGTGGAGCAGATGTTCCGTCGCATGGTGTATAATGTCCTGATAGAGAATAAGGATGATCATGCGAAGAACTTCACGTTCCTATGGCGCGACGGGAAATGGCGTTTGGCTCCGGCATATGACTTGCTGCCGTGCATCGATGGGTATCATGGGCAACATGCGACATCGGTGATGGGAAAAGGTAATCCG
>OCTW011501014.1_pt1 | contig 12818 bp, 10 predicted proteins | sample 1539671 | NCBI WGS metagenome assembly OCTW01 (sample SAMN02144230, study PRJEB22623) | gut metagenome | biome: sheep rumen | host: Ovis aries | place: New Zealand | reverse complement strand
GCACTTGGTAAGATGAAGAATTCTAAGCTTCATGTTGGTATCTGTGGTGAGCACGGTGGAGATCCTTCATCAGTTGAGTTCTGTGATAAGATTGGACTTGACTATGTATCATGTTCTCCATTTAGAGTACCAATTGCAAGACTTGCTGCAGCACAGGCTGCTATCGCAAGTAATCCAAGCATCGTGACAGTAGAGAAGGCAGCTAACAAGGCTAAGGACTTTGCTGATGATGTTAAGGAGAAGCTTATTGAGATTTTCAAGTAATTAATTGTTGATTATGTAAGGGAAAGCTTATTGAGATTCTTAAGATAATTAATATAGGCTTTGCCTGAATCGAATATGATTATAGTATAGAGAGCCCTTGTGGCTCTCTATATTTTTGTATTATAGTGATGAATAAACCACTTGTAGCTAGGCATATGAACAAGTTGGAATAACAGAATTCTACAATGATTATGTAAATAATCCTGGTAAATAACTGATACCTGGCGTATATTTAAGCTAGAATCAGAGAATCTACAATGAGTATGCCATTATTGTAGAAGAATCATTGCCAATAGCTATATAGATAGTTTCTAGTTGCTTATTATAGGATAAAAGTGTTATAATCTTTCAAAAGAAAATGAAGTTTTCTAATATATCTATATTTCAAGTATTATATCTTTAATTGAGTTGAGTGGTAAATACTACCATTTTCTAGGGTTATGCTTCGAGTTTGGCATTGATGAGCCGTCGACTACGGAGCAAAAGCTTCAAAACACCCCTTTACTCCGTAAATTTTCCGCCGAGACCTGCAGCGTAACACCGCCGACTACGGAGCAAAAGCTTCAAAATCTCCCTTTACTCCGTAAATTTCCCGCCGAGGCCAGCAGCGTAACACCGCCAACTACGGAGCAAAAGCTTCAAAATCTCCCTTTACTCCGTAAATCCCCATCCGAAGAAAGCAGTGCAACACCACCAGCTACGGACTAAAAGCTTCAAAAACCCCATTTACTCCGTAAATCTCCATCCGAAGAATGCAGCGTAACACCGCCAACTACGGACTAAAAGATTCAAAATCTCCATTTACTCCGTAAATCTCCAGCTGAGACCAGCGCCGCAGCACCACCAACTACGGACCCAAAGCTTCAAAATCTCCCTTTACTCCGTAAAAGTCCGGCGAGAGCCAGCGCCGCAGCCCCTGCCAACTACGGAGCAAAAGCTTCAAAAACCCCATTTACTCCGTAAATCCCCCACCGAGGCCAGCGGCGAAACACCGCCAACTACGGACTAAAAGCTTCAAAATCTCCATTCACTCCGTAAATCCCCATCCGAAGAAAGCAGCGTAACACCGCCGAAGACAATATCCACAAGCCTCCCCCAACCACATAAACATATAAATAATAGAAAGGAATAAGAATATGAAGAATATAGTGAAGGAACTAACAATAAGAAATCAGGAATTAGATATTATAGAAAGAAAAGCATCTAATTACCTAAAGAACCACACAATAGATGGGCGAATAAGCACATCAGTATCTAATGGCGTGACACAGTATTACTACCATAATTCGAGTGGTAAGCGCACCTACATTAGAAAAGAGAATATCAACATGGCAGAAGATATTATCATGTACAATTACAACCAGAAAGTTCTTAGCCTGATAATTCAGTGGAAGCGATGGATTGACAAGACGCTAAGTTCTGTCCCTAGTCAAGACATAGCTGATGTGTATACATTTTCTAAGGGGCGGAAGGCGCTTATAACACCATATGAGATTTCCAATGAGGACTACAAGAAGGCTTGGCTTGCGCAAGAATATAAGACGAAGCCATTTTCAGAAGATATGCCTGAGATATATACCGAAAAGGGGGAGCGGGTGCGCTCTAAGTCTGAGAAGCTAATTGCCGACAAGCTGTATATGCTTAACATTCCATACAGATATGAATACCCTGTTAATCTTATGGGTTATGGCGTGGTTTATCCTGATTTTACTCTGTTAAATGTTAATACTCGACGCGAAATAATCTATGAACATTTTGGAATGATGGATGATGCAACATACGCTACAAATGCAGTAAGAAAGATAAATAATTATCTCGGCTGTGGCTACAAATGGGGTATTGATTTTGTTGCTACCTTCGAGACAAAAACCTGTCCCATAGATGTTCGTATTATAGATAGCATGCTTCAGGAAATAAAAGCCCAAAAAGAAGAATAGTTCCCACTCATATCTGCTAAAGCGACATTTGGTACGTGGATATAGTGAGCAGATACAAGTTAAACAAATATGATATAATAATAAATCATGGGTAATTTGATTATGGAAAATGTAAAGAGAATAACAAGTTTGGAGGCTGATGATGTATCAGTTTATGTCGGCCTAAACGAGCGACAATTAAAAAGATACAACGAGCCAGATAATGGTATCTTTATATGCGAGAGCATGAAGGTTATAAAAAGGGCAATTGCTACAGGCTATAAGCCCCAATCCTTTTTTGTTGAGGAAAGCCATATAGAAGAGCTTAGGGAATTCAACACTGACAATGTCCCAATCTATATGGCTAGTGAAAATGTTATGAAGGATATCACAGGCTACTCCCTGACAGGTGGCGTTCTTTCAGCCATGCATAGAAAATGCCCATTAACACCCACTAAGCTAATAGAATCCTGCAACAAGATAGTAGTACTTGATGATGTTGAGAATCCGACTAATGTTGGTGCTATATTCAGGTCCGCCGCAGCTTTAGGAGCAGAGACAGTTTTGCTGACAGAAGGGTGCGCTGACCCACTATACAGAAGAGCTGCAAGGGTAAGTATGGGGACAGTTTTCCAGCTTGAGTGGACATACATTAATCGAAGTGATATTTCCCTGCTTAAGGAAAGCGGATTTACACTTATGGCGTTGTCTCTTACTGACGATGCCAGGAGCCTAAGTGATTTGAAGCTAACTACCAATAAGAGGGCGGTAGTTCTAGGTAATGAAGACCATGGAATTTCCCCAGAGGTTCTTAACACATGTGATATGAGTGTGATAATACCTATGTCTAACGGAGTGGATTCCCTTAATGTGGCATCCGCAAGTGCAGTGGCATTTTGGGAGATATTTAAGAAGGTCTAACCTATCTTAGAGTCCATCTTCAGGATGTGCTGGCTAAGCCAGGTAATAAGATAGTCAGTAAGATTACCTAAGTATTCTTCCTGATTTTCATCAAGTTCATTTAATTCAATTTTGGAGATTCGTTCTACGAAGGAACGGTGGGCCTTCTTTTGGGCAGCCAGGCCTTCGTAGTTAATAGACTCCATATATTCTTCCTCATCGGCAAAATGAGTCTCTGTATATTCCTTAAGCTCTGCAAGAGTGTTGACTATATAGTCATATTTGTCATAGCCCTTCTTCGAAGCTTCAAGAGCATCGTGCATGCTTGCAATGATTTCAAATAAATGTCTATGCTGGTCATCAATCGATTCAATGCCAGTAAGGTATTTGTCAGTAAAATCAAACGGGTCTTCATTATCATCTTCGCTCTGAAGCTTCACAGCGGTGCCGATTAGAGTATCAGACCCAAGAATATGATGATAGAGCCATTTTGCGCAGAATTGTAATAGCTCATTAAGCTTCTGTGAGGCATTTTCATCGGTGATGCCCTCGTCCATTTCCTTCTTGATTCGCTTAATAAATGCCTCGTGCTCCATTTTTTGAATAGTAAGCTCAGGGTCGTCAATCGACTCCATATATGCTTCCTCATGTGTAAAATGTGTATTAGCGTATTCAGCAAGGGATTCAAGTAGCTCTTTTGCAACCTCAGCCGTGTTGGCCTTTCCCTCTAAAGCAGCCTTGTTTGTCTCATTTAGTGACGCGAAGAGACCGCGATGTTCATTATCTATTGTTTCATTTCCTATAATGCAATCGTCTGTAAAAATATAAGTATCCATATTGCCTTCCCCCTCCATGTTATGCTGATTTTTGTTGTTAAGTAAATTATAAATAATGAAGTAGTTGAATGCAAGAAAGACATAAAGTATGGTATAATACGTCGTAAGGTGTCGCGAAGCGACGGATTCCTTACGACCATTTACGTCGTAAGGTGTCGCGAAATATGTCGTGAGCCTGCGAAGCAGGGTGACGACAGCATATACACGAAGTGTATTGCGTTCAGCGACGGATGCCTTATGAGAATATGACTGGTAACGACTTGTAAAATATTTATATAGAGAGAGATAACTATGAAGAAGAAAATAAAACTGCCACTTGCTATACAGATATTCATTGCCCTTGTTCTTGGAATTATAGCAGGTATATTATTGCAGGGGCATACAGATATAGCGGATGATTATATCAAGCCTTTTGGTACGATTTTTCTTAATTTACTCAAATTCATCGTAGTACCGATAGTGTTATTCTCAATAATGTCCGGCATAATATCTATGAGAGATGTTAAGAAGGTAGGTTCAATTGGTATTAAGGCTGTTATATATTATTTCTGCACAACAGCAATTGCAATTGTGATAGGACTTATAGGTGGTAATGTGTTCAAACAGTTTTTCCCGATTCTTGAGACTTCTAACCTACAATTTACCGAGGCACAAACCACCACATTTATGGATACAATTGTTGGAATTTTCCCCGATAACTTTTTTTCGCCATTAGTAGAAGCTAATATGCTGCAGGTTATTGTTATGGCTGTAATAATAGGATTTGCAGTAATACTTGTTGGAGAAAAGGCAAAACCTGCCATAAAGGGCATAGAGACACTTAACGCAATATTTATGAAAGCTATGGAGATGATTCTTAGCTTATCGCCAATAGGTGTATTTTGTCTGATAACGCCTGTTGTAGCTGATAATGGTGCCGCAATTATAGGCTCCCTTGCAATAGTTTTAATCTGTGCCTATGTATGTTATATAATTCATATGGCAGTAGTGTATTCAACAGCCGTTGGAACATTAGGTGGGATGAACCCACTCAAGTTCTTCAAGATGCACCTTCCGGCAATGATATTTGCATTTTCAAGTTCATCGAGTGTTGGAACACTTCCTGTCAACAGAGAAGGTTGCCTTAAAATGGGAGCTGACGAAGATATAACCTCATTTGTGCTTCCCCTTGGTGCTACGATTAATATGGACGGAACAGCAATTCATCAGGGAGTGTGTGCCATATTTATTGCAACATGCTATGGTGTTGATTTGGATTTGAATGCTATGCTTACGATTGTATTTACCGCCATTCTTGCATCGATTGGTACCGCAGGTGTTCCTGGGGCGAGTATGGTAATGCTTGCTATGGTTCTTATATCTGTAGGTCTGCCTCTTGAAGGAATAGCGCTTGTGGCAGGAGTGGATAGAGTGTTCGACATGGGTAGAACAGTTGTTAATATAACAGGTGATGCTTCCTGCACAATTGTAGTAAGCAATTTAGAGCGGAAAAAGGCCGCAAAAAAGCAGGCTTTGGAAAAACAGAAGATAGATGAATAGGTAATTATGAAGAAAGGTTGGTGTCGAAAATGAGTAAAAAAATAGTTCAGACAGCAGGTAGAGAACAGTTAGGAGAATTTGCGCCGGAGTTTGCGCATTTTAATGATGATGTATTATTCGGTGAGAACTGGAATAATCAGGATATAGATGTGAAGACTAGATGCATTATAACAGTTGTAGCTCTTATGTCACAGGGTATAACCGATTCCAGCTTAAAGTATCATATAATGAACGCAAAGAGTAACGGTGTATCGCAGAAGGAAATGGCTGCAATTATTACCCATGTTGCGTTTTACGCAGGCTGGCCCAAAGCCTGGGCAGTATTTAACCTTGCAAAAGAGGTATACAGCAGTGAAGAGGTTGGCTTAACAGATAAAGACAGATATCAGAATACAATCTTCTTCCCGATTGGTGAGCCGAATCCTTATGGCGAGTTTTTCGAGGGTCAAAGCTATCTTGCACCGGTCTCAACAGAGCAGGTGCCGGTATATAACGTAACCTTTGAACCGGGATGCAAGAATCATTGGCATATACATCACGCCAAGTCCGGCGGTGGACAGATGCTTATCTGTGTCGGAGGAAGAGGCTTATATCAGGAGGAAGGCAGTAAGGTTCGTGAATTATACCCTGGTGACATTGTAAATATACCTGCCAACGTTAAGCATTGGCATGGAGCGGCAGACGACTCGTGGTTCTCACATCTTGCAATAGAAGTAGACGGAGAAGACACAAGTACACAGTGGCTGGAGAAGGTGTAGGAAAGGAACAAAGCTATGAACGATTTTATCTACAGCGCACCTACCAAGGTGTATTTTGGAAAAGACAAAGAGTTGGAAGTAGGAAAAATTATTAAGGAATATAATCCGACTAAGGTTATGATTCACTACGGTGGCAGTTCTGCAAAGAAAAGCGGGCTCATTGATAGGGTGATTAAAGCCCTTGATAAAGAAGGTATAAATTACGTTGAATTCGGTGGTGTGAAGCCCAATCCGGAGCTTAGTCTGGTGCGCGAAGGTATTTCGCTATGTCAGAAGGAAAATGTTGATTTTGTCCTGGCAGTAGGTGGTGGCTCGGTTATGGATTCAGCCAAGGATATTGCCAACGGAGTAGCTAATCCTGATATTGACGTATGGGATTTTTCTCTTGGAAATGCCGTGCCTAAGAAGACTCTTAATAAAGGATGTATACTGACTCTATCAGCGGCAGGCTCGGAGATGTCACATTCTTGTGTAATTACCAATACTGAGACTAAGGATAAGAGAGGCTATAGCTGTCTTCAGAATCATATGAATTTCGCTATTGAGAATCCGGAGCTTACATATTCTGTGAGTAAGTATCAGACTGCTTGCGGAACTGTTGATATTTCCATGCATACGATAGAGCGATTCTTCATGCCGGGAGACGATACATACCTTACGGATGATATTGCGATTGCTGTTATAAGAAATGCGCTTACTTCTGGCAAACGCTCATATGACGAGCCGACTAACTACGAAGCCAGAGCCAATATGATGTGGGCTTCATCCCTTGCACATAACGGACTTACCAACTGTGGCAGACAATTTCAGCTAACGGTTCATCAATTAGAACATGAGATATCTGGATTGTATCCTGAGGTTGCTCACGGCGCAGGTCTTGCGGCACTTTGGTGTAGCTGGGCAAGATATGTATACAAGGCTAACATTCCAAGATTTCTAAAATATGCTAATGAAGTGTGGAATATTGATATCAACTACGAGCATCCTGAAGAGACAATTCTTAAGGCGATTGAAACCCAAGAGGAATTCTATAAGTCTATAGGTATGCCGACTAATATTAAGGATTTGGGAGTTAAGGAAGATGATCTGGAATACTTAGCTGACAGATGCAGCCGTTCTAAGACAAGGATACTTGCAGGATACAAGGAACTTGGATATGAGGAGATACTGGATATATACAAGATGGCGTATACGGAGTAAACACTATGGCCACTTGATTTTTGGAAAATGTCGCATTTTGCATAATTTTTGTGTATATATATGCGTAAGGATACAAATCACAACATAAAAGTGGTAATTGTTAACAGGTTATATAACTATTCGAGGAGGTAACAACTATGAGAAAAGAATTACTAAAAGGCTTAACAGACGAGCAGATAAAAAAGGTTGAGGCAGCAAAGAGCGCAGAAGAAATCTTAGCACTTGCCAAGGCAGAAGGAGTAGAACTAAACGATGAGCAGCTTGAGGCAGTATCAGGTGGTGGATGTACTGATATAGTAAAAAAGTGCGATGAATGTGGTTCTAAGAAAGTAGATTGCATAGGTGATGTGGATAGAAATGGAAAGGTACAAAAAAAGTATAAATGCAAGAAGTGCGGAAATGTATTTTATGAAGATGCCTTTCCGACTTTCTAATAAATAGTGTAGAAATAGTATGATTTTAGTAAAAAATATATAACACGAAAGGAGAACCATTATGAGAAAAGAATTACTAAAGGGCTTAACAGACGAGCAGATTAAGAAGGTTGAGGCTTGCAAGAGTTCTGATGAAATCTTAGCACTTGCTAAGGCAGAGGGCATAGAGCTTAGCGACGAGCAGCTTGAAGCGGTATCAGGCGGAGGTTGTATGGAACCAGCTATGCCTAAGTGTAAAAGTTGTGGTGAAAAAAATAATCAGGAAACTGTTGCAGGGCCTGATTCACTGGGGCGTCATAAATATAAGTGTGGAAAGTGCGGCACAACCTATTGGTTTGGATAGTAGCATTTGTATAGCATGAAAGGTTTTAAATCTTTGTAGGCGGGAAGAATTTTCTCGCCTAATTCTTCTGTTTTATATCCTTTTGATTTCAGGTAATTAAGTATGCTTGTGTCTTCATTGTCAAGCGCAACCCACACTGTTTTACCATCAGGAATATTCACCTCTTTTTGAACTTCTATATTTGTTGATAGCTTGTCCCATTCTTTGAATTTTTCTTTTTCGATAGATTTTTCCGTAATAATTGCTTTCTGATCGGGCATATAAACAGACATGATTGCTAAAGAGTGAGCATTGTCGTGGTAGATAATGTCTTCTTTATTAATTTCGCTTTTTATTGAATCATATAATGTGGAATTTTTATCTATGAATTTCCATTTAAATTCACCGTAATAGTTGTATGAAAATAATAGGACACCAATAATTGCTGTAGCAATATAAAGCTTCTTGTTATCATCTCCAAGAAATGTAAATATTACGAATAGCCACAGACATGGAAGTACAACAGTGATATATCGTTGTATAAATACTGGTGTTATTATTATGGATAGCATAACGCCACCTAATATGTAGCCTAGAAATACCACAAGATTCAAGAGGGCAAATCTATAAGTTTTTATCTTCTGTCTTCTGACTATTAAAAGGACAAAAGCAGCGCATACTATAAGGGCATAGATAATAGCAAAAACGCCGGGGAATTCGCCAAATACAAACTGTGCATATTCGCCCAAATCAGAAAAAGTAAATGCCTCTATCCAATAATCCTCTTTTACACTTTCTAATTGACTTATGAATACAGTTAACCACGGAATATATAATACAACTGTGCCAACGTTAGCGATAAGCCATTTTACAGAACGTTTTCTAACATCTGTTTTTGTAATTATAATGTTAATTATCAGATATAGTGAGATTATTATTACAGCCATTCCGGCAAAGTAATGAGTGTATGCCGCCAAAGCATTAACAATACAGAACAAAATCCAAAGGACGTTACTATCTTTTCTTGCCAGCTTGTAGGCAATAATGGCGCTGCATACAATGAATAATTGACAGTATGAGTACATTCTAATCTCTGTGGAATAGATAAGAATACTAGGTGCTGCGCACACAATTACCATAGATAAGATACCGGCTTTGGGATTTATCTCCTTAGAAGTGAACAAACCGACTATAAGTATCATTGCAAGAAATGGAATAATTGACGCAATGCGAAACACCATCATGGAATTTCCCGCAACAAAAACAAATAATTTCAATATGAAATAGTATAAAGGCGGATGAACATCTGTGGTTGTAAAGTGAATTATTTCATCAAGAGTATGGTTTGTCATTAGAATTGAAAATGACTCATCGAGCCATATTTGTGTGCCGAACCCCAAGATAAAGATTGATATTGACAGGACAATATACACTATTATAAAAGTAACTTTATTTTTCGTATTCATATGTAACCTCTTAATACTGTTAAGTTAATGATTAGTCCCTTAATAAAAAAAGATACGTATAGACTATAATATACCAAAAATCTTATTTTGAAAACCATTAATATATCGTCAGCCGGTACAGAATCTTTTGATAAATGTTTGACAACTTGGATAATTATAAGTATTGTATAGAGGGATATAAGAATTTATGGGAGAACTTGTACATAATGGAAGATAAGATTAAGAGGCTTAAAGCAAAATATATGTCAGGTGTTAACGGTAAGATACTTAGAATGACACTGATAATATCGCTTGTTATGATAGTGATAGCTACTGCCATTACAATTACGCTGCTTCATGCACTTAATAAGACATTAGAGGATATTGTCAAAAATGAAAGTGAAGTAATAGAGAAAAACTCTAAAGAGGCTGTAATAAATACAACCAAAGAAGGATTCATGAATATTATTACATGGTCAGCTGATCAGATTGATGATGAATTCTGGATTATGTGTCATGATTACGCTGTACTTGGAGAGCAGGTCAAGAATGTACTTGAGAATCCTTCTGACTATAAGATTAGACCATTAGAAGAACCACGGATAGAAAATGATGGTGAGTATAAACTTCAGTTATTGACACCTGAAGGTGTTAGTAAGAATGATTATGAGATACAGTCTAAGCTTGGAAGAATTGCCAACTTAGAGCCAATGATGGCTGAAATTGTAAGAGGTAATAATGATTATACTATGGATTGCTATGTTGCTCTTCCTAACGGTGTGGCTCTCGCAATGGACAATATGTCAGCCGGCAAATATCAAGAAGACGGTAGTATAAGACATTATGATGCAACCACACGAGCATGGTTTCAGGGAGCTGTAGCGAAACAAGGCATATATTTCTCAGAAGATATAGACAGTCATTTCTACGGTATTAAGGAGATTACTTGGGGGCTTCCGATATATGTTGATGGAAAGCTTGCAGTCGTTCTTAATGGTGCGTCTAAGATGGAGGCACTTGAACATAAGCTTGCATCAAGAAATGTTGGTAAGACAGGATTTACAGTGCTTCTTAGCGATAAGGGTCATGTTGTTGTTACACAGAGAGAAAATGGAGAGCTTGCACAGGATGCTGATAATACTACCGATGTAAGAATAAATTCTAATCCATCTCTTGCAGAGGCTGCCACGAAAGCAGTTAATCAAGAGACGGGCTTTTCTGAGGTTAGTGTAGATGGCGAACAGTACTACGTGGCTTATGCTCCAGTTGATACAATTGGCTGGACTCTTATGATGTTTGTTTCAGTTAAGGAGCTGGAAGAGCCTGCCGTTAATCTTCAGAAGACTATGAATGATGCATCCAATGATACAATAGATTCTTTTGACAAACACGTTAAGATTAATTCAGCGGGACTTATTATCGGACTGGTGATAATTACGCTTATTACTGTACATTTGATAAGTAGAAAGACACTTAAAAAGCTTCGCCCTATCCAGACAATGACGAAGACGATTCAGAATATGAATCGTGATAATATGGTCTTCAAGATGCAGGATGAATATCGTACAAATGATGAGATAGAGGTTCTTGCAGAAGCGTTTGCGGATATGTCAGACAGATTACAGAATTATCTTAAGGAGATTATTGAAAAGACTGCCAAAGAGGAGAGGATTAATACTGAGATTAATACTGCAAGCACAATTCAGCTTGCAATGCTTCCGGGAATGACAGAGGAGATATCTTCAAGGAAAGAATTCGATATATATGCCAACATGGTTCCGGCAAAGCATGTAGGAGGAGATTTATATGATTATTTCTTGATTGACGATAATCATCTGGCATTCGTAGTCGGAGATGTTTCGGGTAAAGGTATTTCGGCAGCACTGTTTATGGTGCTTGCTAAGACAACTATTCAGAATCAGCTTCTTGCATATGGAACAGATGTTGTTAAGGCTGTAACAGAGGCTAACAGACTGCTTGTTCGTGACAATGCAGCAGAACTTTTTGTGACAGTATGGGTAGGTGTACTTACTCTTAATAGCGGTGAACTTCGATTTGTTGATGCCGGTCATGAACTGGCTGCTGTCAGCAAGAATGGAGAAGACTTTACTGTAAAGAAGGACAATCATTCAATTGTACTTGGAATGTCTGATAGAGTTAAGTTCAAGCTTAACGAAGTTAAGTTAGAGGACGGTGATACTATATATCTGTACACAGATGGTGTTGTGGAAGCGCTTAATGCCGATGATAAGATGTTCAGAGTAGAGAGGTTAATAAGTACTCTTAACGAAGATACTTCCCGTAGTCCGAAAGAGCTTGATGAAGCAGTAAGGAATGCGGTTGACAGTTTTGTTGATGGCGTAGAGCAATTTGATGATATTACATCACTTGTCATCAGGTATTACAATAAGGATAATTAAAAATGTCGCATTTTACATTTCCCATGTGTATATATAAGCGTAAGGTAAAAAACCACAACACAGAGTGGTAAACACCAGCAAAGATATGAAAAAGATATTCCATTAATAAACTAGGTAGTGTAAAGTAAGTTATGAAAAAATGAGCCGTAGAAATAAGGCTCTAAATGAACCTTGAAAACTGTAAATATATATAAATTTTTGTGATGATGGTCAAGGGAAAGTCACAGGTGTGTGACTTTCACCTTGGAAGAGGATAAATTCGCACACCTTAAGTAAAGGGACTTTCGCGGCATATCCTCACTGACTGCGCCAGTTCCGGTATTCCACGGTTCCCTTGACTTAAGGCTTAGCTTATTTTTTGGGATTACGAATTGTTTTGCATTTGTAAGATGGTTTGTTGCCCCAGAAAAATCATCAGTTGCCACTTGGCTGGCATGTTATTGCCTTTGCTTATGATGTCATCTTCGACTAAAGGTCTAAAACGATTATGCTTGTGAGGACGTAAGAAGTTGAGTTGACAGGGGGACGGTCCTTCTGTCAACTTTTTTGTTGCCAAGGCGAGCATAAAGTACAGGCAATGATATTAATAATGTTAATAAAAATTGACAAAACATGTATTTTAGACTAATATTATCTACATAAAGGAGAGATGCCATGCCAAAGAAATCTATTGTATTATTACCTGAAACTGAAAATATATTAGAGCAAATGGGAATGCAGATTAAGTATGCGAGACTTCGTAGGAAATTATCAGCAGAACTTGTGGCTGAGAGAGCAGGAATTA
>OCTW011607105.1_pt1 | contig 12820 bp, 9 predicted proteins | sample 1539671 | NCBI WGS metagenome assembly OCTW01 (sample SAMN02144230, study PRJEB22623) | gut metagenome | biome: sheep rumen | host: Ovis aries | place: New Zealand | reverse complement strand
TTGGTCAAGGGGTTAAGACGCTGCCCTCTCACGGCAGAATCATGGGTTCGATTCCCGTACGAGCTGCGGATTGGAGACAGGTGACTGTCTCCTTTTTTTGCTTTACCGGTTTTTCCGCTTTTGGCTTCAGTGTTTGGCCGGACAGTGGATCCGCATCACTGCTCAGTGTCTGGCCGGACAGTGGATCCGCATCACTGCTCAGTGTCTGACCGGACAATGGATCCGCATCATTGCTCAGTGATTGATCGGAAAGAGTATTCTCTCAGGTGCAGTTCACATTTCGACATGAAAGTTCTACCTTTTTCCATGCAACAGGACAGTCGGAACGCATAAAATTAGTTAATTGGGTGCTATTGGTTTGTGCGCAGAATGAATGATCTGATATTCGAAGAGGCAGAGGGCCTGTGGGCTCCACACAGCCGGCATCCCGGGACGGAATTGCAACTTTTTCATCGCTATGAACAGGAAAGGCCTGGGGAATGCAGAAGAGAGAGGATACATCTGTTGCCGGATATACGGTATCGGACAATTTTATCTGTCTGGAAAATCTGAGAAGAACATCCTCGGAGATGTACATCACATATTGCGGGTGGGAGATCAATGAGCCGCGGCAGTCATACTCCTGTTCCAACCGCAGGAATCATGTCCTGCATTTTGTCCTGAGTGGAAAGGGGACCTTCAGGGCCGGAGATATCGTGCGGGAACTCGGCAGGGGAAGCATTTTCTACATTCCGGCGGGAACTGACGCGGACTATGTGGCGGACGAGCAGGATCCCTGGTCCTATTTCTGGATCGGATATAACGGGATCCGGGCAGAGGAGTATTCCACGATGGCCGGCCTGTCCGCGGAGGAACCGGTCGGACAATGTGAAGAGATCGACAGGATCTATGCGATGGTGGATGAGATCCTGCACGCGCCGCAGCCGCTGGCTTCCAATGAACTGCACCGCGAATCAGTCCTGCTGGAGATCTTCTCCATCCTGATACGCGCAAAAGAAAAAATGAAAGAGCCGGGTGCTGTCTCTGTAGAGGAACCGGATTTTGTCCGGATGGCCATGGGATATATCTCTCAGAATTATGACAAGAACATCCGGATCCATGATCTGGCCTCGCAGCTCGGTGTCAGCAGGAGCTATCTGAGCAGCTGCTTCCGAAAATCTGTCGGATGCTCGCCGCAGACCTTTATCCTGAACCTGCGCATGGAGCGGGCGGGGAGCCTTTTGCGCACGACGACCCTGCCTGTCAATATCATCTCGGCGGCGGTCGGCTATCAGGATCAGCTGGCTTTCTCCAAGATCTTCAAGCAGTTCTACGGCGTGAGCCCCCGCGATTTCCGCAAGAGCGGGCAGGAGGTGAAGGTCTTCGACAAAAAAGGAGACTTCATCTACCAGGGCCTTTAATAACATTTTTTATGTTGAAATGTTCTGGAATTCCTTGCACAGGCATAGCGGTTGTGATAATATCTTAATGTTTGGCACCGGATCAATGTGGGTGCCGCAGCATCTGGAGCATTACTCCGCACCTGCAGGCGGAGGCAGAAAGGATAATAATAATGAGTATTTTGAGGATTGTTCTGACAGTAATCATGATTATCATCAGTGTGGTCATGACCGTGATCATCCTGATGCAGGAGGGTAAAAACCAGGGTCTCGGAGCACTTGCGGGATCATCAAACGATACCTACTGGGGCAAGAACAGGGGCAGATCCATGGAGGGCTTCATGGTCAGGTTTACAGCCGGCCTGGTGGTTGTATTCTTTGTGCTGGCGATCCTGCTCAACATGAACCTGTTCTGAGAAAGCTGAATGCATGAATGCTTGCGGCACCCGGAAGGGTGCCGTTTGTTGTTCGACAAAAAGCCTGCGCGGTGTCAGGAGACTGTTGAGGCCGTGTGCGGGCCGGCCGGCAGCATACCATTCAGGTCTGCGGCTGTGAGGCCCGGCGGGCAGGCGGGTTTTGGAATATGCGGAAGGTGAAGAGTTATGGCGGAGAAGAGCGCGGTCAGACTGGTGGCCAATAACAAAAAGGCCTACCACGACTACTTTATTGAAGAGAAATATGAGTGCGGGATCGAGCTGTTCGGGACGGAAGTCAAGTCGATCCGCATGGGTAAGGTCAGTATCAAGGAGGCCTATGTGGCCGTCTCCGGCGGGGAGGCCTGGATCGAGGGCATGAACATCAGCCCCTATGAGAAGGGAAATATTTTTAACCGGGAGCCCCTGCGCAGGCGGCGCCTGCTGCTGCACAAGCGGGAGATCCTGCGCCTGCAGGGCCAGGTCCAGACCAAGGGCTATACGATCATGCCGCTCCAGGTCTATTTTAAGAAGGGACTGGTGAAGCTGGAGATCGGCCTGGCCAGGGGCAAGAAGCTCTATGACAAGCGGGATGACCTGCGGACAAAAGCCATCCGGCGCGAAGCGGAGCGGGATTACCGCAATCAGCTGAAGCTGTAAAAAAGAAACCGCCTCTTTCCGTTGGAAAGAGGCGGTATAAAGAGCAGGTGGCGGGAATCGAACCCGTCTCCCCAGCTTGGGAAGCTGGTATTCTACCGATGAACTACACCTGCGGATCCCTGTGCGGGCGTGCGCTCTGCATAAATGTTATTATAGCAGATAAAGAAGACTTTGCAAGTGGAAACTTTTCACCCTGACCGGCGGCGGGGCTGCGCCTTGTCAGGCGAAGCCGGGTGAAGACGGCCGGCAGGACCTGACCGGGCGTTGCGGCGGACAGCTGCCTGCATGATCACCTGCGCGGCGGATGGCTCTGAATACAGAACAAGAGCGCGACAAGACACAAAAGGAACAGGGTTTATACGAATGCCGGAGAAGAGCAAGAAGGAAAAAACAGAAAAGAGCAGCAGAAATCAGAGCGGGAAGACCGGCAGTCGCAAAAGACTGCGGATCCGGATCACCAGGAACCGCATCATTGCCGGGATCACTGTGCTGCTGACCGGGATCTCGGCCCTGCTGGTCTTCAGTGAGATCTGGGCCTTTACCACCTGGGCGGGACTCAAGATGGATGAGATCCTGTTTCACCTGCGGGCGCCCCTGGAGGGGACGGGCGGCGGTATGTTGGAAAAATATGCCACGCGCTGCATCCTGCCCGCTGTCCTGATCATGGTGTCTGTCTTCATCATGATCGTCCACACGCGGAACATATCGAAGACGCGCACGACTTTTGTGCGGCGGTCCTTTATCGGCGCGGGCATTGCGCTGGTCCTGTCCCTGATCGTGGGAACCGTGAAGCTGGATCTGATCCGGTTTGCCAGGGACCAGATGGAGGACTCCTCTTTTATCGAGGACAATTACAGCGACCCGAAAAAAACGGCGGTCAACTTCCCTGAGAAGAAGCGCAACCTGATCTACATCTACCTGGAATCCATGGAGATGACCTATACGGATGAGGAGAGCGGCGGTGCCTTCCCGGAGAATGTGATCCCCGAGCTGACGGAGCTGTCGATGGAGGGCGAGAACTTCAGCGGCAGCAGCGGCAAGCTCAACGGCGGCCATGTCCTGCCGGGCTCCACCTATACCATGGCAGGTATGTTCACGCAGGCTTCGGGCCTTCCCCTCAAGGTGGACCTGGGGGAGCAGTTTACCGATGCCCGCGGATCCTTCAACAAGATGAACACGCAGGATTCCTTTTTTTCGGGCGTGACGACGATCGGAGATATTCTGCATCAGGAGGGCTACAATCAGGCCTTCATGATGGGGTCGGACGCCACCTTCGGCGGGCGCAGGCTCTACCTGACCGAGCACGGAGACTTTGAGATCTGTGATTACAAATGGGCTATCGAGCAGGGGCTGATCCCGAGCGACTACTATGTCTTCTGGGGCTACGAGGATGAGAAGCTTTTTTCCTATGCGAAGAAAAAAGTCGCGGAGATGGCGAAGGAGGACGAGCCCTTTAACTTTTCCATGCTGACGGTGGACACGCACTTCGAGGACGGCTACCGCTGCGATCTGTGCAGGGATGATTTCGAGGGAAATCAGTACGCCAACAGCATGGCCTGCTCCAGCCGGCAGGTCGCCGAGTTCATCCGCTGGGTCCAGGAACAGGATTTCTATGAGAATACGACGATCGTCCTCAACGGGGACCATCTGACCATGGACAGCGATTTCTGCATCAATGTACCGGCCTCCTACGACCGCCGGACCTACACGGCCTATATCAATCCGGCCTGCAGTCCCGAGAATCCCTCCAGGACGAGGGAATATTCGACCCTGGACAATTTCCCGACGACCCTGGCGGCGCTGGGCGCCGAGATCGAGGGGGACCGGCTGGGCCTCGGCACAAACCTGTTCGGGACGGAGGACACCCTGCTGGAGCAGTACGGCATGAAGGAGCTTTCCAATCTGCTGAGCAAAAAGAGCGACTTTATGCAGGAACTGGCCGACATCGATATCTATGACGAGGACCTCCTGCGGGCCCAGGGACTTGCTCCCAAATCGACCGTCCGGATCACGGAGACTGGAGAAAACGGAGATCCCGTTTCGTTTACCGTTTCCGAGATCGAGAATGTCAGTGAGAAGATCCGGTCTGTGGAGGCGGAGGCCTGGGACAATGACCATCCCGACCGTAAACAGAAGCTGACCCTTGAGGAGAGCGAAGAAGAGGACGGTGTCTACACAGGCATTCTGCCGGTATCTCAGGCAGGCGGGACAGGCGAGTCCTTCAATATACGGTCCTGCAGCCTCTACATCTATGCCAACGGGAAATCGGGCCGGCGCTACGAGATCGGCCGCGTGACCGGAGACCTCACGCTCAAGACAGTCGATATCCGCGAGTATCTGGAAAGGCTGGAAGCGCTTCGGGAGGATCCTGATTACAGTATCCTGATCTCGATCCGGGACGACGGAACCCGGGAGATCACATCGGACATTCAGAAGAGCCTGTGGAAGCTGGGTCTGCAGGAGACCCTGCCTGGCCATTACCGCTGGAGCTACTACGCGGTCCTCAACCCCGGGGAGGAAGTGGTCGAGGAGATCAGTCAGGAGGAACTGAGCCGCACGGGAACCCTTCCGGACGGATCCGCCTACTCGATCATCAGCCAGGGAGGACTTTCCGGTGCCGGCGGCGGTGCCGGCCGCTACCTCACCTGCTCCATCAAGATCAACGATGTGGAATACGCTGTGCAGAGGATCGGTCTCAACTTTGTCGTCTATGACAACGAGCACGGGACCGTGGCGGACAGTGTCGAGTTCAATACCTACGACGGGCTCGGCGCCGTGCGCAAGGATCCCTCGCTGGCAGCTGAAAATTAGGACGAATGCCGCTCACAGAAACGGCGGGGTCCCGGAAAGGCGTATGGATGAAAACGCGGGGGAAAACTCCGGCCATGCGCCTTTTCTTTATTCCGGGTGCTGAACAGATACTGTTTTTGTTCAAAAAATACCCAAAGTACATACCGCTTGTGACGCTTTTTGTGACTCAAACGGTCTTAAAACGACTCGAACGGAAGAAAATGCTTGCGTCTTCTGCGCTATAATGAAATTGTCAGAAAAGGCCATGAGAGTAATGACATAGACTCGGTTATTACTTTTCAATCGCTTTTTCAGTCGATTGAGTACTCGCATGAGTATTTGCGTAACATTCTCAGTCACATCCCTGGAGAAGGGAAGAGGAGACGGCCATGACAGCCATTGCAGAAAAGCGCAGCGATGTTTTATACGTCAAGATGCTGGGCGGATTTTCCATGAGCTATAACGGGAAGACGATCGCGGGTTCATCCAAGTCCTCGATCTCCCAGAATAATGCCCTTCTGCAGATCCTCATCCACGCGAGGGAGAAGGGTGTTACGCGCGACCGCCTGGAGGAGCTTCTCTTCGGCGACCGCGACGTCGACAATGCGCACCATTCCCTGCGCAGCGTTATTTATAATGCAAAGAAGTATCTCGAGAAGGCAGGACTGCCCAAGGTCAACTACATCGTCTCGGAAAAGGACGTCTTCTACTGGACGGACGAGATCGAGGTCGTGGAGGACGCCTGCGAGTTCGAGAAGCTCCACCGCGACGCGGAGGCGCAGAGCGATCCGGAAAAACAGCTGGACAGCTATCTGAAGGCCAGTTATGAGTACGGCGGTGAGTTCCTTCCCATGCAGTCCGGCAATGTCTGGGCTGTGCGCGAGTCCATGCGCTACGAGAAGCTCTTCGCCGACTGTGTGGAGCACGCCGGCAGTCTGCTGCGTGAGAAGCAGGATTACGAACGCATGAAGGACCTCGGCCAGTACGCAGCAGCGATCGCGCCGCTGTCTGACTGGGAGTCCCTGACCATGGAGGCTCTGGTCCGCCTGCGCAAATACGACGAGGCAGTCCGCTTCTATGAGTGCACGGTCAATTACTACCTGGATGAGCTCGGGATCCATCCCTCCGGCAAGATCATGGAGTGGTTCGAGCATCTCGGCAGGGGAATGAGCCACGAGCACACCGTGCTGGAGGACATCAAGGAGGTCCTGGACAGCGGCGACGGACAGGCCAACGGTGGATATCTGTGCAGCTATCCGGTCTTCCAGGGGATCTACCGGTCCAACAGAAGACTCATCGACAGGACCGGGACATCCTCCTACCTGATGCTGTGCACGATCCTGGACGGCAAGGGCAATCCGATGAAGAGCGGCAGCGTTCTGGACCGCCTCTCCGAGCGCCTGGTGGAGAGCACCTGCGCGAGCGTGCGGCGCGGCGACACGGTATGTTCCTACGGCAAGGGGCAATGTCTGATCCTCCTGGTCAACACGACCAGGGAGGACTGCAGCATCGTCCAGCAGAGGATCAACCGCAGCTTTATCGTTGGCCGTCAGCGGATCAGCCTGCAGTACGATGTCAGCAGTGTGAATCCGGATGAGCAGGCCACCTTCCGCAAGAGCAGCTGAGATGGTTTCCGGCTGCCGGACTGCGGAGCTATATAAAGGTTTCATCGCGTGTTGAGCGGCTGAATGCCGTGAGACCGCAATACCATAAGGAGATCAGAACGGCATGCGGGCAGCAATCATCGATGACCGTGAGGACGACCGCGCGGTGCTTTACAGGGAACTGGATTCCGTACTGCGCGAAAAGGGATATACGGTTGAGAATATCGACACCTTCACGGGCGGAGAGGAATTTCTTGCGTCCTATGAGAAGGGAAAGTATGACCTGATCTTTTTTGACATCTATATGGAAGGAATGAACGGGATCCAGGCGGCGTCCGAGGTCCGGAAATCGGACCGGGACGTGCGCCTGGTTTTTGTGACCACCAGCAATGATTTCGCGGCCGAGTCCTACTCCCTCAGGGCGGACTATTACCTGCTCAAGCCCTTTGTCCACGACGACATCGTCAAGGCACTGACCATCATTGACCTGGCGGATTATGAGAGGCAGAGGGTCGTCACCTTCGCGGACGGGAGCACCTGCCTGCTGCACGATATCCTCTACACGGAGTATTTCAACCACAAGGTCATTGTCTACCTGAAGGGGGCGCGCAAGAAGAAGGTCCGCGCCAGCCAGGCGGCCATGGAGAAGCTCCTGTGCTCGAATGAGGGCTTTATGACCTGCACCAAGGGGATGATCGTGAATCTGGAGTATGTGCGCCGGATCGAGGACGGCATGATCCAGCTGGAGGAGAAGAAACAGGTGCCCGTGAGCCGCCGGAGGATGGCGGACATCCGCAGGGCGCATGCGGAATATCTCTTCCGCCAGGTGCGCCAGTGACCGAAAAGGGAGGCCTTTTTTCGACCGGATCGGTCTTTTTTATATATGGAACAGGCCCGAAGGTGTTTTTCTGCACTTGCGTGAGAAGGTAAATCTCTGTATACTGTAGGCAGATTTGTCATGCTGGTTTTAACATCTGTCTATATGTTTTTCAGGGGGAGCTATGCAGCCATTTTCTTTGATGGAGGCAGCAGTCTATAACCTTTTTAGGGCGATACCGCTGATTATGCTCGCCTTTTATCCCTTCCAGGATAAAAGGCGTTTTTCTGCTGAGATCACGGCTTTCATTTATGAGGTGATCCTGGTCGTCTGGCTGGCCCTGAGTCTCTTCAATGCCTTTTTCTACACAGGGAGCACACTGGTCAGTGCCGGCGTGGAGATCACGGCCTTTATCGTGATCGCGGCCCTCTATGTGTTCGCGCTCAAGGGGCATCCGGGCAAGATGCTCTTTAACTGCTTCATGCTGGTCAATGTGGGCTATATGACGACCGTCACTTCCAAGTGCCTGGAGGGCTACCTCTTTCCGCAGATGGTCCTGGACCGCTACCGGTGGTCGGCCTCCCTGTGTCTGTGTATCGTCTCGCCTTTGATCATGTATCCCGTCTACCGTTTCATGAAATGGGAGAAGGAGAACCTCACCCAGGATATCCAGCAGACCTATATCTGGCGCTACAGCTGGCTGGTGCCCGTGACCTTCTACCTGATCTGGTCCCACGCCTTTTACGGCAGCGGCAGTCCTGTCACCTGGGCTACAAACATCTACAACGTCATTTTTTTGGGTATCGTGAACATGGCCTCCTTCCTGATCTACTACCTTCTCATGCAGATGGTCAGGGACAATGCCAGCTACCTGAAGCTGCGCGAGGAGAACCACACCATGGCCGTCCAGCTCATGCAGTACGACGACCTCAACCAGCGTATCGCCCTGGCCCGCCAGGGCCGCCACGACCTGCGCCACCATATCCTGAGCCTGGAGGCCATGGCCAATGAAGGGAATATCGACGGAATCCGCAAATATCTCAAGGAGGTCGGTGAGAAATACCAGCTCAAGGGCTCCCTGTCCTACTGCAGCAATATGACGGTCAACGCCGTTCTGACATTCTTTTCCATCGAGGCCCAGAAGGCCGACATTCAGTATGACGTCAGCATCGGTGTTCCCGAGGACATCAAGATCACCAAGGCGGACCTCAGCATCCTGTTCGGCAATCTGCTGGAGAACGCCGTGGAGGCCTGCCAGCGTCAGACAGCCGGGGAGCGCCGGATCCAGGTGCGGGGCCAGACGACCCAGAGCACCCTGGCCGTGACCATCGACAACACCTATGAGACAGCGCCCGAGAAGGACCGGCGGGGGAGGTTCCGCTCCATGAAGCATTCCGGCCCCGGCATCGGGACGGAGTCTGTCAAGAACATCGTTGCCCGATATAACGGCGTCATCAATTTCGAGACCAAGGGGGACCTCTTCTGTGTCTCGGTCATGCTGTATCTGCACTGATCGAGGAAGGTACAGCCGGTGCGGCATTCATGAGGATGAGGCCACGATAGAGATGAATGCAAGAAAAAACAAGACGGGACACGGCCCCTGCATTGGGACCGCCGCAGCCCTGCTCCTCCTGACAGCGGTGCTGATGAGCGGCTGCGTCAGGAAATATACCCGCGGGGATATCGGATCCTATGCAAAAAAAATCAGCAGGAAGGGGTCTGTGACAGTCTCGGAGGGCTACCGGGAGATCCAGGAGGACGAAGAAGGTTATCTGGACCACCTGTGGACCGTGACCGAGGACGAGAGCGGGATCAAATTCCATGTGCTCGACGACTATTACTGGGCCCTGGAGGAGGTTGAAAACCAGCTCCTTAACGACTATGCCAGCTGTGTATTCCTGTCTCTTCTGGAGCGGCAGCAGCTGCCCATGGACAACGACCTCTCTCTGAAAAAGACAGAGGATTCCGGCCTGGTGAAGGCGGAGGTCGTCTGCAGCTTTACCGATGCGGCGGGGCTGGAAAAGTGCTATCAGGAGCTTCTGAGCCTGCGCAAAGCCATTGACGGGGCGGGCTATCCGGACCTGGAGGTCCCATATAAGGTCCAGTACCAGAATCCTCTGCGCGGGGCAGTGGACTATGACATCGACGAGGGCGATACCTCCGGGGACCTGGGGAGCCTGGATGAAAAAGCGTATGCGCAGATGCGCAGGAACTATCTGACCTGTGCCCTGGACTTCCGCTTCGAGGATGTCCTCGCGCAGTTCTCGCAGGAGGAGATCCGCGAGGTCGTGGACGCGCCGGAAACGGTCCGGATCTACCGGGCGGAAGGGGCTGACAGCAGTGAGCCCGATTACTACGACGGGGTCATCGGCAGTCCCAAATATGCCGGGATCAGCTTCGGGACCCTCTATGAGCTGCTCAGCATCGAGGGCAGGAAGCCGGAAGGAAACGCCTGGCACTACAGCTTCAAGGCGCCGGACGGAGCCCGGATCGAGATCTCCTATGACTTTGACGACCTGAGCGGCTTCAACGACAAACGCGGCAAGCTCCAGAAGGGCTACTACTACCTGCGGGACGACCGCAAGGTCCGGATGAGCGCCTATTACGCCAATCATTTTGAGGCGTCCGAGATCGAGGCCCTGACCGGTCTCAAGGTCGGTGAGGACCGGCCTTATCTGACAGAGGAAAAAGAGTGAAAAATCTTGTTGATACAAGATTTTTCACTCCGGAGGTTTGTGCTGTCGCAATGCTTTTCCGAACAGGACTGCCTGTGTATTACTGAATAGCGGAACAACCTGAAATATCTGGGGACGGTGCTGAAACCGTCCCCTCTTTCGTTGACATTAAAACGAAAAGCGGTATAATTATCCCGGTATAATTGCTACGGTTCCGAACGAGATGGAACCGGATCTTCGGCCTTCCGGATCGACCGGGCCGAATCCTCCGGCTTCCCCTCATGGAGAGACTCATCAGAGAGCGGAGCCGCGGTCTATGGCAGAAAACATGAAAAGGAGAGTGTGGACAGATGGAGACAGACAGGAACTTCCTGCTGCTCGACCGGTTCCGACAGGTCGCCAGACTGATGCGGATGGGGTGGACCCCGGATGATATCCCCACCGTAAAGGAAAAGATGATCCGGACCAGTACAGCTTCCTCAGGGGACAGCTGTGTGCGCCTCTTTAAGCGGGAGATGATCCTGGGCGTCCTGATGCTCAGCGAGGACGGCATGAACCAGAGGGAGATCGCGGAGGAGATGGGCGTCAGTCCGTCCACACTCTCCGAGATGATCAACCGGCTGGTGGAGGACGGCTACGTGGAGCGCAAGGCGGATCCCGGGGACCGGCGCGCCAGGCTCCTGAGTCTGACGGAGGCGGGACGGATCCAGGGACAGGAGATCCTGGAGGAATGCGCCTGTGTCCTCGCCTTTCTCTTCCGGAATCTGGAGGACGGAGACAAGATGGAACTGGTCCGCCTGCTCGATAAGCTTCTGGGAAGGACGGAGGAGCAGGGGACATAAGGCATACTTTTTTTGACGGATCATTCATACGCTGTATAAAAAAGGACGGGGATGCCCGGACATTCTGTAATTGTTTTGCGCAGAGGCGCGGATTTCATCCGCAGCAGACCAGAGGTCTGCCGGAGTCCTTCGAAAAGCCTGCGGCGCGAAGCAGTATGTAGTTTTGATTTACGAGTCAGTAAGCAGGAGGTCATAACCAATATTATGAAAGCAGGAAGACGAATTGCGGGCGTATGCATCGCACTGGCTATGACGGCATCGATTTTCGCGGGCTGCAGCAAAAAGGATCAGAAGACAGAGATCCAGGCGACCAAGGTGGAGACGCAGACTGCGGAGCGGGGAAATCTCGACATCACCGGAACCTATATCGGGACGGTCGCGCCCCACACCTCCGTCAACGTGACGCCCCTGGTAACAGGGACGGTCAAGACCGTCAACGTCAAGGTCGGGGACAAGGTCAAGGCCGGCGATGTCCTGTGCACCTTTGACGACACGGCGGCGGAGCTCCAGCTCAAGAGCGCGCAGAATGCCGTGGAGAGCGCCCAGGCCGGCAAGGAGGCCGCCAAGGACCAGATCCACGCTGCCAAAAAGCAGGCGGAGGCCAGCGTCACCTCCATGGAGGGCCAGATCAAGACCCTGCGCGCCCAGAAAAAGTCCTCCGAAAAGCAGCTCGAGCAGGTGAAGGACAACCTGGACCAGCTCAAGGCGGCGTCGGAGGCGGCTGCAGAGGCCTACGGCGCGGCCAAGGGCAGGTATGACGGCGCCAGCCAGCTCTACCTGAGCGCCCAGGCCTTCCTGACTGCCAATCCGGACTGTAAGACAAGCGGGGGGCTGGCTGCGGCAGCGAGCTATGTTGCGCCCCCGGCGCCTGTGGCGGTGCCCTCGGGAGACAGCACCCAGGCGGCGGCCGTTCCGGAGCCCTCCAAAGAGGAGCAGGCGGTTGTGAAAGCAGCCCTGGCCAAGAAGGAACAGGCACTGGCACTCCAGAAAGCCCTGGGGGAGATCGGGATCACCGTCGAAAACCTCGACGAGACGAGCATCAACACCCTCAAGGACCAGATGGAGCAGGCCCAGAAGGCCAGCGAGGCGGCATCGACCGGCTACACGCAGGCGGCGGCTTCCGTCGGCCAGCTGGAGGCCGCGATCGCCCAGGTCAAGGCCCAGATCGAGGCCCTGGAGGACAATATCGACGCCGCGGAGGACGCGGCCAATGCGGGCGGCGGCACCAAGGCCTATGACGCCCAGATCAAGGCGGCCCAGACCGGTGTCGAGTCCGCCCAGTACCAGAAGGACCTCTATACGGTGACGGCGCCCATCGGCGGCGTCATTGAGTCGGTCAATGTGACGGCGGACGAGGTCTCGGCCCAGGGCATGCCCGCTTTTATCATCTCGGACAAGGAGGCGATGGAGGTCTCCTTCTACGTGCCGGAGGAGGTGCGGGACTTTTTGAAAAACGGTGACGAGGTCAAGGTGGAAGCCTCCGACGGGGAGGTGAAGGGCCGGGTCTCCCTCATCGGGACGGCTGTGGACCAGCAGAAGGGCCTGTTTGAGATCGTCGCGGAGATCACGGGCGTAACGGACAAGAGCCTGCTCTCCAACACCAGCGTGAGCCTGTCCCTGGTGACCAATTCCGTCAAGGG
>OCTW011596739.1_pt1 | contig 12821 bp, 16 predicted proteins | sample 1539671 | NCBI WGS metagenome assembly OCTW01 (sample SAMN02144230, study PRJEB22623) | gut metagenome | biome: sheep rumen | host: Ovis aries | place: New Zealand | reverse complement strand
TGTTTTTATTTTTTGCACTTTAAAATTACGAAAAATAACGCTAATTACCAAATTTTCAATTAGTTATATTTCATCGAACTGACGTTATTTTACAATAGCGGGTTGATAGCCCGCTTTTTTTTGACAGCATGGAAATATTGTGCAAAAAGTGAAAACAACAACTCTTTTTGTGAAACACACAATCGAAACAACCGCCGTATATTTGCAATATCAAAAACAGATAAATTATGCAAACAATTAGATTAAACAACGGCGTAGAAATGCCTCAGATGGGCTACGGAGTGTTTCAGGTAAGCCCACAAGAATGTGAAAGATGCGTTGCAGACGCACTTTCGGTAGGTTACAGAATGATTGACACCGCACAAATCTATCAAAATGAGGAGGGCGTTGGCAACGCTGTCAAGAAAAGCGGTATCAGCCGCGACGAAATCTTTCTCGTATCAAAAATTTGGTTCACCAACTACGAGTACGCCGCCGCAAAAAAGAGCATCGACGAGAGCCTCCGCAAACTTCAAACCGACTACATCGACCTGATGCTGCTCCATCAGCCTTACGGCGACCGTTACGGCGCATACCGTGCATTGCAAGAGGCCTACAAGGAGGGCAAGGTGAGGGCAATCGGCGTGTCGAATTTCTATCCCGACCATTACATCGACCTATGCGCACATTTTGACGTTGTGCCGGCTGTCAACCAAATCGAAACCCACGTGTTCCAACAGCAAATCGAAAGCCGTAAGTACATGGACGAACTCGGTATCGCCCACATGTCGTGGGGGCCATTGGCAGAGGGCAAAAACGGTTTCTTCACCAACGAGACCTTGATTTCAATTGGTGAAAAATACGGCAAGACAGGCCCACAAGTTGCACTACGTTACCTGATTGACCGTGGCGTAATAATCATTCCAAAATCGAGTCGCAAAGAGCGAATGGCAAAAAACTTGAACATCTTTGACTTCAAACTTTCGCAAGACGATATGGACGCAATCCTAAAACTCGACACTGGCGAGCCCGTAATAATGCCCAGCCACCACAACCCCGAAATCACCAAGTGGTTTATGTCAACAATGAAGAAGTAACCATTTTATTTGCGAGATAAAAGTGAATTGCAAGGTAAACTTCGAACTTCTATACCGAAAAATTGGTAATTCTTTCCGAAATAAATGCTTCTTCAAGAAGAAAGTGTGTCGTATTTTTGCATAGTGATAAATAACTAAATGTAATTTTATGAATATCAAGCAAATAATTCCAATAGCAATGCTTGCCATGCTGTCGGCTTGCGGAAATAGCAAACAATCAGAATCCAAGGATATGAACACACTGACATTCAATGAGAAACAGGCGGCTTGTATGTCGGCCATCGCCTGCAATGAGGCACAGGGTGACCTTGTGTCGCTCGAATCGGCCATCCACAATGGTTTGGAAGCCGAACTGACAGTAAGTCAGATTAAAGAGGCTCTTTCTCAACTCTATGCCTACACTGGCTTTCCACGTTCGCTCAACGCGCTGGGTGTGCTGCAACGTGTGGTCGGCGACAGGGAAGCGAAGGGCGTGAAAGTGCTGGCTGGCAAAGAGGCATCGGATCTGCCAAAGGATTACGACGCGCTGAAACAGGGCACCGAGGTGCAGACCCAACTCACTGGACAGCCGTTCAACTACGATTTCTGCCCTGCCGAGGATTATTACCTGAAAGCTCATCTGTTCGGCGACATCTTTGCCCGCGACATTCTCACCCACGCCGACCGCGAGTTGGTTACTGTGAGTGCCCTTGCAGGACTGGAAGGCGTTGAACCACAACTGAATGCTCACGTCCGTGGGGCACGCAATATGGGCGTTACCGACGAGCAACTGCAACAGATTCCTGTGGCGTTGGCGGCGAATGGTTGCAAGGCAGCCGCATCGAGGGCGTTGAAGACCGTGAACGCGGTTTTGGGCGTTGAGGACAACAGCCGCAGCGAGTACGACCAAGTTGACCTGAAATCGTATTGGCGTCGTGGCAACCCGAACGACGCATACGCGCAATACTTCACTGGACGCAGCTACGTGTCACCTTACGGTGAAAGCGTTGTGAATGTGACGTTTGAGCCTGGCTGCCGCAACAACTGGCACGTGCATCACGGAGCAGTTCAGGTGCTGATATGCGTCTATGGTCACGGCTGGTATCAGGAATGGGGCAAGCCCGCAGTGGAACTCAAGGAAGGCGTGGTGATTGAGGTACCCGAAGGTGTGAAACACTGGCACGGTGCCGCCAAAGGCTCGTGGCTGCAACATCTTACATATCACAAAAACCTGCAACCTAACCCGACCAACGAGTGGCTGGAAGCGGTGAGTGAGGAAGAGTATGGGAAGGTGAGGTGATTCAAAGCCATCCACATCCGAAATATTGGTAATTTTTCCCGAATTATGTTTTCAACACGAATGAAAATCAAATAGTACTTTTGCGTATAGTAAAATGTATTAAACTAATCCACCGTCGTGGTTAATTCTTATATAATATGATATTAGACAAAATCAACTCACCTGCCGACGTTAAAAATCTGTCGGTCAATGATATGAATTGTCTTGCTGACGAAATTCGCGAGGCTTTATTCAACCGTCTGACTAAAATCGGCGGACACTTCGGCCCTAACTTCGGCTTTGTCGAGGCTACCATAGCAATGCACTATGTGTTCAACTCTCCGACAGACAAATTCGTTTTCGACGTTTCGCACCAAAGTTATACCCACAAAATCCTGACTGGACGTAAGGCGGGCTATATCGACGACGCTCGCTTTGCTGAGGATTCGGGATATAGCAACCCCGAGGAAAGCAAACACGATTTCTTCAACATCGGACATACGTCTACGTCGGTGGCTCTCGCACTTGGACTTGCAAAAGGTCGCGACATTCTTGGTCGTAAAGAGAATATCGTGGCTGTCATTGGCGACGGTTCGCTCTCTGGCGGTGAGGCAATGGAAGCCCTCAACGTGGCGGGGTCGGAACTTGGCAACAATTTCATCATCATTGTCAACGATAACGAACAGGCAATTGCTGAGAACCACGGAGGCATCTATCAGAATCTCCAAGAATTGCGAGAAAGCAACGGCAAGGCACAAAACAACTGGTTCCGTGCGTTCGGACTGGATTATATATATGAAGAAAACGGCAACGACATCGCATCACTCATCAAGGTGTTCGAGAAAGTGAAAGACTCAACGCAACCCGTTGTCGTACATATACATACGCAAAAAGGCAAAGGTTATCGTCTGGCTGAGGAAAACCGCGAGGCTTGGCACTGGTGTCTGCCTTTCGACCGTGCTACGGGCAAGCCGACAATTGATTTCGGCAATGGCGAATCATACACAAGCATCACCGCAAAGTACATTCTAGACAAGGCTCAAAAAGACAAGGATTTCATTGTTGTGACACCCGCTATGCCTATGTCGGTTGGTTTGGGTATTGAGGAACGCAAGCAACTCGGCCGTCAGTATATCGACACGGGTATTGCCGAAGAAGCCGCCGTTGCCATTGCGTCGGGCATTGCCACTAACGGTGCCAAACCTTTGGTTGTCACCAATATGACGTTCCTTCAACGTGCCTACGACCAGATTTCGCAGGACGTTTGCATCAACAATGCACCCATAACAATGCTGATGAATTACACCGCTTTCGACGGACTCACAGACGTTACTCACCTCGGAATCTTCGGTTTGGCAGCCTTCACAAACATACCTAATTTGGTAGTGCTCTGCCCGTCGAGTGCTGAAGAATACGTCAATATGCTCGACTGGTCAATCGAACAAAAGGAACACCCTGTCTTGATTCTGATTCCAGGCAATGCGGTGACACACCGTGCTGCGGACAAATCGTTCGGCGACATCAACAAATACAAGGTGGAACAGCAAGGCGAGAAGGTTGCCATCATTGCCCTTGGCGATTTCTATCAGAAAGGCGAAGAGGCAGCCGCAGCCATCGAGAAGGAACTTGGATTCAAGCCGACGCTTGTCAATCCTCGGTTTGGCAGTGGTTTGGACAAAGAACTTCTGGAGAATCTGAAATCACGTCACAGTCTTATCATCACATTGGAAGACGGCATTGTGGACGGCGGTTTCGGTGGAAAGATAGCGTCGTTCTATGGTTCGTCGGATATGAAGGTGATCAATCTTGGTCTTGAAAAGAAATTTTACGACCGTTACAATCCTCAGCATCTACTTGAAACGTTGGGAATTACAGCAGAAAAGATTGTTGAGAGGGTAAAAGGGGTATTATAGCCAATGATTCTCAGACGCGGTGCACTCTTAGACGAAGATGCATCAACAGGTTTTGAAACAAAATGAGTATCTTTGCAGATGAATTTTCATGCGAATCATTATGGACAACAAAATACCTTCTTGGATTGCATCCCATATCACGCTCATTGTCGTGGCTGTGACAGTGGTCGCACTGTTTGCACCGTCTTCTTTCTTATGGATCGGCACTAGTGCCATCACACCTATGCTTGGCGTGGTGATGTTCGGTATGGGACTGACTCTTAAACCGTCGGATTTCAAACCTGTGCTGATGCATCCGAAGGAAATCGTGATTGGCGAACTGGCACAATTCATCATCATGCCTTTTGTGGCGTGGATGCTATGCCGTCTTCTTAACCTTTCTCCCGAACTCGCACTTGGCGTGATTCTTGTGGGATGTTGCCCCGGTGGGACGGCAAGCAATGTGATTTGCTATCTTGCCAAAGGCGACGTTGCTCTCAGCGTCGCCATGACTGGTGTATCTACCCTACTCGCTCCTTTTGCAACTCCAGCACTCGTACTTCTCCTTGCTGGAGAGACGGTGGACGTGGATGTCTTTGGCATGTTCATAAGCATCGTACAGGTGGTGATCCTGCCTATCGTAGTGGGGCTCGCCGTCAACCATTATTTCCAGAATCTCACACAGAAGGTGACTCCTTATATGCCTATGTTTTCAACTCTTGCCATCGCTGCAATAATCGGAATCATAGTATCACACAATGCTCAAAACATAATGGAATGCAGTCTGCTTGTGGCTGTGGCTGTGATTCTTCACAACCTGCTTGGATTATCTCTCGGCTACGTTGCAAGCATGTTGATGGGGTTGCCTCCTGAAAAACGGACTTCCATAAGTATTGAAGTGGGGATGCAGAATTCTGGACTCGCTACGTCGCTTGCCACAACTCATTTCGCCATCTTTCCGCTGGCGGCTGTGCCTGGAGCAATATTCTCCGTATGGCATAACTTCTCCGGAAGTATCGCTGCACAAGTGTTGAAAAGGTGGAACAAGAAATAAACTCCCGTCTGATGTCCGCCATATCCATATACATAATTCTGCTCTTTCCGCTCGCCTTCATCATCCATGACGGCGAGGAGATCGCAACGCAGCATAAATGGATGCTGACTCATAAGGAGACGCTGGTCCATAGATTCCCATTCGCCAAACCGATGGTGGAACATTTGTCGGGATTGAGCACAAAGGCATTCACAATAGCAGTGCTGGAGGAGCTGGCACTCATCCTAATAGCCTCAGCATGTGTAGTGGCGGGCATTCCCTTCGCCACAGAAGTTTGGGAGATAATGTTCATGGCTTTCTCCATACATTTGCTGATCCACGTCGGACAAGGAATAATAATGAGAGGGTATGTGCCAGGGCTCATCACGAGCGTCTTAACGCTCCCCTACTCCTACATTGGAATGCAGAATGTCTGCGAAATTTTCAGTGCGACGGAATTGCTTACGTATGGAGCAATCGGCATAGTGGCGATGGTGGCAAATCTTGCGTTCGCCCATTGGCTGGGATATAAATTGACGGGCAGGTAGGATGATAAACAAATTCTATTGTCCACGACTCTTTGGATAAAATAAAGGGAGATTGACAAAATCGTCAGCAAAACAGAAAATTACAATCTTTCCATCTGATTCCGACGTTTTTTTCATATTTTCGCTAAAACGAATTAAAAATAAAAATTATGAAAAGTTTCAAATCTAGCTCGTGGCTTCTGCCACAACCTGTGCTCATCATCGGCACATACGACAAGAATGGCAAACCCAACGCAATGAACGCCGCTTGGGGCGGACAGTGGGACGCACACGAAATCATGATCTCGCTTGGCTCGCACCAGACAACAGACAATCTGGCAGCAAACTCTGACTTCACCGTCACATTCGCAACTGCAAAGACTTTGGTGGCAGCCGACTACGTGGGCATCGCCAGCGGAAGAAAAACTCCAGACAAGATGGAGAAAACTGGCTGGACTATCTCAAAAGCTCCTAACGTGAACGCCCCTGTGTTCGGCGAGTTTCCAATGACTCTCGAATGCCGTGTGAAAGAGAAAATCGGAGAAAGCCCTGAGGGTTACAACCTTGTGGCTGAAATCGTCAATATCCTGTGCGACGAAAAATACCTTGCTGCCGACGGTAACCCAGACGTTGAAAAAATGGACCTCATCACATATGATCCTGTCCACCACACTTACATCCAGCTGGGAAATACTGTAGGCAACGCCTTCGCTGATGGCAAACAATTGAAATAACACAATGAAAATTATATTGACTGGAGCGACGGGATATGTGGGCGAAGGCACACTGCTTGAGCTTTTGAAAATAGACTCAGTGGATAAAGTTTTGTCAGTCAGCCGTAAGCCGACGGGGATTGCGCATCCGAAACTTGAGGAGTATATAGTCCCCGACTTTATGCAACTGGCAGCCGACGACGAACATTTCAAAGGCTACGACGCTGTGTTTTTCATAGCCGGCATAACTTCAGTGGGCACTCCACAAGATGTGTATGTGCGCATATCTCAAGAAATTCCTCTGCACTTCGCCGACATCATGCCCGACAAGGAAAAGATGACATTCATCTACTTGAGTGGAGCCGGCACAACCGACAAAGGAAGACAATTTTGGCAACAAGTGAAAAGCAAAACAGAGCACGACATTCAGGAGAAAGGATTCCGTCGCGCTTTCGCCCTTCGTCCGGCAATTATGAAATGGGCAAAAGGTCAGAAACATATTCAGACGATGCAATATCTGTTTCTCCCATTCTATCCTCTGCTACGACTTTTCGGCCAAGCCAACAGCATGAAGGAGATCGCGCTTTCTCAATTGACACTGACTCGTGACGGATACGAACAGTTTGCCATCAACCCTAAAGATATTGTCAAATTGGCTGAAAGATTCTAAAATTCAGACGCAAAAAACACGTATGAAGCTATAAAAATGTCCTGAAAAATTGTGGATTCACAAACTTTTCAGGACATTTTCCGTCGTCTCATTAACAGACGCTCCTATCTCATTTCAGATTTGTCTTAAAAAAATCCTCTATTTTATCATACGGGACAACACCAGCCTCATCATCATAAAGGTCGACGTGGGAGGCTCCAGGAATAATCATAATGACCGCAAGTTACACATTGTTAATCATTCATAACGTATCTGTTTTTACGGTAAAATAACCATTTTTGGGGATGTTGCATCAATGCTCAAAATCGCCACTATTTTTCTTCACATCCTCACAACCATCAACACCTCTTCGCCTCTCTCCTCCACCGTCTCAAATCCTGCTTTCTGATACATGCGGAGTGCATAATTTTCTTTTTGCACCGACAGTGAGACTTGGGGATATCCTTTCCGACGAAGCATATCCAACATCTGGTTAAGCAGTTGTGTGCCAATCCCTTGTCCTCGATACTCTGGATAAAGGGAGATTGCCAATGATGGTGTCTGATCGTCGACATGCCCATAATCGTTCATGATTCTCACCCACACCGCTCCGGCAATCTTCCCGTCTACTTCCGCCACCAAACAATGATCATGGGGTTCTTCGCCAAATCCTCGCACATACACCTGCAGATCTTCTTGCTCGATGATGGAACGTGGAGGCGGCGCCACTCCCTTAGGAATGAAAATGGCTTCATACAAGAAGTCGTCCAACTCAGGTATCTCTTCTGAACGGATTTCTCGAATAACTGTCATTGTCTCTATTCACTATAATTATGATCCACCACAACAAACACGTTCACTTCTGGCACCAATGGCTGTATCTCTTCGACAAGTTGTAGGCTTATTCCAGCGTCATCTTTAACTGATTCGTCTGGGATGATATCAACGGAGAACATGTTGTCTGCCTCTGAGTAATAAAGTCCGTGCACCTGGATTATCTCTTTATGCGACGCGATGATATGCAACACCTCTTTCTGCAGCTCGGCCTGCTTATTATCTCCCGTGGCGACGGCATACACTCCGACAGTCATGATGATTCCGTGTCGTTCAAACATCTGCATGGATATCTTTCGCGTCAACCCATGGATATCATGCGCCGACATCGTGTCGTAGACATTGATGTGCAATGATCCGATCTTCACATCAGGTCCGTAATTATGGAGAATGAGGTCGAACACACCATGCACTCCGTCGAACTCGGAAACCTCTTCTTTTATCTGACTGGCGAACTCAGCCGAAATGCTAGTGCCCAACAACTCATTGATTGGCGAGGCCAACATCTCGATTCCTGCTTTGATGATCACCACGGAAATCAACGCTCCTAAAATTCCGTCGAGCGACACATTCCACATCAACATCACTCCCGCTGAAATAAGTGTCGCCAAAGTGATGACGGCGTCAAACAGTGCGTCAGAACCTGATGCTATCAGGGCATCACTGTTCAATTGCTCTCCTTTCCTTTTGACATAGTATCCAAGCACAAGCTTCACCACAATCGCCACAACGATGACTATCAATGTCACTTTCGTATAGCTCGGTTCTGTGGGGTCGAATATTTTCTTGACTGATTCTATCAATGATGTGATGCCGGCAGAAAGCACGATGACAGCAATGATGATGGCGCTGAAATACTCGATGCGTCCGAATCCAAACGGATGTTTGCGGTCGGCAGGACGTTGTGATAGCTTGGTGCCGACGATAGTGATCACACTCGACAGTGCGTCGCTGAGGTTGTTGACTGCATCCATCACGATTGCCACACTGTTTGATATTATACCTACTCCGGCCTTAAATGCCGCTAAAAGCACGTTGGCGACGATGCCTATCCAACTGGTGCGAATAATTTGTGAACTACGATCCATAATAATAATCTTTCGTCATTATCGGGCTGGTTTGAAACCAGCTTCTACGTATTTTCGTTTTATTGTTTTGGTTGTGTCCTAGTTTACGACTGATTCCCTGTCTCTTTTTCTCATAAAAAGTCGTAGACTTTCTCTGGCAACATCTTTCCTCTGTGTTTTTTATATGTGCTCGCCTACGGCTCGCACTTTAACAGGGGGAAGGGCGTTCCGCCCTTTGGAATCCTCATTTATGACATTCCAACTATCTCTTTTTCTCCTTCTTTTTAATTCATCGAATTCACGTTATTTATTTTCGGACAGGTTTAATACCAGCCCTTATGATTTTCTTAAAAAAAGTCCTTCCGACGCTACAATACTCCTCAACAATTGCAAAAACCTTTCGTTTGGATTATAAACAGCCATATATAAATCACCTCCGTTCAAAGTGACGAGAACATCTTCGTCTGCAAAAAGAAAATTCACATACCCCCTCGTCGTGCACTCTGTCACCTGATCAAAAATATACTTGGGAGATGGATTGCCGTCGATGTCGAAATAACAGCTGAGTTTTATAACCAAATATGCGAATTTTTGATACAATTGATTAATATACCGACTATTACAGCAGAAATTCTCCACTGCAAAATATTGTTTGGAACGATCCGCTGAAACTTGCTCCGGCAAAAAGTCGACCACCCAAAATGATTTTTCCAAAAGGCATTCAATTTGATCTTCCGCAGATTGTGACATCATCTTTATTAAGTTTACAATTAATCATCTCTCCGCATTTCTCCACAATTCCGTCGATCACCATCTCATAATCATCGTCAATCACCACTATTTCTTCCCCACTTGCGGAGAAACGTCTGATAGAATCTGCATTGTCTTTTTTTACAGAATCAATGGAGCAACAGCTGTCATCCACACGTATTTCGATCGCCGACGCATACGACCTTATTTTGTCGAAATGAGCATCAATATATTCATCTGCCATGGCAAGACATATCAGCCGAATCTTCTCCAAATACTCCTCACTGAAGTCTTTCCGCCAATCGGACGGAATATAACAACCCTCAACAATCAAGTGTTGCCCGTTCTCAATCGCAGTCTTCACCATTTCACGGACAATAGGCCAAAGATACGTGGTAAGCTGCTCGTCATCTTCAGGGGTGAGGCTTGTGTATCCACTACGAATCAGCCCCATCTTCAAATGATCTATGGAGAGATAAGGGAACCCATATTTTTCAAGCAGTCGCTGAGACAAAAGTGTTTTTCCCGTATGAGACGCTCCTGTTATCAGTAAAATCATACTCCGTTGGTTTATTGTCCGCCGTCAATATCAAATAATTTTGATCGACAATTCAAAGATATAAAAATTAAGAATCGCAAAGAATGGAATTAAACAAAAACATATTTTTCATAAATTCATCAATTTCTTTATCAAGTTGAGAAAATAGCGTATTTTTGACATACATTCATACTTGAAAACAAATTTGAAAAAGGATGAAGACAATTCTATTCTTACACGGATTTTTTGCCAGCGGAAGTTGTGAGCCAGCCAACGCATTGAAAGAGGCATTCTGGGGAAAAGCCAGAGTGTTGACTCCAGACCTGCCAATGCACCCAAAAGAGGCTTTGGAATTCATACATAAGATATGCGACAAAGAGAATCCCGACCTGATTGTTGGCAACAGTTGTGGTTCTTTCTATGCACAGATACTCGCCCCAATGGTCGGGGCTCCGGCATTGCTTGGCAACCCGCACTTCAAGATGACCGAATTTTTGAAAGAAAGAATTGGCAATCATCAATATAAAAGCCCACGTGCCGACGGGAATCAGGATTTCGTCATAGACGAGACACTGATAAAAGAGTTTGAGAACGTTGAGAAGACGCAATTCAGCTGCACCACTCCCTATTACACAGACAAAATATGGGGAATATTCGGAGAGCAGGACACTTTGGCTCACTTTGAACCTTTATTCCTGAAATATTACAGCAAAACATTCCATTTTCCAGGTGCCCACACCCCTACTGCAAACGAGGTCAAGACTTGGTATGTGCCACTCATCGAAAAGATGCTGATGACGTTCAAGAAACCAGAAGAGCGTTTCTTCCAACATTTCAAAGGAGGCAAATACAGATTTGTCAGAACCGCCTTCGACTCCGAGACACAGGAAAGAATGGTCGTCTACCAGGCCCTCTACGGAGATCAGGCTTATTGGGTGAGACCAGAAAAAATGTTTTTTGAGAATGTCACAAGAGACGGCAAAACGTTCAACAGATTCACGGAAATAACTCGTTTATAACCATGTTGACGATCGACTCCACAAACATGTGTTCCCACCTCCAGGCAAAACTGTTTGAGCCGACAGGGGAATATCATCATATTTGGGAAGCTATGCAGGGCGACGATGGGCTGACCGCTGTCGTTCGATCTCGTCAACTGCACATCTACCGTAATAATAAAAAGATACTTATACTTGCAGGCAAAGCCCTCCCTAAAATAATAAGGGATGACAAACTTTGCAAACTAGTGGAAACTAAACCATAAAAGAAAACACTTCTTTCCTATGGCAGAAAACTGGAATATATACGCCGACTGGAACCCGTGGCACGGATGCACCAAAATCAGTGCCGGCTGTAAATATTGCTACGTCTACAGACAGGATGAGATGTATGGAAGTGAGGTCTCTAGCAGCGAGTGCCGCAAGACCGGAAACTTCAACCTGCCTATCAAACGCAGACGAGACAAGTCGTGGAAAATAGAGAGCGGCAAAGTCGTGTTCACCTGTTTCACCTCCGATTTTCTGATCAAGGATGCCGACGAATGGAGGGGAGAATGCTGGCAGATGATGAAAACGCGAAACGACCTTTGGTTTTACTTCTTCACCAAACGCATCGACAGATTCATGGATTGCGTGCCAAACGATTGGGGCGACGGCTATGACAACGTGCTTGTCGGCTGCACCGTCGAAAACCAACAGATGGCGGACTACCGTCTTCCCATATTCAAATCCATGCCCATCAAACACAAGAGCATCATGGTGGCACCGATCATCGGCCCCGTCGACTTATCCGCATATCTCGACGACACAATAGAGGAAGTCGCAGTCAGTGGAGAATCGGGAGTAGAGGCAAGACCATGTGATTATGATTGGATTCTAAACATTCGTGAGCAGTGTATAAAGGCAGGAGTGCCATTCCGTTTTCATCAGACAGGAGCATATTTCATCAAAGATGGCAAGACGTATAGGATCCACCGCAAATATCAGCTCAGCCAGGCACACAAAGCGAATATAGATTATAAAATAGACAAGTTTTACGTCCCCGAGACAATCAAGTTTGAATGGAAAGACGAAGATTATCACGATTAAACTTTTTATTTGCATGACGAAAATCCCAGGCATCACCAACTCTACCCGTGAAGAACGACTTGCGTTTGTCCAAGAGCAATGGCAATGTCTCAACCATTGTCCGTCCTGCGGAAAATGCCGTATTCTAAAAGGAAAGGATGCGGAAAAATTGTATGCCGAATATATAGAAGGGAGACGCGAATACATGGAAATCACTAAAGAGATAAGAGAACAGTGAGGAGACAAGAGAAGATATTCTTTACATCTAAAGAAACTTACTATCACCAAAAATGAAGTTAAAATTACGATGTCAGGTTTTGATTTTTTTATATCTTTGCATCCGAAAATGTTTTGTTTGGTCTAACAGATTGCACAAAACAGTACAAATAAAAACAAAATTAATATGGGAAAATACATC
>OCTW013406044.1_pt1 | contig 12824 bp, 14 predicted proteins | sample 1539671 | NCBI WGS metagenome assembly OCTW01 (sample SAMN02144230, study PRJEB22623) | gut metagenome | biome: sheep rumen | host: Ovis aries | place: New Zealand | reverse complement strand
TGCACTTTTAATATATGCATCTACTACTTCCTTTTTGAAATCTTCATTGTACTATGCTGACATAATTGGTCCTCCTAGATAATATTATTTGTAACATATTATCTGTCCAAGGTATTACCAATTTAGTATACCAGTACACCGCCAGTGAAATCATCTCTGATATGAATACCGAGATTGCCATGAGCCAGCGCCTATTGGAACAAATGGCGGATAAGGAGGAGCTGGCTCTGCAGGTAGGGGATAAGTGCCTGGCAATTCAGAAGTGTGATGAAGGTTACGACTACACTTTCTATGATGCCAATTACCATGGCTTGGATGGAGGTGTCATTGAGAATAAGGATGCACCTATCGCCATCGTGGCAGCAGAGGTCATTGCAGCAGAAGGCCTGGGTAGTGTTAAGCCAGTAAAGGAAGTGGACTATGACAAGCTTCAGGAAGATGCAGCCTACACTGCTGCTTATGAGATGGAAGCTATTGCTGAGAAGAAGCCATCTATCTTGGGTCAGCTGAAAGATAAGTTCGGGCTGGTGGAAGGCAAGCATGAGCATGGAAAGGTGAAGCCTGATAGGGATGAGTGTAGATAGGGAGGTAAACTATGAGTAAGAAGAAAAATGTAGATCCAAGCCAGGTACCACTCATGAAGAGTGAGTTGGTTGCAGCGGCGTTTGAGATTTTGATGGAGGCATATATTGGTAGCCTGGGTAGATGTTCCTCAGGTCAGAAAGTGACCATCACCATCAAGTGTTACAATTGCTATATCAAGTTCTCTGGATTCAGGGAGTATTTTGATATCTGTCTCTACAAGAGTGGTGATATCGACATCAGATGCGCGAGTCCTGCCATGCGGACTATCTGGAATGTATTTACGAATATAAAGAGGATAGAGCACAGTAGGAGGCATTCCTTGAAAAGCTCAAGGATGGATTCGCTATGCAGATTATGGATGTAGCGAATTGCAAATTAATTGATTATCACAGCTTTATAGATTTGCTCCATAGAGGATGGCACTTCAAAGATGCGTATGAGTATTTCACCAATCTGGTGGCGGAGTATGAGGACGAAGATTAAGAGGTGCGATGGAAACTTATATCATAGAGCAGTTTGATGGTAAGAAATGCGTAGGTAAAGAAGAGATACGCACTAATGATTATGACGATGTGCTGAAACGCGTGACTGAGATTGTAGCTAAGACAGATCACAGAGTAGAAATCTGGGATAGCAAAGCGTATAGGCATCGAAATAAGGATGTGTGTAGGTAGTTATGGTGCCGGTCTCACTGTGGTGGGGCCGACCTCTTTTTTTTGTTGGCAATAGATATCTGTATTACATATAATTAAGGCATAGAAGCTGTTGGGGGAGATCTTATTATCGAGGAGGCTTTTATGACAAAAGAAAATAAGAATCAAATGGGGGAATTATTGAAGCAGTATCAAGATGTCATTATTGTCTGGTGGAAGACTGAGGAAGATGATAAAAAGAGAGCTCACTACCAGGAATTAGTTTATGCAATTGATACTGTGTTGAATTCTTTCGAGGAAAATCTTGAAACGGATGAATGGTGAATTTGTAAAGCATAGAACCGGTCTCAATCAGAGACAGGCTCTTTTATTGTTTAGATAAAATATATTGTTTTAATGCATCTAATTCTTCTTGATAAGTTAAGCGTCTGTGGGATGCATGAAATTGATAATATTTTTCTCTTAATATAGGAGGGAAATCTTCGTGATACATCATGCCGGAATGCTCCCTGCACTATTTAACATATTGCCAGTACATTTGATAGACTCTGTTTATTTTTACTCCGAGTGCATTTGCTATTTTTTTGAGTTCTTTCCCTGAATTATTCCATCGATAAGGACATGATAGTTTTGGGGTACAGTTATCTCGTTAATTAACTCTGTTAGATTGTTGTAAATAATAACATCACGGTTTTTAGCGCTCATATGCTTTCTCCAATAATAAATGAATATTATAAAGGATAAATGTGTCAAAAATACGATAACTTTTGCGATTGTTATTGCAAAAAAATGGCTCAAACAAGCCATAAAGCCTTGAAAATACAGGTTTCCTTTAAGAATATAACGACTGTCCTCATTTTGGGACATTATATATGATAGAATTTAACCAAGAAAACGTTAAGAAGATGTTTTAAAGTTATAAATATTTTAGGATATAGAAAGGGAGTCTTAAAAGTAACTCACGGATAAGTCAATTAGATTATACTAGGGAGAAATATGACTCCCAAGGCAATATTTCAAATTACAGGTAGGGCAGAACACAATGATTACTGGAGCGATGATTTTCAAGAAATTGTTGAAGAAGCTTATCGACAAAGAGAAGTTCACGGTCGCGCGGTAATGATTTTGCAGTATGAGCAAAAAGCTCCATTTTCAAAATTTAAACGTGTTCATCTAATAAAAATGATACGAAAATATAGTTTTTAAAGTCTAAAAAAATAGAACTTAAAGTTTATAAATCGCTAATCTTGTGATATATTTATATGTGGAAATTTTTATCACGAAAGGAATAAACACATGGAGATTGATTTGTTTACTAATGACAACTATCGATTGCTCAAGTTGCTTTATGATAATCAAACGACAGTATTAGAAAAACGAGTTGTTCCTTTAACACAAGGTGAGATTAGTGAAGCGTTGGGCATGTCCAAAGCAAAAGTTAATATTATGTTCGGATATCTTCAAGAACGAGGGTTTGTAGCATTAGAGTCCCGTGGAAAATACGTTGTCCTAGAAAAAGGGGCTGTAGTTATTGAAGATATTAATGAGTTAGAAATAAAAATAGGTGGAAAAAAAGATGAATAATAGATATACATGTTTAGATTTATTCTCTGGAGCAGGTGGTTTATCCAGAGGGTTTTATGATGCTGGGTATGATGTTGTTTTAGGTGTTGATTTTGATGAGGCAGCATTAAAGACATTTAAAGCTAATCATGGTTCTGCAGATGTGATGAGACTGGATTTGTTTGATCATTCGAATATTGAAAAGATTACTGATTATTTGAAATCGAAGAATATTCAGCTTGATGTTTTAGTTGGAGGACCACCTTGTCAAGGTTTTTCAATAGCTGGTCCAAGAGATATGAATGATAAAAGAAATATGCTTTATACAGCTATGGTTAAGTTGGCAGAAAAAGTTAAACCTAAAGCAGTTGTCTTGGAAAATGTTCCTGGAATGGTTCAAACTAATGGTGGTATAGGAGCAAAAAGAGTAGTCGAAGACTTTGCGAAAATAGGTTATAACATGGTACCTAAATTATTATATGCTCCTGATTACGGCCTACCTCAGATGAGAAAACGAGTATTTTTTGTTGGTTTATTAAATGATAAGGAACAATTCGTTTTTCCTGAGCCTACAGTTGATGAAAAGAATTATGTTACATGTGAAGATGCCATAGGAGATTTGCCTTCGTTACAAACGGAAGAAGGGGAAATAATATATGGTGAAGCAGTGCAAGATTATATTATGCCAGCTCAAAATGACTATCAAAGAAAAATGAGAAAGAATTCTAAACATGTAATTAATCATATTGGCAGTATTCCTATTGAAAAAACAAAGAAGATGATTGCTTTAGTACCAGAAGGTAAGAATTATAAAGCATTACCTGATGAGTATAAAGGGTTATACAAGTATCATGAGGCATTGACCAGGTATCATAGTAAAAAACCATCAAATACAATAAATACCGGACACAGATCTCATTTTCATTATAAGTGGAATAGAATTCCGACTGTTCGTGAAAGCGCAAGATTACAAAGTTTTCCAGATGATTTTGAGTTTTTTGGTAGTAAATCTGAACAGTATAGACAGGTTGGAAATGCTGTTCCTCCAATTTTGGGGCAAGTTGTGGCGGAATCTTTAAAACCATACTTAAAGGATGAATAAAATGAAAAAATATAAATTTATAGATCTATTTGCTGGATGTGGTGGATTGGAAGATGGATTTCTTCAAACAGGTAATTATACAGATATTGCAGCAGTAGAGTGGCTAAAACCTCAAGTTAATACTTTAATACATAGACTAGAGACTAAATGGAATATTAAAGATGCTAAAGAAAGAGTAATGCGTTTTGATATACAAAGGGAAGATGAACTATTTAATGGTTGGAATGATTCAAAATTTGGTGAAGGAAAGGGTCTTGATTATTTTGTAAATCAAGGTGGAGGAATTGATTTAATTATTGGTGGTCCTCCATGTCAGGCATATTCAATTGCGGGACGTGTAAGGGATGAAAATGGAATGAGAAATGATTATAGAAATTTCTTGTTCGAGCATTATCTAAGCGTTGTTAACAGATATAGACCCAAATTATTTGTTTTTGAAAATGTTCCAGGAATATTAAGCGCAGCACCTGATGGTACGCCTATTACTGAACATATTCGATTAGGATTTAAAAACATAGGTTATGATATTTTGGATGACTTATCAGATGCTAAAGTGAACGCAAGTGATTTTGGAGTGCCTCAGAATAGGGAAAGAATGATAATCATTGGGATAAATTCAAGAGCATACAAAAACGCTGATGAATTATTGCTAGAGTTTTATAATAGTATTCTTCCAAAGTATAGAAGCTCTGAAAAATTGACTGTAAGAGATGCAATTGGTGATCTACCACCATGTAGAGCAATTTTTGATGAAGAAAGTCACAAAAAAAAGAAGTCTCATGTAAAACCTGAGTGCTCTGTTTCATGGCACGAGCCACGATATCATAATCTTAGAGATATGGACACATTTAGATTATTAGCTGAGGACATTGAATCTGGAAAGCGTGAATATGATAGTAAAAAAATAAGTGAATTATACGAAAAAAAGATAGGTTCAAAATCTCCAATACATAGGTATCATGTGTTGGAACCTGATTTACCAAGTACAACTATAATTGCCCATTTATATAAAGATGGGAACAGGTTTATACACTACGATTCAAAGCAAGCAAGATCAATAACTGTAAGAGAGGCAGCAAGACTACAATCATTTGATGATGATTTTGATTTTGTTGGTAGTAGAGGAAACGCATATCAGATGATAGGAAATGCGGTACCACCTAAGCTTGCTAAGGCTGTTGGAATGGCAATTAGTGAGTTGTTAGAAAAAATGGAGGGGTAATAGATGTATCGTTATCTTTTTACAAACGATTTGAGAATTTCTAGTTTAAATGAATCGTTACAGAAGGCTGGAGAATGTTTTTTAGGAGATAAAGTGCCTTCTGCATCAGAGGATAAGAGTGCAAACAACAATATGAATACGCTGGGATTTTATTTTAATCTTGCATATAAAGGCGTATGTGCTAAAGCTGCAAGTGAGGGGAAAATTCGAGATGTAGTTTTCAATTTTATTAAGAAGTTCCAGTTCCCTAATATGAGAACAACAGCAGCATATAATAATTCAATAGAAGACGGAATTGTTTTGGCTCCTATGAGAGTAATTGTAAAAGTTTTATATATGATGAATCTCATGAGTGGGAGCGTATCGGCTTATTTAACAAAGGAAGAAATTAAATATTTTATCTTCTATAATGAAAAAGTTGCAAAGCAGAAGAACCCTAATTATGTTGAGCTAATCTCTCAAATAAACGATTATCGTAGGACAAAGACGTTTCCTTCGAATGTTGATATAAATGAAAGTAATCATAAGTGGAAACAGGAAAATCGACAGCTTAGAGAGATGATTAAAACCCTTACATGGTCAGGATGTGTGGAAGAAGATGGCGATAAGATTCGAATAAATAATGATAATCTAACACGTGACAATAAAGCGGATATTTACGATATTATTAATTGCTCGGATTATTGGAATGGGTCAACAATTGAAAGTTATCAACAGTATATGGATATGTCTGAAATAGAGCTAAATAACGAGAGAAATGATGTTGATTATACCTTAAATGAGTATGAGAAAGCTGCAACTGAGATTAGACAACATATATCTGAGGTAGGATTAGTTTTCGGAGATACAAAAGAAAAAGTTGCTTTAACAAAAGAAGAATTTGAAAAGAGATATAGTCCTAAAGAATTGAGCAAACTGAGTGATGATGAGCTTCTTTCAAGAATTTTTTATACCGTTGGTGATAATACAGAGGCTCTTTGTTGCTGGCTTGAAATGAATAAAGACTGTAAAGCTTATTTTGGAAGTATTGCAGGTGGTTCAGCATATAAGTTTGGTCTTTTTCAAAAGAAGGATACGGGAATATGGACAACTGGAAGTCCGCAAAAGCCACAAGAGTTGTCAGAACAAGAAGCATATATATTAGGCAAGGAAATCATTGAAGCTTTATTAAAGGGTGCAAAAATAATAGATGAATCTTTGCTTGAATCAATATCGGACTATGAGAAATTAGATGATAGGTTAAGAGCTGAAGTTGGCGAACGTTTCTATAACTGGGCCTGGTTTCATAAATACTATAGTATAGTCTTTAGTGACAAGTTTAGCTCATTTCATAATGAAGAATGGCAAAAGCATGTACTTAGATGTTTTGGTATCAGACCAAGCGATAAGTATTACGCTCGAAGTGGCCAGATATCGATGATACAACACTATGCAAATCTTACATACAGAGAAATGATAGAAGCTATTAGAGATTGCTTTGGTGATTGTAAGAAGTTCGTAAGAATAGGAACTACAAGCGCCGATGGAGAAGGAAGCTTTTCTGCTGATTGGATGCGAAAATCTATTGTAGCAATGGGGTGGGGACAGATTGGTTCTTTACGAGAGTATGATTCATCACAGGGACTTGATAAGCCAGCTATTTCTTCAAGTCTTGCAGAGAAATACTACCCTGGGGATGAAAGGACTTCATCGAGAAAAGCAGGTGAATTGGTAAGATTCTACAATACAGATGAAAACACGATTTTTGTTGCCATGGAAGGTGAACAAATTAAGGGCTTAGTAGATGAGATTGGAAGTTATAAATATGATTCGGCTGTAGAATTTGGACATACCAAATCGGGAATGTGGCATATATTACCGGAAGAATCTTATTTACCAAATCGCTCTGAGGGTAAATTGACTACTTGTTATGAACTCAGTGATGAAGATAACATGTTATATCTTTACAAGAAGTACTATCATCGTGACGAAGTAGATGAGAGTGTTATAGATACGGATGATGTCGAAGAACGAAACAAGAAGCTCTTCAGGATATGGCTTGAGAAGCAAGTGAAGCCTGAAGGTGATTCTGATGCAGGGGAGCCTTATAGTTCTAATTCGATAGATCAGTATATTAGCAATGTTTCAAATACTACGTTATCTACTGTAAAAGGAAAAAGCTTATTCTTTACCACAGAAATTGGGTTAATCAAAAAAACCATAACTGAGTTGAGTGTACTTGAAAAGAAAAATAGTACACAAAGAAGTGCGTTAAAGAAGTATTTGCAGTTTGCGATTGATACAGGAGATGGAGATATGAGCATAGTATTTAAAACAAGCATTGAAACAGAATATGAACGTAATAGGATCGTTTTTGGAGCGCCTGGAACAGGTAAGAGTTTCTTGTTGAAGCAAGATTGCGAGAAACTTATGGAAGAAACTGTTGGAACCTATGAACGAGTTACATTCCATCCTGATTATACGTATTCGCAATTTGTTGGTACATATAAACCGGTTATGGATGCTGATGGACATAGCATTATATATGATTTTGTTCCAGGACCCTTTATGAGGGTTTATGTAGATGCATTAAAAAGTGCAAGAACAGAAGCACCTCAGCCTCATTTATTGTTAATTGAGGAGATTAACAGGGCAAAAGTTGCAGCAGTATTTGGAGATGTGTTCCAGTTGCTTGATCGAGATGTTGATGGTGTAAGCGAATATGAAATACAGGCGACAGAGGATATAAGAAGATATCTTGCAAAAGAACTTGGCGGAACAGAAGATAAGTATAAAAAAATTAGAATTCCTAACAACATGTTCATTTGGGCAACCATGAATAGCGCAGATCAGGGTGTATATCCTATGGATACAGCTTTTAAGAGAAGATGGAACTTTGAGTATCTTGGAATAAATGAGAAAGAAGATGATATAAAAGATATCGGTAAACTTAACATTGCTGGATATGATGAACCAATTGTTTGGAATAGGCTTAGAAAGGCTATTAATGCAAAAATGTCTTCAAATGAGTTTAGGATAAATGAAGATAAACTCATGGGACCATATTTCTTATCAAAAAAGATTATCGCCTCAAATGAAGACGGTTATATTATCGATGAAGAAAAATTTGTGGACGCATTTAAGAGCAAGGTAATCATGTATCTTTATGAGGATGCTGTAAAACAGAGTAAACACAAGTTTTTTGAAGGTTGCGATAGCAGTAAATACTCATCTGTTTGTGAAGCTTTTGATAAGGTCGGAATGGATATATTTGGAACGAATTTTGTAAATATCTATTACGAGGAAAAGGAAACTGATTTCGAATGAAGATGATTTCAAGATATGTAAGAGAACAAAAAAGATATACCAAGAATGACTTGAGATCGATTTTTAAGTTTGATGAATTAGAAGTAGAAAGATTTATAAAAAATCTTAAGTCATATGGTGTATTAAAGAGCGTTAAAAATTGTGATATTCAGCGCGAAATGTCAGATCTTGTTGATGAAGATATAGAAATCACAGATGGAACAGAAGACAGTGGAGCGTGTTTATATGTCTTTACGTATGTAGGTGTAATAACTTGCGGAAATAGGGTGATAAAGGTATATCCCAAGTATTTATTATCTAAATATACTGATGAAGTTCTCTTAGATAAAATGAGGAAAATAGTACGTGTATTAGAGCGATATAGTCATTCGGAAGAACAGATAATAAATATTTACAACGGGGATGGAGAAAACAAAAGCTTTAATTTATTAGCAGTAATTCTATTCTTGCTTAAAGATTATTTCGAATATGGAATATACACTAATAGCGAAGATGTTATTGAAATCAACGGTGAAGGTGAGATACAGTGGGGAAAAACTATTGATGAGAGCTTTGCATTGATAGCTGAAAATAGACCATATTACATGGAACTATTCACAAGAAAAACTGTAGATGATGATATGGATTATTTTAAAAGACTACATGAATATATCATTACAGAGTGTTCTTGCCAGCTTAAAGAAGCTGAATTATCAGATTTGTTTGGTTTAGAAACGGCAGAATTATCAGATGCTTCTATAGATGATTTTGGGAATAAAGAGTATATTCTTGAAAGAATCTTTAAGGAATTAAATGTTCAGTACAATACTCGTAAACAGATTCTGTTAAAAACTTTATATGCATATATTTCACAAGAACGAAGATTGCTTGATGATAATTCGGGCTTTAGTATGTATGGAACAACCGCATATCATGCTGTATGGGAAAAAATGTGTGCTGAAGTATTTGATAATAAGCTACATAAAACCCTTAAGCAACTGAATCTGCGCAAATATATTGAAGAACAGCCAGCTACAGTCGATTACACGGTTGATAATCTTTTGATTGAAGTGATAAAGAAACCTATTTGGGAAAATAAAGAAAAAGAAATCTCTTATGAGGCACAAGAAACGCTTATTCCAGATTTAATTAGTTTTTATGAGAAAAATGGGGATAAACAATTTATTATCTTTGATGCGAAATATTACAATATTCAATTGGAAAAAGGAAATGTGTTAAAAGGAAATCCCGGAGTGGGAGATGTGACAAAACAGTATTTATATCATCTTGCTTATAGGGCTTTTATTAACAAGTTTGGTTTTACGAAAGTTAAAAATTGTTTCCTTATGCCGACTGAAAAAAAGGAAATAAATTCGTATGGGGTAGCAAAAATGACAATACTTGAGCAACTTGGTCTTGAAAATATTCAGATTAGGCTGTTGCCAGGAGACTTAGTGGCGGAAATGTATTTAGCAAATCAGAAGATGGATATTGGACTATTATATTTATAAAACTACTTGGAGGAAATATCGATGAAACATGATGTTGAGGCTGCATTTGCTGCAAGTGAATTAGCAGATTTATACGATAAAAATCAAAAGAATATGTTTAAAGTATTTAAAAGACCTGGTACTTGGATTATGACTGCTGGTGCAAGCCCAGATAGAAACTGGCCATACCCTGACGGTATGATAAGCGCATCAAATGGAAAAAAAGCAGACGTTCAGGTAGCATTAGAGTACAAAAGACCTAATGAAGGTGTGCATGGTGTATTAACAGCATTAGGCCAAGCCTTTGCATATATTTCAAAAGGTTATCAAGGAACAGCAATTGTAATTCCTAATAGTTATCCAGCTTGTAAAGATCCTGCAAAACAGATAATGCAGTTTATCAATGCTGCTAATACTAATGCTCCAATTGGTGTGTATACATACAATTCATCTATAAAAAGAGCTGGAACCACGACTTTTAAAGGAAATTTGAAAGAGGAAAGACCGTTAAAATTTTCGACTGGTAAAGTAAAGAGTATAGCTGGAGCATCAAAAGATTCAACTATTTGGGTGCATTTTAGAGAGGGAAGCAGTGAATTTGATGATGTATATAAATACTGTCTTACAGCCAAACAGTTAGATGAATCTGCGGCTGAAAAGCTTAGCGACTATAAGTTACCAAAGAAATTAACAAGTGCAGTCAAAAGACTTGGAATAGCAGATGTACATGCATATTTATCAAGTTCTGTTAGCTCGCCTACTCCTAAAAATAGAATTTGGAGAGCTTATTGGTTTTCGTACATGGCTACTACTGGAGTCCTTCAATTATATGATAAGAAGGGAAAAACTTATTATGTACATAGTGAGAATTCAAAGGTAAAGACGTGGCAAGGAAACAACAGGACATTTTTTACACAGGCTAAGAAGCGAATAGTTGCAAAATTAAATAGTGGGTCAATAACTGAAGATGACGCATGGGAAGAATTCGCAAAAAATATTAAATCTAGAGCGCATAGTTATCGAATAGATATAGAAGCGTTTGTTTATGGAATCGGATTTACATCTCAAGATGGGCGATTATCACAACTGGGATATATTTATGTAAATAGTTCAAAAGGTGATGCATTTGATGACATAACAAAGAGAATCTTTGCAGGGGCGTGTCTTAATAATGGAAATATTAATGTTTTTTTGCAGTTTTTGCACAGCGTAACAGAGGAAAAATTAAAAAACAATAGTTTAGAATGGGCGACAGCAAAGCTCGATTCAAAAGGAAATGTTATTGGATACTTATTCGATGATAAGAAGTATTGTTCTGATGTTGAAGACGAATTTAAAAACCTTCACATAATAAAAAAAGTAAGCAAGCGAACAGGAACTCGTCGTCCACCATTAAAAGCAGAGCTTACTTTACTAAAACAAATAGGCGTTACTGATGGTAAATATAGAGTTGGTGCGGGACTTCCGATTGAATGGAGCGAAGTTCAGGCTATAAATGATTATTATAATAGTAATAAGTTCTATGATTTAGATACATAATTTGAGATAGTATTTTGTATTGGCTAAGTCTATGTTAGGCTTAGCCTTTTTTGCAAAGATAATGTACATGAAAAGTGTATATATTATTATATCTTGCCATATATTTATATAGAATCTAAAAAAACGGTGTATTTTGGTAGACTTAGATTGATTATTAAGTCATTTTTGGAGTTACTTTTGAAAATGAGCCTTGATGAAAATGCACTTATTTATAGATGTTTAATTAACACAAAAAAATTCCGGTCGTGAATGTCAATAATAGAGCGGATTGCCATGGTGATTGACGTGCTCGAGTGAGTTTATTATGTCTTGTATGTTAGGAGAAATTATTGAAAGCGTTTGATTTATAGAATATACTTAAATAGGTGTTTTTTAGACAAATTATGTGGGATAAATGTATTTTCTAACATCAGTTGAATACGTCAAAAAAAGGAATATTACCCAAAGAATTATGGTAATTTACTATGAAAAAGGAAGAATAGAAGGATCTTTTATGAAAGGCAGAATGTGGTTGGTTCTGGCAAATCTAAGGTGAGTTTATAAAATGAAACGAATAATCATTAAAATGAAGCTTTTTCTCATACGAATAACAAGAATTATTAGTATAATATGTCCTAAATCAGACTTATTATTATATGGACTACTTATTGTGTTGTGGATGGTATTTGGATTTCTATCGAAATACATAACTGATATTCATGGTGATCTGAGTATAACGTATTTAAGAACTCTATGGAATCTTCGAAATTCTATTTTTACGTCGATAGTATTAGCTTTTTCTATAGGTGCATTTAATAATTTACGTGACTATCGAAGATTGTTGAAACGTCAGCATTTTTTGTATGTTGATTCTATGGATGATTTTGAGTATTTGTTTAGTGCTTTGCTAAAAGACGATGCATGGCAAAAATTTCATGCTCTTTATAATGACAAATGTCAAGAAATAGCCTGGGAATTGATAATAAGCAAAGCAGACTGTGTCAATTTACTTAGCAATGATGTTGTTTTAGCCTTTCATACAATTCAGGATCGATTATATAAAATTGATGATCAATTAAAAGACAGTTCATTAATGGTTATGGATGAAGAAATATTAGCGCTTAGAATATCAGAAGCAAAAAAGCAGATTTCTAAGATAATGATGTCAGAAAGTAGGGATGATTTTAAAAGCATAAAAGAATTGATTGATAATTTGCTTTTTATCCTTGAAGAATTACGGTTTATATGGAGACGGGATCTAATATTGGATCTGGAATTGGTGAAAATGGAACAGAATCCGCAGGAAGATTTTTATAAAAGAATGTGGTTGCCAGATTTTGATATTAAAATGATTAGAAATTGGTAGGGGCAAGTAGACTGCTGATTTTGTAATAATTCTTTGGGGG
>OCTW013390944.1_pt1 | contig 12825 bp, 20 predicted proteins | sample 1539671 | NCBI WGS metagenome assembly OCTW01 (sample SAMN02144230, study PRJEB22623) | gut metagenome | biome: sheep rumen | host: Ovis aries | place: New Zealand | reverse complement strand
TGTTGGAGAAGGTGCTCTTGGAAGCTGAGATGCTCGACCTCAAGGCCAACCCCAACCGCAAGGCTACGGGCTCTATCATTGAGTCGTCGCTGGACAAGGGCCGCGGCTATGTGTCTACGGTGCTCGTCAGCAACGGTACTCTGAAGCAGGGCGACATTGTCGTTGCCGGCACCAGTTACGGCCGCATCAAGGCTATGTTCAACGAGCGTAACCAGCGCATAGAGCAGGCTGGCCCCGCCGAGCCCGCTATCATCCTTGGTCTGAACGGCGCCCCGACGGCCGGCGACTCCTTCCACATTATGGAAACCGAGCAGGAGGCACGCGAGATTACCAGCAAGCGTACGCAGCTGCAGCGCGAGCAGAGCCTGCGCACCACTACGAAGCTGGGGCTCGACGAGCTGTCGCACCGCATAGCCTTGGGCGAGTTCCACGAGTTGAACATCATCGTCAAGGGTGATACCGACGGCTCTATAGAGGCGCTCTCCGACTCGTTTATCAAGCTCTCTACCGAGAAGGTGCAGGTCAACGTTATCTCTAAGGCAGTGGGCCAGATTTCTGAGAACGACGTCATGCTGGCATCGGCCTCCGATGCTATCATCGTTGGCTTCCAGGTGCGCCCCTCGGCCGACGCCCGCAAACTGGCTGATCGTGAGGGTGTGGAAATCAATACCTATTCTATTATCTATGACGCCATCGACGAGGTGAAGTCTACCATGCAGGGCATGCTCGACAAGGTGAAGAAGGAAATCATCACCGGCGAGATAGAGGTGAAGCAGGTGTTCAAGATTTCCAAGGTGGGTACCGTTGCTGGTGGCTTAGTCACCGAGGGCAAGGTGCACAACAAGGACAAGGCGCGCGTCATCCGCGACGGTATCGTTATCCACACCGCCGGCATCGAGGCGCTGAAGCGTTACAAGGACGACGCCAAGGAGGTGGCTACGGGCCTGGAGTGTGGCATCTCGCTTGTCAACTACAACGACATCGAGGTGGGCGACATTATTGAGACCTTCACCGAGATTGAAGTAGAACAGAAACTGTAAGATGTCAGAGCAGAGCAATGAGTTTGTCCGTCAGGTAGCTGAACAGAAGTATGAGTTTGGCTTTACCACCGATGTACATACTGAAATTATTCCAGTAGGCCTGAACGAGGAAGTGGTCAGGCTCATCTCACAGAAGAAAGGCGAGCCCGAGTGGATGCTCGACTTCCGGCTCCGTGCCTTCCGTTACTGGAAGGAGCAGCAGGAGCCGCAGTGGGGCCATGTGCATGTGCCCCCAGTTGACTATCAGGCCATCAGCTATTACGCCGACCCTACCGCCAAGAAAAATGTGCCCGGCGGTTCTGCCGCCGGTATAGATCCTGAGCTGGAGAAAACCTTCGACAAGCTTGGCATCCCCCTTGAGGAACGGTTGGCACTGAGCGGCAACACCGCCGTCGATGCCATCATGGACTCCGTCAGCGTGAAGACCACCTTCAAGGAGAAACTACGCGAGAAGGGCGTCATTTTCTGCTCCATCGGCGAGGCTATCAAAGAGCACGGCGACCTGGTACGCCAGTACTTAGGCACAGTGGTGCCCTATCGCGACAACTTCTATGCCGCCCTCAATTCGGCAGTATTCAGCGACGGTAGTTTCGTCTACATACCCAAGGGCGTGCGCTGTCCCATGGAGTTGAGCAGCTATTTCCGCATCAATGCCGCTGGAACGGGCCAGTTTGAGCGCACGCTCATCGTGGCCGACGACGACTCCTACGTCAGCTATCTGGAAGGCTGCACTGCCCCCATGCGCGACGAGAACCAATTGCATGCTGCCATTGTCGAGATTATTGTCATGGACCGTGCCGAGGTGAAATACTCCACCGTGCAGAACTGGTATCCCGGCGATGAGCAGGGCCGCGGCGGCGTGCTGAACCTCGTTACCAAGCGCGGCGACCTGCGCGGCGCTGACTCCAAGCTCTCATGGACCCAGGTGGAGACGGGCTCTGCCATCACCTGGAAATACCCCTCCTGCATCCTCCGCGGCGACCGCTCGCAGGCGGAGTTCTATAGTGTGGCCGTCACCAACAACTATCAGGAGGCTGACACCGGCACGAAGATGATACACATAGGCCGCGACACCCGGTCGACCATCATATCGAAGGGCATCTCCGCCGGACATTCGCAGAACAGCTACCGAGGACTGGTACGTGCCACGTCTACCGCCGAGAACGCCCGCAACTACTCTTCATGCGACTCGCTGCTGCTGGGAAGTTTCTGTGGTGCCCACACATTCCCTTATATGGATGTACACAACGAGACGGCCGTCTTTGAGCACGAGGCTACGACGAGCAAGATTTCTGAAGACCAGCTCTTCTACTGCAATCAGCGCGGCATACCCACCGAACAGGCCGTAGGGCTCATTGTCAACGGCTATGCTAAGGAAGTGATTCAGAAATTGCCTATGGAGTTTGCCGTTGAGGCTCAGAAACTCCTGAGCGTCTCGCTTGAAGGCACGGTAGGATGACTTGTCTTTGCTAAGTGAGATAGTAATAAAAAAGACTTACAAGAGTTAAATAATGTTATATTTTAGGCTAATGGTATTGTTTATTCTAATATAAATGTGTACCTTTGCAGCCGCTAAAGTGGTTGTTGCGCTGGCTTTAAGCTATCAATACGCTGAAAAAGAGCAGTTTAGCTTTCGGAAGAGAGCTGTGGACTGTTTCTTATTTGTGCGTATATATGGGTGAAAAGATGGTAAGATGACGCTGAAGTAAGATACAATTTTATTATATATTAAACATTAAACAATTCAAAACTGAAATGCCAGGATTATTAGGAAGAAAAATCGGAATGACATCCGTTTTCAGTGCCGACGGCAAGAACGTGCCGTGCACTGTTATCGAAGCTGGTCCTTGCGTTGTGACACAGGTAAAGTCTGTTGAGAAGGACGGCTACAAGGCTGTCCAGCTCGCCTTCGGTGAGAAGAAGGAGAAGAACACCACCAAAGCCATGATGGGTATCTTCAAGAAGGCTAACACGACGCCAAAGGCCCACTTGGCCGAGTTCAAGTTCGACGAGGAGATGAACCTCGGAGACACCGTGACGGTGGACATCTTCGCCGACGCAGAGTTCGTCGACGTCGTAGGTACGTCAAAAGGTAAGGGCTTCCAGGGTGTGATGAAGCGCCACGGCTTCGGCGGCGTAGGTCAGAGCACCCACGGTCAGGACGACCGCGCCCGCAAGCCGGGTTCTATCGGCGCCTGCTCGTACCCCGCCAAGGTGTTCAAGGGAATGCGAATGGGTGGCCACATGGGTTGCGACCGTGTCACAACTCAGAACCTCAAAGTGTTAAAGGTAATTCCGGAGCACAACTTGATCCTTGTGAAGGGAAGTTGCGCCGGATGTAATGGTTCAACCGTAATTGTCAATAAGTAAGTCATGGAAGTTAGTGTATTGAATATCAAAGGCCAGGAGACTGGCCGCAAGGTGGCTCTCAACGACGCCATTTTCGGAATTGAACCTAATGACCACGTCATCTACCTCGATGTAAAGCAGTATATGGCCGACCAGCGCCAGGGCACTGCCAAGTCGAAGGAGCGCTCGGAAATCAGCGGCTCTACACGTAAGCTCGGACGCCAGAAGGGCGGCGGCGGCGCACGTCATGGTGATATCAACTCGCCCCTGCTCATCGGCGGCGGCCGCGTGTTCGGTCCCAAACCCCGCGACTACAGCTTCAAGCTTAACAAGAAGGTGAAGCAGCTGGCACGCAAGTCGGCTCTCAGCTACAAGGCTCAGGAGAACGCCATTGTCGTGGTGGAGGATTTCAACTTCGAGGCTCCCAAGACGAAGGAGTTTGTGGCTATCGTCAAGAACCTCAAGGCTGACGGCAAGAAGGTACTGCTGCTCACGGCTGAGAGCAACAAGAACGTTTATCTGTCGGCTCGTAACCTGCAGCGCACCGACGTGATGGAGGCCAAGAACGTGAACACCTACAAGGTGCTCAACGCCGATGTGCTCGTCATCACCGAGAACTCGCTGAAGACTATCGATGGTATTTTAGGATAAATAGTAAGTAGTAAATAGTCAAATAGTAGATAACTATGGGATTTATCATTAAACCGCTGGTCACTGAGAAGATGACCAAGATTACAGACAAGTCTTCTGTAGAGCGTACATATAAGGTGAAGGGCGAGGAGCGCACGAAGAAAGCCGAGACCAAGGTGGGTTTCATCGTGAAGCCCGAGGCTAACAAGATTGAGATCAAGAAGGAGATCGAGGGTCTGTACAATGTGACCGTTCTCGGCGTCAACACCATCAAGTATGCCGGCAAGCGCTCAAGCCGCTATACCAAGTCGGGCCTGGTGAAAGGTCAGAAGAACGCCTACAAGAAGGCAATCGTCACTCTGAAGGAGGGCGATGCAATTGATATTTACAGCAATATTGAATAATAAGAAATGGCAGTACGTAAATTAAAGCCCGTAACTCCGGGCCAAAGACACAAGATTATTGGCACGTTCGAAGACATTACTGCATCCGTGCCAGAGAAGTCTCTCGTTTACGGTAAGCGTTCTACCGGCGGTCGTAATAACACCGGTAAGATGACTGTGCGCTACATCGGCGGCGGCCACAAGAAGAAGTATCGTCTTATCGATTTCAAGCGAGAGAAGGATGGTGTTCCAGCTGTAGTAAAGACCATTGAGTACGACCCGAACCGCTCGGCTCGCATCGCCCTGCTTTACTACGCTGATGGTGAAAAACGTTATATTATTGCTCCCAATGGACTGCAGGTTGGCACGACGCTGATGTCGGGAGCAGACGCAGTGCCCGAGGTGGGTAATGCGCTGCCCTTGGCCAACATCCCCGTGGGTACGGTGATTCATAACATTGAGCTCCGTCCCGGACAGGGTGCTCTGCTCGTTCGTTCGGCAGGTAATTTCGCTCAGTTGACCTCGCGCGAGGGTGACTACTGTGTAATCAAGCTCCCCTCAGGCGAGACGCGCAAGATTCTCTCGGCCTGCAAGGCTACCGTGGGCAGCGTAGGCAACTCCGACCACGCACTGGAGCAGTCGGGTAAGGCAGGACGTAGCCGCTGGCTCGGACGTCGTCCCCACAACCGTGGTGTTGTCATGAACCCGCACGATCACCCGATGGGTGGTGGTGAAGGTCGTCAGTCGGGTGGACATCCGCGCTCACGCAAGGGTCTGTACGCTAAGGGTCTTAAGACGCGCGCACCGAAGAAGCTTTCTAACAAGTACATCATCGAGAGAGCTAACAAGAAGTAATCACGAAGTTAACAAAGAGTAGAAATTATGAGTCGTTCATTAAAGAAAGGTCCGTATATCAACGTATCGCTTGAGAAGAAGGTTCTCGCCATGAATGAGAGCGGTAAGAAGAATGTCGTCAAGACATGGGCCAGAGCATCAATGATCTCCCCGGACTTCGTGGGACACACTGTTGCAGTTCATAACGGTAACAAATTTATCCCTGTCTACATTACTGAGAACATGGTCGGCCACAAGCTGGGTGAGTTCGCACCTACCCGCCGCTTCGGTGGACACGCCGGCAACAAGAAGTAATCCCAGGGAAAATTAAGAATTAAGTAATCGTCGTAAGACGCTTTTACAAAGCAACGCGACTAAAAGAATTAAGAATTAAGAATTAAAATGGGAGCAAGAAAACATATTAAGGCTGAGGAAAGAAAAGCAGCTCTTAAGACACAGTATTTTGCCAAGCTGAAAGGCTGCCCCTCGTCACCCCGCAAGATGCGCTATGTCGTTGACATGATTCGCGGCATGGAGGTTGACCGCGCTTTGGGTGTGCTTCGCTTCTCGAAGAAGGCTGCCGCTGCTGACGTTGAGAAACTCCTCCGTTCGGCCATCAACAACTGGGAACAGAAAAATGACCGCAAGGCCGAGGCCGGGGAGCTGTACATCACCCGCGTGTTCGTGGACGAGGGTGTAACCATGAAGAGAATGAGACCCGCACCGCAGGGTCGTGGCTACCGTATCCGCAAGCGCTCTAATCACGTTACCCTGTTTGTTGACGCTAAAACTAATGATGTAAAAGAATAAGTATGGGACAGAAAGTAAATCCAATAAGCAACCGTCTGGGTATTGTTAGAGGTTGGGATTCTAATTGGTTCGGAGGCAAGAACTTCGGCGACAACCTGGTAGAGGACCAGAAAATCCGTAAGTACCTGAACGAGCGTCTGGCTAAGGCCAGCGTGTCGAAGATTGTCATCGAGCGCACTCTGAAGCTGGTCACCATCACTATCTGCACGGCCCGTCCGGGTCTCGTCATTGGTAAGGGCGGTCAGGATGTGGACAAGCTCAAGGAAGAACTCAAGAAGCTTTACGACAAGGAGATTCAGATTAATATCTTCGAGGTGAAGCGTCCGGAACTCGACGCAACAATCGTTGCTACCAACATCGCTCGCCAGGTGGAGGGCAAGATTGCTTACCGTCGTGCCATCAAGATGGCTATCCAGAACACCATGCGCGCCGGTGCCGAGGGCATCAAGGTGCTCATCAGCGGCCGTCTCAACGGCGCTGAAATCGCACGAAGCGAGATGTTCAAGGAGGGCCGTACGCCCCTGCACACGTTCCGTGCCGACATTGACTACTGCCCCACAGAGGCCCTGACGAAGGTAGGCCTGCTGGGTATCAAGGTGTGGATCTGCCGAGGTGAAGTCTACGGAAAGGTTGACCTGGCTCCGAACTTCACACAGGAGAAGACCACCGGTCGTCAGAATGCCGGCGGCGGTAACAAGGGTGGCCGTAATTTCCGTGGTGGTAAGAAGAGTAATAACCGTTAAAAGAAGAAGCTATCATGTTACAACCTAAGAGAGTAAGATATAGAAGGCCGCAGGACGGACGTGGCAACAAAGGCAACGCCCACCGCGGAACGACGCTGGCTTTCGGCAGCTTCGGCATCAAGACCCTTGACGCCAAGTGGATTGACAGCCGTCAGATTGAAGCTGCACGTGTGGCTATCAACCGTTACATGAATCGTGAAGGTCAGGTGTGGATCCGCATCTTCCCCGACAAGCCCATCACTCGCAAGCCTGCTGACGTGCGAATGGGTAAAGGTAAGGGTGACCCCGCAGGATGGGTGGCTCCCGTTACGCCCGGACGTATCCTCTTCGAGGTAGAGGGCGTACCCTTCGACATCGCCAAGGAAGCACTGCGCCTGGGCGCACAGAAACTCCCTGTGAAGACTAAGTTTGTAGTAAGACGTGATTACGATAAAAACGCTTAATTAGAGTATGAAGACAAGTGAAATCAAAGAGCTCGAGACCAAAGAGCTGGCCGAGCGCATCGAGGCTGAAGTTGCCAAGTATGAGCAGATGAAGTTCAACCACACCGTCTCTCCGCTTGAGAATCCTTCTCTGATTAAGGCCGCCCGTCGCGACATCGCTCGCATGAAGACCGTACTGCGTCAGAGAGAACTTAACAAATAACAATGGTCCAGATGGAAACAAGAAATTTAAGAAAGACAAGACAGGGTGTCGTGATCAGCAACAAGATGGATAAAACCATTGTTATCGCTGCCAAGTTCAAGGAGAAGCACCCCATGTATGGTAAGTTCGTACAGAAAACGAAGAAGTACCATGCTCACGATGAGAAGAATGAGTGCCAGGTAGGTGATACCGTGCTCATTATGGAGACCCGCCCCCTCTCTAAGACCAAGAGATGGCGTTTAGTACAAATTGTAGAAAAAGCTAAGTAATTATGATACAGACAGAATCAAGACTTACCGTAGCTGACAACAGCGGCGCTCGCGAGTGCTTGTGCATCCGTGTGCTGGGTGGTACGCGCCGCCGCTATGCAAGCGTAGGCGACGTTATCGTCGTAGCTATCAAGAACGCTATCCCTACGAGTGATGTGAAAAAGGGTGCAGTTTCTAAGGCTCTGGTTGTTCGTACCAAGAAGGAAATCCGCCGCGCTGATGGCTCGTACATCCGCTTCGACGATAACGCTTGCGTACTGCTGAACAATGCCGGTGAGCTCCGTGGCAGCCGTATCTTCGGCCCCGTGGCACGTGAGCTTCGTGCTGTGAACATGAAGGTCGTTTCTTTGGCACCTGAAGTACTTTAACACTTAAAAGATTAAGAAGTAATGGCTAAGTTACATATTAAGAAAAACGACACCGTTATTGTCCTGGCCGGTGAGGATAAGGGCAAGACTGGTAAGGTGCTGAAGGTCTTGGTAGAGAAGGAGCGTGCCATCGTTGAGGGAGTGAACTTCGTCAACAAGAGCACGAAGCCCAGTGCCAAGAATCCTCAGGGAGGCTTTGAGAAGGTCGAGGCTCCTATCCATATTTCGAATTTGAGTTTAATTGATCCGAAGAGCGGCAAGCCTACACGTATCGCCATCAAGCGCGAGGGCAAGAAGGTGATCCGCATCGCCAAAAAGTCAGGGGAGGAGATTAAGTAATGGCAAATACAGCACAGTTAAAGCAGGAGTATAAGACGAAGATTGCTCCCGCTCTGCAGAAGCAGTTTAATTACACCTCTGCAATGCAGATTCCCGTTCTGAAGAAGATTGTCGTGAACCAGGGTCTGGGTGACGCCACGCAGGACAAGAAGATTATCGAGGTGGCTATCAACGAGATTTCGGCTATCTGCGGCCAGAAGGCCGTGGCTACCTACTCTAAGAAGGATATCGCTAACTTTAAGGTGCGTAAGAAGATGCCCATCGGCGTGATGGTCACCCTGCGCCGTGAGCGTATGTATGAGTTCTTGGAACGTCTGGTACGCATCGCCCTGCCTCGTATCCGCGACTTCAAGGGTATTGAGACCAAGCTCGACGGCCGTGGTAACTACACCCTCGGTATCCAAGAGCAGATTATCTTCCCCGAGATTAATATCGATTCAGTAGACCGTATCCAGGGTATGAACATTACCTTCGTTACGTCGGCTCAGACCGACGAAGAGGGCTTTGCTCTGCTCAAGGCCTTCGGTCTGCCTTTCAAGAACAATAAAGACTAAGAGACAATGGCAAAAGAATCAATGAAAGCCCGCGAGGTGAAGCGTGCCAAGCTCGTTGCCCGCTATGCTGAGAAGCGTGCTGCCCTGAAGAAGATTATCGCTACCGCCGATATCACTACCGACGAGGGCGCCATGGCTGCCTATGAGGCTGCCCGTAAGCTGCAGAGCATTCCCCGCAACGCTAACCCCATCCGTCTGCACAACCGTTGCAAGATCACGGGTCGTCCTAAGGGATACATGCGTCAGTTCGGTCTCTCTCGTATCCAGTTCCGTGAGATGGCATCAAGCGGTCTGATTCCGGGAGTGAAGAAGGCAAGCTGGTAGTTTTTACTCCTTTCAACAACAGGATTTTCTTTATTTATTAATATTGTCGGGGCAGTCCCGATAAATTAAACAAATTATTTTTATGACAGATCCAATAGCAGATTATCTGACCAGACTCAGAAACGCAATCATGGCTCATCACCGTGTCGTGGAAGTGCCTGCGTCAAACTTGAAGAAGGAAATCACCAAAATCCTCTTCGAGAAGGGTTACATCCTGAACTACAAGTTCATTGAGGACGGCCCTCAGGGTACCATTAAGGTGGCTCTTAAGTATGACCCCGCCACCAAGGAGAACGCCATCAAGTTCTTAAAGAGAGTGTCTACGCCAGGTCTTCGTAAGTACACTGGCTACAAGGACATGCCGAGAGTAATTAACGGACTGGGTATCGCTATCTTATCCACGTCTCAGGGTGTAATGACCGACAAGGAGGCCGCACAGCTGAAAATCGGCGGTGAGGTGCTTTGCTATGTCTATTAATTGGGAGGAGCTGAATTATGTCAAGAATAGGTAAATTGCCAATTAGTATTCCTGCCGGTGTTACCGTTGCTCAGGACAAGGATGGTATCGTCACTGTAAAAGGTCCTAAGGGGGAACTCTGCCAGAAGGTAGACCCCTCTATCAAGGTTACCATCGAAGATGGCCACGTGTCGTTTGCCATTGATGAGAACAGTGCTGTCAATATCAAGCAGAAGCAGGCTTTCCACGGTCTGTACCGTGCGCTCGTCCACAATATGGTTGTCGGCGTGAGCGAAGGTTATAAGAAGGAAATGGAACTCGTAGGTGTAGGTTACCGCGTGAGTAATCAGGGTAACATCATTGAGTTTGCACTGGGCTATACGCACCCTATCTTCATCCAGTTGCCCAAGGAGGTTAAGGTGGAGACGAAGTCGGAGCGTAACCAGAACCCTCAGATTATTCTTGAGTCGTGCGACAAGCAGCTCTTAGGTATGATCTGTGCCAAGATTCGTTCTTTCCGTATGCCTGAGCCTTACAAAGGAAAGGGTATTTTGTTCAAGGGTGAGGTTATCCGTCGTAAGTCGGGTAAGTCGGCATCCGCTAAGTAATCTTTAAAATTAAAAATTAGAAGATTAAAAAATTAGAAGATTATGACAACAAAGAAAGTACAGAGACGAATCAAGATTAAATACAGAATTCGTAAGAGCGTGTTCGGCACTGCCGAGCGTCCCCGTCTGAGCGTCTTCCGCTCAAACAAGCAGATTTATGCTCAGGTGATTAATGACCTGGAGGGTAAGACCCTGGCCTCGGCTTCGTCGCTGGGGCTGGAGACCATGCCCAAGATTGAGCAGGCAGAGAAAGTTGGCGAGATGATAGCCAAGAAAGCCCAGGAGGCTGGCGTTACCGCCGTTGTTTTCGACCGTAACGGTTACCTGTATCACGGCCGTGTGAAGTCTTTGGCTGATGGCGCTCGTAAAGGTGGACTTAATTTCTAAACGATTATGGCAATGAAAAACGTAAAAGTAAATAGTGACGTAGAGTTGAAAGACAGACTGGTTGCCATCAACCGTGTAACGAAGGTGACCAAGGGTGGTCGCACCTTTACATTCGCAGCCATCGTGGTTGTCGGCGACGGCAACGGCATCATCGGCTGGGGCCTGGGCAAGGCTGGCGAAGTTACCGCCGCCATTGCCAAGGGTGTGGAGGCTGCCAAGAAGAATCTGGTGAAGGTGCCCGTCTTGAAAGGTACTATCCCCCATGAGATGGAAGCCCGCTTCGGTGGCGCTCAGGTGTTCCTCAAGCCGGCTGCTGCCGGTACCGGTCTGGTGGCCGGTGGCGCTATGCGTGCCGTGCTGGAGAGTGTAGGCGTGAAGGACGTGCTCGCCAAGTCTAAGGGCTCGTCTAACCCTCACAACCTGGTAAAGGCTACCATCGTTGCCCTGAGCCAGATGCGTGATGCCTATACCGTAGCCGGTACACGTGGCATCTCGATGGATAAAGTATTCAACGGATAATAAGGAGAGTAAGATTATGGCAACAATCAAGATTAAGCAGATTAAGAGTAAGATTGGTTATCCCGTTGACCAGAAGCGTACCCTCGAGGCCCTCGGCCTGCGTAAGATTTCGCAGGTGGTAGAGGTAGAGGACAATCCTTCTATCCGCGGTATGATTCGCAAGGTTCATCACCTGGTGACCGTCGTTGAGTAATAACAATCAAAAAGTTAAGGAGATTCAATTATGAAACTGAATAATTTGAAACCTGCAGCAGGCTCTACTCATTCACGTCGTCGTATCGGTCGCGGACCGGGTTCCGGTCTGGGTGGTACGTCTACTCGTGGTCATAAGGGTGCCAAGGCTCGTTCCGGTTATAAGAAGAAAGTTGGTTTTGAAGGTGGTCAGATGCCGCTGCAGCGCCGCGTGCCTAAGTTCGGCTTCAAGAACATTAACCACAAGGAGTTCTTTGCAGTGAACCTGTCAACCCTTCAGAAACTGGCCGAGGAGAAGAACCTCACCAAGATTGGTATTCAGGAGCTTGTTGCTGCTGGTCTTACCAATGGTAAGGAACTGGTGAAGATTCTTGGTAACGGTGAGCTCAAAGCCAAGGTTGACGTAGAAGCCAACGCATTCTCAAAGTCTGCCGAAGAAGCTATCAAGGCAGTAGGTGGTAACGCAACAATAATCTAAGCTAAGATGAAGAAGTTTATAGAGACACTGAAGAACATTTGGAAGATTGAGGACTTGCGTCAGCGCCTCCTCATCACTATCCTGTTTGTAGCCATTTACCGTTTTGGCTCTTTCGTGGTGCTTCCTGGTATCAATCCACAAATGCTGGAAAAGCTGCAGTCGCAGACGGCCGGTGGCCTGATGTCGCTGTTGGATATGTTCTCCGGTGGTGCATTTTCCAATGCGTCAATCTTTGCATTGGGAATTATGCCTTACATCTCGGCTTCTATCGTAATGCAGCTCCTCGCCGTAGCGGTGCCTTACTTCCAGAAGATGCAGCGCGAGGGTGAGAGCGGTCGCAAGAAGATTAGCATGTATACTCGGTACCTGACAGTAGCTATCTTGCTGTTTCAGGCACCGAGCTACTTGATTAACCTGAAGATGCAGTCGGGAGCTGCTCTGGCATCTGGTATCAGTTGGCCAGTGTTCATGATTCCCGCTACCATCATTCTGGCTGCCGGTAGCATGTTTATCCTCTGGCTCGGTGAGCGTATTACTGATAAAGGTATTGGAAACGGTATCTCAATGATTATCATGATAGGTATTATTGCCCGTCTGCCTCAGGCCTTCATTCAGGAGGTCAGCTCGCGATTCACCGCCATTACGGGTGGTGGATTAGTGATGTTTATCGTTGAGATTATCATCCTTTATGCCGTCGTATGTGCATCTATAGTTTTGGTACAGGGTGTTCGCAAGATACCTGTACAATATGCTAAGCGTGTCGTAGGTAATAAGACCTATGGCGGTGCCCGCCAGTATATCCCTTTGAAGCTGTTCGCTGCTAATGTGATGCCTATCATCTTTGCTCAGGCTTTGATGTTTATCCCTCTGGCTATCGTTCAGTATTCAGCTCCTGA
>OCTW011524167.1_pt1 | contig 12825 bp, 15 predicted proteins | sample 1539671 | NCBI WGS metagenome assembly OCTW01 (sample SAMN02144230, study PRJEB22623) | gut metagenome | biome: sheep rumen | host: Ovis aries | place: New Zealand | reverse complement strand
CCGCCGCTCTCGCCGGTGAAGGAAGGATCAAACGCGACCGTCACAAACCCCCGCTCCGCCATCGTCTGCGCATACAGTCCGGAGCACTGCTCCTTTACCGCGCCGAAAGGACCGCACACGGCGATTGCGGGAAGCTTGCCCGCAGCCTTCTTCGGCGCATACAGATCCGCCGCCAGCGTAATGCCGTAACGGTTCGCAAAGGTCACCTTGCAATGATCCGCCTTTTCGCTTTTCGGAAACGTCTTGTCCCACTCCTGTACCAGTGTCAGATGTTCTGTTTTCATCATAATGATTACCGCCTTTCTGAGGTCGTTTTGATTTCTTTTTCGGTCTGCCGGATCAGATAGTCAAGACAGTCGACTTTTTTCTGGCTCTGATGAAGCTCGTCCATCCGGTCACAGCGTATGACCTTCAGCGCATGAAGCGCATCTCGGAGCCTGCCTGCCTGATAAAGCTGATTTACAAAGCCGGCGGACTGTTCCGTGCAGCCGGCATCCAGCAGACTGCGCTTTACTGCATTTGCGTCTTCCAACAGCGTTTTCCCCTCCCGCCGATCCTGGATACTTCCATTATAGCCGGTTGACCTCAGCTTTGCCAATGGTTATAATGAATATCATGATATTCGTTATCGGCATATCACACACAGGTGCAGAAAGAAGGATTTGTCATGGAAATTCGGACGCTCCGGTATTTTCTTGCGGCCGCAAGGGAGGAGAATATGACGAGGGCGGCAGAGACGCTTCACGTCACACAGCCTACGCTGTCAAAACAACTGAAATCGTTGGAGGATGAACTTGGAAAGAAGCTGTTTACCCGCCACAGCTTCAGCATCAAGCTGACCGACGAGGGCGTTCTCCTGCGCAGCCGTGCGGAAGACCTCGTCAGCATGGCGGACAAGATTGAAAAGGAATTCTTGTCGCTGGATGACATCACCGGCGGAGACCTGTATTTCGGCCTTGCGGAATCCTACCAGATCAGCTTCCTTGCCCGTGAGATCCATACATTCAAAAAAATGTATCCGGCACTTCGCTATCACATCACAAGCGGCGACACAGAGCAGGTTGTTGAAAAGCTGGACAAAGGAATTTTGGATTTTGCTGTGCTTGCCGAAATCCCGGATGCGTCAAAATATGAATCCCTGATCTTTCCGGAATCGGATGTATGGGGCGTGGTCATGCCGGAGGATGCTCCGCTTGCAAAAAAAGGTGTCGTCCGAGTGGATGACCTGATTGGGCTGCCCTTGTTTTGTTCCGGGCAGGGGTGGGAAAAAGACATTCCGTATTGGGCAAAAGACAAGATGTCCCGGCTGCATCTGGAGGGCTCTTTCCGGCTCTCCTATAATGCGTCGATTTTTGCAAAGGAGCATCTGGGATACCTGCTTACATTCGACAGGCTGGTGGACACCTCTGCCGGAAGCGGTCTGACATTCCGTCCCCTGTCGCCAAAATTGGAAACGAAGCTGTACCTTGTGTGGAAGAAATACCAGACCTTCTCTCCGATAGCCGAACGGTTTCTGAATCAGCTCAAGACATCCTTTGCTTCCGAATCCATAACACCGCGCCCGTGAAATGGATGCGCCCACGGCGGCGCAATGATAGGGACAGCTCGGCATTGGCCGACAACAACCATAGAATCATGAATTGTTTTAGGAGTAATGGATCACCATGAGCCGAAACATTTGTTTGCATGCTATTGGTTCAGACGGTGTTTTGACATGTGCACAGTCAAGCAGACCGCTGCAAGCGGATATGCAAAATGCGGCCAATGATCCGCCGGACACCTGTCCTCAAAATGTGCGGAATGTTTGCATCGAAAGATGAAAACTGATAGAATATGTCTTGCAGTCGAATAGTATACAAAAGCTCTTTTGCAAATAGAAAAAAACGGGGTATCGAGAAGAGGGATTGCAAACAAAGAGACAGAAAAACAGCGGAAAGCGGGGAATTGATATGAATTGGAAAAAACACACGATCAGCTTCGTGCTTGCCGGATGCATGACAGCGTCCGCTTTGCCGGCGGCATTTGCCGTGGAGGCACAGGCGGAAACGCCGGTACCGGTGAGCGAGGCGGTCACCGCACAGCCGCAGACGAGCATGCAAAATGCAAAATCCGGCAAGTGCGGAGCAAATCTGACCTGGACGCTGGATGATGAGGGTACGCTCACCATCAGCGGCACGGGGAAGATGGATAGTTACCGGTGGCTTTCTGATGCCCCCCTTGGGATGACAACGTGGATGAAATCAAGTCGGTGGTGATTCGGCGCGGTGTGACAAGCATCGGGGATGATGCGTTTGCCGGATGTGAGAATCTGACAAGCATCACGATTCCGGACAGCGTGACGCGCATTGGAGATGGTGCATTTTCGTATTGCCACAGACTGACAGGCATCGCGGTGGATGGCAAAAATCAGGTTTATAGCTCGGAAAATGGTGTGCTGTTTGACAAGAAGAAAACAAAATTGATCCGTTGCCCCGGAGGAAAAACTGAGGAATATGTCATGCTGAACAGTGTGACGAGCATCGGAGAAAGGGCGTTTGAGGATTGCAGGCTGACCCGCATCAAGATAGGAAACAGGGTGACAAGCATCGGGGATGATGCGTTTTGGGGTTGTGACCTTACCAGCATCACGATTCCGGACAGTGTGACAAGAATTGAGAATGGGGCATTTGCATGCTGTGACAGCCTCAATTCTATTTATTTTTGTGGAAATGCGCCGAGAATAGAAGACGACTGCTGCATGGGCGTTACGGCGACTGCGTATTATCCACGGGGAAACAGCACATGGACGCAAGCGGTTCGGGAAAAGTTTGGCGCCAATGGCGATCTCACATGGAAAACCTGGATTCCCGGGGACGCAAAGCAACCAGTAACACAGGTATTCTCCGATATTCCGGCAGCTGCTTGGTATGTCAATGCGGTGCAGTACGCCTATGACAACAACATCATGGCGGGCACCGGCGGCAAATTTATGCCGAACGGCACGATGACCCGCGCGATGGTCGTACAGACGCTGTACAACATCTCCGGAAAGCCGACGGTCTCCGGCAAGCCCGGATTCTCCGACATCAAGACCACAGACTGGTACTGCAAGGCGGTTCTGTGGGCGGAGCAGAACAAGGTTGCCGCAGGCTCGAACGGCAGGTTCAATCCGAACGGTCTGGTCACGCGCGAACAGTTCGCACAGTTCCTGTACAACTATGCGGGCACCCCGAAGGTATCCGGCACGCTGCGCGGCTTTGCCGACACGGCATCCGTCTCCGGCTGCGGAAGAAATGCGCTGACCTGGGCAAACCAGAAGGGCATTGTCAGCGGCAAGCCGAGCGACGGGAAACTGTACCTCGACCCGAAGGGCAAGGCGACCCGTGCGGAAGCAGCGGCGATGCTGATGAAGTATCAGAAAATGTAAACGGAAATCGCTGGAGCAAAGCGATTTCGGAAAAACCGAGACAGCCCCCGTTCACCGGTATACTGACATGCTCCCTCTATGCTTGACAGTTTTTCTTTTTCACTGTCTCTCACAGAGGGAGCAGTTCATCCTGTTGATTTTCACAGCGTGTTACAGTACAATCATGATATGACATCCGATTTTGAAGCAATAGGGAGTGCTGCTTATGAAGACGAAAGCAGAGCATGACGCAGGATCAGGGGCTTTCTTATCCGGCGTCCGTATTTGCGGAGATGACAGCATGAACGGAACGATCGAATTAAAAACAGAACGGCTGCTGCTGCGAAGGCATTGCCGTAAGGACGCGGCGATATTATTCCGAAACTTTGGTCTTGATGCGAAAATGTATGAATACTCCGGGTGGAATCCGTATGCGACCGAAAAAATGGCAGAAGAAACGGTACAGCGCTTTCTGGACAGCTATGACAATCCGTTTTTTTACGGTTGGGCGATCGAACGAAACGGCGCTCTGATCGGCACCGTTGGGGCATACGATTTTGATGAGGATAACAGCCGGATTGAAGTGGGAATGAGCATCGAACGCGCGTCTTGGGGAAATGGTTTTGCAAGTGAAGCGCTGACCTGTATACTGAGGTATCTGACAGAGCATGAACAGATTCATACCGTAACGGCATGGTGTGCATCCGACAACATCGGTTCAATGCGAGCCATGCAAAAATCGGGCATGGTACAGACGGATATGGAGCGCGGAGCTTTAGAGATCCATGGTGAGCGGTATGACAAACTGATTTTTGAATATGCGGTTGAGCGATAGCTCCCGCTTTCACGACATGTTCCGGTGTACAGGCGTTTGCGCAAATATGGAACCCGGTGAAAGGCTCTGTTGTCAATGCTCCGCTTGCTGCTGCAGTATGGGAGGAATCAACATGAGAACGAGCGGGATCAAATGAAAACGGTATTTGATGAAATTCCGGTTGTTGAAAATGAACGCATCGTACTCAGGAAAATGGAAGACGCAGACGCCCTGCAGGAGATGATCCGCAGCAGGGTGCACCGATATCTTCCCGCAGGGCATTGCGACACAGGCGGTGGTGCTGATGGTTGATTATCTGCATTGTCAGACGGATATTGAGATCCCCGCAGGAAAGAAAGTGGCTGCAGGGCTGCCTGTGCACAATTCGCGCTGCGCAGATCTGTTTTTGGAGAAAAGAATGATGAAAAAGAAACGCAAGTGGATCATTCCGATGATCGCCGCAGTATTGCTGGTGAGCACATTCCTGATTTACGCCGAGCAGTATTATCACGCGGACGCTGCCGCCGAAAAGGCGCTGACATCCGATGGCCTTGTTCAGATAACGCAAACAGACTACGGCTGGTTTTTTGACGGACCGTCTGAGACGGATGCGCTTGTCTTCTATCCCGGCGGGAAGGTAGAAGAAACATCCTATGCGCCATTGCTCCGCAGGCTTGCGCAGGGGGGCATGGATGTCTGTCTCGTAAAGATGCCGTTCCGCCTTGCGGTTTTTGGCAGGAACAAAGCCGACGGCGTCATGAAAAAACATTCCTATGCGCACTGGTATATCGGCGGACATTCCCTGGGAGGCGTTATGGCTTCCGGTTATGCCTCTGCACATCCCGATCAGCTGGACGGTGTGATCCTTTTTGCTGCATATTCCATCCAAGAGCTGAGCGAGGATATGAACACGATTCTGCTCTATGGATCTGAGGATACCGTGCTCAATATGAAAGATTACACAGACAATCGGAAGAACGTACCGGATGACGCGGCAGAACATGTCATTCAAGGCGGAAATCACGCGCAGTTTGGAAGTTACGGAGCACAAAAAGGGGACGGCAAAGCTGCAATCTCACCCGAAGAACAGGTGGAAGAGACGGTGAGCGTGATACGGGAAACCATTACAAATGACGTTCGGAAATAGATGGGGCAGGCAGTTCGAATCTGCCCGGCAGCTCCGTTTAGCGCCTGATTTCGTTGAAATCGGGCGTTTTTTCCAACCTTTTTTGCAGGATCAGGAGCAAACAAAAAGGACTGTCTCCTGCTGCATACAGAATACAATCCTGATTGGGTACGCAGCCGCCGGCAGTTGTCTGACTTTTCAGCGTCAGATCCATTCACGACCGGCGGTGCAAAGAAATGATTTTCATATTTCACAGTCCGCTTGACGGCGGCACACCATTGCTTTATGATCGGGAGATTTCCTGCTCGTGCTTGAAGCCCCACACCATGATGGCATAAAAGACAGGGAGCAGATCCCTTCCCATTTCGGTGAAGCCGTATTCCACCCGCGGGGGGATTTCGTTGAATTGCTCCCGAAAGATCAGGCCGTCGGCCTCCAGTTCCCGCAGGGTATTGGAGAGCATCGTGTTGGTGATTCCGGGGAGGTCTTTTTTTATCTGCCCAAAGCGGACGCGGTCATGGATGCAAAATTCATACAGCACCTGCGTTTTCCATTTTCCCTGCAGCATGACGAGGAGCGGTGTGACCGGACAGTTCCCTCGGTCTGTCAGGATTCCCTCTTTGACTTTCACCAGGTATTCTTCATAGGACATATATTCTTCCATATTGCACCTCGGTATTGTTTTTGGTACTATGTACGGAATTTCTGCGTACTTGATTTATTAACTGAATTTAGTATAATAATCATACCATAGAAAGTCAAGAGAGATGGTGAACATAGAATGGGAAAAGAAAAGCACAGTTTTACAGTCGGAAAGAGAAGGGCAACCCTATATCAGGGTGCGTCTGCCGACCGGCCGATGATTGTTCTCAACAATTATTCCGGTGACGGCGATTCCGTGGTCAAAGCGATGGATGACATCGGTGCACCGGACTGCAGCCTTCTGGTGGTCGGGAATCTGAAATGGGACCATGACATGACGCCGTGGTACTGTCCGCCGCTGACACCGGATGACACGCCGTGCACGGGCGGGGCGGATGATTATCTGGAGCTTCTTCTGACAGAGATTCTGCCGCAGGCTGTGAAGCTGACGCAGGGGACACCGTCCTTTGTCGGAATTGCAGGCTATTCCCTGGCGGGGCTGTTTGCGCTGTATGCGATGTATCAATGTGATGCGTTTGATCGTGTGGCGAGTATGTCCGGTTCTCTATGGTTCCCGGATTTTAAGGAATATGTCCTGCAACACGAACTGCGAAAGCGGCCCGACAAGCTGTACCTCTCCCTTGGAGACAAGGAAGCACACACAAGAAATCAATACCTGAAAACCGTGCGGGATAATACGCAGACGATGGTCAGTCACTATAAACAGCTTGGGCTGAATGTCACTTGGGAGCTGAACCCCGGCAATCATTTCAAGGATGCTGCGCTTCGGAGCGCAAAGGGAATCAAAGCGATCCTTGTATAACGAAAAAGGAGATGGATCGATATGGAAAACACCGTTTACGGCCGTTTCAAAATGATGGCCGACAAGCAGAAGGACGCTCCTGCCATCATCGAAAAGAAAAGAACGCTGACGTTTGGGGAGCTGTCCGATATGGTGGATCTGATCGCAGACAGCTTTCCGAACAACACGCGCGCCGTCGGCATCGTCATGCGTCATCGCGCAGAAATGATCGCCTCCATTCTGGCGGTGCTGAAAACAGGCGCGATGTATATTCCCGCGGAGCCGACGTTCCCTGCCGGCCGAATCCGCGATATGATGGAAGAGGCAAACGTTGATTTCATCCTGACGGAGATGCAGTTCACATCCAAGCTGGAAGGCTTTGAGCAGGTCTGTTCCGACTGCTCCATCTGCACGGCTGCACCGGGGAGCGAGAATCGGGTGTATGCGCAGAATGCGGACGATCTCGCCTATATCCTCTACACCTCCGGAACAACAGGGCGTCCCAAGGGCGTGTCCGTCACCAACCGAAACGTCTGTCATTATGTGCGGGCGTTTGAACATGAATTTCATCCGCGCCGGGGCGACATCATGCTCCAGTATTCGGTCTGCTCCTTTGATATTTTCGTGGAGGAGGTTTTCGCCAGCCTTTTGAACGGCGCTGCCCTTGCCATTCCGACAGAAGACGACAAGAAGGATATCCGCAGTCTCATGGATTTTGTAGAGCGGCACGGTGTGACAATGCTTTCCGGCTTCCCGTATCTGCTGGCAGAGATGAACCATTTGCCGTCGATTCCTGCGTCCCTCCGTCTCCTCATCAGCGGCGGAGATGTGCTGCGGGGGCATTACGTCAGCAATCTTGTAGATAAAGCAGAGGTCTACAATACCTACGGCCCGTCCGAGACGACGGTATGCGCGTCCTATTATCGCTGCCGGAACGGCGGGATATTGGAGGACGGTACCTACCCGATTGGTCATCCTGTTTTGGGGACGGCGATCCGGATTCTCGATGCGGATGGAAAAGAGGCCGCACAAGGAGAAACCGGGGAGATCTGTATTTTCGGAGAAGGCGTTTCCAATGGCTACGCGGGCGACCACGCAGAAGAAAACAAGGCGTTTGTCAGGCTCGAAGACGGAAGCACCATGTACCGCAGCGGAGACCTGGGCTATATTCTGCCGGATGGGAATATTGCCTTTCTTCACAGGAAGGATACACAGATCATGATTTACGGCAGGCGCGTGGAGGTCATGGAGGTCGAGTCAAGGCTCTACCAGTGCAGCGATGTAGAGCAGGCCATCGTCCGTGCCTTTACGGACGAGGAGGGGCTTTCCTATATGATCGCGTATATCGTGCCGCGTCATGCCGATCTGAAAGTATCACAGGTGCGCCGGGAGCTCTCCGAAAATCTGACGGATTTCATGATCCCGGAGTTCATCGTGAAAATGCCGCAGATTCCCCTCAACGAGAATGGCAAACCGGATATGACAAAGATGCCGGTGGTTATGAAGGCGGGGTGAGCGAATGGAAATTACAATCAGACGGGCCGGCCCGGACCATCTTGCCGCGCTGATGAAATGGCGGATGCGCGTGCTGCATGAGGTGTTTTCGATGGATGAGAACGCCGATGACGCCGAAATTCGTGCAAACAATGAAGCGTATTACAAAAAGCATCTTTCCGAAGGCAGCCATACAGCCTGCTTTGCCATCGAGCGTGAAAGCGGACGGATTATCGGCTGCGGCGGGATCTGCTATCAGGAGGAAATGCCGTCGCCGGACAATATGAGCGGGAAAAACGGCTATTTGATGAACATTTATACCCTGCCCGAGTTTCGGGGGGAAGGAATCGGAAGAAGAATCGTGGAATTTCTGGTTGATGATGCAAAAGAACGCGGAACCGGAAAAATCTATCTGGAAAGCTCGGGCATTGCCAAAAAGCTTTATCATGAGATCGGGTTTTCCGACATGCCGGATTATATGAAGCTGTGAAGGAGAGGTGTTTCAAGTGCAGATCAAAGAAGTGGAAGTCAAAAGCGTCATGACGAAATCCAATCTTCCTGTGTCGGACTTCTCTGTCAATCCCTATGTCGGCTGTGAGCACGCCTGCAAATACTGCTATGCATCCTTTATGAAGCGGTTTACAGGCCACACGGAGCCGTGGGGCGAGTTTATCGATGTGAAGTACTGGCCGGAGATCAAGAATCCGCAGAAGTACGCCGGAAAGGAGGCTTTCTTTGGCTCTGTAACCGATTGCTACCAACCGTGCGAGGCAAAGTACGGCAGAACAAGGGCCCTGCTGGAACAGCTCCGGGGCAGCGGGATCAGCATCAGCATTGCCACAAAGTCCGACCTCGTTCTGCGCGATCTGGATCTGATCAGGACGTTTCCGAATGCGAGAGTTTCCTTCTCCATCAATACGCTGGACGAGGCGTTCCGCAGGGAGATGGATCGGGGTGTCAGCATAGAGCGCCGTCTGGCTGCCATGAAAGCGTGCTACGATGCGGGTGTACAGACCACCTGCTTTATTTCCCCCATCTTCCCCGGTATCACGGACGTGAAATCCATCGTGGAACGGGCCAAGAAGCAATGCAATCTTGTATGGCTGGAGAATCTGAATCTGCGCGGAGATTATAAGGTGCGTATTCTGCAGTGGATTCATGAAAAGCATCCGGAGCTCGATGAGCTGTATCGGGACATTTATGCAAAGAAATCTCGTGCATACTGGACTGTGCTGGATCAGCAAATGCGGGAATATACCGCACAGGAGGGAATGCCGTATCTGCGGGACAATGACCAGCACCGGTCTGTATTCGGAGATCCCCCGGTTGTGGTGAATTACTTCTATCACGAAGAGGTGAAAAAATCCGCAAAGAAGAAAACGCAGTGACGCTGCGTGAACATCTTTCCCGATGCGAAAAAAGTACAGCGCGAATCCCGTTCCTGCGGCTTTCTTTTTCTCACCTGCTCCATTCCATTTTGCAATCTGCCATTTCGGACACGAGCGCGAAACGGGGAATGCCGCTGCTGCTTTTTGCAGGTGACTTCCGGCTGTTATCGCCTGTTTTCATTTCCCCAGTCACAGAGCAGATCAAGAACCTTTACGAGGGAGTGGCCGCGCTCGGTCAGAGAATATTCAACCTTCGGGGGAATCTGCGGATAAACAGTTCTGACAATCAGATCATCTGCTTCCAGTTCCTTTAAGTTCTGGCTTAAGGTTTTATCGGCCACTTTTTTCAGATATCGCTGCATCTCGTTAAACCTGACGGGCTCGTACTCCATCAGGCAGTACAGAATGACAGGTTTATATTTCCCTGCAATTAAAGATAACGTATAGCTGTATCCGGTTTCGGAAAAGTCCGCTTTCTCAATGCGTTTTGTTCCCATAACTTTCCTCCAAGTAAGTACCTTACGTTCATGTAGGTACTTGCTGTAATTACGGCTTTATGATATCATATTACTTGTGAAAAGGCAATACGCAAAAAGGAGCGGATCAAGATGGGAAAAAAGATTATCATTCTGAATGGCAGTCCCCGGAAAAACGGCAATACCTCTGCGCTTACCGCACAGTTTAAGCGCGGTGCGGAAGAGGCCGGAAATGAAGTGACAGAATTTTTCCTGCCGCAGATGAAAATCAATGGCTGCATGGGCTGCTGGCAAGGCGGTAAGGATTCGGAGCATCCGTGTTCGCAGCGCGATGATATGGAAAAGATTTATCCGAAGTATAAGGAAGCGGATGTGGTCGTGCTTGCATCCCCGCTGTACTACTGGTTCCTCTCAGGATTTTTGAAAAATGCATTCGATCGGCTTTTTGCGATCGCTGAGTGTGATCCGGACTATCGGAATCCGAAGAAGGAAAGCGTGCTGATTATGGCAGCTGAGGGCACAGGCTTTGAAGAGAGCGAACACTGGTATGACCATTTGGAAAAACATATCGGATGGAAGAGCCTCGGAAAGATTCTGTGCGGCAATGTGACACAGCCCGGAGATACAGACGGAAAGAAAGAACTGGAAGAAGCATACAATCTCGGGAAGTCGATTTAACCAAACGTCAGGAGGAAAACACTATGGAAAAAATTACTTTGCCAAAGGCTTCAGTGCTGACATCGCCGAATCCGGTGACGCTTGTATGCACCGAGAAACCGGACGGAACAACCAATCTGGCCACCGTGTCATGGTGGACATATCTTTCTTTCAATCCGGGCATGATCGCCTACGCGATGGCAAAGCCCTCTTACAGCGGTGAGATGGTGCGCAACAGCAAAAAAGTCATCCTTACCATTCCCGGCGCGGAAATTGCCGACGCGGTGATGGGCTGCGGAATGTGCTCCGGCAGAGACACGGACAAAATCGCCAAGCTCGGAATTGAGATGCAGGAAGTGCCGGAAAGCGAAATAAAAATCCCGCTGCACAGCCGTGTGGCGATCCAGTGCAATTTGAAGGAGTTTGTTGAAACCGGCGACCATTATCTGTACATCTGCAATGTTGAGCAGGTATACGGAAACGAAACGGAAGAAGCGGTATTTGCCTGGAATGGATATGGAGAAATCCGTCCTGCAAAATAAACAGCGTCAAAAGGAACAAACAGCCCCGCTGCCGCATGGCGAGACGAGTCGGTAAAAACGAACAAGAGACAAAGACCCCCTGATGCAGGAAAAAGGAGTACTGCATTCGGGGGTCTTTTAGTACCATGAAAGTGCAGTCGACAGAGACCTCTCTGCAGCTGCACTTGTTTTTATACCCAAAAGGAGATTGTGACATGAAGTACAGCAGTCCCGGAAAACCATCCGAACATCACGGAGAATTTAGGTAAATTTCACAAATTATGTCTGGACAAACACGAACTTCTGGTGTATCTTGTTTATCAAAGATAGCAAAAAACGGTATAAGAAAAACAGCGGAATTTTTATGCGGAAATCACGCCGATGTACTGAAAACGGGACTGCCTTTGTGAGATAATGCCTTTAAGAGGTGCTTTGGAAAATGCAAGGCTGTGGAAGCGTTTCCTGTGCAGGGAAAGACAGAGCGTGCGGTAGTACAATATGCTGGGGGGATGAACATGAAAACGGATCAATACTTTGCCAAGTCGCGCAGCAGCTGCGGCATACAAAAAACGGTAAAAGAGCATTTGTGCGATGTTGCACAAAAGGCAGGGGAATATGGAGAAGTATTCGGAAGGAAGAAAGAGGCGGCGCTGTGCGGTCAGCTGCATGACTTCGGAAAGTACAGTGACGCATTTCAGAGGGTATTAAATGGCACAGCGCATAACATAGATCATGCGGTCTGTGGTGCAGCACTGCTTTATAGTGGGATTGGAAAAGAGAATCCGGAAGCCTATGAGCCTGTTATAGAGGCAATTCATGCGCATCATACCAGACTGGAAAACTATGAAGAGATAAAAGCTGTCTGCAAGGAAAGTCTGAAGAATGAATATCCGATCGAGGCAAATGATGGAAAGACGGCGGCGCTTGCCGGTGAAGCAGAGTATCGTGAGGCATTGAAACGATTTCTTTCTGATTTTCCGGACTGGCAAATTCCGCGGCTGAAGCCGTTTCGTTCCGATGTGCCGGAGCACGCGGAAAAAACGATGTCTCGGCATTTATTGAACTTACAGAAAATGCTGTATACAAGGATGCTGTTTTCGTGTCTGGTAGATGCGGATTATACCGTGTCTGCAGCGGATGATAATCCGGACTATCCGGAGCAGTCGGAAAAAACGGAATTTGAACCTGAGCGGATGTTAAAAAAGCTGTACCGGTATCACGAAAGCATCCGAACGTCATCCGGAGCAAATGCAGGGGTCAACCAACTGCGGGATGAGCTGTTTGAACAATGTGGAAAAATGGGGGAACAGCCGGAGGGCTTGTATACACTGACAGCACCGACAGGAACAGGGAAAACATTGGCGCTTTTCCATTTCGCACTCAGACACTGTGCGGCTGCCGGAAAAAGGCGAATCATCATTGTACTGCCGTTTTTGACGCTGACAGAGCAAAACGCAGAGATATATCGTCAAATTGTTCCGGAATTGCTGGAAGATCACAGCCAGAAGAATTTAGAGGAT
>OCTW011431620.1_pt1 | contig 12825 bp, 4 predicted proteins | sample 1539671 | NCBI WGS metagenome assembly OCTW01 (sample SAMN02144230, study PRJEB22623) | gut metagenome | biome: sheep rumen | host: Ovis aries | place: New Zealand | reverse complement strand
TTCAAGCTGTCGCTTCCATCGGTTTTGTCCATTCCATCACTTGCGAAATGAATGTCGGCTCCGCATCCATTGATGTCAATAGTGCGCGTGAAGGCGATATCGTCACCTTTACTATTTCCGTTTTAAACGGCTTTAACTTTATCGGCGCAAACATCGAAGATATCGATCTCATCGATCATTACGATGGCACTTTCTCTTTCGTCATGCCTGATCATCCAGTCAACGTCGAAATCGAATTGGAAGCAGCGAAATTCCAACTTGTCTATAACGACCCGCATATCCGCGGCGTGACGTATAACGCTGGAACTGTTGATGAGCCAGAATGGGTCGCTCCTGATGGCGTTGGCGGCAATTTCTTCGAATATCATTCTCAAATCCGCGTCGAGATCAAAGATACCGACATCGATCAAGTCGTTGGACTTCTTTTAGGCGGAGCGAATCCAGTTCATGTCGCCCGTGAGGCAAATAGCAATTACATTTACTTCGCTATGCCTTCTTACAAGGTCACTGTTGGCGTCGAAGTTCAAGAATTGCTTCATCAATTCGTCGTTAATGATGATGCGGCGTTGCATTTCAATTTCCATTTCTTCCGCAAAAATGAAGCAGGTGAATATGTACCGACTTCTGGTGCATCCATTTATGAAGAAACCTATCTTAAGGTCGAGACTTTGGACGGCTACAATCCTGATAATTATGCGATCCGTTCCCTCTTGTTGAGCTTCAAGATCTATACCAACAATGACACGAATCTTGTAACCCGTACCATCGATTTATTAAAGACTGGTACATGGAGCAAAGGGATGAATGCTGATGGCTATTATGCCTTCACCCTCTGCGTCTCTACTGGTGAACACATGGTTGTCTCTGGCGATGATGCCAAAGTCACCTTAACCGCGGTTGAAAAAGACCTCACCGTATACGCGGGCAAATCATGGGTTGGCAGCTATAAAGGCATCGAAGCCAGTGGCACTAGAAACGGAACCACCTTCAACGATAGTTATTCCCCAACTATCGATGGCGCTGGCGATTTCAAGCTTGGCGGCACGGATTATAACGTCCTTCTTGATGTTGGAATTAATAAGACGCTCTATATCGGTCAAGCCGGCAGCAAGGATGCAAAGGGTATCGCGGTATATAGCGATAAGTTGATCGCGTCTCATTATAACATCGCTCCTTCCTTATTCCCCACATCGGGCTCGGCCGACCTATTTATCGCCGTGAATATTCCAACGAATGCAAACGCAGACGATTATGGTGTCTTCTATGATTCCTTTAAGGTTGATTCTGCGCAATATATCGTCGCGGAATTCACTTATAAAGGCGCCTTCTACGCTGCGGCGTTTGCAGATGTCGCTCAAGGAACGCTTCGTCTTGATGCTCAAATCACCATGCTTACTGGCGAGAATATCCTTGCTGATGGTGCGACATACACCATTACCGCAGGTGATCTTACCCTTGGTGGGTTTGGCTATAAAGACGATCAACACTTCTTGCTCGATGGCAAACAAGGCACTTATAACGTCGTTGATTCTGATAAGACAATGCATTTCGACGGCATTGATGAAGCGACTTATGATGGCAAGACTTGGAATTATGTCTTCGGCCAAGATGGCAAAGCCACATTAACCTATGCTGAGATGGGGCTTTATGGCAGAACCATCACGACGATGGTTGTTTCGCTTAATGGCAATGTTGCCACGATCGAAAGCACCGATACTGGTGATGTGGTGACTCATGAAGTCGATCTATTCACTCAGAATGTCAAACCCAAGTTTTCTAAAACGAGATATGGGTGGAATTTAACCGGTGAAAATGCTTACGAAGTATCGAATTCTGGCATAAATTCCTCCTTCGCTGAGATGAGTATTATTTGCTTTGCAAAAGGCACGCTTTCCTTTGACTATTTTGCAAGTTGCGATGTGGCCGGTGATTTCTTCGGGGTTTATAGAAATGGTGATCAAGTAGGAAAGACTTATAGCGGTGAATCTTCTTCTGGCAAACTATATGTTCCAGTTGATCCAGGAGATATTGTTTCCTTGGTTTTCTCTAAAGATGACGCAAATAGAAAGTTCCAAGATAAAGCAACTGTTTCCAATATTGCTTTCGACTATAGATTCGCAGATGCTTTCCAAGGTGAATATACTTTGGATAATGGCTCTACCGCGACTCTCGACGGCTTTGGAAACGCTGTCGTTAACGGCAAAGACTTCGAATATGAAGTACCTGAATCTGGCAGCGAAATCGTCTTTGAATATGATGACGATCTTATCGAAAACGATGGCATCACGCCGATCCATGTTGTCGTCACCGTGGATAAAGACACGAAACTAGGTACGGTTGTCACTACGCCGACTGGCGAAAAGCAATCCATTATCATCGATAACACGACGCTTGATGACGATTTGGAACTTTCTACTTTAGATTCTGAGTTCCAGCAACCAAAGCATCATTTTATCGATAATGGCGATGGAAGCTATACTTCTGGGAATAAAGGCATATCGATCTCAACCGCCGAGATGACTATTGTTGCCTATAACACTGGCACGGTTTCCTTCCATCTTGCTGGTGGAGGTGAGGCAAATAACGATATCACCCAAGTCTTCCTTAATGGTGTAGCCATCGAAACACTTACTACGCTAGATTATGGCGATGACGTTAATCTTTCAATCGATGTCGTTCCAGGCGATCGTATTCAAATCTGCTTCTTAAAAGATAGAGGCACGAATAAGGGCGCGGACTCTGTTACGGTTTCTAATATCGTCTTCACGCCTGCTTCTAGCGAGCCGGAATCGTTGATGTTGACTGTTAATGTTCAAATCCCTCAAGGCTGGACTATTGATAGTTTCTATGATGACAATGCGGTGGTCTTTGCTTATGTCTTCGGCGGCGATTACGAAACCCCAGCTTGGCTTCCAACTATCCAAGGTGAAGGTGGCGCAGTCACGTTCACTTTGGAAGATGGCAAGGTCCCTGAAGGGTTTGTTATTGTTAGGTGTGAACCAGGAACGGAGCAAGGCTCTTTTGTTGAAGGGTTTTGGAATAAAACCTTTGATATCACCTATGTTCAAGGACAGCTTGTTTATAACGCGGACGTCTTCGAAAATTAACATCTATTATCAATAATCTGAAAGGCATCAGGAGTTCTCGATGCCTTTCTTTTTTGATTAGGCGGGCTCCATCATCGTTTAAAAGTGGTTGAAGCCACACCTCTACTAATAGGGGTAGTCATTTCATTTTGATCATCTGAGTCAATCGTTTTTTCAAAGGAAGCAAAACATAAAAAATCCAGACGAAATCAAGACTCATGAGGAATAATATCGGCTTTGCCGCTTATTTCGTGCATATATACGAGAGCGTGCATGAGCGATGTGCGCGTAAGTTTCCCTTGAAAGTTTTCATTCGCCTTCTATCATTTTTTCATCCTTGACACATATTGGAGGAAAAAAACATATGAAGAAAAAAACTACCGTGTTGCTCACATTGGCAGTTGGACTCCTCGTCGGCGCCGCAGTCGCCGCCCCGGTTTCCACTTTCATCGTTAGAGCAAACGAAAGCAACGCTCCTACCGCAGTCGCATCTTATGATATCGACGTGCAAGCGGTGGAAGGCGTTTCTATCGAAGTCGTCAGCGAAGCCCAAGCGGGATCTGTCGTTGACCTCAATGCTGCCATCACGGGCGAAGACATCGAATCGATTGAAGCGATTTATGTCAACGGCTTGCAAGCAAGCGCTCTTGGCAATGGCCAGTTCCGTTTCGTGATGCCAAGCGCCCCGGCTGTTATCACCGCTAACGTCAACTATAAAGATCTCCCGGGCGCATTTAGTATCACCCATATTGTTGGCAAAGGCATCAATTTCACCGGTTTGCCCAATTCCGCGGATCTTGACGACGAGATCTCCTTTACGATTACTTTCGATGCTTACTGTGGTTATACCTGGGATGGCACAGTTGACGTCTATGCTTTAGACAGCGAAGGCCAAAAAGGACAAAGCGTTGAAGTAGTGCATGATGACACTGGCCTTTTCACCTTTACCATGCCAGATTCTGATGTTTATGTTGACGTTGGCATCGAAGCGCGCGCTTTCAGTATCACCAAATCGTCCGAGAACGTTGGTAACGCGGACATTCTTAACGCATTCGGCACCGTCTCTGCTGTCATTGAAGATGCAGAGGGCAAAGAAGAACTTAAGACCGTTATCAATGCGGGCTCGAGCGCTCTTCGCGGCCGCGCCCTCGCGGGATCAAAGATCCGCGTTCCGCTCAAAGACACCGCCGAATTCAAGGTTTTGGGCCTTAAGATCGTCGAAACTGGCGAAGAGCTCCTCCTTGGAGAAAATGCAACCTATGTCGAATTCAATCTCCCTGGCCGCAACATCACGCTCCAAGTGCTCGCTGAGACCCGCCGCTATGAAATAGATGTCACCAACTCCGAGCACATCACCATTGAGGTCTATCACCAAACTCGCGGTCTTGATGGCGAAGTTAACTATGTTCTCGACGACGGAGAAAAGCCAACCGTCACTTACAAAGAGACCGTCTATGTAAGGGCAGTTTCCAGCAATCCGGCTTTCGGCGTTGGAAAACTTCAGTGGACCGCTTACGAAGAAGGGAGAGAAACCCCTGTCTTCGACCGTGCCCTCGATCTTGGCAGAGAAGGTTTCTATGTCTTTACCTCCAACGGCGTCATGTCGAGTCAATCCCTCGCCGTTTATGAAATCGCCGCACTTGACGATGGCGTTGTTACGCTCAATCAGGCCGAACACGTCTCCGTCGTGTTGACCGTCCAGTCTGGTGATCAATTCGTTCCGGTCGATGAAAACAACAGAATCTTCCCGAACAACAGACTCTATTTTGCAACGCAGAGCAGCGATCCGGCTTTTGGATTGAAGGAAGCCGTCGTCAAGTATAAAGAAGCCGGCGATGATAGAGAGCTCACCTTAAGCACCTCTATTGATTCTGTCACCGGGCTTCAGTACATCACCGTTCCTCAGAACATCGGAGAACTCTCCGTCACCGTTTCTGAACAACCGTATTTCGACCAATATGGATTCGCCGGCAAGTATGTTGGCAAGAGTGTCTCCGTTTATAACAACACCGCCAGCGATCTTACATATTTCAACAAGATCACGCCTTGGGGCACCGGACTCTTCAACACTAGGAGTTCCTTCGCCATCCGTTCCGTCACCCCGGCGGCTGATGGCGCAACCTATGGAACCTTCTCTTATCGAAAGAGTTCTGCCGTCTATTATTCCGGCGGCGAATATAATCCTCCGCTCAATCAGGATCAGTTTACCACGGAGACCGAGTATCTCGCTTCCTACTCCAGCCGCTTCGTGGTTACCACTGAGAAGACTGATGCTGTATTGCCAGAGGGCAATTCCAGCAGCATCTCCATTGGTATAAAAGCCGATGATGCGGTGAGCGCTGCTCCAACAGTTGCTTTTGATACCGTCGTTGATAACGACAACAACCGTTGGTATATTGTGACTTCTGCTTATGAAGATGGCGTTTATGGCGTCCTCGCAATCAATAACACCCTAGGTATTGTCTATAATAACGACAACTTGAGCATCACATTCAATGGCGGCGAATCCATCGACGCAGAAGATGCGAACTATGAGATCTTCGATGGCGAGAATAGTCTCTTGCAAATTGGCAAAATCAATGGCGAATCCGTCATTCTCGATGGCTATCAGGGCGTCTATGCTTGCGGTGAGCAAGCCCTCGTCCTCGATGGCGTCGGCAACGCTGTCTTTGGTGATGTCGAAGCCAAATACACCATTAGCACCGACGACTCTGGCGTCGTTGCCACCTTCTCGACTTCTGAGGTCGTCGGCGATACCTTCATCACCACGGTCTATACGGCTGATCTCAATGTTGAGGGCAAGACGGCTCTTGTGACCTCTAATCAGAACGTCAAGGCTCTTGCAAACCCGGTCATTACGTATAGCAATTCCAATCCGTTCACCTACGATCCGGAAACTGGCAAATACACCTCTGGCAACAAAGGCGCTGGCAGCTCCAATTCCTATATGTATATCACCTGCGAGAAAGCGGGCGTCCTCTCCTTTGATTATGTGACTGGCGGTGAAGGCGGCTTTGACTACGCGACCGTTAAAAACGGCGCTGGTGAAACCATCTACACCAGTAAGACAAGTGGCACGAAAGACAATCACGCCGAAGGACACTTGGAAATCGAAGTAGCCGCTGGCGAGCAAATCACCATCATGTTCCAGAAAGACAGCAGTGGCAACGTCGGCATGGATTCCATCGAAATCAGCAACCTCCGTTATTTCGTTGAGGTCGATGAATAAGAGAAAGGAAGGCAACAAACATGAAACTCAATTCCAAAACATTATTAGTCTTAACGGCAGGAGCCATCCTCTCTTTGGCCTCCTGCGGCGGCAATAACCCCGCGCCGGCGGAAACCTCTTCTGCCCCGGTGACGACAAGCACACCATCCCAGTCCTCGACTCCGGCTGAAACCTCTTCTGCCCCGGCGACGACAAGCACACCTGCGGAATCTTCTGCCCCGGCGCAGTCTTCTACTCCAGCGACGACCTCTGAGCAGCAGTCATCTCAGGCTGATAGCGAATCTCAGTCAGCCATCTCTTCCGAAGAAGTCGTTTCCTCTGAAGAAATCGTCTCTTCCGAGGAGGAAAGCGTTTCTGTGGCCCCTGTTAAATACGGCGTCACTGTCATTGAGAATGAGTTTGTGAATATCGTCGTAGACAAAGCGGAAGCGGAAGAAGGGGAGACCGTCACTATTGACGTCACCCCGAAAAACGTGAAAGTCGTCCTAGATTCCGTTTTGGTCAATGGCCAAGCGATTGAAGCAGTAGAAGGTGTCTATTCCTTCGTCATGCCAGCTCAGGCCGTCTCCGTTGGAGCCACTGCGCATGAGAAGAAAGACATCGTCATCAATCAAGTCGAAGGCGTTGTCCTCACTTGCGACAAAGAATTCGCCGATGAAGGCGAAGTCGTCAATGTCGATGCGACCTACGATGACGAGCAAGTCATCTTAGAGCGCATCCTTGCCAACAACATCGTCTTGGGCGAGAACGAAGACGGAACCTTCTATTTCGTCATGCCGGCGGAAGACGTCACCATCCAAGCGGTCGTCACCATTGGTTTGACTCACGCTATTGTCCCAATGACAAACTTCGGCCACGCTGAGCTTTCTGTCAACGCTGGCCACACCGGCGACGAGATTACCTTCCGTGTTTCTATCGAAGCTGGTTATGACCTTGTGAGTGTCGCCATCGAAAACGTTGACGTCATCGATAACGGTGATGGTACCTTCACATTCACGATGCCTAATGCTTCCGTCGTCGTCGAGATCGAGCTCGCTCCTGGAGAATTCGAGATTGCCTATAACGATTCCCACATTCGTTCCGTCAAATATCTTGATCCGGCGTCCTCGGCAGACGAACCGGCTTGGCTTGATTGCGATGGCATCGGCGGGAACTTCTTCTCCTATGGATCGACCATCCGCGTCGAAATCAAAGATAACGATTTGGAGCAAGTCACCGCGCTTACCATCTCTGGTGCCAAGCAAACTTCTCTTGCACGCGAAGGGGATTCTGCTTTCTTCTACTTCGAGATGCCGGCTTGCAAGATTACCCTTGGCGTTCAAATTCAAGAACTCCTCCACGCATTTGTGATCGATCAGGAGGCCGCTCCTCACTTCGTCTTCTCCTTCTTCCGGAAAGACGCGGCGGGTATGTATGTCCCGACCACCGGTGCCTCTATCTATGAGCACACCTTCCTTAAAGTCGAGACCGCAGATGGCGTTGCGGCTGATGCTTATGCACTCCGCTCGCTCACCCTCAGCTTCAAGACCTACACCTACAGTGAAGGTTCCCTCGAAGATCGTTCCGTCGATCTTTTGAAGAGAAACACTTGGAGCATGGGCCTCAATGAGGACGGCTATTATGAATTCGTCCTCTCCGTCTCCACCGGTGAACATATGGCCACTTCTGGCGATGACGCCAAAGTCACCCTTGCCGCGGTTGAAAAAGACCTTACCACCTATCTTGGCAAGTCCTGGGTTGGCTCCTATAAAGGTGTTGAGCCCTATAGCACCCGCAACGGAACGACGTTCAATAGTTCCTATTCTCCAACCGTTGATGGCGCGGGTGAATTCACCCTCGGTGGCACCAACTTCTCTGTCTTAAGCGACGATGCGGATAACAAGACGCTCCACATCGCCAAAGCAGGAAATGATACCGAGCAAGGCATCGCCGTCTATGGCAATAAGATCCTCGCTTCTTATTACAATGTCCAGCCATCATTGTTCCAAAACGGTCACACCGATCTCTTTGTCGGCGTTAGACTCGATGCGAACATCAATGAAGAAGATTATGGTGTCTTCTATGATTCGTTCACCATCGACTCTAAACAGTATGTCGTTGTTGAGTTCACCTATCAAAATGCCTTCTACGCCGGCGCATTCTTCGATTGCGCGAACGAGACTTATTCTCTTGATGCTCAAATCAATATGCTCTCTGGTACGAACATTCTCGAAGATGGCGCGACCTACACGATCACTGTCGACGGTTCTTATGTCGCTGGATTCGGCATCGCCAATCGCACCCACGTTGCGCTCGATGGCCTCCAGGGCGATTATGCTATCGATGGAAGCGAAGAGACGATGCACCTCAACGGCATTGGGCATGCAACCTATCTCAACAAAGACTGGCTGTATGTTCCTGTTAACGACGAAATCACGTTAATCAACTATGAGGACACCGATCTTGGTAAAGTCACGACCACGATGCACATCACCATCAACGAAGGTGTTGTCACCATTGTCAGCACCGATGTTTCCGAGCCCGTTGCATACAAGCTTGAGATGAACACGAGTAATATCTCTTACGTCGGAAAAACCCATTACGCATGGGAGCTCCAACAGGATGGCACGTACATCCCAACAAACTCCGGCGTTAAGAATTCGGCCGCCGAAATGACCTTCACCGCTCAAGCCAAAGGAAGACTCTCCTTCCATTACGAATGTTCGACCGAAGGCGCCAGCTATGATTACTTCGCGATCTACAAAAATGGCGTGATGCAAGGAAGCAAAGTCGGCGGAACTACGACCACTTCCAAAGATGTTGAGTTTGAGTTGGAAATTGGCGATGTCATTAATTTTGTCTATGTCAAAGATGGCGGCGGCGATGGCGGAATCGATAAAGCCATCATCTCCAACTTCAACTATGCGGTCACAGTGAAAGATGGTTTCCAGGGCACTTACGTGGTCGATGGAGCCAACGTCGTTCTTGACGGTTATGGCAATGGCGCCTTCGCCGATGGCAAAACGTTTGCCTATGCTGTTTCGGGCGACAATGCCGTCTACGAATACGACGGATGGATCTATGAAGACGATGGCGGAACCCCTGTTCACACCGTCATCACCTTCGATAAATCCACAAAGACTGGCACTGTCGTGCAGACCCCAACTGGGGAGAAGCGTATCGCTGCGATCGATAACGAAACGCTTGATACTGGGCTCTCCATGTATAAGGGAAGCCACGTCCAGCCAAATAATCACTTCACTGATAATGGCGATGGCTCCTTCACTTCCAGCAACAAAGGCCTTGGCAGTTCGACTGCCGAGATGACCATCGTTTGCTGCAAAGCCGGCACCTTGACCTTCCATGTCAATGGCGGTGGCGAAAACGGCTGGGATACCACTCGTATCTTCGTCAACGGCACTTCGTTTAAGGATTTAACCAGTGTGTCCTATGATGAAGACGTCTCCATCACCGTCAACGCTGGCGACCGCGTTCAGATTTGCTTCTCCAAAGACGGCAGCGGCAACACCGACCCGGACCGCATCACCGTTTTCGACATCAAGCTCGATGGGGAGTCAATTATCCCGGCTACTCCGGCAGCAGCGTCCTTCTCGGTGCAGGTGAATATCCCACAAGGCTGGGACATCCAAAGCATCTATGATTCCGACGCAACCGTCTTCTGCTATGTCTTCGGCGGCGATTATGAGTCTCCAAAGTGGCTCGCAACCGAGCGTTCCGATGACGGAAAAGTCGTTGTGACACTGGAAGAAGGCAAAGCGCCCGCGACCTTCATCATCGTAAGATGTGCTCCAGGCACAACGGTCGAAACCGCAAGCTTCAATGATGGCGTGAAGTGGAATCAAACCGGTGACATCGCCTATGTTGCTGGTCAGGTTGAATATTCCGTCACCTTAGGCTAATTTAAACGAAACAAAAGGGCAGTGTGAATTTTGCTCCCATTGCCCTTTCTTTATATATTTATATGCCATTATGGCGGCTGCCAAAAAAATCGCGCTTTATTTCAAGACGATCATCCCGGCCGGCCCGAAGAGATAAATGATTTCCTTCTCTTTCTTGCCGTCGTTTTCCACCGGTGCGAAGATGTTTTTCCTCGCGAGTTCGTGGAGTTTGCTCATGTGTGACTGTTTCATCTTTGCCACCTCTAGATACGTGAATGCCCCCGTTTTTGGAAGCGACAATACGATAGTCTTTTTGATGGGTCTTTCAAGTGGTGTTTTCTCTGTAAGCGTTTACAATGTTTCAGTTCGTTTTCATACGTAGAATTATGCAGTTTTCCACTCGATAAAAACTAGGTTATTTGTATTTTTTCATTGTTTATCATAGAAAAATGCATCACATTGGTTTTCATAAATTTGACGCGTTTTTACATCCGCTTTCATCTTATTGCTCTGCGTTCCTAACAGCGTTTCTTTCGAATGAAAGCCTTGCCTCGCGGACTCTTTTGCAAAAGCTTCGTTTCATGTCATGACCATATACGAAAAAACTAGATTATCGCTTATGAGAAAAGGGATCTTATGCTGCGCTGCTTTTGTGTTGATCAGCTGCACGAACTCGCCATCGACGAGTTCATCCAGCCCATCATCTTCCTCCTCTAAGGAATCTAACTCGCAGGATGAAGAATCTTCTTCCAAAACCCAAGAGACTTCTTCTGCCGTCCAAGAGTTTTCTATCGAAGAGCTTTCTTCCGACGACGGTCAAAAACGGCGGCTACGCGATCACCATCGGCGAGAAGACCGCCGGCGGTGGCTGCGGGGTAGGGCGGCGCAACAGCATCACGGGGGTACAGTTTTCTTTATAGTGCGAATTTCGGGTTCGTCGAGAAGAAAGATGACGGAACCTTCGTCAATTCCGAAGGCGGGGTCGATCCGATGGTGGCCATGGACATCTTCGACGTCTATGACCTTGAGCAACTCGACGCCAAATTGCACACCTTGAATAAAGCCGAGGCGCTTTTCTATCTTTTTTCGCACTTTTTATGCGTTATCCTCAAAAGGCCTTTTTCCTATTTGCAGCACTTTGAGTAACGCGTTTCTGCTTGTTAGAAACGGCACCGAAAACCTTCTTGTCCCAAGCTTCGCGAGAGTTAATCTAAAATAACTGGTTTTCGATTCCTCAATTTCGGCGCCCCCTTTTAGGGGAGGGGCCAAAATGTATTTGGCAATTCCCCATAGGTAACCTATAATTTTATCGTTTAAGGAGATTTTCCAAACATATGGCTGAAATCAAAAAGAAGATGATGTCTGTCGACGGCAACACCGCGGCATCCATCGGTAGCTACTACTTCACTGAAGTCGCAGCGATCTACCCAATCACCCCATCTTCCCCAATGGCCGAAAACGTTGATGTTTTCGCGTCCCAAGGCAGGAAGAACTTCTTCGGTCATCCCGTCAAACTCGTCGAGATGCAATCCGAAGCAGGCGCTTCTGGCGCAGTCCACGGCGCCCTCCAAGCTGGCTCTTTGGCGACCACCTACACCGCGTCCCAAGGCTTGCTCCTCATGATCCCGAACATCTACAAATGGTGCGGCGAATTGCTCCCAGCGGTCCTTCATGTCTCCGCTCGTTCCCTTGCTAAGCGCGCCCTTTCCATCTTCGGTGACCACCAAGACGTTTATGCGATCCGCCAGACCGGCATCACCATGATCGTCTCCAACTCTGTCCAAGAAATCGCCGACCTCGCTCCAGTCGCTCACTTAATCGCGATTGAATCCAGCGTTCCTGTCTGCCATTTCTTCGATGGTTTCCGTACTTCCCACGAAGTCCAAAACGTCGAATTCATCGATGAGAACGAATGGAAGAAGCTTCTCCCAATGGATAAGGTCGAAGCCTTCCGTGCGGCCGCTTTGAACCCACATACCCATGCGGTCACCCGCGGCGGCGCCGAAAACGATGATATCTATTTCCAGGCGACCGAAGCGCAGAACCTCAAGACGGAAGATGCGATTGCCGCGGCTGAAAAGTATTTCGCCGAAGCGACCCGCCTCACTGGACGCGAATACGCGCCATTCGTATATTATGGCGATCCAAACGCCGAGCGCGTGATCGTCGCGATGGGCTCGGTCAATGAGACCGCCCAAGAAGTCGTTGATGTCCTCAACGCCGCTGGCGAGAAAGTCGGTCTTGTCAAAGTCCACCTTTATCGTCCATTCTCCAGCAAGCTCCTCGCCAAGGCCATCCCAGCCTCGGTCAAGAAGATCGCTGTCTTAGACCGCACCAAAGAAAATGGTAGCGAAGGCGAGCCACTTTATCTCGATGTCTTGGCCGCTTTGCACAACGAAGGCCGTGGCAACATCGAAATCATCGGTGGCCGTTATGGTCTTTCCTCCAAAGACACCCAGCCAAAAGACGTCAAGGCTGTCTATGACTTCCTTAACGCCGCCAAAAAATGGAATGGCTTCACCGTCGGCATCAAGGATGATGTCACCCATCTTTCCATCCCAGTCGATGATGAGTTCGTGGTTCCTGCCAACTACACCTCCTGCCTCTTCTATGGCTTAGGCTCTGACGGTAC
>OCTW011618976.1_pt1 | contig 12830 bp, 14 predicted proteins | sample 1539671 | NCBI WGS metagenome assembly OCTW01 (sample SAMN02144230, study PRJEB22623) | gut metagenome | biome: sheep rumen | host: Ovis aries | place: New Zealand | reverse complement strand
AGAGGGGTCGTATTACTTCCTCTCCCGTCCGCGCCGCTTCGGCAAGTCGCTGCTTCTCTCCACGATCAAGGCACTGTTCCTCGGCAAGCGCGAACTGTTCAAGGGCTTGGCGATAGACCAGAAGGAGGACTGGGACTGGGCAGTACACCCCGTGCTGCACCTTGACCTGAATACGGAGAAGTATGACAGCAAGGAGAAACTGGAGAACCTGCTCAACGACTTCCTCGTCAAGGAAGAGGCGAAGTATGGCAGGCAGGAATCCGAGACAAGTCTCGGACTGCGTTTTCAGGGCATAATACAGCGTGCCTACGAGAAGACCGGCCAGCGCGTGGTAATCCTTGTTGACGAGTACGACAAGCCGATGCTGCAAGCCATAGGCAACAAGGATCTGCAGGACGAGTACCGTGGCACGCTGAAAGGCTTCTACGGCGCGTTGAAGTCTATGGACGGCTGCATCAGGTTCGCCATGCTCACCGGCGTCACGAAGTTCGGCAAGGTCAGCGTGTTCAGCGACCTCAACAACCTTGAGGACATATCAATGTTGCCGAAATACCACAATATCTGCGGCATCACTGAGCAAGAGTTGCTGACAGTCTTCGACAAACCGATAGACGAACTTGCAGAGTATAACGGACTGACACGTGAAGAGTGCATAGAGAAACTCCGCAAGATGTATGACGGATACCACTTCGATGAATTTTCAAAGAACGGTGTGTATAACCCGTTCAGCCTGCTGAACACCTTCAATAACAACATATTCCGCAGCTACTGGTTTGAGACCGGCACGCCAACCTACCTTGTAGAGTTGCTGCGCCGTCACCACTATAACCTTGAGGAGATGGCAACGTCAGAGGTTACCTCAGACGTGATAAACAGTATAGATGCAGAGTCACACGACCCAATACCAGTGATATACCAGAGCGGCTACCTTACGATAAAGGGATATGATACGGAGTTCCAGATGTATCACCTCGGCTTCCCAAACCAAGAAGTGGAGGAAGGCTTCATAAAATATCTCGCACCATTCTACCTTGACAACAGAGAAGAAAGGTCAGTGTTCGACATAAGGAGCTTTACGTCAGATGTCAGGGAGGGCAATCCTGAGCAATTCCTCAGCCGCTTGAGGTCACTCTTCGCCAGCGCGCCGTATGACAGCGTGAAGGGTGACAAGGAGAACCACTTCCAGAACATGATGTGGGTAGTGTTCAAGATGATGGGTTTCTACTCACAGACGGAGTACCATACCTCTGACGGCCGCATCGACCTGCTGTTAGAGACCCCGAAGTACCGTTACATCATGGAGTTCAAGCTCGACGGCACCGCCGAGGAGGCGTTGCTACAGATAAAGGAGAAAGACTACCCCTTGCAATTCCGTCAGGATGACAAGCAGACATATATAATAGGAGTGAACTTCTCCAAGGAGACGCGCACCATAGACAAGTGGGTGATGGAATAAGAAACGACCACAGATTACTCTGATTACGAGGATTATCTTTTGGGACAACGGATTGAGACGGATTACACAGATTACTTGAATTAAAAATAATTAGAATAAATTAGGATAATTCGTTTCCCTAAAAAATAATCACGACCACAGATTACTCTGATTACGAGGATTATCTTTTGGGACAACGGATTGAGACGGATTACACAGATTGCTTGAATTAAAAAAAATAGAATAAATTAGGATAATTCGTTTCCCTAAAAAATATAATTTGTTTCAAAAGACATCTGTAGTTCAGTGCCGCACGCCATTCAATTTGCGAAACAGACGTTAAATTAACAAGTAACATCGCACGCATGAACACTGATTTCAAATACTCAACAGATTTCTATGGGATGAATGCCAGTGAGTTAAGTCACTGTTGTATGCACCTGCTGTGTACTGCAGGCGAGGGCAGTTTCGTGTTTAATGAGCACTGCTACCACATCGCGCGAAACGATTTGGTGGTGATACCTACGCCCTGCAAGGTGAAAAACATTGCCGCCCATGCCAATATGCAGGTGGAGTGGTTTGCCGCCGACTATAAGTATCTGCAGAATCAACTGCCGTCAAACAACTACAGCATAGGCGGCAGCATATCGCTGAACCAAAACCCGGTAATAAGGCTCACCGATGAGCAGGCGCGACATCTACTGGACGATTTCCACCGTCTGCGTGACCGTATGAACGACAACCACCTGCAGTTCTATGACAAACTGATGGGCAGCATGTGTCTCACCATGATGTATGACATATTCGAGGCGCATGCCCAACGTGATGCCACAGCCCCTCACACTGACCGTACGGCATACATAGTGAAGCAGCTAATGGCACTGCTTGCCACGGGCATCAGTCGCACGGAGCGCGACGTGAGCTATTACGCAGGGAAGCTCAACGTGTCGCCGAAGTATCTCTCGTCCACCGTCAAGCGTGTTACGGGCCACAGCGTGACGTCGTACATAGACCGCCACACGGTGCCTATACTGAAAGACTTTCTGGACGATGAGCGCTTGTCGCTCACTCAGATAGCCGACCTTATGAATTTCACCTCGCTCTCATATTTCAGCCGTTACTGCACCAAGCACCTCGGACAGTCGCCGAGCGACTATCGTCGGAGTCTGCAACCGAGGAGATTACCGCAGTTGTAACCGAATTGTAACCATGTTTTTTCTTTCGTGTGGCTTTTGTTTAGTATCTTTGCAAGCGTAATTATATAAGTAGAAGAACAGAAATGGTTTATATAATAATTTATGAAAATTCATGGAAAATTCATGGAAATTTATGTCGAATGAAAAACACGTTAACTGGTTCTTTTTTAACATGAATTTCCATGAATTGGCCATGAATTTTTTATTAATGGGAAAAATAAATTATATGTACAGTTAATTTTGAACAGATACTTATAATATGGAGATAGATTTGATATTCAGGTTACTTGGTTCGCTGGCACTGCTCATATACGGTATGAAGACCATGAGCGACGCCTTGCAGAAGATGGCAGGTCCAAGCCTGCGACATGTGTTGGCTCGCATGACCGGCAACAGACTGAACGGTATGCTTACAGGTATGCTGGTGACTTGTGCCGTGCAGTCTTCATCTGCCACTACTGTGATGACAGTGTCGTTCGTGTCGGCAGGACTGCTCACGCTGGCGCAGGCCATATCCGTGATAATGGGTGCCAACATCGGTACTACGCTTACGGCATGGATTATGTCGCTTGGCTATAATGTTGACCTTACCCTCATAGTGTTCCCCGCTTTCCTTGTCGGCATGGTGCTCATATACAAGAAGCGCCACCGTGTGGCAGGCGATTTGCTCTTCGGACTGGGTTTCATGTTCTGGTCATTGGTAATGCTGAGCAGCGTAGGGCGTGACATGGACCTTGCCCACAATGCCGATGTGGTAAGTTTCTTCGCTTCGTTTGACACCAACAGCTATCTCACTATTCTGGCTTTCCTTGCTGCTGGTACCATAATAACCTGCGTGGTGCAGTCATCGGCTGCGGTGATGGCTATCACCATATTGCTCTGCTCAACCGGTGTGCTGCCTATCTACATGGGTATAGCCTTGGTTATGGGTGAGAACATAGGCACCACGGCAACGGCAAACCTTGCAGCCCTTGGTGCGGGTACAGAGGCTCGCAGGGCAGCGCTGGCACACCTGCTGTTCAATGTCTTCGGTGTTATATGGGTGCTCATAGTGTTCTATCCTTTCGTAGATATGGTGTGCGGATTCGTAGGCTATGACCCGTTATCGGCTGGGCAGTCGGCACGCATCCCCGTTGTGCTCGCCATGTTCCATACCTGCTTCAACGTCCTCAATACAGCCCTGCTCATAGGATTGATACCACAGCTGGAACGTATAGTATGTAAACTCCTGCCGGAAAACAAGACTGACGAGAAACAGCCCACTACGGTGCACTTCATCAGTGGCGGTGTGATGCAGACCCCTGAGATAGCGGTGCTGCAGGCGCAGAAAGAGGTGGTGCACTATGCAGAGCGTATGCACCGCATGTTTGGCATTGTGTGCGCATTGATTGATGAGAAGGACAAGAAGGAGCTTGAGGCACAGTATGCCCGCATAGAGCGCTATGAGACCATAGCCGATAACATGGAGATAGAGATAGCCAACTACTTGGAGCAGGTGAGCAACGAACGGCTTTCTGACGATACAAAGGAAAAGGTGCGTATGATGCTGCGACAGATAGGCGAACTGGAGTCCATCGGTGATGCTTGTTTCAAGATAGGACGCACCGTAAGGCATCTGCGCAAGGGTAAGGAGGATTTGACTGCCACGCAATACACCATGATACACGATATGCTACGGCTGGTAAACGAGGCTGTGGTACAGATGATAGTGGTGGTCAGCGGCAGGCGCAAGGACCTCTCGCTCAGTGATTCCCTCTCCATAGAGAAGGACATTAACGAGATGCGCGACGTGATAAGGGTTGAGACTGCCAACAATGTCAATGCTCATCAGTGCTCCTATGCCCTCGGCACTCTGTACGGCGATATCGTGGCAGATTGTGAGAAGATTGGCGACTATGTGATAAATGTGGTGGAGGCACGCCTGGGCAGGCATACGCTTGGCTTTAACGGACTGCAGCTTGACCTTGACAAGAAGACTGCAGCCATTGACGGAGCTCCTGTAAGTCTTACCCCTACGGAGTTCGCGCTGCTCCACCTGTTACTGGCAAACCGTGGTAAGGTGCTCTCGCGCCAGCAACTGATGGACACTGTATGGGCTGGGGTAGTGGTGACCGACCGTACGGTAAACGTCAATATCACCCGTCTGCGTAAGAAACTGGGACCTTATGCCCGGAATATCGTCAGCCGTACAGGCTTTGGGTATATGTTTGAGGGATAGACTGTCCTCCTCCTGCCTTATATAATCACGCTATGCCTACCAACTCAATCTCGAATATCAGAGTAGAGCCGCCGGGAATGCCGGGCTGCGAGAACTTGCCGTAGCCCATCTCGGCAGGGATATACACCTCCCACTTGTCGCCTATGTGCATCTGCTGCATGGCGATAATCCAACCTTCGATAAGGTCGCAGAGCCTGCATGCCAACGGTACGCCACCCCTGCTGCTGTCAAACTGCTTGCCGTTGATGGTCCTGCCTGTATAGTGTGCGGTGATGATGCTGCGCACGTTAGGCTGTTTGCTGTCTTGGTTGCCCTCGCTCAGCACCTTGTAGTATATGCCTTTGGGTAGAGCCTTTACCCCCTCTTCCTTGGCCTTGGCCTCCAGCCATGCCTTGTTCTGTAGTATGTATTCTCTTTTTGCCATAATCAATGTTTGTTTTTAGCTGATATATATATAAATCCTTTTGAAAAATCCTTGGAGCCTGTCGGGTCAGAAATATTTCTGGCTTGTAGAGTAATCTGTGTATATCTGCGTCATCTGTGGTAGTAAAGACGGATGAACTTAGTTTTTTGTTGTTAATCTGTTAGTAAAACACCCCGCCTACCAGCGTCAGGTATTCAGGCAGTAAGCCCTGCTCGCTCCATTTTATCTCTATGCCCAGTAACTCCTTCGCCGTCTTGCTGATGTCGAAACCGTATGCCTCTAATGACGGACGCACCTTGTCGGGATGCCTGCAAGGCTTGCCCTCTATCCTTGCGCACGGTGCAACGCCACAATAAAGACACGAGCCTGCGAAACCGAAGCACATACCACCTGATGACTGTTCCAACTCCAGCAGTTCCTCATTCAGTGCCGTCGTTACGGGATGCATCATGTCGCCTGCGGCAGACAGAGGCAGAGTCTTGTCATGCGGCGTAACCTTCACGCCGATAATCTGCACCCTGTTATACCTCTGAAGCACCGTGAGCGGGTCATGGTCAAACGGCGGACAGCCATAGCGACGCCCGTAGTTACCACACTGCTGACACAGTTTCAGGAAATAGTCAGCCCTGCGAAACCTCTCGATATACGTCTTTGCGTCAAGCTCCGCCGTATATCTCTCCGTGGTGTATGTGCGTTCTGTCATCAGTGGTGTTTGTCTTTTTGTTTGATGGAGTCTAAACCTTAAATAAGGAAGAAACTATTGCAAAGGTAATAAAATATTATTTAATTGCAAAAAGAAGAAGAACTGGAGGATGCTACGAGTTATAGTCGGAGGGACTGGTATATGAGTGAGGAGGGAGAAGGGGGTTGTGCAATAACTGCGGTTGTTTCTGCGTTTAGTATATAAAACAATTGTATATGGCAGAGCAAGAGAAATGGAAATGGCAGGAGCCTGGTACTACATGGAAGGGTGTCGGCTTGTATCATGTTACTTTGACTATCCCTGACCGCAGGCCTCTTTTGGGAAGGCTGGAGGTGCCTGGCGATAATCCAGACAAGGCTGTGGTGAGGCGCTCGGCGCTGGGGAATGCGCTGGTGGACAGTCTGCTGGATATTCCGCATTATCATCCAGAGGTGCAGGTGCTGCATTTCTGCTTGATGCCTGACCATCTGCATGCAGTGTTGTACGTAAGGCGAACTATGCCCACAGGCATCCGGGGCGTGGTGAGGGGATTCTGGCAGGGAGCAAAGAAGCTGGGGAGGGCTTGGTCGGCTTCTTCTTCTGCTTCTGCCCCGAATTATATTCGGGGAAACTACCAAGAAGGGCAGAGGTACAATCAAGGGAAGCCGGGAAACTACCAAGGAGGGCAGAGGTGCAATCAAGGGAAGCCGGGGAACTACCAAGAAGAACTAGGAAGCAGCCAAGAGGGGCAGGGAAGCGGCCTGAAAGAACAGAGGTGCAGCCAGGAGGGGCTTAGGGGCAATAGCCTTCAAGAAGAAACGACGCGGCTGGAGACATCTGCGGCGAGCCTGCGTGAGCGAGTGGGTGAGGAGAGCTATTGCCAGCAGTCTCCAGTCTTTACGGAGATGCCTTTCATCCGTCCGATGGGGCATAACACGCAACTGCCTAACACTATCAGATATATAGACATGAATCCTCAGCGGTTGGCCACCAAACGGCAGAAGCCAGGCTTCTTCTGTGTGCAAAGGAATATAGTGATAGGTGGGCGCAGCTATGACGGTGTGGGAAACACAATGCTGCTGATGGCAGAGAAAATGGCTGTGGTGCACGTGCGTAGCGCTTTGGTGAAAGCAGCGGAACGTGGCGATGCTGAGGCGTTGCGTAATTACAAGAACTCGTGTGTGCTGGCGGCTCGCAAGGGGGCTGTGATGGTGTCGCCATTCATCTCCCCTCATGAGAAACAGGTGATGCAGGTGCTTCTGGATGAGCAGTGGCCGTTCATCTGTCTTACCGATAATGGCTTCCGTGATTATTACAAACCTTCGGACGCTCTTTTTGATGCCTGTGCAGCAGGGCGTGTCCTGATATTAAGTCCCTGGCAGTATGATGCCAATAAGCGGCACATCAGCCGTGCGGATTGTGTAGCGCTCAATAATATGGCAGAGGAAATAGTCCGGTGCTATTTGACAGTTTGATATGTTTTGTTCTGTTTGGCTTTGCAAAGTGTCAAAATGGGAAGTGCCGCCAGAAAACTCAAAATAGAGTTTCTGACGGCACTTCTTTTGGTTTGTATGAGGGCTTTGACACCTCTTGAAGTGTCAAAGCATAGCTTTTACATTGTAAAGTGATAGCTTTCATCTTGTGAAAGCATAGCTTTTACAACGTAAAACGAATGCTTTTACGGTGTGATTCGATAGCTTTTACAGAGCGATAAAGTAGCCTTGAAAATTAAGCTCTTAATTATCAGAGGTTTGCAAAAAGCGGAATTTTCGCCTGTACGAAACCGGATGGAAATCATTTTCAAATATCGCAAGGAAATTGAGGTTGCAAAAATCAAAGTGTAAGCAAAAACTACTATTCCCTGACAATAATCTCTTCTGCGGTTTTGCGGACTTTCTCCTTCGGTGCGTCAGCGGCATAGCCGAGGGGAATGAGGACGGCTGGTTCCTCGTTGGCGGCGAGGGAGAACAACTGGCGGCACAAATCAGCGTCGAAGTTGCATACCCAGCAGGTGGCGAGGCCCTGTTCCGTTGCTGCCAGACAAAGGTGCTCCACTGCAATGGCGATGTCGATGTCGCCGTGGTGCTTGCCGTCAGAGCGCACCCACTCCTCGTCGTGGAGTATGGAGGCTATGACATACATGGGGGCGGTAGTGAACCACTCACGGTTATAACACTGGCGCAACTTCTCCTTGTCGCCGTCACTGCTGATGACGCGGAAGCGCCAAGGCTGTTTGTTTACTGCCGACGGAGCAAAGCGCACGCATTCCATCACATAGTCCACCTTCTCTTGGTCCACACTCTTAGCCTGATAGCTTCTGCTGCTGTATCTCTGTTTTACTAAATCGAGGAAATTCATAGTTAATTCATAATTAGTGTCTAATAGACCACACCTTATATGTATTATATGTAATCTGTTTGCAAAAATAGGAATTATCTGGCAAACTGCCAAATATGTTTAGGATAATTCACGTTTCTGATGTTAATAAACGACCACTTTGATTTTAGGATTACAAAGAAAAGGGAACAGAGCCTCCACCTTAAATAACTTTTATCTGCAAAGCAAGCGAAGGTTTGTGAAAACTGAATGTTTTTCTGTGAAAGGATATACGTAAAAGCCACAAAATTATTATTCCACGCATCTTTTAACATTTTTTAGGGGGGGGCAACAGTTATTAATAGTTTTATGTGTATCTTTGCATGAAATATTGTAAATATTGAACAAACTTAAACATGAAACATCCAATTAAGATTTCGGCAATGGCACTGATTGCTGTGTTTGCACTCGGCAATAATGCCAATGCGCAGTTTGGCAGTTTGAAGGGACTCGCCAATAAGGCTAAGAAGGCCGTAAAGGAAAAGGTAACAGATACGGGTAGCTCTGTTTCAGAGAATGCGACAAGCTCAGTAAGTTCTACAGCAGGTTCTTATGCCGGCACAGGCAATGACGGTGTAAAAGTAGATGTCACGCTGGCCGATTTCAATGTTGACTACTCTATAGCAAAGAAAACAAACTGGACTTACAGTTCGCCTACAGAAGATGTGTTAGCCGACGTGGCTTATTGGTTGCAGAGACTGCGCAACAGTCTGGACAAAGGTAATGCCAACGCAATAGACTTTGAGGCATTAGGACGCATCAACAATGGTGCTCCGCTGTTTTCCTATGTTGATAAACAATACCATCAGACGGCTTCAGCTCGCAACATCCAGGCTATAGATGATTGGAGTAAAGAGAAAGACCAGTTGGTAAAGGCCGCTTGGAAGATAATCTCAGCCAAACTGCCGGAGAAGAATGATTACGTAGGTCGTGTAAATGGTTTGCTTGCGATGGCAGAGAACGCTACTAACAGAGATGCCAAGGGATATTTCTTTGACCGTGCCTTTGAGGTGACATCGCTTGCCATCAAGTTTGGCAAGATAAGTCAGGGAAGCAGCGATGAAAGCCAGATAGCTTCAAGGTTGCAGGCACTCTATGCTGGTCTTGACGAAGGCTTGAAAAGTAACTATCCTTCATCATTCAAGGTCAGCGACTTTGATGCCTTTGATGCCAAGCGCATTGCCAATGGTGGTGCAGCCGCAGGCGCAGAGGAACAGAGAATGCGTAAGGGTTCGCTGCTGAATATGTATAAGTATGCAGCTGCCAACAATCGTTACAAGTCTATGCCGGCCTCTAAAGGCAACGCTGCAGAGAAGAGCATCCGCGACTATGTAACGAAGAAGTATCCTGAATGGGGTAAGGTGGTTCGCGTGTCATGTCCGGAGAACTGGACTGTAGTGCGCGACCGTCTGGGTAATCCTACCTATCGTCACTATGGTGCCACCATTCTCTGTGAGGACCAGGGCTATAAGGTGCTGCACGGTATATCCATACACCAGACATATAAGAGTGGGAAGTATGGTACGTCGGTACCTGACAGCGACAGGTGGAATACGATGGTTGACCTTGTGAAGTAACTTGATGTATAGAAAAGGTAATATACTCAAGAGCATAAAGGTGCTAAAATAAAGAAAAGGGGTTCACTAAAAAGTGAATCCCCTTATTCTATTCAATAACCTCTATGTAAAAGCTGAACGGCCGGAAACCGTCGTTGCAGCTGAGCATGGCGCTCATAGGATTCTTCATCCATCCGTTGGAGTAACTTACGGTGCCGTCGGGTGCCGTGTGGCGGTCGGCGAAGAAATGTCCCTCGCCGCGTGCCAGTGACTCCACATATTCACGCATGGATGACCATGCTGAGGGACACATACCCTCGGGACGCTGCCCGTCAGTGGAAATCCATTGCTGTCCCACGCTGACGTCGCAGGTGTGCTCTATGGGATTCTCATATCTCGCCATAAGGTCGGGATACTCCGTCTGTCGTATGGCAGTAATCCGTACTTTGTTCATTGGCTCCTCAGTTCATCTTTGTCATGTGATAGCCCATCCTGTTAAGCTGCATGGCGGCTCCCATGAGGTAGAGCTGGTGCAGGCAAGCCACGTATGCGTGGAACGCCTCCTTTGTGCCTGGCTCTATACGCTGGCGCATCAAGGCACTGTGCACACGAGAGGCACATTCGCCTACAAGTTTCTCAAGTGAGGTGTAGTCCTCGCCGTCAAGCAGCAGCACATCCTGGCGTATATATTCATCCATACTGTCATAGCCGCGCTTGTCTCTCAGGTAGATGTATATGTCCTCCAACTTTGAGTACACATCCCATTCCGTGTCCCACATCTTGGCTATGGCCATACCTACATACATCATCCAACCGAGCGAGGCATTGGGGTAGTTCTGAAATTCCCTGATGCCGTCGGGCAGATATGACTGTGCTATGGCAGCCCATTTCTCCTCCACGTCAGGACACTCGGGCATGCGCTCGTCCACTTCCTTTATAGAGTGCAGGTAGCGATGCAGGTCTTCGTGCAGTATGTCCTCAAATTTCTGTTCCATGTGTTCTATAACATTTGTTCTAATTGTTCCACGGCATGGGTAATGTCCTCGCTAAACCTGTTGTGGTCTTTAAGGAAGTCTGCCCTGCCTTCTGATATTAATTCGAGCAGTTCGCTGCTCATGTCGTCCGCATAGCTTGCTATGGCATACTCTATGTCATCCCTCTGCCAGTCAAGCGAGGAATGGATATACACGTTTCTCTTCTGGTGCAGGAAACTGTATGCGGTCTCTATGCTGTCACGTGTTATCATGCGTCGTAGCCTATAGGCCTGAACTGTTTCTGTGCCTCGCTCCATACAAAGCCGTGGCCGTGCAGGTACTGCTTTATCTCTTGTGGCTCACGGTTGAAGGCGTAGCATAATGACTCAAGCGTGTCAAACTCCTCGTCTCTCAGAAGCATGTTCACACTCGACACCAGTATGGCGGGGTCTTTGGGTAAATATTCCATCGGTTATTTGTTTGCAAATGCAAAGGTACTAATTCTTTTTGACAAAAACGTTGCTTAGTCTTAAACTTTTTTGTACTTTTGTGGAAGTAAAACGACTAATTACACAAACGTCTAAATAAAAATGAAAGTAAAGATACAAACAACGCTGGGCGACATTGTGGTGCGCCTGTATGACGAGACTCCCGTACATCGTGATAACTTCCTGAAGCTGGTAGGCGAGGGGTATTATGACGGTACTCTGTTTCACAGGGTGATAAAGGATTTCATGATTCAGGGTGGTGACCCCGACTCAAAGGGTGCGCCTGCTGGTAAGATGCTCGGCGTGGGCGGTCCTGACTATACGTTGCAGGCAGAGATAAAAGAAGGACTGCTGCATAAGCGCGGAGCGTTGGCTGCCGCACGTCAGGGCGACGAGGTGAACCCAGAGCGCAGAAGCAGCGGCTCGCAGTTCTATATAGTATGGGGACAGGTGTATAATGAGGGCCAGTTGCGCCAGTTCTCTAAGCAGATGAAGATGCAGATGATGCAGAATGCCTTTAATAAGTTGGCGGCAGAGCATCGTGCAGAGATAATGCAGATGCGCCGTGACCGTGACCGCGCCGGACTGCAGGAGTTGCAAGACCGCCTTGTTGCTGAGGCTGAGAAGCAGGCGGCAGGCTATACCGGCATGACTGATGAGCAGATGAGAATATATTCCACCGTAGGCGGTACGCCTCACCTTGACGGTCAATATACAGTATTCGGAGAGGTGGAGGAAGGCCTTGACGTGGTGGAGATGATACAAAACACCGCTACGGGTGCCGCTGACCGTCCTGTGGACGATATAGAGATGAAGCTTACTGTGGTAGAGTAGAGGAGACCTTATATTATCTTCTCTAATACAATGGTGTCAAAGGTGCGGTTGAATTTCCTGCCGCATTCATGATAGTGCCCCGCCTTCACATAGCCCATGCGCATGTGGAAGGCGGTGCTTGCGTTGGTAAGGTACTCGTTCTCCTCGTCTGTCCATGTTACCTGTGCGTAGAGATTGTGTATGCCCTGCTTGCGGAGGCGGTCCTCCATCTCGGCATACAGCCTTCTGCCCACACCGGTCTTGCGGTTGTCCTGTTCTACATAGATAGACATCTCGGCACAGTGTGATGATGCCTCTCGCTGGATGAAACGGTGGGCATAGCAGTATCCCGTAATCCTGCCGTTTACCTCAGCCACGAGAAAGGGGTATTCACGACTGATGTCGGTAATCTGACGGCTGAACTCCTCAAGTGACGGTACCCTGATGTCATACGTTATGGCTGTGTGCTCCACGTAAGGGGTGTATATGGCAAGCAGCTTGGCGGCATCCTCCGTCGTGGCGTTGCGTATTGTGATGTTATCTTGTGGCATTATCTCTTTTTCTCTTTTATTCAAGTCTCGCAAGTGCTCAACTTCTTAGGTTATAAGGATTTAGGTTATGAGGTTATAAGGTGATATATGTTTCTTCTTCACTAATAGGGTTGCTTT
>OCTW011600496.1_pt1 | contig 12830 bp, 11 predicted proteins | sample 1539671 | NCBI WGS metagenome assembly OCTW01 (sample SAMN02144230, study PRJEB22623) | gut metagenome | biome: sheep rumen | host: Ovis aries | place: New Zealand | reverse complement strand
TGGTCGCGCCGTCTTGAAAGAGGCTGGGCCTCTTTAGGCGCGGGCCGACATTAAGAAATCTGAGAGCCTTGGCGGCAAATCTAAAAGCCTTGAAACAAAATCTAATCCCGTGGAAAACGCCAGCTCCACGGGATTAAAATCTTTCTTCACGGGATTAGTTTATTTTTCCACGGGATTAAAACTTTTTTTAAGGGGATTATCTTTCGTTAAGTCCCCATTTCCCGATTTTATCTCCACGTTAGATTGTATAACGTCGCGGTTAGTTTTTCTTACCTGAGCGCGAGGCAAAACGTTCGTTTTTTATTGATGAAGGTTACTCATTACTGCGTCAGCGCAATGCTCTCCGTCGATAGCTGCACTGACTATGCCTCCGGCATAGCCTGCTCCCTCGCCGCAGGGATAGAGTCCGCGCAGACGGACATGGTTGAGTGTTGTCTTGTCGCGCGTAATGCGCACTGGCGACGAGGTGCGTGTCTCGATGGCGATGACGGTGGCCTGGTTGGTAAGGAAGCCATGATGATGCTTGCCAAAGAGGAGGAAGGCTTCACGTAGGCGGTCGGTAAGAAAGGACGGCATCCAGAAATGGAGGGGCGAGGCTATGAGTCCAGCGGCGTAGGAGGTGGAGGGCAGGTCGGCGCTGAGGCGGCGGTTAACAAAATCAGCCATTCGCTGCGCGGGGGCTGTCTGCTTGCGGTTGGCCTGCAGCCAACACTGGTGCTCCAGCTCCTCCTGCAGGTGCATCATGGCGAGAGGGGCGTTAGTTGAGAGTTGATAGTTGATAGTTGATAGTTGGGAGTTGCCGCTCGCGATGCCTTCGGCATTGACAATTGATAATTGAGAATTGCTGCTCGTGATGCCTTCGGCATTGTTAGTTGTTAGTTGAGAATATATCTGGGGGAGGTCGTCGGTGCGGACTTCGACTACGATGCCAGAGTTGCTCCAAGGGGAGTTGCGTCGGGATGGGCTCATGCCATTGACGACTAACTGCCCGGGGCCTGATGCGGCAGGTATGACGAAGCCGCCCGGACACATGCAGAAGCTGTAAACGCCCCGGCCACCGCTCTGGGCTGTGAGTCTGTACTCTGCGGCTGGCAGGTAGGGGCCGCGCCCCTCTGGGCTGTGATACATTATGCGGTCTATCATCTCGCTGGGATGCTCAAGTCTGACGCCTATGGCGAGGCTCTTGGCCTCCATCTCCACTCCCTCACGCTGGAGCATGCGATAGACATCGCGTGCGCTATGACCGGTGGCAAGGATGACGGGACCGATCACCTCCTCGCCCTGGGCTGTGCGCACACCTATGACCTGGTCGGCGCGTATGATAAGCTGATCGACACGGGTCTGAAATCTGACCTCGCCGCCATGCTCTATGATTCGGTTGCGCATGTTTTCTATTACTCGCGGCAAGCGGTCGGTGCCTATGTGGGGATGGGCGGCGGAGAGGATGTCTGTGCTGGCGCCATGCTGGCAGAGGATGCCGAGTATGCGGCCAACGTCTCCGCGTTTGGTGGAGCGGGTGTAAAGTTTGCCGTCGGAATAGGCTCCGGCGCCTCCCTCGCCGAAGGCGTAGTTGCTCTCGGGGTTGACGATGCTCTGTCGCGAGATAAGTGCTATGTCCTTCTTGCGCTGGTGGACATCCTTGCCTCTCTCCAGCACCACGGGGCGCAGTCCAAGCTCAATGAGGCGCAGAGCGGCGAAGAGTCCGGCTGGGCCGGCGCCTACGACAACGACCTGGGGGGCGTGCTCTGCATGTGGATAGTCGATAATGTCATACGGACGCACGGGGGCGGGTTGGTCAATGTAGATGTTTAACGACAGGCTGACGATGACCTGACGCTGGCGTGCATCTATGCTGCTGCGCACGATTCTGACAGCTTGTATGCGGCGCGGCTCTATGCCCAGCTCGTCGGCAACACGCTGACGCAGCAGGGACTCGGTGGCTGCCACCCGGGGCGTAACGCGTATGTTGAGCTCTTTTATCATGGATTAAGGTTTTGAAAGATGATTAGTGGGTAGAGAAGGAGTTATGAGATAAGGAGATAGAAGAAGTTATAAGGAAATAGAGGACAATAGTCATGAGTAACGGCATGTTTTAACTCCCCGTTTTAACTCCCAAAAATAAGAATTAGGTATTGCCAAGTCCGGAGCCAACTGCCTGCCAATAGTAAAATAGTCCAATTGAATTGTCAAATAAAGACAGTTTCTAATTCCTGAACACCTCCTTGAGAGCATCCTGCACCTTACCGACGGGTATCACCTCTATGCCGCCATTGCCAATGTCAAGCCCCTTCATATTCATCTGCGGAATTATGATACGACGAAAACCGAGCCTCTGGGCCTCACTCACACGCTGGCTGATGCGGGTGACGGAACGTATCTCTCCGCTCAGCCCCACCTCACCGGCCATACAGGTGCCAGGGCTGACGGCCTGATCGTAGGTGCTGGAGAGCACGCTGACTATCACGCTGAGGTCTATGGCAGGGTCGCTGACCTTGATGCCTCCGGCCAGATTAAGGAACACGTCCTTCTGTGCCAACTTGAATCCGGCCCGTTTCTCCAGCACGGCCAGCAGCATATTGAGGCGGCGAATATCAAACCCTGTGGCGGAGCGCTGTGCATTGCCGTAAGCGGCAGAGCTGACCAACGCCTGTGTCTCTATCAGAAGGGGGCGCGCACCCTCAATGGTGGCGGCCACGGCCACACCGCTCAGCCCCTCGCTGCCACGGCTGAGCAGCATCTCGGAGGGATTGCTCACGGCCCTAAGGCCTCCGCTCTGCATCTCATAGATGCCCAGCTCGGAGGTAGAACCGAAGCGGTTCTTAAGACCGCGGAGCACGCGGTACATATAGTGGCGGTCGCCCTCGAAATGGAGTACAGTATCGACGATGTGCTCCAACACCTTGGGGCCGGCCAGCGAACCGTCCTTGGTGATGTGGCCCACCAGGATGACGCTCTTGCCTGTCTCCTTGACATAACGCAGCAGACTGACGGCGCAGTCCCTGACCTGGGTCATTGAGCCTGGGAATGCCTCGCCCTGCTCTGACGAGATGGCCTGTATGGAGTCTATTATGATTATGTCGGGATTGAATTGCTCAGCTTGCTGGTATATTTTCTCCAACGATGTTTCGCAGAGTATGCTGATGTCGCCACCGCCCAGTCGCAGGGCCCTCATCTTTATCTGGTGCTCACTCTCCTCTCCGCTGACATAGAGCACATTGAGGTCTTGCATCTTGAGCACGGTCTGCAGCAGCAGCGTTGACTTGCCAATGCCCGGCTCGCCGCCAAGCAACACCAGCGAACCCTTAACCAGGCCGCCACCCAACACGCGATTGAACTCCTCGTCGTGGGTGTCAAGACGCACTTCGTCGGTGTGCTCTATCTCGCTCAGGCGTTTAACACGACGTGAGCTGTCAGCACCACTGGCAGAGGCGTCAGCATGTCGGTAGGACGCCACAGGTGCTTTACCCAAACGCACCTCCTTAAAACTGTCCCATGCTCCGCAACTGGGGCATCGGCCCAACCACTTGGCAGAGTCATAACCACACTCTGTACACACGTATGCTGTCCTGTCTTTGGCCATAAGCGGAATATTATTTTAGAAAAAGGGAAATAGGAGTTTAGTTTACGGTTTACAGATTTGGGAGACAGAATTTCAATGTTTAGATTCTATAATCCGTTGACCTTAATCAGGTATTCTGCTATCTGCACAGCATTAAGAGCCGCACCCTTACGTATTTGGTCTCCAACCAGCCAGAAGGTCAGTCCATTGGGATTGGCGAGATCGCTGCGTATGCGCCCTACATACACATCGTCCTCTCCTGCCAGGAAAAGTGGCATGGGGTATTGCTTCTCGGCAGGATTATCACATAACTTGAGCCCGGGCTGCTGTCCGAACAGGCGACGAGCCTCCTCGGGGCTCACAGGACGCTCTGTCTCTATCCATACAGCCTCCGAGTGGCTGCGCAATGATGGAACACGCACACAAGTGGCACTAGTCTGGACATCGCTATGCATTATCTTACGCGTCTCATTGAACATCTTCATCTCTTCCTTGGTGTAGTCATTGTCGAGGAACACGTCAACCTGCGGAATCATATTAAAAGCCAGCTGGTACTGGAACTTCTCCACCGTAGGCTTCTCGCCATTGAGTATTTGGCGATACTGCGTATAGAGCTCGTCCATAGCTGCAGCGCCAGCACCTGATGCTGCCTGGTAGGTGGACACATGGATGCGCTTGATATGGGTCACGTTCTCTATCGCCTTAAGGGCCACGACCATAATAATTGTAGTGCAGTTGGGATTGGCAATCACACCAAGCGGACGCTTAAGAGCATCCTCGGGGTTGCACTCGGGCACCACCAGGGGCACATCGGAATCCATGCGGAAGGCACTGGAATTATCTATCATCACTGCACCATAGCGCGTAATGTCCTCACGGTATTCCTTCGACACTCCTGCACCTGCTGAGGTAAAGGCCACGTCCACGTCCTTGAAGTCATCGCCATGTCTCAGTTCCTGCACGGTGTACTCCTTGTCCTTGAACACGTACTTGCGGCCCGCGCTACGCTTGGAGCCAAACAGTTTGAGGTTGTCTATCGGGAAATTACGCTCTGCAAGAATGCGCAAAAACTCCTGTCCAACAGCGCCACTGGCGCCAACGATTGCTACGTTCATTGTATTTGCCTTTGATTTTGTTAGGTGAATAATCGGTACAAAAATAGTCAGAAAAAAGGAAATTGTGCTCCTACTTCCGCAAGAAAAGGATTGAAGAACATACTTTAAGACCTTTTTTGCTACACAAAAGTGTGGTTTTAGGCTCTCTTTTTTCAAAAAGCATTAACTTTGCACGTCTAAATGGCATGACAAACACAGCCTAACACAACCTCACCCATGATTTTCCCACTTGCCGACCCAAAATGGATTATATTGAGCGTGCTATGCCTCATCCTGGCTGTGCCACTGCTGATGGAACGCATCAAGGTGCCGCCACTGGTGGGCATGGTGCTGGCTGGCATGGCTGTAGGACCCTCGGGGTTAAACATACTGGAGCGCGACAGCAGCTTTGAGACACTGGGACTGGTGGGACTGTACTATATCATGTTCACGGCAGGCTTGTCTATGGACATAAGCGCACTTAAGAAACAGCGTACCGAGATGCTCACCTTTGGCTTGCTAAGCTTCGGAGTGCCCTTCCTGCTGGGCTACGGTGCTGCCTACTGGGGCCTTGGCATGAGCGGCGCTGCATCCATAGTGGTAGCATGCATACTGTCCAGTCATACGATGGTGGCTTTCAGCATCGCCCGGCGCTACGGCCTGTCACGCCATCACGGCGTTACGCTCTCAGTGGCCGCTACTATGCTATCACTGCTCCTCTCGCTATTCATACTGGCTGCCCTTAGTGGCTCATGGCAGGGCAGCGGCAGTATGTGGCTGTGGCCGATGATAGCTGGTAAATGTGTCTTGATTACCGCTGCCGCACTATGGGGATTGCCCAGGCTGACGAGGCTGGCTTTCCGCAAACTCTCTGACGATGTATTGCAGTATATCTTCGTGATGTGTGTCATGCTGTTCTGTGCAGCTGTGTGCGATGCCATGGGGCTGGAGGGGGTGCTGGGCGCATTCCTCTGCGGCCTGGTGATGAACCGATACATACCAGAAGCAGCTCCACTGATGCGCCACATCGATTTTATGGGCAACGCTCTGTTTATCCCCTATTTCCTCATCGGCGTGGGCATGCTGATTGACGCCAGACTGATGGTGGAAAGCGTGGACGCGCTGACTGTGACAGCCGTGATAGTGGGTATAGCCCTGCTATCTAAATGCCTAAGTGCCTTCGCCGCCGCTAAAATCTTCGGCATCGATTCCGACAGCCGCCTGATGATGTGCGGCCTCACATCAGCCCATGCCGCAGGTGCGCTGGCTATTGTTATGGTAGGGCGCAGGCTACTGTTGCCCGACGGCAGTGAACTGGTGGGCTCCGTCTTGCTCAACGCCGTGGTAATGCTCATACTGTTCAGCTGCGTATTCAGCGCCTTTGTTACGACCACTGCCTCGCGCCGCATCAGTTTGCGCGAGGTGAGCGTGGAGGAACAGGTAGGCGTGGAAGACAAAATGCTGGTGGCTATGTCAAGGCCGGAGTCGATGCCCAGCCTGGTGAACGCCTCCATCCTCATGCGCCCCCACCGCAGCACGACGCCCCTGGTGGGAGTGAGGCTGGTGGTGGATGCCGTGGGCAATGAACGCGAGTTGCAACAGGCTCGGCTGCTGGTGAACGATGCCGCTGCCATAGCCGCCTCTGCCGGAGTGAACCTGAAGAAGGTGGTACGCTCCAGCGTAAATCTTATCACAGGGCTCTCTCACCTTATGAAAGACTTCGAGACCTCCGAGATTATCATGGGCTATCACCTCAGCGACGGCAAGGCAGCCGACAGCTTCGGCAGCATGACATCGGAAATGCTGGCGACCATTCCACGGCAAATAATCATAATGCATATCACACGGCCCCTCAACACCCTGCGTCGCATCCATGTGGCCGTGCCACCCATGGCTGAGAAAGAAACTGGGTTCGTGCGCTGGCTCAACCATGTACTCAGGCTGGCACGACAACTGGACTGCCAGATAGCCTTCCACTGCAGCAATGAGGAATGGACACTCATACAGGAGCGCCAACGCAAACACTACGCAACCGTCAAGACTTTCCTGCATCCCTTCCGCGACTATAGCCGCATACATGAACTCAAGTCCGACATCAACGACGACCACCTGATTATCTTCATTGCCGGTCGTAGCGGCTCGCCCTCATACCACCCACAGATGAGCAGACTGCCCAGCATAGTGGCCTCAGAATATAGTAACACCAGCGTCATGATTATCTATCCCGACCAGTATGGCGTGGATAATCACAACAAAGCATTCTCCACCGGAATAAAGTAAATTGATAATTGATAATTGATAGTTGATAGTTGATAGTTGATAATTGATAGTTGATAGTTGATAATTGACTGAGCGCGAAGCGCCGACTCTGCGACTTTGTGACTTTGCGACTAACTAAAAATTCCTAATTCCTAATTTCTCACGGCTTTGCGACTCTGCGGCTTTGCGACTTTGCGACTAACTAAAAACTCCTCATTCCAATGATTTCTATCACCAATATAACTAAGAGTTTCGGCAACTTAGAGGTGCTCAAGGGCATCAGCCTTACCATAGAGAAAAGCGAGGTAGTCAGCATCGTTGGCCCCAGCGGAGCAGGGAAGACCACCCTGCTGCAGATTATGGGGTTGCTTGACAAGCCCACCTCTGGCGAAGTGCTCATTGACGGGCACAACGTCACCAACCTCAAGGCCAAGGAACTGGCCAAAGTGAGAAACACCCAGATAGGGTTCGTCTTCCAGTTCCACCAACTGCTGCCCGAGTTCACCGCTCGAGAGAATATCATGATTCCTGCCCTCATAGCTGGCACTGGCAGGCGCGAGGCAGGGCGTAAGGCCGATGAGCTGCTCACCTTCATGGGCCTCTCCGACCGCGCCGACCATAAGCCGCGTCAACTCAGTGGTGGCGAATGTCAGCGTGTGGCCGTAGCCCGGGCATTGGTCAACAACCCCAGCATAATCTTGGCCGATGAACCCTCAGGCAGCCTCGACAGTCAGAACAAGGCTGAACTACACCAACTCTTCTTCGACCTTCGCGACAAGATGGGCCAGACATTCATAATCGTTACCCACGACGAGCAGCTTGCCGCTATCACCGATCGCACCATACACCTCAAGGATGGAAAGATCTGCCCACCAAATCAAGATACAAAAACAGCCACACCCCTAGACTCTATACTATGAACGTAAAACTCGGCGACTATAACACACTGACCATCACTCGCTTCACTGACAGCGGTGCCTATCTTGACGGCGATGGACTGGAGATTTTGATGCCCCGGCGTTACACCACCCCCGACATGCACCCTGGCGACAAGGTGAGAGTCTTCGTCTATCTGGATCAGGAGAACCGCCCCGTGGCCACCACCGAGACGCCACTGGCCAAGGTCGGCCAGTTTGCCTGTCTGACCGTGGCGTGGCACAACAAGCATGGAGCTTTCCTTAACTGGGGCCTAATGAAAGACCTCTTCGTTCCCTATAGTGAACAGCGCACCAAGATGCAGCAAGGTGAGAGATATATAGTATACGTATATATTGACGAGGTAAGCGGCCGCATAGTCGGCACAGCCAAGCTCAGTCGTCACATCAGCGATGACTGCTGTTCCCTACAACCCCACGACGAGGTGGAGATACTTGTTTACAAGCAGACTGAGATTGGCTATAAAGCCATCATCATGGGGCCCAACTGCGAGGGTTTGCTCTACCACAACGAGGTGTTCCGTCCACTCGGCTATGGCGACAAGCTCAAGGCCTATGTCAAGAAAGTGCGCCCCGACGGCCGTGTGGACCTCGTGTTGCAGACCAGCGGTCGTCAGCACACTGAGGACTTCGCCGTAACCCTGCTTCGTAGCCTACAGGAAAAGCCCAATCACTTCATAGCCCTCAACGACGACTCCGACCCCGAAGACATCTACAACTACTTCGGTGTAAGCAAGAAAACATTTAAGCGAGCTGTCGGCGCACTCTATAAAGAGCGCATCATCACCATCACCGACGACGGTCTTCGCTTGCTATAACCCTAACCGCCATGTTAAAGGGTTAAAGCTAAAAGAATCAGTTGCCACATCTCAGATCCACCACGTCAAATGAAAAAAATCACCTACGCCCTAATAATGGCCCTGCTCACCGCCTGCGACATGGTGGAATACCACCCCTATGATGTCAAGATTGACGGCCCTACTAACCTCACCCGCACCAACTGCGCCCTAATAGAGCAACTGTGCGCCGGCAAAGACACCCTGCGATTCGCCCACCTCTGCGACACCCAGCGTTTCTACGACGAGACAGAAAAAATAGTCAACGATATCAACCATCGCGACACTATTGACTTTGTCATACATACGGGCGACATGACTGACTTTGGCCTCCCCAAGGAATACGTGTGGCAACGCCGCATACTCAACACTCTCAAGATTCCCTATATCACCGCAATCGGCAATCATGACTGCCTGGGAACAGGCGAGGCCGCATATCACAAAATGTTTGGCGATGACAACTTCAGCCTCAACGCAGCCTTCCTACACATTGTCAGCCTCAACACCAACGCCTACGAGTATGACTACTCAAAGAACATTCCCGACTTCGCCTTCATAAAGGCCGACATCGCCTCACTGCCCGACAGTGTCACCTCCACCATCATCGCCATGCACGTGGCTCCGGGCATGTTTCTCTTTAATGACAACGTGGCAGACTATTTCAACCAACAGTGCCTCAACTACCGCGACCTGCGCTTTTGCATCTGTGGCCATGACCACAGATTTGAGATATTCCACCCCTTCGGCGATGACGGCACCACATATTACCAGTGTGATGATGCCAAGAGTTGTAGCTACATTATCTACACCGTAACACGTAATTCATACACCTATGAGATTGTACAGCTGTAGGGGACTACTAGTAATCCTGAGCCTCATTGGGCTATGCCAGCCATCGGCAGCCGGGCAAAGCGACAGCCTGCAGACAAAACCCGCCAAGGGCAGCCCCGAGTATTATGAATATCGTGTAGAACGGTACAAACATTTCTGGCATAGCCTCATCCCCAACCAGGCCCGTGTGCAGTATGCCGGCTCAGTCGGAGCTGCCAACATCGGACTCGGATGGCACTACGGAGGCCGTGACAAACGACTGTGGGAGAGTGACTTTATGTTTGGTTTCGTGCCTAAGAGAAGCGCATCAGAGGGACACCTCACGTTCACGCTCAGGCAAAGCTATATCCCTTTCCGTCTGCGCATGACCAACTGGATAGCCTACGAGCCACTGTCCACAGGACTGATATGCAACACCATCTTCGGTGAAGATTTCTGGGTACGCGAACCATCACGCTACCCCAACAAATACTATGGATTCTCCTCCGCCGTACGATTCCATATCTTTCTCGGGCAGCGGCTCCGCTACGAGATTCCCCAGCACAAGCGCAAATTCGTCAAAGCCATCTCCCTCTGCTACGAGGTTTCAGCCTCCGACCTATATCTGGTCTCCTACGTCCCCAACCGCTACCTCTCCCTACGCGATATCCTCTCGCTCTCACTCGGCATAAAGGTCGATGCCTTCTAAAAACGCCAGACAGGCCCGGATAAATCTGAGCCTGTCTTTCTCTGTGACCCGCTTGGGGCTCGAACCCAAGACCCCATCCTTAAAAGGGATGTGCTCTACCAACTGAGCTAGCGAGTCAACCTTAGGCAATTGACCGACATAAAAAAGACCCATGCCGCAATTGCGAGTGCAAAAGTAGGTGTTTTTTCGTACACAGCCAAAAGAATAGGACGTTTTTTTACTTCCACACGCTAATAGCGACCCAATCTTAGCTGCAAGATAGAAAAGTTTTTGTACTTTTGCCGTGAAGAAAACTATCAATATGATTCTCATTACTGACAGCGGAAGCACAAAGGCAGACTGGGCGCTGATAGACCAAAGGCACTGCGTGAGCAGGATACACACCTGCGGATTTAATCCCTATATGCAGACAACCGACGAAATGGTATGCAGCATCAACAACTCTGCGCTCAAGAAGATTGCCGACAGGGGAATAAGCCACCTCTGGTTCTACGGAGCAGGATGTACTCCCGGCGAGAAGACACAAAATGTAACAATGGCCTTAAGGGCCGTATTTGGCAAGCAATGTGACGTTAAGGTGCAGTCTGACATGGTTGGGGCCGCCCGAGCCCTGTGCCAGCAGGAGGAAGGCATCGCCTGCATTCTCGGCACTGGCAGCAACTCATGCTTATATGACGGCCATGAAATAGTGGCCAACGTACCGCCGCTAGGATTTATTCTGGGCGATGAGGGCAGTGGAGCCCATCTGGGTAAGATGATGGTAGGCAATGTACTGAAAGGGCAAATGCCGAAAGAGATAGTCAACCGCTTCTTCGAAGAGACAGGAATGGATACTGCCGACATCATCAACCGTGTTTATCGCCAGCCGTTCCCTAACAGATGGCTGGCATCGTTGGCACCGCTGATACACCGCAACCTGAATCACAAGGATGTCAGGGCAATGGCAGCAGAGGCCTTTACGGCCTTCTTCCAACGCAATGTGGCTAACTATAACAGGCCTGACCTACCTGTAAACTTCGTAGGCTCCATAGCATATTACTACAAGGAGATAATTGCCGAAGTAGCCAACAACATGGGCTATAGCATAGGTAAAATCAGGCAAAGCCCCATAGAGGGACTTATGGAGTACCATTGTAGAGTGAAGAGTTAGAAACAATACCGAGATAAAATGGACACCAATAATATATACACGCGCGAGGCTATAGAGCTGCTAAAGAAACTTATCGCCATACCGTCGCTCAGCCGCCAGGAAGCAGAAGCCGCCGACGCCCTGTGCGCATACCTCGCAGCCAGAGACATAGCCCATCAGCGCATAGGCAACAACATTATATGCCAGGCGCAGAGCCATAGTGCCGACCGCCCCACCCTGCTGCTCAACGCCCACATAGACACCGTGAAGCCAGCCGACGGATGGACAAGACAGCCCTTTGAGCCGACAACTGAGGGCGACCGCCTATACGGCTTAGGCAGCAACGACTGCGGTGGAGGACTGGTAAGCCTTCTGCAGGTTTTTCGCATACTCAGCGAAAAGGAGCAACCGTATAACCTCGTCTATGCCGTATCGGCTGAAGAAGAAGTGTCAGGAGCCAACGGCTTCACCCTCATGCTGCCCAGCCTGCCCAAGATAGACGTAGCCATAGTAGGCGAACCCACAGCCATGCAGCCCGCCGTAGCAGAGAAAGGCCTCCTAGTGCTTGACATCACAACCCACGGCAAGGCCGGCCACGCCGCACGCAACGAGGGTGTCAATGCCATATACAAGGCCATGGACCAGATACAGTGGCTGCGCGACTACCGATTCCCCAAGCAGTCACCCACCCTGGGCGAGGTCAAGATGACCACCACAATAATAAACGCCGGCACACAGCACAACTGCATACCCGACAACTGCACCTACACCCTCGACATACGCACCACCGACTGCTACACCAACCAAGAAATCCTTGACACCCTCACCGCCAAGCTCGATGCAGACGTCAAGGCACGCTCAACACGTCTGGAGTCCTCACATATCAGCCCCCAACACCCCATCGTGAAACAGTGCATACAACTCGGACTCACCCCATTCGGCTCGCCAACACTCAGCGACCAGGCACTCATGCCATGGCCCTCACTAAAACTCGGACCCGGCGACTCTGCACGCTCACACACTGCCGATGAATACATCACCACAACAGAGATCGACCACGCCATCAGCACATACATCAACATCCTTGACCAACTGCAGATATAAACACAAGAAACAACAACCATAAAGAAAGAAGTAATAAGAGGTTATAAGAAGATAAAGGACGATACCTGTTCCGCTTCCGGACTTGGTAACTCTCAAACTCTACAACTCTCGAACTCTACGACCACCACGGCTAAGCCGTTAACTTCCAATTTAACTTGCATCGCAAAGCGCCCCCCAAAAAAGTAAAAAACCAGTAAACACTAAGCAATAATCACAGAGCCCATTTTGTTTGGGCGTAGGGCCGCAAGTGCAATGACAAATTTGTACTTGCGGCTCTTGTATTGCAGACAGTGTATAGTCTTTCGGCATAAATAAAACGACAATTGCGAAATTTCTTTTGTAATTTTGTTTTGTTTCAAAAAAAGTTTTTATCTTTGCACCCGACTAAGCCAGTC
>OCTW011551295.1_pt1 | contig 12839 bp, 11 predicted proteins | sample 1539671 | NCBI WGS metagenome assembly OCTW01 (sample SAMN02144230, study PRJEB22623) | gut metagenome | biome: sheep rumen | host: Ovis aries | place: New Zealand | reverse complement strand
GTAATGCCTCTAGTCCGCCTGCTGACGAGCCGATTCCAACCACACAGCCGGGACGTTCACTTTTTTTAATTTTCTTTTTTTCCATGCCTCAGCTTAGACCTCCCAAGTATTGTTTACATGGATCCTGCCCGTACGGTGCGGATAATCCTTGCTACCACTTCCTCGATCTCTCCGCTTCCTTCCCGAACAATCAGATCTGCATATTTTTCGTACAGTTTACAACGCTCATCGTACAAGTCGCGAAGCGTCTGTCCCTTGCGGAGAACAACTCCGCGCTGACGGATATTGCGCAGCCGTCTCTGTATTACATCAAAATCAACCTGCAGATATATGATCGCGCCGATCTCCCGCAGGTGCATCATCGCCTCTTCTCCGTATACGGCGCTTCCGCCGGTGGCGATGACACTCCTCGATGCCTGCAATGAGGCATTTACCCGGTTTTCCACTTCTATAAAACCGTCAATTCCCTTTTCTTCGATAATTTCAGCCAGGCGCATACCTTCTTCTCTCTGGATCAGGATGTCCGAGTCGATAAAATCGTACCCGATGACCTTTGCCAGAATAACACCGACTGTGCTCTTTCCCGATGCCGGCATTCCAATCAATATGAGATTATCCTTTTTTGCCAATGCTTGACCTCATCTCCTTTCATCCGCCGGCTGCGGCAGTCCGGGACGCGTGCGCTCTGTATTTTTTCGTGTGCCTGTCTGCATCATATCTGCAGGGCAAAGCCGCACATGGATGCATTTTTTCGATGCGCAGACAGGCGTCCCGCTGAGATAAAAAACAATCTATGTTTAAGTATACCACAACCCCAATCCATTTACCTGTATAGAACTATATTTTTATGAGATGCTCCTTAACAACAGAGTTGTTTCTTTCATGTCAAACTCGTGTTATACTGTAAAAGCCTGAACTATGCCATTCCGGATCTTCAGGTTTTGGATTATTGTTATTCATATGCTTTTGCCGCGCCCGGCGCGGAGCAATGCGTCATTTTTCGTCATATATGTTTTGAACAGGAGGTCATGAACAGACTTATGATTCCTTTTAACGTTCCTCCCTTCATCGGGACAGAGCTCGAATATGTAAAGCAGGCCATCGACGCGCACAAGATCTGCGGTGACGGACAGTTTACCAAAAAATGCCATGCCTTTCTGGAAGAGCGCTTCGGTGCTCAGAAGGTGCTGCTGACGACCAGCGGGACCACAGCCCTTGAAATGGCAACACTTCTGTGCGGACTCGGGAAAGGGGATGAAGTCATCGTTCCCAGCTTTACCTTCTCCAGCACAGCCACCGCCATTGTCCTGACCGGCGCAACACCTGTGTTCGTTGACATCCGACCGGATACCATGAACATTGACGAGACAAAGATCGAAGCTGCCATCACAGAAAAGACCCGCGCGATCATGGCGGTCCACTATGCCGGCGTCGCCTGTGAGATGGACACCATCATGGACATCGCCGCCCGGCATAATCTCAAGGTGATCGAGGACGCCGCGCAGGGTGTCATGTCCACATACAAAGGTCGTGCCCTGGGCACAATCGGCGATTTCGGATGCTACTCTTTCCATGAGACCAAAAACTACTCTATGGGCGAGGGCGGCGCACTGCTGATCCGCGATCCCAGGTACAACGATGCCGCCGAGATCCTCCGCGAAAAGGGTACCAACCGCGCCCGCTTTTTCCGCGGACAGGTGGACAAGTACACCTGGGTGGACTATGGCAGCAGCTACCTTCCCAGCGACATGAACGCCGCCTATCTCTGGGCCCAGCTTCAGGAGGCAGACCGCATCAACGACAATCGTCTGGCCGCCTGGAACACCTACTCCCGGGCTTTTGCGCCGCTTGCTGCATCCGGCCGCATTGAAGTCCCTACCATACCCGAAGGCTGTGTCCACAATGCGCACATGTATTACATCAAGCTGCGCGGACTGGACGACCGCACTGATTTCATTCGTTACATGAAAGACAAGGGCATTGTCACTGTCTTCCACTATATCCCGCTGCACAGCGCGCCTGCAGGCCTGAAATTCGGCCGCTTCCATGGAGAAGACCGCTATACAACCAGCGAGGGAGACCGCCTGGTCCGCCTGCCGCTCTACTACGGACTGACAGCCGAAGACCAGGACTACGTCATCCGCACGGCTCTGGAATACCTGAATAAAGAATGACGAAAAGCCGCGGGAGCGCCGTGTCTGCACGAACGCTCATGAGGCTTGGACCAGCTTTTATTCACGCCTGTTTCCGGGCGCCGGCCTTTGGCCGCAAGAAAGATAATCCGACAAAGCGCCGTGTCTGCACGAGCGTTCGGGAGACCTCGAAAAGTGTCCTGAACATGATACACGGCGTATTTTTCATCCGAGGGGACTCCTATGCCTTCTGCAGAAAAAAAGAAACTCATCAGCTTTATCATTCCTTGCTATGCCAGCGAAGGTTCCGTGGGTCTCGTCATCGATGAGATCCGGGAAGTCGTTGCGCAAAAGCCCGACTTTGATTACCAGATTGTCGCTGTCAACGACTGTTCTCCTGATAACGTGATCGGCGTTCTCCGCGAGATCGCGGCAAAGGACCCCAAAGTTGCTGTCATCGACCTTGCCAAAAACGGCGGGCGTCACAACGCGCTCATGTGCGGCTGCCACTACGCCGCCGGCGACTACATTGTATTCATTGACGACGACCAGCAGTGCCCTGCCGACCGTCTCTGGGATCTGATCGATCCGCTGGTAAACGGAGATTATGACGTCTCGATCGCCCGTTACCGCAAAAAGACGCAGTCCGGCTTCAAAAATTTCGGCTCTGCCGTCAATGACCGCGTGGCGACCTGGCTTCTGGGCAAGGACCCGAATCTGAAATTTTCCAACTTCTCCGTGATGAAAAAATTTGTCAAGGATGAAGTCATCAAGTATACGAACCCCTATCCCTATCTCTCCGGTCTGATGCTGCGCGCAACACGCCGTGTCATCAACGTAGACATGGAGGAGCGGGTACGCACCATCGGTGTCGGACATTACAGTTTCAAAAAGTCCTTTGCCCTCTGGATGAACAGCTTCACGGCCTTTTCCGTAAAGCCCCTGCGCCTTGCCACCGGAATCGGTGTCCTCTGGGCCATCCTCGGCGTCCTGATGGGCCTGCGGACAGTCATCCGCAAGCTCCTGAATCCGGCGATTCCGCTGGGGTACAGTTCCACGATGGCCATTCTCCTCTTTTCCACAGGAATGATCATGTTTATGCTGGGTCTGATCGGAGAATACATAGGCCGTATTTACATATCACTGAACAACTCACCTCAGTTTGTTATCCGGGAAAAATATAATCTTCCGGACGCAGATTCAAAATAGGAGTAGATCCATGTCTGTTTCCGTTTCACCAAATGCATCACCTGCAAAGTCCCTTCCCAGGAAAAAGCTTCTCATCATCGGAGCCGGGGACTTTCAGCTTCCCCTCGTTGAGCAGGCGGCAAAAAGCTGCGAGGTCCTTCTGGCCGCGCCGGTCATTTCCGCCGCCTTCGAGCCCTATATTTCCGACCGCCTGATCGTTGATGTACGCGACGAAGAGGCAATTCTCGCCTTTGCCCGCGCACACAAAATCGACGGCGTTATCACCGACCAGACGGATATTGCCGTCCGCAGTGTCGCCTATGTGGCCGAAAATATGGGACTTCCCGGGATCGGCTGCGAGACGGGAATTCTTTTTACCGACAAGAGCCGCATGCGGACGCGCCTGGCCGAACTCGGCATACCCCAGCTCGCAAACAGGACTGTCTCCTCCGTCGGGGAGGCATGTGCCTTCTACCAGGACCTCTGCGGTGCTGCCGGCGAAAGCGCAGCACCTGTCCGGGTCATCATCAAACCTCTGGATACCCAGGGAAGCCGCGGTGTCCAGGTCTGTGCCGGTGAAGAGGAACTCCGGGACAAATATCCTGAGGCGGCCCGCTGGTCAAGTAATAAAAAAGTCATTGTCGAGCACTTCGCAACCGGCCGGGAATTTGTCGTGGAGTCTCTCGTTTTCAATCATGAATATCATACCCTGTGTATCGGCGATACCAGTTACTTCAATATCCCCGATGCCTTTGCCGCAAAAAGCCGGATTTTCCCGACAACAGCAGACCCTGCTCTTCGCAGCAAAGTACTTGCTCTGGACAAAAAGATCATTACGGGCTTCGGTCTCTCACAGGGAATCACCCACAGCGAATACATCATGGAGGGCGATGAAGTATACCTGATCGAGACAGCTGCCAGGGGCGGCGGTGTGTTCATCTCCTCCGATCTCATCAGCCTGTCCAGCGGACTTCACACCGAGCAGTTCCTGATCGACATTGCTCTTGGGCGGCTCACCGAAATGCCGAAAATCCTGCCGCAGCAGTGTTTCTGCGGATATATGGCCTTCTATCTTCCTGTCGGACGCGTGGTCCGCGCTGATGGAATAGAAGATGTAACTTCCCTCCCTTTCGTACACCGCAACCAGCTGGGAAAACTGCACGTCGGCATCGAAAACAGGGAAGGCGCAACCGACAAGACCTCACGTCTGGCTCTCATCGTCTCCGGGGACACCCGTGAGGAACTCATGGAGCATATGGCACAGGTCCGGTCCATGCTCAAGATCGAGATCCAGGCCCCTGACGGAGCTGTCCTTGCACCGATCTGGGAATGATTTTTTCTGGAGTTTTTCTGGAGGTAACATCCTTGCTCAACCATCTACTTGATAAGCGGCGCAATGTTTTCCTGCTCGCCGCCTTTGCAGTTTTTATGGAAAGCCTGACCTCTCCCTGCCTCAAAATCGGCTCTCAGAACTATGAGACTTTTTCCATCGGTTACTTTTTCTGGTTCGGTCTGGCTGTTGTCATTCTGGGCATTTACGCAGTCTGCTGGCAGCTCATTCTGGAGCGCATTCCTCTTACAACCGCCTATCTGCGGCGGGGCTTCAGCTATATCCTGCTGTTCGTATGGTCCACTTTGATCTTCCATGAAATTATCACCATCAAACAGATCATCGGCATAGCCGTGATCTCCCTGGGCATGGTGATCAGCGTCTCCGACGAACACGGCAAAAAAGCAGACCCGAAAGAATCTTCTCCGGCACAATGAGTCAGGAGGTATCAGCCGAATGTCCAATATTCTAACTCCGCAGATTTGCTATGCCGCCGCCATTGTCGGCGCTTTTATCACCGCTCTGAGCCAGATCCTGCTCAAGACCCAGGCGAATACGACCGGCGAAAAGGGATTTTTCAGCAAATTTCTGAACATCCGCGTCATCGTCTCCTACGGTCTTCTGTTTCTCACACTCGCCATCAATCAGATCGCGCTCCGCTGGGTACCGCTGTCTGTCATGCCCTGCATTACCTCCACCAGCTTTGTCTGGGTTTTCGTCATGGGCGCACTGATCCTCAAGGAAAAAGTATCCGCGCGAAAGGTTCTGGGCGTCGCGATCATCATCGCAGGTGTCATCATATCCCGCCTCTGAGCCGGATAATCACAGGATTCTGAACGAAACTGCCATGGCTGCGTGACTGCGCGCCCGAAAGGAAACAGGCTATGTATGCTCTTTTAAAAGACTTCTCCGAAAAAATCACGAGCAGGAAATCCTACTGGATCCCCCTGCTCTTTTACACATTCGGAGCTTTTGGTTTTTCCATGCTCAACCGCACCGTCGGCGCGGATGACCTGGCCACTTTCAAATATGTAGACGGTACGGTATGGATCCGGGACCTTCGATGGGGTGCCGTTCTGTGGAAAAAGATTTTTTCCTTCGGTGACTGTGTCCCCTTCCTGGACAAATTCCTTTCCTGCTGCTTCCTGATGCTTGCCGGGACCGCCTTTGCCTGCCTGCTCTATTACCTCAACGGAAAGCGGGATCGGGTTTGGCTCTATACGATCGCGGCCTGCTCCTTTATTACTTTTCCCATTATCTGTGAGATCTGGGAATTCACATGCGGAGGGACGATCATTGTCCCGGGAGACTTCTTCTGCTGCTTCATGATCATACTCTGGCTGCTGACCGAAAAAAAAGAATCAGAAGCCTTCAGGGAACAGGCAAAAGTCCTTCTGCTTGCCGGCATCCCTCTCTCTGTGGTCATTTCCAGTGCAGAATCCATTGCTCCGGTCTATATTGCCGTCGTGCTGATCATCCTCTTTTATCAGCATTGTATACATCACAATGCCACAGAACGCAGATCCGCCTGGTTCTTTGAGGGCATACGATTTGCCATTCCTCTTTTCATCGCCTTTATTCTGCGTCTCATCATCGGCTACGGGCTTCTTGCCATCCTGCATCTGAGCCGCAAAAGTACCGGCGCCACAAATATCGGATGGAAGAAGGGACAGATCGGCGCGCAGGCAGCCGCCCTGATCAAAGCTCTTCTGGTCAACTACGGCGCCGCCTCCCTGATCAACCTGCCGATCACGATTTTCATCGTATGCACTGTTCTTTTTGTAATCCGCTGCTTTATCCTGGCCTTCAGAAACAAGTCGGTCCTTCCCGTATTTCTGGGAATCTGCATTGGCATCTCTCTGTTTCTGATTCCGATCATCCAGGGCACCGTGATGTTCTATCGCACTTCGATCACACTGATGGTTTTCTGTGCTTTTGTCTTTTACCTGTTCGCGGAAAACTTTTATGATCTGATCAACACCGGTCTATTGAACAACAGCCGTTTCCGTGTCCGGCTTGGCCGCTGGGGCCTGGTCCTGCTCCTGTTCATCACCTGGCGGCAGGCTGCCCACCTTCACCGTTTCCTCGCGCTCAATAACCAGCGCTACGACAACGAGGCGGCGGTTATGCATCAGATCGGCTACAGGCTTACAGATGAGTTCGACACAAGCAAGCCCCTGATCTTTGTAGGCGATTTTTCCAACGGCAGTGCCTCCTATGCGGCCACACACGATATGGCGCAGACATGGAACGGACGCCTCTTCCGCAGGATCCGTCACAAAATCGACGGAACGGAAGAATGGAAAGCCCCTATGCTGGTTCAGACCACCGTCAACTCCGCCATTGACTTTTACCACTGGGAATTTGACGGTGAACTCATGAGTACCTTCCTCGCCTACTACGGCTATGATTTCGATGTAAAAGCGCTTTCCCGTACCGAACTGGAGCCTTATAACGAGGAAGCCCGGGAACTCGGTATGACAACCTATGACATCGTCGACCGCGGCGATTACATCCTGATCTGCCTCGGCAGGCTGGAATGACAGAGGGATTAATCATTTTTCAACGGGACCGTTTCTCCATCTCCAGGGAATCGCTCTCAACGGGACCGTCTCTCCCGGGAATTGCACTTAACGGGACTGTTTCCCCTGAGGACCGCTCTCAAGGAAACTACTCTCAACGGACCGTTTCTCCAACTCTGAATGAATGAACAAAAAAAACACCGCCCTGCGGAACATTGAGGTTCCGCGGGCGGTGTTTTCATTCATGCTGATTTATTCAAGACTCGTTCGCGAGTCTTACGCGATGAAGAAGCAATCTTTGATCACTAAATCAATACACGATAATAGTAGTATTCTTGGGGGTTACCTGGTAAATATATTTTGCGTTTTCAAGTTCCAGACGAATGCAGCTGTTGGAGATGCTCCTGCCGAGTCTCCTGTCAATAGGAGAGCTCTTATAGGGATTTCTGCAGCCCTTTCTGTACAGGACTGAATGGATATAGTTTCCTGCCGTAAGTCTGGTAGCATAGAAAGCTGTTGATCCCTTGAAGTCCTTGTAGCCGTATGCTCTGGAGTTCTTGTAGTCGAGACGGAAATGTCCGGACGGAGACGGTGTGGAGGACTTGCCGATCGTGCAGCGCATTCCTCTGCGTGTGATCGACCAGCTTCCCTTGGATCCGTTATACACGTTGATCTCGTGGTTCTTCTTGTTCACAAGGATCAGATAACGGGTCTTGCTGCTGTAGCCCTGCGCCTTCTTGTCCATGCCCCGGATGTCGGCGACTGCTCCGCTTGCACCGATCTTATAGCCGTCAACAGTTGTATTGGTGGCAATGGAACCATCGGCCTTCACATAGTACATCTTGTTGTTTACGATAAACCAGCCTTTGGTACGGCGCTGTTTTCCATCATAAGTGCTGAAATAGTACAGCTTCTTATTGATGGTGATAAAGCCGCCTGCGCGGGCGCCGCCCTTCTGAGGGTGGAGGTAATAGTAGTCATTACCGATCTTTCTGTAGCCGGTCAGGATCTGGCCCTTGTTGACTCCGGGTGCGCCCTGCTTCACGCTGGCATAAAGAGTCATTCCTTTGATTCTGTACCAGCCGCAGCACAGGTTGCCCTGCGCGTTAAAGCCGAATAATTTTCCGCCGATTTTTCTGACGCAGTTCTTATAATACTTGCCGGCTGCATAGTAAAATCTGTAGTTGCTTCCGACTTTGCGCCAGCCCGTAGCTGCCTGTGCAGTCACGGTCTCTTCCGCTGCCGCAGCATCTGCCTCTGCCGGAACTGTAACCGCCATAACAGGCGTACAGGACAGAATGAGGATCAGGAGTGCTGTGAGCAGCATAGTATATTTCTTTTTCATAACAAATCCTCCGTCTGAAGATTTATTAATATACGACAACACGTGTGCCGCGCTTCATGTTATCCCAGATAAACTTGGCGTCTGCCAGAGGAAGACGGATGCAGCTGTTGGAAATGCTCTTGCCCAGTGTTGCATCAATGGGAGAACTTGTGTAGGGATTTGTGCATCCCTTTCTGTAAAGGACAGAGTGGAAGAAGTTTCCTGCATTGATTCTGAATGCATAGAATGCTGTCGATCCCTTGAAGTCCTTACGTCCATACTTACCGTTCTTTGTGACCTTCAGAGAAAGCTTGAAGTTACCGGACTTGGTCGGAGAAGACTTCTTTCCGATTGTGCAGAGAATGTTTCTCTTGATGTTGACCCAGTGGCCCTTGGAGCCCTGATAGAAGTTAACGAGGTGTCTGCTCTTGTTGACAAGGATCAGATAACGGGTCTCACTGCTGTAGCCCTGTGCCTTTCTGTCGTATCCGTAAGGATCCGAAACAGCACCGTTTGCGCCGATCTTGTGGCCGTCGATGGTAGTATTGGTGGCGATGGAGCCGTCAGCTTTTACATAGTACATGTACTTGCCTACAGTGATCCAGCCCTTTGTACGAACCTGCTTACCGCCTGAAGGATTGAAGTAGAGCAGTTTGCCTTTGACTGTAATAAATCCGCTGGCACGTGCGCCGCCCTTCTGGGGGTGAAGATAATAGTAGTCATTGCCAATCTTTCTGTAACCGGTCAGAATCTGGCCCTTGTTGACTCCGGGTGCACCCTGCTTCACACTGGCATAAAATGTCATTGTCTTGATTCTGAACCAACCGCAGCAAAGATTGCCCTTGTCATTAAAACCGTATAATTTGCCGCCGATCTTTTTAACGCAGTTCTTGTAATACTTGCCTGCCGCATAATAATATCTGTAATTCTTACCGACTTTACGCCAGCCTGTTGCGGCCTGTGTTGTCACGGTCTCTGTTGCCGCATCCGCTCCTGCCGGTACAGTAGCTGCCATTACCGGCATGCATGACAGAATCATGATTACGACAAACAGCATTGCGAGTTTTTTCTTCATAGTTTTCCTCCTTGCTCATTTGCTGGCTTGATAACTGATTCCCGTACTGCTGTTATTTATAAATTAAATAGTTCAACCATTATTCGGGGGTATCTTATATAATACTACTAAATATCCATTTTTTCTACACAAATATTTCACATTTTTGAGAGCATAGTTGTGCACGGGTTACAAGTCACACCTGCATCAGATACTTTGCTGTTCTTACAGTTTGGAAGCCTGCAGCATCTTCTCCCGAAGCTGGCTCTCGATCCCCGCCAGTTCTGCTTCTGCCTCCTGGCGCTTCTGCTTGCCTTCGGTCTGGATCGCCAGCACTTCGTCCATGGTGGAGATGAGCATCTCGTTGGTATGTCTGAGGGTCTCAATGTCCACGATGCCCCGCTCGGACTCCTTGGCCGTCTCAATCGTCGCCATCTTCAGAGCATCCGCGTTTTTCTTGAGAAGCTCGTTTGTCATATTAGTGACTTCTCTCTGGGCCCTGGCTGCCTTATTGGCATGCTCCACGCCGATGGCAATGACCATCTGGCTCTTCCAGAGAGGAATCGTGTTGACGATCGTAGACTGGATCTTCTCAGCCATAACACTATCGGAGGACTGGATCATACGAATCTGGGGACCGGTCTGCATGGCAACGGTTCTGGTCAGCATCAGATCGTGCAGCTTCTTCTCAAAGCGGTCGCACATCTCGGCATAATCCTTGGCTGCCTGCGCGTCCTCGGGAAGGCCGCTGCGTTTTGCCTTCTCCTGAAGCTCCACCAGGTCTTTTTCGCGGGCTTCTTTCAGCTTCTTTTTACCGGCAAGGATGTACATGGAAAGTTCTTTATAATAACTCAGATTCAGATCATACATCTTGTCCAGCAGGTCAATGTCTTTCATCAGCGTAATCTGGTGTTTTTCCAGTTCTTTTGTGATGGCATCTACATTGGTCTCGACCTTGCTGTACTTGGTCTTCATCTCCTGCAGGCGGTTGCCGCCTTTTTTGAAGAGCCCGAAAAGGCCTTTTTCCTCTTCCTCCACATCAAAATTTTTGAGCTCTGTTACCAGAGATGTGATCATGCCGCCCACTTCGCCCAGGTCTTTTGTCTTGACGCTCTCCAGCGTCTTCTCGGAAAAGTCCGCCATCTTTTTCTGCGTACCTACACCATAGGTCATGACCGCCTGGGTGTTGGTGACGTCGATCTGTTTGGCGAAGTCATCGACCATCTTCATTTCCTCGGGGGTGAGGATCGCTTCTTCAGGTTCCTTCTCAGGTACTGCCTCTGCCACAGGTGCGGGTGCCTCCTGTACAGCTGCCGCCGCCTCAGGCTCGCCGAAAGAAAGGGAGGGAGCTGCAGGAACCTCCAGATCCGCAAAAGGATCAGCTGCTGCCGCCATACCCGCTGTTTCATTTCTCAGTTCGTCTGCCATAAATTCCTCCTTTTGTTTACTCTCCGAAAGCTGTTTACTCTCTGAAAGCTATTTACTCTCCGAAAGTGAGCTTGATTCCGCTTTTTTCTTCCTCTGTGCCGGGGGCGGCAGCCTGCATGCTGCCTGCGAAAGCCTGCGCTCCCTCTGCATTCTCTGTCAAATCATCCGAATAGCCGTCCGTATAGCCGGCAGATGTCTGTGCCGTCTGTTCCGGCTGTGCGGTCTGAGCCGTCTCTGCCGCCTGTTCCTGCTTCGCAGCCCGGCGCATCTGATCTCCGGTCAGTCCGTCCTGCGCCATCATGGTCTTCATAACAGAAATATCCGAGGAGATATCCCATGCCATGTCCTGGAAAAGACCGTCGAGCAGATTTTCGAAAGCAATGTTGATCGTTCCCAGGGCCTCTTTGATCTCCTGCTTTGTAGAGGCAATATTCTCTCCCACCACAGGCTGGCGGTCCAGTTCGATATAAGCCTCCAGAAGTTTCATTGTCGTAGGCAGATAATATACCATCAGCCGGCGGAGATTGGGAGCGCTCGACGGATCCTTCCGGATCTGTTCGATGATTCGCTTCATGGTCGTTTCCAGATGATAAAGCTCATCCGAAATCTCCTGATCGCCGATCTCGTCGTTCGCGGCGCGGATCCTGCCCATGTACAAGAGTCCTTCTTCGACGATCTTCTTTGCTTCCGCCGGAAGCCTGGCATCCTCCGGTTTGGGACGAAGGTCTTCATCCACCTGCGCAAAGGCATCCTCGGACACGCCCTTTTCGACCGCGCTCGCCCGCATCTTCTCTTTCGCCGCCTCTGCCTCCTGTTCCTGACGCTCCTTCTCCAGACGAAGATACTCGTTGTACATCCGCTCGGAAAGCATCAGTGTCGTCTTCTGCTTGTCAAACCAGGCTGCGGGAAGCATGTCCTCACTGATCATCTTTTCCAGATTCTCCAGAACCTGTTCCCTGGTCTGTCCGGTTGCGCGTGCCAGCTTGTTGATCTCCAGGTATTCGCTCGTCCCGGCGACCCGTCCATATTCATAATAGTCTTTGACCAGCTGCTTTCGTTCTTTGCCGCTCTTGACCAGAATCGCGCCCAGTACAGCCAGCCCGAGCGTAACAACAAGGCCTGTGATTCCCATTGCAGAGAAGAAGCCAACCGATGAAAACATCCCCAAAAGTCCGGAAAACAGACTGTCCACAAAGGAAAAACTCGCCATCACCAGGCAGGCAATACCGCCGACGATCTTGCCTGTACCGCTCGAGCGGCTGATCCTCCGCTGCAGGAAGGGAGATATCCTGCTTGTAAATATTGTATGATGGCGGGCACCCGAAGCCCGCTGCATGTACTGTTCCGTCAGATTCCCGGCACTGCGTCCGGCGTGTCCGTAGGTCCTTTCCTGTCCCCTTGTTCCGCTTCCCCGCCGCGCACCGGGTATTCCCTGATTATTTCCCCTGTAATTGTACAGACTTTCTGCAGCCCCGGCCGTGTCCCACACTGTCTGCCGGATCGCCTCATTCAATCCTGTAAAATCACCTCTGTTTATAGCATCCTCTACAGCGTCCATGATGCTGCTTCCGATGCCGTTAATGTCGTTATTATCCATATACTGCTTACTCCGAAATACGAAAAGCGGGAATCTTGTTTTTTACCTGCTTTTCTCAATTGAATCTACCGGCTGCATTGCAGCCGCTCATATTTGCAAAAATATTATACCGCATCATTCAGCAAAAAAACACTGCTTAATCAGTGGATTCAGGGGTGCTATCTTGCTGAAGGCTACTCGTCACACCCTGACCAGGGTGTGACGGTAACGTTGCGTCCGGCGATTCCAATTTCGCTTCGCGAAACGCCGAACGCCGTAAAACTC
>OCTW011611242.1_pt1 | contig 12840 bp, 10 predicted proteins | sample 1539671 | NCBI WGS metagenome assembly OCTW01 (sample SAMN02144230, study PRJEB22623) | gut metagenome | biome: sheep rumen | host: Ovis aries | place: New Zealand | reverse complement strand
TCAAACGTTTTCTGCGGAAAGAGGCGGCGCACCTCTTCCAGCTCCGCGTCGGTTTCTGATGTAACAGAATTGATCACGATGCGCGCCTCCGGATTGCCGGCGAGCACCAGCGAGACGATTTCCTTCAGTCCTCCTCCGCTGCCGCCGATGAACGCCGCGTCCGCGGGCGGGAGTCCGGCCATCGCCTCCGGCGCCGTGCCTTCCACCACCTCAAGATTCTCAAGTCCGAATTTCTCCCGGTTGGCCCGGATCAGACGGACCGCCTCCGCGCCGCGTTCGACGGCGTAGACCGTCCCCTTCGGCACATGCAGCGCCGCCTCCACCGAAACCGAACCGGTTCCCGCGCCGATATCGTAGACGACATCCTTCTCGCTCAGCCGCAGATGGGAGAGCGACAGCGTCCGGATCTCCTTCTTGGTCATCGGGACTCTGGCCCGGATAAACGCGTCGTCCGGCAGCCCGAAGCCGGCCGGGGCCGGAACAGGATGCGGGTTCCGGAAGTGAACGAGCGACAGCCTCCCCACCTTCCGGCCGATAAAGTTTTCTGGGCGGCCGGTCAGAATCCGCTCGCGGCGGAACGGCGCGCCTTCGGCCTGTTCCGGCTCGCCGCTCTCCCCCGCGCGGTCATCCGCCTCCGACTGCCCGGCCTCGAGGACCGGAGACGGTTCGTTTCCGTCCGTATAGGAAAGATCCGTTCCCACCGTGATCCGCACATCGCCGAGGCCGGCCTCCGCAAGGGAGCCCGCGATACGCGAGACGTCGTCCTCTTCGCCGATCAGCGTGAGCACGCTTTCCCTCGACCGGATCAGCGGGAGCAGGTTCGCCTTCCGTCCGTGAATGCTCACCACCGCCGTGTCCTCCTCCGCCGCGCCCAACCGGCCGAGAAAATAGCCGATGGAAGAAATGCCGGAAAAGTGAAGCACCCGCATCGACGGCGGCAGAAGCGGAGGAATCTTCTTCGCTCCGGAATAGCGGCTGATGTCGCCGGAGTAGAGAAGCGCCGCGCGGCGGAAGACATGATCCGCCTTCAGACGGTCCGCGATCTCCGATGCGAGACATGCGGAGATGCAGCGCGGCCCGCCGTCCCCGTCAAGGCCGTGACGCCGGCGGATCGCGCAGGCTTCCGAAAGCATCCGGTCCGCTCCGACCAGAAGATCGGCGCTCAGGATGAACGAGAGCGCCTCGCCGGTCAGCAGTCCTTCCCTTCCCGGGCCCATCCCCACAAGACCGACCTCCTGAACGAACGCCGTGTCATCCGCCCTCGGTTCTCCGTGCTCAGCATCCGCCGGCCCTCCGTTCATGCGCTCCGGTTCCGCCTGTTCCGGGACAGACCGTGCCTCCGGACGAAGTCCGGCCATCCGCGCGATCCGGTCCGCCGCTTCCCTCAGCGTCACCGCGCCGGCGTCCTCCTCCGGGCGCCCGATCAGAACCGTCCCGACGCCAAGGGACGCCGCGGCGCGACATTTCTCCGGGCATCCGCCCTCCTCGCCGGAATCCTTCGTCAGCATCCAGCGGATCCCGAGATCCCGCATCAGCACCTCGTTGGCCTCCTCGCTGAACGGTCCCTGCATCGCGATCACATGCCGCCCGCTCAGCCCGGCCGCCTCGCAGAGGCTGATGGAACGGACGGAAGGAAGCACGCGCACAAAGCAGCGCTCCTGAAAGTCCCGGATACCGCTCAGAAGGTGCACCTCCTTGCTCCCGGTCGTCACGAGGACCGGTCCTTCCGTCCCGTCAAGAAACCGGACCGCGTCCGCCATATCCGCGGCTGTGTGAAGAGGCGGCGCGCCCGCGGCTGCATGTTCCGAAAGAGAGGCGCGCCGGACGCGGAGGAAGGGAATCCCAAGTCTCTCACAGACAGCCCTCAGCTCCTTCGTGATGATGCAGGCATACGGGTGCGTTGCGTCAACGCAGAGTCCGGGCTTCCGTTCCCGGAGCACCGCCTCGATCTGTCCGGCGTCCTTCCTCCCGGCATGGACGGTCAGATTCGGGGACACGGGCAGCAGGGACGCGCCGTACTCCGTGGCGACAAACACATCCATCCGGAGCGGTGTTCCCGCAAAGATTTCCGCGATTTCCCGCCCCTCCGTCGTTCCGCCAAACAACACACAGCTGTTGATCATGCCCGTTTCCTCCGTTCCTGTCACTTCAGCCGAACTCGTCCGTCAGTCCTCTTTTTCCAGCTCGCCGTATTTTTCGATGTATCCACGCGGCGTCACCATCCGCCCGTCGATCACCCTTGTCATGGAATTGCCGACGAAAACCGTCATCAGCATATCCGCCTCGAAATTCACAAGCTCCGCCAGTGTCAGGATGCCAAAGGCCTCGCCCTCGCGGCCGATGCTGCGGACATAGCCGCAGACCGTCTCCGGGCTCCGGCTCTCCATCAGAATTTCCGCCGCCCTTCTCAGATAATCCGTGCGCCGCCGGCTCGCCGGGTTGTAGAGGGCGATCGCGAAATCCGCCTCTCCCGCGCAGCGCAGCCGCTTTTCAATCAGCTCCCAGGGCGTCATCAGATCGCTGAGGGAAATGCAGCAGAAATCATGACCCAGCGGGGATCCGAGCACCGCGCTCCCGGAGAGCGCCGCGGTCACACCCGGAATCATCTGAACCTGAACCTCCGGGTACTCATGACGCATCTCGAGAATCAGTCCGGCCATCCCGTAGACGCCGGAGTCGCCGCTGCAGACGACGGAAGTGATCCGCCCCTGATCCGCCTCCTTAAGAGCCAGACGGCAGCGCTCGCGCTCCTTCCGCATCCCGGTCGTGAGGAATTCCGCCTCCGGATACCGCTCCTTCACCAGCCCCACATACAGCTGGTAGCCGACGATGACCTCGCTCCGTCTCAGCGCCCCGTCGGCCTCCATCGTCATCTTCTCCGGCGTGCCCGGCCCGATCCCGACCACAAACAGATGCTTTTCCATCATGTATTTCCTCCTTGAATGTCTCCTCGTCCGTTCTGTCTCATCCGATTTCCGCCACCGCCACCGTCACGCCGTCTCCGACCGTCTTTCCGACAAGGAGACGTCCGCTTCCGGGCCGCTGCTCCTGTCCGTCCGGTCCGCCGGAAGGCACTTTGACGTCTTCGGCACTTTGCCGGCCGCTCAGCCGGCGCGCGAGCCAGACCGCGCTGCGCTCGCAGACATTGTCCGCTCCGGTCGTCTTCCGGACAAATTCCGAAGATGAAAATGCACCCGGCACCCGCATCAGCTCCTCCGCCGGGCAGGTGGAAAACGGCAGCGCATGCCGCCGGCTGAACGCAAGCAGAGCCGGCTCCTCCGCCTTGAGGTCGATGCTGGCGATCCCCCGCACCGCTTCCATCGCAAGTCCCGCCGGTTCCAACGCCTGACGGACGGCCTCTGCGACAGCCTCCTCCCGCGCATGGCGCCGGCATCCGATCCCGAGGCAGAGACGGCGCGGGAAAAGATACAGGCCGGAAGGACGGTCTCCGGCCATCCTTCTCACCGTGATCAGAATATCCGCTTCCGTCCGTTCCGCCGTCAGAGTCAGCTGCGGATACTCAGCCAGTTCCTCTCTGATATCCTCTGTCCGGTCCTTTCTCTTCGTGTCCGGCTCCGCTCCGGCATCTTCCCTGTCCCCGCCCGGCGCCGCCCCGTCCGGCTCCCTGTACACCTTCAGGCACTCGCCGTCGAGGAGTCTCGCCGACACCTCCTTCGCGGCCGCACGATCCCCGATCGTCATCTGATGCCGGCGGGCGAAGACATCGACGGCGAACTGTCCCCGGCCGTCTGTCGCCGTCGTGATCACCGGAACAGCTCCGATCAGTCCGGCGCACGCAAGGCAGAAGTCATTCCCGCCGCCCACATGCCCCGAAAGAAGCGAGATGCAGAAGCGCCCTGACTCGTCGATGACGAGAACGGCCGGATCAAAAAACTTATCCTTCACGAACGGCGCAATGCACCGGACCGCGATCCCCGCCGCCCCGAAGAAAACCAGCGCCCGCGCCCGCGCAAACCAGCGTCCCGTGAACTCCTCCGCCGTTTCCCGGATGGAGCGCTCCGGCATCGTCCGCGAGCGGACTGCCGTATGAACCTCGACGTCCGGCCGGCTTTTCAAAAGCGCGCCGGCCAGCCGTTCCATCGTCTCATAGCCGCGTTTCGTGAACGCCAGCATCACCACCGGATCCGCCTCTCTCATCTTCTCCGCCTCTTCCCTCCGGTTCCGCCGGAAACGGCCGCCGTCCTTCCCGATCGGAAGCTTATGTGACCAGCCATGGATAAATCGCGGCTGCCGCGGCATCCTCCGGATCCACCTCAAAAAGCCGGGCCAGCACGCGTTCCCGCTTCAGTTCAGCCGGCGTACCCGCGCGGAACGCGCGTCCGTCCTTCACGCAGACGATCCGGTCCGCCGCGGCGAGCGCGAGCTCCACCTCATGCAGCGTCGCGACGACCGCCATCCGCCGCTGCACTGTCAGCGTCCGCAGTGTCCGCAGAAGCGCCAGCTTGTAACGGATATCGAGATAAGAAGTCGGTTCGTCCAGCAGCATCACCTGCGGTGTCTGGGCGATCGCACGGGCGATCAGCACACGCTGTTTCTGACCGTCGCTCATCTCATTGTAATTCCGTTCCGCAAGATCCGCGACGTCCATCATCGCCAGCGCTTCCCGCACTTCCTGCCGGTCCTTTTCCGTAAGCCGGCCGACCCCGTCCGTGTACGGATAGCGTCCCATCTCGACGACGTCCCGGACCGTCATCAGCTCGGGACGGATCCTCTCCGTCAGCACCAGCGCCTCCCGGCGGGCCCTTTCCCGGGGACGGAGCGACCGGATCTCCTCTTTGCCGAGAAAGACCTTTCCGCCCATCAGCGGAAGCTGCATGGAAATCGCCTTGAGGATCGTGGATTTTCCGGCCCCGTTCGGTCCGATCAGCGCCAGAAATTCCCCCGGTTTCACATCGAGGGAAAGCCCGTCGATCATCACACGGTCCCGGTATCCGGTCTGCATATCTTTTAAGGAAAGAGGACTGTGTCCGTCCGTCTCGAGCTTACTGAATTCCCCCATCTTACATCCTCTTGTTTTCCTGACTCCGGATCAGCATGAAAATCACGATCGGCGCGCCGAAAATCGACGTGACCGTACTGATGTTGAGCTCCGTCGGCGCGAGCATGGTCCGGGCGAGCAGATCGGCGAAGACGCAGAAAACCGCTCCTCCGAGAAAGGCGCCCGGCAGCACCACAACCGGACGGGCCGTCCGCATCAGTCCTTTCACCAGAAACGGCACGGCGATGCCCACAAAGGAAATCGGGCCCGCGAAGGCCGTCACGCAGGCCGACAGCAGCGATGACAGGAGAATCAGCATCACCCGGCACCGCTCCACGTTGACGCCCATGCTCCGCGCGTAGTGCTCGCCCATCTGGAACGCGCCGATCGGTTTCGAGAGCAGCATCGTGCACGCGAACACAACGGCGACCAACACGGACGCGAACGCGACGCCGTCCCAGGTCACGCCCGAAAAGCTTCCCTGAGACCAGCTGTGCAGATTGACGATATCCTGATCCTCCGCGAACGTCACCATCAGATCCGTGACCGCCGAGCAGATATAGCCGATCATGATGCCGGCCGCCAGCAGTGATCCGATATGCCGCACCTTCTTTGAAACAAGGATGATGAAGGACGTCGAGATCAGCGCGCCGGCAAAGGCCGCCGCCACGATCATCAGATTGGACGAACGGCCCGTGCTGCCGATGATCAGGATCATCGTCGCGGCCACCGCCATCTTCGCGCCCGAGGAAATACCGAGGATAAAAGGCCCCGCGATCGGATTGGCGAAGAAGGTCTGCAGAAGGCAGCCGGATACGGACAGCGCGCCGCCCAGCACGGCCGCCATCAGCGTCCGGGGCAGCCGGAGCGTCATGACGATATTCCGGACCTCCTCCGATCCGCCTCGGCCGGTCAGCGCCTGCAGCACGCCCGCCGGCGGGATCGAAACCGTCCCGATCCCGATTGAAAGCACCATCATCACCGCCAGCAGGACCGCAAGTCCCGCAAAGGTCATCCGGATTCTGAATGCGCGCACCGCGTACCGCCTTTCCTTTCCTGTCTCATACGCCGGAAGACACCGCGCTTTCGAAGACCGCTCCGCCGCAGTCCCCGCGCGGTCCCTGTCCGCTTCTTACTGCTTCGCCGGTCTGTATTCCGTCGAAAAGCCCGGATCATAGAGCTTCGACAGCTCATAGCCGGACTGGGCGACCGCTCTGCCCACGATGATCAGAGCCGTCTTCGTGATCCCTTCTTCCGCGGCCTTCTCCGCAAGGTTCTCAAGTGTCGTCACAATTCTCTTTTCGTCAGGCCAGGTCGCCTTGTAGACGATCGCGGCCGGCGTATCCGCCGGATAGCCGCCCGCGGTCAGACGGGACACCAGCTCCGGAATCATCCCCGAGCTGAGGAAAAGAACCATCGTCGCCTGATGCGCCGCGAAGGACTCGATGGACTCCCTCGCAGGCACCTTTGTCCGGCCTTCCATCCGGGTGATGATCACGCTCTGGGAGACTGTCGGCAGCGTGTACTCAAGACCGAGAGACGCCGCCGCGCCGAAGAACGCGCTGACGCCCGGCGTCACGTCGTACGAAATCCCGAGCGCGTCCAGCCGGTCCATCTGCTCCCGGATCGCGCCGTAGATGCTGGGATCGCCTGTATGAAGTCTCACGGTGGTCTGTCCGGCCGCTTCCGCCTCCCGGATCACCGCGATGACCTCGTCGAGCGTCATCGTCGCGCTGTTGTAAATCCGGCATCCTTCCTTCGTCTCCTCCAGCAGCGCCGGGTTAACCAGCGAGCCGGCATAGATCACGGCGTCTGCTTCTCCGAGCAGCTTCTGTCCTCTGACTGTAATGAGATCCGGCGCACCCGGTCCCGCTCCGATAAAATGAACCATATCAAATCCTCCGCCTTATCCGTCATGGCCAACAGGCCATAGACGTTGGAAAACATCACAACTTCCACCTGCAGCGGCGTCCCGCCGCCTGTCTGCCGCACCCAGTTCTCACAGACCGCCTGAATCCGGCTGACCGCCAGCTTCATCACCGGCTCGCGGATCCCCGCTTCATCCAGCACCCGGATCGCGTCGTCCGTCATCACCGATTCCGCCAGCGCCTTCCGCACCGGCGCGGCGCACTCCTCTCCCGCCGCTTCCTCCGCGAGATCGCCGAGAATCTCCATCCGGCGGTCTCCGTACTGGGAATGCGTGTTCTTCACGCCGCCGGCGACCTTGATCAGCTTGCCGATATGGCCGGCCAGCAGCATCCGCGTGAAACCGGCCTCCCGGACGTACTGCACCGTATCCCAGATATAGTTGGACGCCGTGACCGCCAGATCCGGCGGAAATCCGTACGTCTCTTCAAGGAAATGCATGCCGTAATTGCCGGGCGCCGCGCAGACGGCCCGGTAGCCCTCCGCCCTGCGGACGGAGACTTCGGTCCGGATCGTCGCCAGCAGCGCTTTCTCGCTCATCGGCTCCACGATGCCGGTCGTCCCCAGCACGGACAGTCCGCCGACGATGCCGAGACGGGGATTGAAGGTCTTCTTCGCCAGCGCCTCACCTTCCGGAATCCGGATGATGACCTCCACGCCGGCCGTATCCAGAGAAAATCCGGCCTCTTCCGCAGCCTTCCTGATCTCCCCCTCGATCATCCGGCGGGGTGTGCTGTTGATGGCCGCCCGGCCGACAGGCTGATCGAGTCCGGGCTTCGTCACACGTCCCACGCCCTCGCCGCCGTCAAGATGAACGCCGGGTTCCTTCGTGATCCGCACATCCGCGCAGACCATCATCCCGTCCGTCACGTCCGGGTCATCGCCGCTGTCCTTTCGGACGCCGCAGCTGACCGTACCGTTCTTCTCCTCCGTATAACAGATCCGGATCGGAATCCGTTTTCCCGCCGGCGTCATCAGCTGAACCATCTCCGTCTCAGCGCCGCCCAGAAGCCGCCCGGCAGCCGCCCGGGCGGCCGCGGCGGCGCAGCTTCCGGTGGTATAGCCGCTGCGCAGATGTGTCTTAAGTTTCTTCATATCTTCTGACATAATGCTCCGCTTCACGCAGGGAAGTCCCCTGCTCCGACGCAATCCGCGCCAGATCGTCATATTCGTATTTCGATCGCGCATTGCCGTCCCGGCCGGCATCTTTCTTCCGCACCGGACCGGACGGCGTCTCCACCGTTCCGACACGCCGCTCAAGACAGCGCCGCTCCTTCCGCACCGCACGGACGCCCAGTGTCGAGGTCAGACGGATCATGGCCGTCTCCAGAGTCTCCCGCGCTCCGTCGTCCGCGAGAACGTTCAGCACCACGCCCGGCCTCGATTTCTTCATGCCGGCGGGCAGAGTCCAGACGTCCAGCGCGCCCTGATCCATCAGTGCCTGAACGGCAAAGCCCAGCTCCTCCCCGGTCATATCGTCGAGATTGCAGGAAAGCTCCCAGACCGCGTCCGTCCGATAAGCGCCCCTTACGGTTCCGGCGTTCTCCGCTTTCCCGGCCTCCGGCCGGCCGCTTCCCGTCATGGCGGATTCGCCGCTCTCTCCCAGCATCACACGCACGCAGTTGGCCCATGGAAATTCCCGTTTTCCGATTCCGAATCCCGTCGTCTCCACCCGCATAAGCGGCATCGGTCCGTACGCATCCGCAAAAGTACGGAGCAGCGCGGCGCCAGTCGGCGTGCACAGCTCGCCCCGGCGCCCGTCGCTGTAGGAAGGCACGCCGCGCAGAAGCGCGGCTGTCGCCGGGGCCGGCACCGGAAGAATCCCGTGGGCGCAGCGGACCGTCCCGCTGCCGACACAGACCGGCGATACCGTCACCCGGTCCGCATCGATCCGGCGGAGCAGATACGCGACGGCCGCGATGTCCGCCACCGCATCCATCGCGCCCACCTCATGAAAATGAATTTCCGTCACGGGTACGCCGTGTACCTCGCTCTCCGCCTCCGCCAGCGCCGTATAGACACGGAGAACATCCCGCTTCACAGCCTCATCGAGCCGGAGGGCCGCGATCATCGCCCGGATCGACTCCATGCTGCGGTGAGCATGTCCGTGCGTATGCCCGCCGTGAGGTTCCGCTGCGCTGCCGGCCTGCCCGCCATAAGCGGCATGTACGCCTTCCTCCGCGCCGCCGGCATGCCCATCATCGGAGACAGGTGCTCCTTCCTCCGCGCCGTTCACCCGGACGCGCATCGAAAGTCCCGCGATCCCGCAGGTCCGTCCCGGCACTGCCTCGAAGGTCACGCCGGGGATACCGGCTCCGTTCAGGTCAGCGAGCGCTTCCGCCCTCTCCGGATCCGGAAGAAGCTGAAGCAGCGCCGCCGTCAGCATATCGCCCGCCGCGCCCATTCCGCAATCGATATAGAGCTGCTTCATGCCTCTTCAGATCACTCCTTTTTCCCGAAGAATCGTCTCCACGATTTCAACGCATTCATATACCATGGCGTCGCAGTGCGGCTTTTTTGCCCGTCCGGCCTCCGCGTTCATGCGCAGAAGGTCCTTGCAGTCCAGACATCCTTCGTGATGTTCTCTGACGGTCCGCGTCAGTCTGGCGGCCGATTCCGGGTCGTCGGCGCCGGCCAGTCCCATCACCATGAGGCCGCCGGTCACCGCGCCGCAGGTCGCGCCCATCCGCATGCCGGATCCGAAATGGCCCGCAATCGCATACGCCTTCTCCTCATCCAGTCCCAGCGTTTCCGCAAAAGGCACCAGCACCGACTGCGCACAGTTGTAGTGACGCTCCGTGACGGCGCGCAGCTCCTTCGCCCGCTCCAAAAAACGACTCATCTGACGCTCCTCCTTTCGATGACAGCGGAGCCGCCTGCATCCGTGTATCGGGATGCTGACAGGCGCCGCAGGCGGGGTCAGCAGGCGATTCCGTATCATGCCGTCTCCGCCCGCCTGTCCGTTTCCCGTCACAGGCCGCTCCGGTTCAATTCTCCTCACAATCGTAAGCTTCCTTATCATATCATGTGCCGTTGGCAAAATCCACCTTGCTTTCAGCTCCCAACAGCCCGCGGCCCGACCGGATCATCCCGTTCTCTGTCTCCGGTCCGGATCCGGCATTGCGCTTTCCTTAAGGACGCGGTAAGCTGTGGTGACGTAACGGATTCCCGCGGCGAACGTTCTGAGCGCGCCGCATCACAGAACAGGCAGGTACCAGATGATCGCAGCATTTGACAGACGGCGCTTTCTCATCATGCTCACGGGTGTCTTCGGGATGGGTGTCTTTCTCTCCTTTCTCGTCGGCGCCGACTACGGAACCGACACCAGCACCTTCATGAACACCTCCATCGCCGCCCGGACCGGTCTCAGCTTCGGCACCACGATGCTGCTGACCAACGGCCTGCTGTTTCTGATTCCGCTCTTCCGCGGCCGGCATCTGATCGGCGCGGGCACCATCTGCAATATGACGGTCGTCGGGTATACCTGCGATCTCTTCCGGTATCTCGAACAGCGCTTCATGCCGGCGGATGCATTCACCTCCCAGCCATCCCGGACCATTCTCTTCGCGGCGGCTCTGATCCCGTTTCTTTTCTTCACGACGATGTACATGATCTCCGATCAGGGGCTGGCCCCCTTCGACACCCCGCCGGTGCTGCTCTCGGACCGGTTCCATCTGCCGTTCTTCCTCGTCCGGATGGGATGGGACGGACTCGTCATTCTGATCGGAATCCTCTTCGGCAAGCGTCTCACCGTCGGCACCGTGGTCTTTCTCTTCACGATCGGTCCCGCGGTCGCCGCGATCGGCCGATGGCTCCGCCGGGCGCTTCGTCTCCCGGAGGTCATTCCGAACCAGAAAGAATCAAAGTAGATTGCCTCTTAACTCTCCTGACAAGTCAAACGCAAAAGGAGACTGCCCCTCCCGTCTCCTCGCAAGTCAGGCCGCGGTCCGTTCCATTCTGGCCGCGGCTTTTCTGTACATCCATGCTGCGACCGCGGCTGAAGCGGCCTCCGCGACCCAGAACGCGTTCCAGACGCCCGCGCTTCCGAAAAACCGGCTCAGAATAAAAGCCGCCGGAAGAATCAGAACCACGTAGCGCATCAGATTGATCACAAAGGACCAGGTTCCGAAGCCCAGTCCCTCCAGAACACCGCACATCGTGACCGACACGCTGCTGACGATAAAACCGGCGGAGATCACACGCAGCGCACCCGCTCCCTCACGGATCGTCTCCTTGTTGTCCGTGAACAGCCCCATCAGCTGCGCCGGAAACAGAAGGCAGACGGCCGTGCCCGCGGCCATCACCGCGGCGGACATCACAAGCGCGGTTCTGCTGATCGCCTTCACCCGCTTCGGGAGCCGTGCCCCGTAGTTGTAGGCGACAAGCGGCCGGATTCCCTGCACGATCCCGTTGGCGGAAAGATAGATGAATGTCTGAAGCTTATAGTAAACGCCCAGAATCAGCACGCCGGAAGCGGAGCAGGCCGCGAGAATCGCGTTCATCACCGTGATCATCACGGACGGGAGCGCGCAGCTCAGCATCACGGGAACGCCGACCCGGTAGATTCTCCCCGCGAGGTCGAGGCCTTTCACTCCGGTCCGCAGACTCATCCCGATCCCGAGAAAACCTCTCGCGTCAAGAACCAGATAGACCGCAAGCGAGAGCGCCTGACCGATCACGGTCGCGACGGCGGCTCCCTCGATCCCCATCGCCGGGCATGGCCCGATTCCAAAGATCATGACCGGATCCAGAATCATATTGGCAATGCACCCGGCCATCATACTCGCCATGGAGATCCGCACACGCCCCACCGCCTGAAACAGCTTCTCGTAGACCAGCCCGGCCTGCCCCACAAAGACAGTGACGAACACGATGCGCCCGTAACGGACACCGTAATCGAGAACCTGTGCATCCGCCGTGAACTGCCGCAGAAAGCGTCCGGTCAGTGGGAGCAGTACAGCCATCAGAATCGCCGTGTTGACCAGCGAGAGAAGGAGCGCGGCTGAAGCCGCCCGCTGCGCCTCCTGTTTCCGCTCTCCGCCCAGAAAGAAGGCGACAGCCGCGTTGGTGCCCACACCCAGTCCGACTCCGACAGCGGTGGTCACATTCTGCAGCGGAAAGATCAGCGAAAGCGCCGTCATCGCCTTTTCGCTGATCTGCGCGATGAAAAAGCTGTCCACTATGTTGTAGAGCGCATTGACCAGCATGGACAGCGCCATCGGCAGTGCCATCGAAGCCACCAGCGGCACAACCTTTTTTGTCTTCATAAATGACTGATCCATGGATTTCTCTCCCTCCCGAGACGTCTCACCACCAAAAACGCCACAGAGCAGATTCTTCACGAATCTGTTCTGTGGCGAAAAGTGATCGGATCGACTTTAAAATTCCACATCCGGGCGGTTGCCCGCCGCGGTTTTATTATGAAACTGGGTACTATTCTCACACAGATGCCGCAGCCTGTCAAGGGCGTCCTGTACGGAAGCATCCCGGCATGGAGGCTGCATGGAGGCTTCGGCTCCGCGAAGCAGGAAGGCTTCCGCCGCCTTTGGCATCTCCACCACGGAAATACGTTCATAAATCACAGCTCAAGGCTGTTATCATGCAGCAGAAACGCCTGATCCCGCTCTGCCCCCTGATGCTGCCCTTGTCCACCACAAGCTGTCATCGCAGCGGCGATTTGCAGTCATCAGGTCTCAGTACAAAGAAGAAATTTACATGCATGACAGATAGGAAGACAGTTCAATCAGGTTCCCGTCCGGATCTCTAAGATAAAGGCTCCTCATCTCCCCCAGCGCGCCATGTCGGGTAACCGGTCCGAGTTCGATCGGCCATCCCTTCGACTCAAGTTCCTGAACGACCTGATCCAGACTGTCTTCCACGATCAGGCACAAATCCAGACTTCCGTATGCCGGATT
>OCTW011376022.1_pt1 | contig 12840 bp, 7 predicted proteins | sample 1539671 | NCBI WGS metagenome assembly OCTW01 (sample SAMN02144230, study PRJEB22623) | gut metagenome | biome: sheep rumen | host: Ovis aries | place: New Zealand | reverse complement strand
AGACAGTATGGAAGTTGATTGCGCATATGATGGAGAAGAAGCATTGAATCTTGCCAGAAAGACAGAGTATGATATGGTGCTTCTTGATGTAATGCTCCCTAAGATGGATGGGTTTGAAGTATGCCAGAGCATAAGAGAATTCTCTAATATGCCAATTGTTATGCTTACTGCAAAAGGCGAAGATATGGATAAAATCCTTGGTCTTGAGTACGGTGCTGATGATTATATAACTAAACCATTTAATATTCTTGAAGTTAAAGCGAGAATTAAAGCTATCATGAGAAGGACAAGTGCTTATAATGATAAGTCTCTAGTATCTTCTGATGTTATTAATAGTGGCGATCTTTCTTTGGATGTGCAGGGAAGAGGGCTTAAGATACTTGGTAAAGAAGTCAATCTTACATCCAAAGAATTTGATATGTTACTTCTCCTTGTTAATAATCCTGGTAAGGTTTATAGTAGAGATACACTTCTTACAACAATCTGGGGAGATGATTACCCGGGGGATGCAAGAACAGTAGATGTTCATATCAGGCGTTTGCGTGAGAAAATTGAACCTAATTCTAGTGAGCCTAGATATATTCATACAAAGTGGGGACTTGGATATTTCTACAAGGAGTAATGGCGTATTAAATGATTGATTTTTTGCATAGAACATTTTCAAGATTAAATATCAAAATACGTGTCTTAGTGTTTGCTATGGCTATTGTTCCTATTGTAATTCTTTCAGTAACAGTTAATGTGATCTATGTGAATAGGAGCCTCAAATCAGAAAGCGAGAATCTATATTCCAGGTCGGAGGTACTTGCAAAGCAGGTGGTTACAAGTGGTTATCTTGATAATCAAGGTGATGTAACCATGGAACTTCGACTCTCAGAACTGGCGCAGTTAATAAGTGGTCGTGTTATGCTTGTTGACTCGTCTCTTCGTGTCATCTATGATACTTATTCTATTGATAAAGGTAAGATTTTCCTGTGGGAAAATGTTACGAAAAGCGCAAATGGTGAGCAGCTTTATTATGTTGATAGAAAGAACGACATCCTAACAACAACAATTCCAATTACAATAATAAATGATGATAATGAATCGCAGGTGGTAGGTGTTCTTCTTGCCTCTGCTTCGGTTGATTATCTGTCGAAGAATATCGGTTATCTTATATCTATCGAGTTAATATTGCTTTTTATGTTTGTCGTTTTTGCAATTGTCTTAGGATATATTCTTGGCACACGCTATTCTAAGCCTATTAAGGAAGCATCTAATCAATTAGACACAGGTATTAAAGGAGACAAGATTAATAGTATTGATGTAAAAGGTTACTCTGAAATTGAAGAACTGTCTTCTCAATTTAACACCTACGTTAGTAAGATGGAAGCAATTGATGAGTCTAGACAGGAGTTCGTATCTAATGTAAGTCATGAGCTTAAGACGCCGCTAACATCAATGAAAGTTCTTGCGGATTCCCTTATAGGAATGGGAGATGCACCAGTTGAATTATATCAGGAATTTATTGGAGATATATCTCAGGAAATAGAGCGAGAGACAGGAATAATTAATGACCTCCTTTCAATGGTTAGGATGGACAAATCCAATGCAAGTCTCAATGTCACTAGTGTAAATGTTAATGAATTGGTTGAATCTATTCTTAAGAGACTTCGCCCTATAGCAGAGAAACAGAATGTTGAATTAGTGCTTGAAAGCTTTAGACCAATTACTGCTGAAGTGGATGAGATTAAATTAAATCTTGCAATCTCTAACTTGATTGAGAATGGAATCAAGTACAATAACCCTGGAGGGTTTGTACACATTTCACTTAATTCAGATCATCAATATTTCTATATTCGAGTTGAAGATTCTGGAATGGGAATTCCGGAGGAATCACTTGATATGATATTTGAGAGATTCTATAGAGTAGACAAATCACATTCTCGTGAAATTGGTGGTACAGGTCTTGGACTTGCTATTACACATATGTCTATTATTATGCATGGTGGCGAGATTAAAGTTGATTCCACACTTGGCGAAGGTACAACATTTGACGTAAGAATTCCACTTAGTCATATAGAAGAGGAGGGTATGTGATTATGAAGAAGAAATTGATATCATTGGCTCTCGTTTTAGCTTTTATATTGTTATGTCTAGGAGGCTGTTCTTCTAATTCAAAGGATAAATATACTGTATATTATCTTGATATTAATAAATCTGTGCTTGTGCCTAAAGAGTATGAAGTACAAAGCGCCAAAGTGGATGACGTAATTGAAGAACTATTAGGTGTGTTGTCTAATGATACTGATTCTCCAAAGTATTTTCAGCCTATTCCAAGCGATGTTAAGGTAAAGGAATGTAAGCTTAATGAGGGTAATTTGATAATTGATTTTAGTGGCGATTATTATAGTATAAAGGGCACGAAAGAGGTTCTTACTAGGGCTGCAATTACTAAGACAATGTTACAGATTGAAGGCGTTAATAAAGTTACTTTCTATGTGTCAAATAAGCAACTTGTTGATGAGAATGGAAATGTTGTATCTTCTATGACAAATGATTCATTTATTGATAATTATGGAGATGAGTCAAGTTTCCTTGTTAAGAAAGAGCTAAGTCTTTACTATGCAACTGAAGATGGAGAATCATTAATATGCGAGAAGAAGTTCGTTGATGTTGATGAGAGAAAGTTTATAGCTGATGTTGTGCTTGATAATATTAGAAAGAAGCCGGATGTGGATAATGCCAAAGTGGCTGTTCCTGAAGATACGAAGGTGTTATATACAGCTATTTCTGATGGTGTATGCTATGTAACGCTTGATTCGACACTCCTTACTGAGAAGTCTGATATATCTAATAAGGCTATTATTTATTCTATTGTTAATTCGCTTTGTGACTCGGCTGATGTCAAAACTGTTGTAATTAAGATAAGTAATACTAATGCAAAGACTCAACAAAACAATCTGGAGATATCTGGAACATATGCGGCAGATAAGTCCATGGTAGTTGAGGTGGTTTCGTCAAAAGAAATGGTATGATAATTAATAAAAAAGAATTAGAATAAGAAGGTGATATTATTTACAAGAGATTGCTGTTGTCTCTTGCTATTGAAATGTTGCTTGGTTGCCTTTTTGTTAATTCTGATACGAATAGCGCATATATAATTCTTACAATAGCAATTATATTTGCAATATGTTTTGTATTATATGAGATTAAAAACAGGCTAAGGATTATAATAGTAATTCTTAGCTTACTGTTTGCTTTTGGTTTCTTTATAACTGGAAGTATGCGATATAAGAATTATCTTAATGATAAAAATTATTTCGATAGAATTGAAGAAGGGGATACTATAACATTTCAAGGCGAGTTGGCTAAGAAAGAGAAAAAAACCACTTCTTATTACTTATATTTCAAAAATGTTATTACTAATGATCAGGTCTTAGATTCAAATGAGACCATAATCTTACAATCTGATTCAGATGATTTATCCATAGGAACTACAGTTGTTGTAGAGGGAAAGAAAGTACAATTTAATATTGCAAGAAATGAAGGAAATTATGATGAGAAGTCTTATTATAATTCTAATGGAACGCTTATGAAGGTCAAAGGAAACATAAGGATTATGGAAGAATCCACATTTCCTGTTAGAGAATTTTTGTACCGCTTAAGAAAAGATGTTATGAGTATATATATGTCTAATCTTCCGGGCGAAGAAGGGGGCATTATATCCGCTATGACTTTGGGAGACAAGTCAAGTCTCGATTCAGATGTCAGGGATTTGTTCAAGCTTTCAGGTATATTTCACATACTTGCCATATCAGGATTACATATATCTATTCTCGGAATGAGTATATATCGCTTGATGCGAAATAAAGGCGTGTCCATGGTAGTAGCAGGTGTGATTTCATCAACTCTAGTGATATTGTATGCCTTTCTGACATTTGGAGGTGTATCAACTATTAGAGCCGTAATTATGTTCCTCATTATGATTCTGGCAGAAATAACAGGAGAGGGATATGATTCTTTGTCGGCTATTGGAGCATCATTGATATTCATTATTATTATGCACCCTTATAGTATTGATTCTATGGGATTTATATTTTCGTTTACAGCTGTGGCTGGGATAGCTATTGTAGTTAATCCGCTTGTAGCTATATATGATAAGCATTGCAAAAGGCAGATTCTTGGAAAAATCAATAAGGCACTTCTTGGTGGCATCTTAATTCAATTAGTGACACTTCCTATTGTGTGTGTATTTTACAATGAGACACCTATTTATGTCGTACTGCTTAATTGTATAATTGTACCTTTTCTTGGGGTTTTACTTGGCATATCCATCATTGGTGGGGGCATTGCTGTTATAGGCTTGTATCTTAATGATGTTTTTATTATAGGAGTAGTACTTGGCTATATTAGTGATGTTCTTTTGTGGGTGTCACATATAATTATATATTTTTACGAGATGATGGCGACTATATCTCTTAACCTACCCATGTCCCGGGTTATAACAGGCGCTCCATCTGTTATTAAGATTGTTATATATTATGTTGTTTTGTTCATAATAACAAGAATCCTGGTACTAAAGTTTGAAGATAAGAAAAGTGTAATAGTATGCGTTATTGTTCTCTCTGTTATTACATTATTTATATCGTCAAATTATAGGTGTGATGACTTTGAGATGGATGTTATTGATGTGGGACAGGGAGATGGAATATTTGTTGCCGGCGATAATAACTATTTCTTCGATGGTGGTAGCAGTGATGTTAAGGATGTAGGAACGTACAGGATACTACCTTTCTTAAAGTATAAGGGAATTAGACATATAGACTACTGGTTTGTATCACATGTAGACAGTGACCATATGAGCGGATTGTTAGATGCATTGGATAGTGGATATTCAATTGATAGCATTGTAGTAGATAAGTATATGTTGAACGAGGACAACTATCAGGATATTAAGCTTCGTGCTGATAATAATGGTGTCAACATAATAGTTATGAATGAAGGAGATGTTGTATCAGAGGATAATCTAAGATTTACATGTATATTTGGAGGCTCGGATAGTATAGATGATATTAATGGGAATTCTCTGGTACTCCTTGGGGAGTATACAAATGGGGATGATACCACGACCATGCTAATTGGAGGTGACATGACTTCTGATTCTGAGGAATGTGTTCTTGAAAGCATATCAGATGGTTCCTTGGATAATGTACATAGTGCTCTATCGGATGTGGATATTCTTAAGGTGTCACACCATGGTTCTAAGTCTTCATCAAGGGAGGAGTTCTTAAAGACTATTTCTCCAAAGATGGCACTTATATCTGCTGGTGTTAATAATCGCTACCATCATCCGTCGACGGAGGTCATAGAAAGGCTTGATAAAATGAATATACCCCATTTATGCACAATTGATTGTGGGAGATTGCGAGTTACTGTAGATAATGAAAGCGTTAATGTGGAGAGGTTTCTTGAATGAGGCTAACATCTGTGTCTTTTGTTTATTTGTGGCTAACAATTAGGGCTATGTTACAGAATTGTTAGCCGACGAAGAGTAATGTGGGAGGCAACGCAGGTGTTGTGGCTAACAATTAGGGCTATGTTATAGAATTGTTAGCCGACGCGGTGTAAAGTAAGAACCGAATACACACTTCCACGAACGGAAAAGCAAACAATTACATACACAAACTATAAAAAAGGAGAATTATTATGATTAATAAAGATACAATTAATAAAGAAATAGTAGAACTAGAATACATTATGCAAGAAACTAAAAATAAACTTGTACAATTAAAGACTAAAGCCCCAAAGGGTTGCTCTCTTCGTGCAACCAGACATAGTGGCTCCAATCAGTTTTTTATTAGACGGAATTCGAAGGAGAAGAATGGAACATATATAAAAAAGAAAGACAGAACCCTTGCTGAGTTGCTTGCACAAATTGAGTATAGTGAAAAACTGACTAATCTACTGGCGGAAGAAATAGATGAGCTGAAAGGCTTACAAAGTATTCCTGATGCCAATCCGTATATAAACGCTGTGTATAAGATGTCTGAGCTAAAACGGGAATTACTTACAATTCCATACATATCTGATGAAGAGTATTTATGCAGTTGGTTGTCTCAAGATTATGATAAACTGGGATTCAGGGAAAATTCTACAGAGTATTACACAAAGAGCGGCATTAGAGTGAGATCAAAATCTGAGATTATTATTGCTGATATCTTGGATGAATTTGAAATACCTTATTTGTATGAGAAGCCTATTAAGTTTTCAAAAGGAGGAATTGTTCATCCTGATTTCACGCTTCTTAATGTAAAAACAAGGCAAGAAATATTGTGGGAACACTTTGGAATGATGGATGACATAGAATACAGAAATAACGCTTTTATGAAGATTCGAGAGTATGAATCTAACGAGTATTATCAGGGGATTAATCTGATATGGACGTTTGAGACAAGTAAGTATCCAATAAATACAAGATGCCTTAGGGAGATGATTAGTAAGATGAACCTTCGTAAGTAAATCTAGGAAGATAGGGTGATGGCTAATAATGTTGATGTTTCCTTTAGGTTGTTAGCTTAATACACAGCAATCATACGATATTATGCAGAGTGTGGCTAATAAATGATGTTTGACAAACTTTTTGTTAGCCGCACATGCAGTACAAATGAACAAGGAATGCGTTTACAGCTAACAAAATAATTGTTTGGGATTAAATATTAGCCAGAGAAGGAATTACGCCAACTTTAATCCTAGATGCTAGATAATACAAGACGCTATATAATCTGAATTATTAACTAAGGGCAAGAAGTAGCTTTTTATACAATAGATTATGGTAGATTTCGAGTGAACCACAGCAAGATAATATAAGAGTTCTTCCTTTTTAAACCCATGCTTTATTGGTATACAATGATGGCAAAATATACTATAATGTATAGAAAGTTTTTTGGCTTAAATAACATAGTGTTGTACTGGGGATGAATATACTAGCACAGACCTTGCTAAAAGAATAAACTAAAATCCTCTTGCACTATAAGAGATAAATATAGAAGTAACAGGAGGAAGAAATATGCTTAATATTGTTGAAAGAAATGACGAAGATTTAGTAACTCTTAAGCATGGGGGAAATGTATTCCATGATGCTTTAAAATTGGTTCTTGACGGAGAGACTCGTATTCATGTTACAGATGAAGAAGGGGACATTCCTGATTATGACCTAGAATATACAGAGAATATGATGCTCTTTAATGAGGTTGCTCGTAAGCAAATGCTCAAAATGACAAAAGGCGAAAGCATATTAGGAGCTTATCTTATCTACGATGAAGATGATAAGTCAACAATATGTCTTGATTTTCTTAGACAATTTGATAAGGTTGAGATTGAGAGTGCGGATGAATACAGCGTTACTCTGGCATATGTGATATTGGAATATACAGATGCTTTGATTAATTATACAGATGACAGGTTTGAGTGGTTCATAGAACCGTCCGATAGATTTGTTAAGTTAGAAAGTCTTCCTGGAGAGAAAGAAGAGGGTACGCTTCGTATTACATCTAGTGTGTATGACTTTGGTTATTCTGTGCGCGATTTCACGAAGCTAGGCTCTGTTGTTGCTTTTCAGAATGTATTCTTTTGGCAGGAATTAATGGAAGGAAAGAAGGGCCCCTTTAAGTATGTTGAGTATGTCGCTAACACTATCGGAGGGATTGGCGGAATACTATCTTATTTGAATATGATTGATAAAGCTTCTGCTAAAAGTGGCTATAGATCGTATCTTAAGCCTAATTCTACAAGATATCCTGATGAGCTGCTTGTAAAATATTTTAAAATAAATCTAAAGCCTGAAGATGCAACTACAGGTAATACAATTGTACTTCGTTCTACAGGTATGCTTACTACTACCTGGTATGCTAATCAGTTCCCTGCTAACTTCGATGAAAGCATATTTGATGATAAATTCGCAGCTGATATGAAGCAATATGCCGATGCAATAATTGGAGGAAAGAAGGTGCTCGGTGTTCTTGCAAGAGGAACAGATTATAGAACTAATAATCTGGGTGCTGATAGAATTCATGCAACAGCTGAACAAATGATTACTGTTATTGAGAAATGGATGGAAGAAGATAAGTACGATAAGATATTCCTAGCAACTGAGGATAAGGATAATCTTGAGAAGATTAGAGCAGCATTTCCAGGGAAGGTTATAGCTATATCTCAGAAGAGAACTAATGTTAATGAGATGAAGAAAAAGGGTGTTACTCTTATCAACGAGTATGAGTCTAAGCTTAGAACTGGTAAGGCTTATGTAGATGCACTTGAAGATACGACTGTTAATTATTTCTATGCCTTGTATATGCTTGCGAGAAGCGATTCCTTCCTTTGCTCCGGAATGTGTAATGGCTGGTCTACTGTTAATGCTCTTAAGAAGGATGGATTCAAGCGTGCAAGGAAGATGTTCGTAAGTAGAGAAGGAGACCCTATTTGTGAAGATTGGAAGATGGTACGCCCTATAACCGCCGGAATGTTCGCAAGAGGCGTATATCCTACAGATAAAGCATTCTATATGACATATAGGTTCGACTTAAGCGATGCTGTTAACGCAGATGCTATTAGTAAAGCGTGGGATAAGACATTATCTGTCTATCCTTATATGGGATATGGAGTTGGAATCAGAGAAGGAGAACTGGTTCTTATAGAGAATCCTCTGCCTTTTATTATAGAAGAGACCAGCGAAGTTATAGAACCCTATGGAAGAAGCGGTAATTTTCATACAGTTACATTCTGTTATCTTGATAATGTGCTATGGATTTATGCAGACAATGTGCCACTTGACGGAACAGGATTCAAGGCTGTGCTTGAGACATTCTTCTATCATTACTATTCTATTATTGATGGTAAGACATACGAAGTGCCGGATGGAGTATATACAGAAGGGGTAGTGGAAGGTCAGGATGTAGATGCATATCTTAAGGTGGATGCAGCAGACCCTTCTGCTATGGCTCAGGGATTTGGCGATAATGCAATATTTATTCCAATTGAAGGTGTGAGAGAAGAATTATTCCTTACTAGAGAGGATTGTCGCGGTTATTGTATCAGTGCTCCAAGTGATGAATTCATGTCCTATGCTAAGAGCGTGGGAGCAAGTCCTATGTCAATGCTTAATGTATTCTTTGCCAGGGCTATGGAGCGTGTGCATCCGGAGAATGAACTTCCCATTCGTGTTATGTCTCCGATTAGCGTTCGTAAGGTAATGGGCAATGAGACCTCTTTGTTACATCAGGTTGTGCATGCACCATATACATTCCAGGTAGAGGATTTTAAGAAGGATGATGCTACATTGAATAAGGCTTATCGTGCATTCCTTAAAGGTTTTGCTTCAGAACAGAATATTAAGAATATGTGTGGAATCTATCGCGGTATATGTGAAGGCTATAAGAAGGCGTATGCTTCCGGAGCACTTGATAGTGTTATACTAGAGCAGAGATCTAAGGCCTCACTTAACAGTGCAGTAAGCTACCTTGGAACGCTTCGCACAGCGTCTTATGGCAATCGTATCAAAATGAGCGCATTCCATGCTATGCAGGAAAAGGGAATTATGCTACAGGTAACAGAAGTGGGAGACTATTTCTATATCAATTGGTATCAGGGCTTTCATGGCGATATGTATGCCAAGGCAATGCGCGATATCATGAAGGAAGCCGGTATGGAAGGAATCAGACTTGAACGTGTAGAGTAGAGATACTTATTGTTAATTCGGCACTAGAAACAGTAGCGTTGGTTTTTATAGGATATAATAATATGTATTTGCTATTATAAATATATGAAATGAACAAGCAAAATAGAAAAAAGCACAAAGAAAACAATTCAAATAAAATAGTAAAAATTATAGTAAAAACGCTGCTAACACTGACAGTTGCCACCGGTGCTGCAGCGTTATTCCTATGGTTGACTATGGACAGAACAGGATTGCCTAATAACAAGGCAATTGTTAATACCACGTATGGACGCATCAGAGGAACTATTGATGACGGTGTATATACTTACCTGGGTATAGACTATGCCAAGGCTTCTGAACGATTTGTTCCTGCTGATAAGCCTGATTCCTGGCAAGGTGTAAAGGATACTGTGGATTATGGTTCAACTTCGCCGCAGGGGGCAGTATTTGGTGGAGAGCCGGATTTGTTTGATACAGGTGATAATGATTGCCTTAATCTTAACATCTGGACACCGGCAATAGGTGATGGCGGTAACAGACCTGTTATGGTATGGTTTCATGGTGGAGGCTTTTCTATAGGCTCGGGAAATGATGAAGAATATGACGGACATAACCTTGCGAAGGATGAGGATGTTGTAGTCATTACAGTCAATCATAGATTAAATGTATATGGATTCTTAGACCTGTCCGATTATGGGGACAAGTATAAATATTCTGCCAATGTTGGTATATATGATCTCGTAGATGCCCTTGATTGGGTTAGAAGCAACGCAGCAAATTTTGGAGGAAATCCCAACAATATTACGATATTCGGTCAATCAGGCGGCGGTGGCAAGGTGCTGGCTCTCATGACTTCTCCTTATGCAAAGGGACTTTTTGATAAAGCTATTGTACAGTCCGGAGCAACTGATGTTCAAGGAGCGGTCTTTACAGAAGAAGAAGTAAGTCGATATCTGACTGAACGAATGTTGGATGAGCTTAGTATTAAGAGAAGTGATATAGAAGCCATTCAGTCTGTAGATAATTATGACTTACAGGAAGCATCGGTGAAAGCTTTATCTGATACCGCTACAAAGTTCAAGATTCCCATAGAGGTGGGAGAAGGATATGCCTTAGAATGGCAGCCTGTTGTAGATGGTGATTTCATCCCAACCAACCCTATAACCGGTAACACATTTGCCAAGGCAAGCTTCGACATACCGCTTCTAATAGGAAGTAATCTCGAAGAATGGGCGTTATATGGCGATCAGACCCATGAAGTAAATAGCAAGATAGAGAATGCATTTGGTAAAGCATATATTAATGAGGACGAAGATATTGCCGGGAATACGGATGTTATTGTCAGACAACCTACGTTAAAGATAATGAAGCATAAGGCTGCTCAGGGTGGAGCTGATGTATATGGCTATGTGTTTACATATCAATCGTCTGTTGCCGGGGCGGCACATAGTTTGGAGATACCTTACGTATTCAGGAATACATCTGATAATCCTAAACTTTCAAATATGATGAGTGGAATGTGGACGAGTTTCGCAAGAGACGGAGTGCCAAAATATAAAGGCGTTGAGAAATGGGAACCATATACTGTTAAGACAGGTGCAACCATGATACTAGATGAAAAGCCTTATCTTACGTATAAGCATGATGAGAAGCTTCTTGAACTTCTTAACCCGGGATATAAGTACTAATAAATAAATTTATAGGAATAAGGGAGGAAACATAACATGGAAAGAAAAGAGTTATTATTTGAAGTAAACCCTGTATTTGCAACAGCTAAGGGATGCCTTGGGTTACTTATGAGTACGGGTGTTAAGGGAGCAAAGGAATTGGGGAGCAGGATTGATGTTACTGTTCAGGGTGCTAATAATACGCCACCGGAGATAATTAGAGCCTACACGGTTTCTAATGAAGCACGCTTCCATATAGGCAATATTATGGCGAAGGAATCCGGTTGCGATACAATTGTGGATCTTCCCTGTGGATATGTACCAAGAGGACTTGTGATTTCGGAAGAAGGAAAACAATTTTATGGCCTTGATTTGCCTGCCGTTATTGAAGAGTTAGAACCGGCTATTCGGGAGATTGCGACGAAAGAACAGAATGACAGGATGCACTTTGCCTCTGTTGATGCGACTAATCTTGACTCTCTAAGAAATGCACTTAAGGGTGTGGACGGTAAGATATGTATATTGATGGATGGACTCCTTGGATATTTTAACAATCCGGAGCTTGATTCTGTCTTGAATAACATCAGAGAACTATTGAAAGAACATGGTGGAGTATGGATTACTGCAGATAAATTCGGAACAGATCTTGGCGCTATAACTTATGCCGCTCTTACAGATTCAGATGGAGAGATTATCAGACAGGCTATGAGAAAGGGTGGAAGCAAGGTGGCTGATATTCCTATTAATCATACCGTGATTCAAGGAACAGTGTCTGAGGCAAAGAAGTATTTTGAGGAACATGGATTCAATATTAAGGAAGTATCGTATGCTGAGAAGCTTCCTAAGCTGAGTTCACTTGATAATGAGAAAGATTTAGATAGGCTTAGAAAAGCATATGAGGATATTATCATGTGGGTGATGACTGTAAACGAGGGTAAATCAGCAAAAAGCGATAATGGAAAAAAGTTTGATGTCAGATTTGACAGAGAGGGAGATACCCTTCATTGTAGATTAACAGGAAGATTAGATACTATTAACGGTCCTAAGCTTTTATCCGGATTTCGTGAGCAGCAATTAGATGGAGTGCTTAAGATTGAGATGGATCTTACAGATACAGAATATATATCATCGGCAGGACTGCGTGTGTTCATGATAATGTCTGACTCCATTTCGGATGAAAACGGATTCTATTTCCACAATCCTAATGAAGATGTAAAGGAAATATTAGAAGTTACCGGATTCATAAATATGTTCGATATAAGATAACATTTTAATAAAATCCTTGACATTGTCTTGTATTTCCTATAAGATAGTCAAGGTACGTTCTGTGGACTGTCCGTGTCCGGCTTCGCAGAACCTTGATAGATTACAATAGGAGGTGTATAGATTGGCTAACATTAAATCTGCTAAGAAGAGAGTATTAGTATCACAGACTAAGGCTGAGAGAAATAAAGCAATTAGATCTAAGGTTAAGACTTG
>OCTW011568580.1_pt1 | contig 12841 bp, 14 predicted proteins | sample 1539671 | NCBI WGS metagenome assembly OCTW01 (sample SAMN02144230, study PRJEB22623) | gut metagenome | biome: sheep rumen | host: Ovis aries | place: New Zealand | reverse complement strand
CAGAGTTCCAGGTTATAGCGCGTCTGGTCATCTTTCGGGTTCAGGCGCAGGCTCTGCTTGTAAGCCTCTATGGCCTCGCCAAACATCTGATGGCGCTGACAGATGACGCCCATGTTATGATAGGCCATCGACTTGCGCAGCTCGTTGGGCTCGGCCTTGGCAGCCTTCTCAAACTCAGCCACGGCGGCAGAGTCTTTGTTCTGTGCCAGCAGCGAGTTGCCCAAATTGTAACGGGCCTGAGGGTTGCGGTCGTTCTTTTCCAAAGCCTTACGATAGCTCACCTCGGCATTGGCAAAGTCGCCGCTACGATAGAGCTTGTTGCCCTGACGCACCAACTGTCGGTCGCTCTGTGCTAGCACAGGGCTAAATGAAAAATGACAAATGATAAATGATAAACTCAATATCGTCAACCATCTGTATTTAGCCATATTATTGTTCATATATCTCATAGTCCTGTTCTTTCTTTTGTACCATGCACTTCCCGTTTTATCAGTTTTTAAGAGCCTCGTCGCCGGCTTTGCGCTTGAACAGCGACACGCGACGCATCAGCGGGTTCTTGCTCTCCAAGAGACACACCTCGATGATAAGCAGCAGCAAGGCCAGGATGCCGAAAGCCTGGAACTGCTCGTCGTAGTCGCTGTAGATGGTCGACTGGGTCTCTTTCTTGGCCAGCTTCTCCAGTTCCTGGTCAAGCAGATCCTGGGCGTTGCTGTTGTTTTCCACATGTATATAGGCGCCGCCGCCAGCCTCGGCTATCTGCTTACACATATCTTCGTTGAGGGCTGTCATCACCGTCTGCCCCGTGTTGTCGGTCATGTAGTCGCCGGTGCCGGGAATGGGGATAGGCGCCCCGCTGGTAGAGCCGATGCCGAGCATGTAGACGCGCATGCCCGCTTTCTTGGCTGCTTCGGCGGCCTCGGTGGCACCGCCCTCATGGTCTTCACCGTCGGTAATCACGATGATGGCCTTGCCGATGCCCTCCTCCTTGGTAAAGCTGTGAGAGGCCATGTCTACGGCGCGCGCGATGTCGGTGCCCTGGGTGGCCATCATCGACGGGTCGATGTTCGACAGGAACATCTTGGCCGACACATAGTCGCTGGTAATGGGCAGCTGCACAAAGGCATCGCCGGCAAAGACGATGAGCCCTATCTTGTCGTCAGTGAAGTGGTCGACGAGGTTCTCTACCATCATCTTGGCACGGTCGATACGGCTGGGCGTCACGTCCTCGGCGCGCATAGAGTTACTGATGTCGAGACAGATGATGGTCTCTATGCCCGTGCGCTTCTCATGACTGATCTTCGTGCCCATCTGCGGGCGCGCCAGCATCACGATGAGCAGCGCCAGAGCTGCTTCCAACAGCCAGAATTTGACACCCGGCCGCCAGCGCGACACGTCGGGCATCAACTCACGCAGCAAATGCGGGTCGCCAAACTTGCGCAGCCGCTTCTTCTGGTTACGGTACATCATAAACCTGATGGCTGCCAACACGGGAATCAGCAGCAAGAGGTAAAGGTATTGAGGGTCTTCAAATCTAAACATTATGGTATCCTCCTAAATACGGTTATTCGCAGCAGCAGTTCCAACAGCAGTGCCAGCACCGCCACGAGGGCGAAAGGCTGGTAGACGTCGTATTTCTTGCTGAACTGCTTGACGTTGAGCTTCGATTTCTCTAACTGGTCTATCTCCTTGTAGATTTGGTTAAGCTCCTTGGTGTTTGTAGCCCGGTAGAAATCGCCGTCGGTGGCCTTGGCAATGCCCCTCAGCGTCTCGTTGTCGATTTCCACGGGGATGTTCACATACTGAATGCCACCGGCCACCGGCATGGGGTAAGGAGCCACCTTATTGCTACCCACGCCGATGGTATACACACGGATGCCTAAGCTCTTGGCTATCTCGGCGGCAGTCATGGGCGAGATGTCGCCGCGGTTGTTACTACCGTCGGTGAGCAGGATGACCACCTTGCTCTTGGCCTTGGAGTCCTTCAGACGGCTCACGGCATTGGCCAGGCCCATGCCGATGGCGGTGCCGTCTTCTATGAGACCGCGCTGGGCTATGTCGGTACGCACATTCTGAAGCAGGTTCAGCAGCGAGGCATGGTCGGTGGTCATCGGGCACTGCGTAAAGGCCTCGCCGGCAAAGATCGACAGACCAATATTGTCGTCAGCACGGCCGGCGATAAATTCGGCAGCTACCTGTTTGGCAGCCTCCATGCGGTTGGGCTTCAGGTCTTCGGCCAGCATCGACGTTGACACGTCCATAGCCAGCATGATGTCGATACCCTCCACGGTCTTGTTCTTCCACGAGTTGCGGGTCTGAGGGCGCGCCAGCACTACCACCACCATGACAAAGGCCAGCACGCGCAGCAGCATCTGCAGCGGCATGAGCCTCACCTTCCAGCTCTTAGGCGCAAAGCGGAAGGCGAAGGTGTCGGCCATGCGCATCGTGGGCTCGCTCTTCTTCCTGTACAGCAGATACCATATTATATAAGGTATCAGCAGCAGGAGCAACAACAGATATTCTTTATTGGCAAATTCCATCTATGTTCACTATTCAGAATTCGTAATTCACAATTCACTTTTTACTCTACACTTTTCCGTGCGGTAGCAAATTCTTCACTCTTCACTTTTCACTTTTCACTCCTACCCCAGCAGCTGGTAGAGTCCGTAGCAAACGATACCCAGCAGCACGGCGCAGGCGGTGGCAACGAGTCCGATAACGACTTTAAGCACGCGGCGCGTCTGTTGAGTGCGCTGGTCAGCCTCCGTCAGTTCGGGTTTCACGGTCTCCTCGGTGGGCATGTTCTCAAGCTTCGTCTGGTTGATGAAGTCGATGGCACTCACCAGGTTGGCATCGTTCTCGTTGATCATCGTCGAATACTTGGCAAACTTCACCAGGTCGGCAGTCATAAAGAGTTGCCGCAGTTCCTGCTTCATGCTCTCTGCGGCCTGCGCATCGTCGGCCATCGCACGCTCCAGACGCTCGATAATCTCAGAGCTGGTCATCTCCATGGCGCTGAAACCGTAGCGGTCTTCAATATACTTACGCAGCGTGTCCGTCAGTCGTGTGTAGTACTCCTTCGGATTCTCCGAGTTCTGCATCTTGTCGGCCTTGATCTGCTCTATCTCCTTCATAGCCTTCTGGTGGGGCAGCAGGCGTTTTACTATCTTGATATGGGCGATGATGGGCTTGTTGTCACGCAGTCGCAGGTAGAGATAATAGCCCACGGCTATCAATACCAGCATCAGCACGCTGAGCCAGAAGAGCAGGCTCCAGTCGCTCCACAGGAAGGGATTCTCTTGAACGTCCTTAGGGCCGAAGAACTTCTCCGTATGAAGAGTATCCACCTCTACGCCAAGTACTTTCAGCGCCAGGCTCTTGCTTTCATACGCCTTGCCGTCGACCTTCACCACGAAGGGAGGCAGATAGTAGAGCGTGTCGTCAAACGATGTCAGCGTGTAAACCACCGAGCGGTCAACCATACCGTTGTCCTTGCCCTTGACGCCCTGCTCGGTACTCTTGAGCACCTCTACGCCGGGAATAATCTGCTGCGTGGGCTTGAAGACGGGAAACTCCGCCTTGGCCCCTTCCTTCATCGTGGCCGTCACGGTGACGTGTACCTGCTCGCCTATGAACATCTCGATGGAGTCGATAGAGGCCACCACGTTCACCTGCGCCGCTGCACGACTAAAGCATAAAGAAAAAACAACCAAGACGGCTAACGCCATCCTTTTGCTGTAGTCCATTGTCTTATTCTTTCCTTTGTTCACTATTCTTTTCTCTTTAGGGCAAGGCCCACCTTTAGTCTTTAGGACGAAGTCCGCCTTTATTCTTGGGGCGAAGCCTGCTTATGCCCTCATCTTAAACAGTCCTAAGAGCTGCTTCACAAAATCCTCGTTGGTGGCAATGCTGATACTGTCTACATTGCTGCGGGTGAAGGTGTCTTTCAGTTCCTTCTGCCGGCTCTGCCAATAACGGCTGTAGGCCTGACGCAGACTCTTGGAGCCGGTGTCTATATATTGTTCGAAGCCTGTCTCGGCATCGACCACCTTCATCAGTCCCACGTCGGGCAGCTCACGGGCACGGGGGTCGTACACCTGGATGGCCACCACATCGTGCTTGCGGTTACAGATCTGCAGCGACTGCAGGAAGTCCTCCTGCACGTAGAAGTCGCTCAGGATAAACGCTGTGGTGCGCCGCTTCTGCACGCTGGTCATAAACTCTATGGCCTGCTTCAGGCTGGTTTTCCGCGAGTCGGGCTTGAAGTCGAGCATTTCGCGGATAATGTAGAGAATATGCTTGCGGCCCTTCTTTGGCGGGATGTACTTCTCTATTTTGTCAGAAAAGAACACCACGCCTATCTTGTCGTTGTTCTGGATGGCCGAGAAGGCGATGGTGGCCGCAATCTCGGTCACCATGTCGCGCTTCATCTGTGTCTGCGTGCCGAAGTCCAGCGAGCCGCTGACATCGACAAGCAGCATGACCGTCAGTTCGCGCTCCTCCTCAAACACCTTCACGTAGGGACGGTGGAAGCGGGCGGTAACGTTCCAGTCGATGTCGCGCACGTCGTCGCCATACTGATACTCGCGCACCTCGCTGAACGCCATTCCCCTACCCTTGAAGGCAGAATGGTATTGTCCGGCGAAGACCTGCGAGCTCAAGCCGCGCGTCTTGATCTCTATCTTGCGTACCTTCTTTAAGATTTCACTTGTTTCCATCAGGGGACTTCCACCTTATTGATAATCTTCGACACAATCTCCTCGCTGGTGATGTTCGACGCCTCAGCCTCGTAGGTCAGGCCGATACGGTGGCGCAGCACGTCGTGAGCCACGGCCCTCACATCCTCGGGCACCACATAGCCGCGGCGCTTGATAAACGCATAGGCGCGCGAAGCCTTGGCCAGATTGATACTGGCACGGGGCGAGCCGCCGAAGGCTATCATGTCTTTCAACTCTTTCAGGCCGTAGCGGTCGGGATAACGGGTGGCAAAGACGATGTCGGCAATATACTGCTCAATCTTCTCGTCAATGTACACCTCGCGCACCACACTGCGGGCCTTCAAAATCTCTGCGCCTGTAGTGACGGGCTTCACCTCGGGCAGCCCGCCAGCGATGTTCTCGCGGATAATGCGCTTCTCCTCGTCGATGGTGGGATAGTCGATGACCACCTTCAGCATGAAACGGTCCATCTGTGCCTCGGGCAGGGGGTAGGTGCCCTCCTGCTCTATGGGGTTCTGGGTGGCCATCACAAGGAAGGGGCTGGGCAGCGAGAAAGTGTCGCTGCCGATGGTCACCTGCTTCTCCTGCATGGCTTCGAGCAGGGCACTCTGCACCTTGGCCGGCGCACGGTTGATTTCGTCGGCCAGCACGAAGTTGGCAAACACGGGGCCCTGCTTCACCTGGAAGCGCTCGTCTTTCTGCGAATAAATCATCGTTCCCGTCACGTCGGCGGGCAGCAGGTCGGGGGTAAACTGTATGCGGCTGTACTTGGCGTCGATAAGCTGTGACAGGGTCTTGATGGCCAGCGTCTTGGCCAGACCGGGGACACCCTCCAACAGGATATTGCCATCGCTCAACAGGCCGATGAGCAGAGAGTCTACCAGATGTTTCTGTCCCACGATGACGCGATCCATTCCCGTCACAAGATTAGTAACGAACGCACTTTGCTGTTCTATCCGGATGTTCAACTCGCGGATATCAATTGATTCTGCCATAGTTCTTTTCTATATTTATTTGTTTAATTCATTTAATCCAAAAAATCCGTTTAATGCGATAAATCCGTTTAATTCGTTTAATTCGTCAAATTCGTTGTCTTAGAAGAATCAGTTATTTACCGTCTTCTTTTTCTTCTTCCACTGCAGCTTCGGGATGTTGAGCTTCTGTCCGGCCTTCAGCTCGCTGTTGCTCTTAATGCCGTTGTACACCTCAATATAGCACTCCATGTCGGGTCCTAATGTGCGGCGAGCTATGCGGGCCGTGGTCTCTCCGGCTCTCACCGTCACCTGATAGTCGGTACCCACAATGCGGTAGGCACCTGTACGCACGCGGGCGTCCATCTGCGCATATTTGTCAGGCGCCGTAATGTCGGTGTTTGCTGCGGCAGGCGATGCAGAGGTGGCAGACTTCGCTTGCGTAGCAGAGGTTACTGGCGGAGCTACAGGAGCAACAGGCTCCACGGGAGCCACCGGCTTTTCTCCAGCATCGGGCACGGCAGGAGCATCAGGAGTCACGTTCTGCCTAGCTGCTGCCATCGTATCGCCCTTGAGGCTTTCGGCCAGCGTGGTATCTATTTTAGCAACACTCACCTTAGCGCTGTCGGTCTTTGTAGTGTCGGCCGCCAGACGGTTCTCTTGCTGCGCCAGACTTTGGTCACCATTGCCCGATGAACGCCCGATGAAATATCCGGCGGCAAATGAGAGTACGCAAGCCACCACGGCTGTCATTATCCAGGGTGTCTTCGAGGGGCTGTCGTCGTCAGTTTCTGTTTCGTCGTCTGTTTCGAGTTCGTCATCAGCCTCTGGTTCAGCAACTGTCTCCGGTTCACTTTGGGGGTCCGGCTCACTGCCTGTCTCCGGCTCGCTTTGGGGGGCCGGCTCACTGTCAGTCTCCAGCACGTTACTTATTTCTGGCTCAGTATTTCCCGACACACCATTGCTTGCCGGGGCTTCCGTGGTTTCCGGTACACCAAGCAGACCAATGGAGGGGATAAATTCCTCAATAGCCGGTTCTTCTTTTTGGGGAGTCACTACTTGTGGTGTCTCGTCGACAACAGGATACTCCATCGGTATATCGGCGGGCATCTCCGACGGCACATCGTCGGCAACTGAATATTGCCTCGGAATTTCAGCAGCTGCTGCGGCTTCTGCATCCTCCTCCTCCGTAAGTTCTTCTGCTGTGGATTCCTCGTCAGCAGAGAAACTGTCATCGCTAAAGTCTACGCCATCGTTAAGTACCACTGTTTCAAACTGTGAGAACGGTTTGTTCACCAATTCCTTCATCGAAGCATCTGGGGTGAAGGTAATCTTATCGTGGCCGTCGATGAGCACACGCTCACCGGTATTGACATTGATGCTCTCGCGGGCTTCGATGTCAATAATCTTAAACGTTCCAAGCCCCTTCACCTTCACTAAGCGGTCGGTTTCCAAGGCCTCTTTCACCACGTCGAAGAGCGTCATGGCAAAGCGCTCGGCATCTTTCTTCTTCAGGCCGCTCTTGGCTGTCAGAACGGCGGCTATCTCCTGTATCGACTTACGCTCCATATCACTCCGCTCCTCCGTTCTTTAACTGGTCTTTCCACGTGGGGCTAATCCTGAAGTTCAGCGTCAGCTTCGGCGGCACGAGCATACGCTGGCCTGTGGTGGGGTTCACCATGATGCGCTCCAGTTTCTTCTTCACCTCAAAGTTGCCGAAGTTCTGGATAGCCACACTGTCGCCTTCCTGGAAACTGTCGCCCATAGCCTCTACCAGCTGGTACACCATCTTCTGCGTGTCCTGCGCCGTAAAGCCCATCCGCTGAGCCAGTTCGCTGATGAATTGTTTGTTGTTCACCTATATAATTTACTATTTAACTATTTACTATTTACTATTGACTGTTCGCGAAGCGCTGTGCCGTAGAGGTCAAACTCCTCGGCGTCGGTTATCTTCACGTCATAGAACTCGCCGATGGTCAGCTCACCGTCCTTGGCGGCAATGAGCACTTCGGGGTCTACCTCTGGCGAGCAGAATTCCGTACGGCCGACGTAATAGTCTCCCTCGCGGCGGTCGATGATGGTCTTGAGTGTCTGCCCTATCTTGGCGGCCTCAATCTCTGCACTGATATGCTGTTGCACCCGCATCAGGCGGTCGAGCCGCTGCTGCTTCACCTCCTCAGGTACGTCATCGGCATAATGGTCGCCCGACCACGTACCATCCTCGGCGGAATAGGCAAAGGCTCCCATACGCTCGAAGCGTGCCCACTTGGTGAAGTCCACCAGCTCGGCAAAGTCCTCGTCGGTCTCACCGGGGAAGCCTACCATCAGCGTGGTGCGCAGATGGATACCGGGCACCTCGCGGCGCAAGCGCTCCACCAGCTCGTAGGTCTCGGCCTTGGTCACATGGCGGCGCATACGGCTCAGTATGGGGTCGGAGATATGCTGCAGGGCAATATCAAGATACTTACAAACATTAGCTTTGCGGCGCATCACGTCGAGCAGCGCCCAGGGGAAATGCGTAGGATAGGCGTAGTGCAGGCGTATCCACTCCACGCCCTCGATATCGGCCATCTGTTCTATCAGTTCGGCAATCTTCTGCTCGCCGTAGAGGTCGACGCCGTAATAGGTCAGCTCTTGGGCTATGACCTGAAACTCCTTCGTGCCGCCCTTTACCAGATAGCGCACCTCGTCAAGGATTTCCTCCATCGGGCGGCTCAGGTGCTTACCCGTAATCAGCGGAATGGCGCAGTAGGCGCAGTGACGGTCGCAGCCCTCGCTGATCTTGATATAGGCATAGTGGCGGGGGGTGGTGAGGTGGCGGGGCGGGAAGGCTTCGGAGGGGCCTGGGGAGGTCTTAACGTTTGGGGAGGCTGCGGCCTCTGCAGTTTTTAAGTCTCTCAGCAATTCTTTGTAGTTGAACTTGCCATACCAGCCGTCGACCTCGGGAATCTCGGCCTCAAGGTCGGCCAGATAACGCTCTGACAGACAGCCCATCACGTAGAGCCGTTCAATACGTCCTTCAGTCTTCGCCTGAGCAAACTCCAGAATCGTATTGATACTCTCCTCCTTGGCATCGTTGATGAAGCCGCAGGTGTTCACCACCACGATTTCACCATGAGGGTCGTCGCTATCGTGCGTACACTGATAGCCGTTGGCCTCCATCAGCCCCATGAGCATCTCGCTGTCAACGAGATTCTTCGAGCATCCCAAGGATATGAAATCTATCGTAGACTTTCTTTTCATACTACTTACAGCAGGAGCAATTTCTCACCCATCACCTATCACCTATCACCCATCACCTATCACCTATCACCCATCACCTATCACCCATTATCTTTTAAACAGCGAGTCTACAAACTCGCGCTTGTTAAACAGCTGCAGGTCTTCCATGCCTTCGCCCAGTCCGATATACTTTACGGGCACCTTCAGCTGGTCGCTGATACCGATGACCACCCCACCCTTGGCGGTGCCGTCGAGCTTGGTGATGGCCATACTCGTAATCTGGGTAACGGCCGAGAACTGCTTGGCCTGCTCAAAGGCATTCTGCCCGGTTGAGCCGTCCAACACGAGCATCACCTCGTCGGGAGCCTCGGGCAACACCTTCTTCATCACTTCCTTAATCTTCTTCAGCTCGTTCATTAAGCCCACCTTGTTGTGCAGGCGGCCGGCGGTGTCTATCAGCACCACGTCGGCACCGTTGGCCTTGGCGCTCTGCAGCGTGTCGAAGGCTACCGAGGCAGGGTCGCTGCCCATCTGCTGCTTCACCACAGGCACGCCCACGCGCTCGCCCCAGATGCAGAGCTGCTCTACGGCGGCAGCACGGAAGGTGTCGGCAGCACCTAAGTACACTTTCTTGCCGGCATTCTTAAACTGCCAGGCCAGCTTGCCAATGGTCGTGGTCTTGCCAACACCGTTGACGCCCACCACCAGAATGACGTAGGGCTTATGGTCGCCGGGCAGGTCCCAGTTGTCGTTATCTTCAGAGTTGTTCTCTGCCAGCAACGACGCTATCTCGTCGCGAAGTATGGCATTTAACTCACTGGTGCTCACGTATTTGTCGCGAGCCACGCGTTCCTCTATGCGCTTGATGATTTTCAACGTTGTTTCTACGCCGACGTCGCTGGTGATGAGCACCTCTTCCAGGTTGTCGAGCACGTCGTCGTCAACTTTCGACTTGCCGGCAACGGCGCGCGCCAGCTTGTCGAACACCGAGGTCTTGGTCTTTTCCAAGCCCTTGTCAAGCGTCTCTTTGTTCTTCTTGCCAAAAAATCCGAATATTCCCATATAGCTATATCGTTACGAAATGCAAAGATACTGCAAAAACGGCAAACTGCCAAACAGCATTATCCGTTTTTTCTCTTATTATATAAACTTTCACAGTTTTTCAAACATCAAGTAACTGCTCAGCCATGCTTCTCACTAGAAGAAATATAAAGACAAAAATCTTCAAAAATAACTATTCGCGTAGCCATTTTTGAAAGATTTTTGAAGATTTTCGTCCAAAAGAAAACATAAACGAGTAGTCACAATATCAAAAAAGCCGCAACCTGTAAAAGATCGCGGCTTTATTGTGAATTTAAAAATAGCTATAGCTTCTTACTTGAAGAAGTCTTTCACCTCTTCGTTGGGAACCATCTGCTCGTCAAAGATGTAAGCGCCCGTCTTGGGGCTCTTCACCATCTTGATAACCTTTGTATATGCGCGACCATCCTTCGAGCCTTCATGGAGGGTAGCAACGGTTTTCTTTGCCATAAGTCTCTTTTACTTATTTAATTTCCTTGTGAAGAGTCATCTTCTTCAGGATGGGGTTATACTTCATCAGCTCCATACGCTCAGGCGTATTCTTGCGGTTCTTGGTGGTAATGTAACGGCTCGTACCGGGCATACCACTTGCCTTGTGCTCAGTGCACTCCAAGACAACCTGCACGCGGTTGCCTTTTGCTTTCTTGCTTGCCATGGTCTATTAATCTCCTATCACTTTAATGTCCTTCCAGTCTACATATCCCTTGGCAACAGCCTGCTTCAATGCAGCGTCAAGACCTACCTTATTAATCATACGAAGACCGGCGGCGCTGATCTTCAACTGAATCCAGCAATCCTCCTCTACATAGTAGAACTTCTTGCTGAAGAGGTTTACGTCAAAGCTTCTCTTGGTGTGGTGCTTTGAGTGAGACACATTGCAACCAATCTGTGCCTTCTTACCTGTAATCTGACAAATTTTAGACATTTCTATCTACTCCTTTTTGTGTACTTTTTAGTAACTTATTCCAAACAGGGTGCAAAGGTACACATTTTTAGTGAGAAACATGAAGCAAGGGAAAAGAAATATATCTAATTTATATTTTTTTAACCTTCAAACTCTTGGAGGTGATTATTACAGGGCATATTTGGTTCTCTTTTGCATGATTTCCTGCGTATTTCTTGCAAATCTCAAGAATAATCCCTAACTTTGTGACGAAATTGAGCATAACAACGACAAAAGCAACTTATTTGCATGGATTTAATGAGCTACCAAAGATGATAAGGGGACGCTTTGCACCATCACCTACAGGACGTATGCACCTTGGCAATGTATTCAGCGCATTGCTCTCGTGGCTCTCTGCCAAGAGCAAGGGCGGAGAATGGCTACTGCGCATAGAAGACATTGATCCGCAACGCTCTAAACAAGAGTATGCCGACCAGATCATGCGCGACCTGGAATGGCTCTCACTGCCGTGGGATGGCACACCAGTATACCAAAGCAGGCGGTCTGACATTTATCAGCACTACTACGAGCAGCTGCAAAGAATGGGCCTCACCTACCCCTGTTACTGCACGCGCAACGATATTCTTGCTACTCAGGCTCCACATGAGAGCGACGGACGCGTGGTCTATAAAGGAACATGCCGACCTCTGCACAGGAACTTTATCACGGCCAACGACGAACTGTCAAGGCCTGCTGCCATCAGACTGATGGTAAACGACACATCAATCACATTCAACGACGGGCACTATGGCGCACAGACGGTGAATATGGCCAAGCAGGTGGGAGACTTCATTATCCGCCGTCGCGACGGAGCGTGGGCTTACCAGTTGGCTGTAGTGATAGACGATGCCCTGACAGGAGTAAACGAAGTGGTAAGGGGAAGAGACCTGATATTATCATCGCCACAGCAAATGTACGTGGCTGGGTTGCTCGGTTTCGACACACCGCACTTCATACACCTGCCACTGCTATGCAACACTGCGGGGCAAAGGCTGTCAAAGCGTGACAAAAGCTTAGACTTGGGAGCGCTGCGAGAACATGACACACCAGAAGAGATAACAGGGCAGCTTGCTTTTCTCGCGGGAATAGCCCCTACCCCATCACCCATCACGCCACAAGAGCTCTTACCTTTATTTGACTGGAACAAAATACCACTTACCGACATCATGACTGCGCCTACTGCCGCTCTGACACCTTAACCTGAATTATTCACGGAAATTGTCCTGCGACAAAGGAAGTGCTTGATTTTTAACACGAATTACCATGAATTCATGTTATTGCGAATCCGTGGTAGTCACATTTTCCTCTTTCAAATAGTCCAAGAACAGCTGCATGGCCTTGTTGGTGGCAATGGCCAGGTTGATGTCGCGGCCGTGGTCTTCCTCCACCTTCAGCGTCACCACCCGCCGGTCGTTGCCGCAGGCCAGCCAGATGGTGCCCACAGGAATATCCTTCGTACCGCCCGAGGGACCTGCCACCCCCGTGGCCGAAATGGCGTAGTCGACGTTGAGCGTGCGGCAGGCACCTTTCACCATCTGTATGGCCACCTCTTCGCAGACGGCCGTCTTCTCGGCCAGCACCTCAGGATCCACGCCTAAAAGCGACACCTTGATCTCGTTGACATAGGAGATAATGCCTCCCTTGAAATATTTCGACGCACCGGGCACGGCAATAATCGACTCAGCTATGCGGCCGCCGGTACAGCTCTCGGCAGTGCCTACGGTCTTTTCCATTTCCCACAGCAGTTCGCTTACCTCCCTGCTGATAATCTTTGCTTCAAAATCCATCTTTTATATTTACTATTTGACGATTTACTATTTATTTATTCAAGTTTCGCATTCGCTCAACTTTCGGAGTTAGAAGGAGTTAGAAGGAGTTATCGGCCTTTGGCCTCATGTAGTCAGAAGTCA
>OCTW011610531.1_pt1 | contig 12842 bp, 12 predicted proteins | sample 1539671 | NCBI WGS metagenome assembly OCTW01 (sample SAMN02144230, study PRJEB22623) | gut metagenome | biome: sheep rumen | host: Ovis aries | place: New Zealand | reverse complement strand
GCCGATGTCAACTATCAGTTGAGCGGAGTGGAGACGGTGGTGCTGTTCTGCCGCCCGCAGCTTGCCGCCATCAGTTCGAGCATCGTGCGCGAACTCCAGCATTACGGCAGGGATGTCTCCGAATTTCTGCCCTAAAGACATTGAAATAAGATGAAGAAGATACTTACATTATTTATATTGTTGGCCGTGGCGCAGCTGACGGCTGTCGGCCAGACCCTGCACGAGCGGGCTGAGCTCAACATGGCTGTGCAGAAGATGGGCGCAACGCTCATGGCCATCAAGGGACTGTATATCGACACCGTCAACACAGCCAAATTGGCCGACGAAGCTATTAAGGGCATGCTCTCGCAGCTCGATCCCCACTCCAGCTACTCCAATGCCGAGGAGACCAAGCGCTTTACCGAGCCGCTCAACAGCAACTTTGAGGGCATCGGCGTGCAGTTCAATATTCTCAACGATACACTGGTGGTTATCCAGCCCGTGTCGAAGGGGCCGTCAGAGAAGGCCGGCATCTTGGCCGGCGACCGCATAATATTGGTAAACGACTCGGTTTTTGCAGGTGTCAAGCTGACCCGCGAGCAGATGATGAAGCGGCTCAGGGGACCTAAGGGCTCCGTAGTGGTGGTAGGAGTGAAGCGCCGCGGGGTGGAGGAGACGCTCTACTTCCGCCTGGTGCGTGACAAGATTCCCCTCCATTCGCTTGACGCCGCCTATATGATAAGGCCTGAGGTCGGCCTCATTCGTCTCGAGAATTTTGCCGTGAGTACCAAGGATGAGCTGCACGAGGCTATCAAGAAACTCAAGAAGCAGGGCATGAAGAGCCTCATCCTTGATCTCCAGACTAATGGCGGTGGCTACCTTGAGGCAGCCTATGCCGTGTCAAGTGAGTTTCTGGACAAGGGCGATCTGGTGGTCTATACCGATGGACGGTCAGTGCCTAAACAGCGCCATGTGGCTACGGGCAAGGGCTCCTTTGAGAAAGGCCGACTCATCGTGTTGGTGGATGAATATACTGCTTCCTCGGCGGAGATTGTCAGCGGAGCCGTGCAGGACAATGACCGCGGCATCATCATCGGTCGCCGTACTTTCGGCAAGGGCCTGGTGCAGAGACCCATAGAACTGCCTGATGGCAGCATGGTACGCCTCACAGTGTCGCACTACTACACACCCTCTGGACGCTGCATACAGAAACCCTACGTCAAGGGACAGAAGAAGGATTACGACTCCGATATGCTCAACCGCTACAACAACGGCGAGCTGATGCACCAGGATAGCATACATTTTGCCGACTCACTGAAGTGCTATACCCTCAAGAAGCACCGCGTAGTATATGGCGGCGGCGGAATCATGCCCGATATCTTCGTGCCCCTCGATACCACGGTCTATACCAAACATTATCGTGCGCTGGCCCGTAAGAATATCATCATCAATTCCTATATGGAGTGGTATGACAAACACCGCAGCGAGTTGGCGGCCAAATTTGATGGCTTTGACAGTTTCAAGCAGGACTTTGAGATTCCCCGAGAGCTGGTTGACACCATCATGAGTCGTGGCGTCAAGGCTGATGTGCACCCTGCTAATAACGAGGAGCAAGAGAACACAGCCAAGAGACTGCGCATACAGCTCAAGGCACTCTTGGCCCGTGACCTCTGGGATACCAATGAGTATTATGCCATTATGAACGAGGAGGACGCCGCTGTAAGACGGGCATTGGAACTGCTGGCCAACGAGGAGGAAAAGGAATAATATAAAAAGTACAGGCATTATAGCTACTATAAAAACAACTACGATGGACGATACCTTTGACATAAGAGCCCAGCAGACTGGCGCAATCACCGATAAGGATTATGAGAATGCGCTCCGTCCGCTTAGTTTTGACGATTTCCACGGCCAGAATAAGGTGGTGGACAATCTCAAGGTCTTTGTGGAGGCTGCCAAGTATCGCGGCGAGCCGTTAGATCATACTCTGCTTCACGGACCTCCGGGCCTGGGTAAGACTACCTTGAGCAATATCATCGCCAATGAACTCGGCGTGGGCTTTAAGATAACCTCTGGGCCTGTGCTTGACAAGCCCGGTGACCTCGCTGGCCTCCTTACCTCGCTTGAGCCCCACGATGTGCTGTTCATTGATGAGATACACCGCCTTTCCCCTATAGTGGAGGAGTATCTTTATTCCGCTATGGAGGACTACCGCATTGATATAATGATTGACAAGGGGCCCTCGGCACGCTCTATCCAGATAGACCTCAATCCGTTTACCCTGGTGGGAGCTACCACCCGCAGCGGACTGCTCACTGCACCGCTCAGGGCCCGTTTCGGCATCAATCTGCACTTGGAGTACTATGACGCCGCTACGCTCAAGAGCATCATTACCCGTTCGGCCTCTATCCTGCAGGTGGACATCGATGCTGACGCTGCCGGCGAGATAGCCAGCCGCTCGCGCGGCACGCCACGTATAGCCAATGCATTGTTGCGTCGGGTGAGGGATTTTGCTCAGGTTAAGGGCAATGGGCGTATTGACCTCGGGATAGCCCACTTGGCGCTGGAGGCCCTCAATATCGACGCCTTTGGCCTGGACGAAATAGACAATCGTATCCTCACCACCATTATAGACAAGTTTGGCGGAGGTCCCGTAGGCCTTACAACCATAGCCACAGCCATTGGCGAGGACCAGGGTACTGTGGAGGAAGTCTATGAGCCTTTCCTCATCATGGAGGGATTTGTCAAGCGCACACCACGTGGCCGCGAAGCCACTGACTTGGCTTATCAGCATCTGGGCCGCAGTCGTTTTGGTTTGGGCGGAAGTCAGCAGCCATCGCTCTTCGATACCAATCCCGATTTGTTTGAATAGACTGTCTTGACTGGCAGCCGTCATGTAATCTTGCAGGTACGCGCACAGCCGTCAGATGGTTAAACGATTAAACAGTCAGATACATAAAATGATAACATACAACTCCGAAGGCATAGCGTTCCCTAAGATTCGCCGCCGCGATACCACGCGGTGGCTGCGCTCTGTGGCTGCTCTCCACGGTTACACCATCGGCGAGGTGGGGTACGTGTTCTGCAATGATGACAAAATCATTGAGGTCAATCGCCAGTACCTTTCCCACGATTATTATACAGACATTATCACTTTTGACTATACCGAGGGTTCGGTAATCAACGGTGATATATTTATCAGTCTCGACACGGTTAGCAGCAATGCTGTGCAGCAGCACACCGAGTACGAGGAAGAACTGCATCGTGTCATCGTGCACGGTGTGCTCCATCTCTGCGGCATTGATGACAAAGGTCCTGGCCAGCGTGCTGTTATGGAGCGGGCCGAGAATGAGGCCCTGCGTCTGTGGCGCCACACTGCCCGGTAGGTCCGTCACATCTTATCCTCCTCATGATTCAGTGCCCATTGCATCAATATGCAAGAGCGCTGTCTTTTTTAGTTTTTATATATATAAATAATGTTCGCGCGCGTGATGTTGACGCAACCGAACAATAGGCTGCAAAGTCTTTTCTACAGCGAGTCAATCTGCTTACGAAAGACGAAATTGGCGTTGTGAGTGATTTGGACCGGTTAACTATGCTGGCTGATAGCGGTAGTGGAAATATTGCGAAAATGTATCGGCATAATATGTCAACAATTTGAATATTGCACCTTTTGCCCTCTGATACGCATAAAAAAAGTGGTGAAATACCATAAAAAAGGCAAAAAAAAGCGTAGGTTTAGAATATTTATTTTAACTTTGCGATTGGAAAATGAGCAATAATGCCGAACCGAATAAGAAAATCTGTTAAATCATAAATAAAAACAAATATTGCAAGAATTATGAAAAGACCTAATGCATTACCTTTCGGACTGGAAAAGGCAGAACTGAACCGTCGCCTTGAGCAGAGACTCGATGACCTTGCAAAAAAGACAAAGTTCTATTTGCGCAAGGACATCTCTCTTAAGGAGATTGCTGCAGCTCTCGTTACCAATCGCACCTATGCTTCGCGTATGATTAACGAGGTGAAGGGTTGCAAATTCAACGACTATGTTAACCAGCTGCGTCTGGAGAAGGCTGAGGAGTTATTCCAGACTCCCAACTATATGAATACTCACAGCATCCGCGACCTTGCTTCTGACTGTGGCTTTGCCTCAGTAAGCACATTCCGTCGCGCCTTTGCTAAGAAGTTTGACCGCACTCCGCTCAACTACGTTAAGAGGAACGGCTTTAAGAAATAAGTATTGACTATTACGGCAATATAAAACGCAGTCCGCAGCTGGTGAATTTACCAACTGCGGATTATCGTTTTTATATATATGAGCCATTTGTTCAGAGTCATAGCATTGCAGTATTTTGGCCCACGGCAATACTGTCGTAAAAGCGGAGGCACCCTGCCTTATCTGTTGCCAGAGTAATGGCAGAGTGCCTCGCCTACGCCGTGTACTCGAAGTGGGACTTGAACCCACACGCCCCTTCCGGGGCAAGGGATTTTAAGTCCCTCGTGTCTACCGATTCCACCATTCGAGCGCGTTTTGCAGACCTGTGGTGTGAGGTCATTTGCGCGTAAAACCGGTTGCAAAATTAGGACTTTCCCTGTCAATATCCAAAAAAAAGTCTTTCTTTTTGGGGAATTTGGCTATCTTTGCCGCAAGAAATACATTGTCGTGATGAAGAAAGGTCTGATATTTACTATAATTGCATACGTTGGCGTATGGTTGCTGATTGGTGGTGCCTGGTTGTGCGGAGCGGCCATAGCGTCACCCTTATGGGTAGTCGTGGCAGTGCTGTGTATGCTTGTGCCGCTGATAGCAACAATTATTTCGCAGCTAATCTACAAGGAAGCTGTCTTGCGCAATATTGGTATCCGCTGGAAATTCAATCGTTGGTGGATAGTGGCTTGGCTCTTGCCGGTACTGATGGCTGCAGCTATTGTTAGTGTGGCGTGTCTTATGCCCGGTGTGCATTTCACAATGGATAGCGCAGTGATGACGGATGCACTGACGCAAATCAATTCGATGCTACCCGAGGGAGCTGCACTGTCGCCAGCTATATTTCTGCTTATTCAGCTGGCCAACGGTTTTATTGCCGGCGCCACAGTCAATGCGCTGTTTGCCTTTGGCGAGGAAGTAGGATGGCGTGGCTATCTGCTAAAGCAATTTGCTGGAAAAAAGTTCCTCTTCGCGGCAGTCGTTATAGGTGCCATTTGGGGTTTGTGGCATGCGCCGCTGATACTGTGTGGTCTTAATTTCCCCAGCCATCCTGTTGCCGGGGTGTTCATGATGGTTGTTGCCTGCGTCTGCCTGGCCCCCGTGGTTCAGTTCGTTCGCCTGAAGTCGGGCTCCGTTGTGGCTGCTGCCATTTTTCATGGTTCGTTTAATGCGTTTGCCACTTTCGTTGTGCTGTTTCTCGACCATAATGACGAGTTGCTGACGGCTCCTATGGGGCTTTCCGGCATTATTGTATTTCTGATGACGCTCGGTGCGCTGCACCTTACGGACCGCTCTCTACTCCCCTCAACAATAAAAGAACCTTTTCGCTAAGCCAAATGAGCAGAATGATGCTTGCATCAATTCTGCCATGGCGAGAAAAGGTGGTTGCGAAGAAACCAATGAAAATGATAAGGAAAGCACAGGAAAACGATATTCCGCGCATCATCGAGTTATTACATCAGGTGAATATGGTGCATTATGAGAAGCGCCCTGACCTGTTCAGACCGCACACTACTAAATACTCGGAGGCGGAGTTGGTGGCTTTGCTTGGCAACGGCAATAATCCTATATTTGTTTTCGATGACGATGGGTTGGTGCAGGGCTATGCTTTTTGCCAGATCAAGGAGGTGAAAGGCGATATTCTGTTGCAGGACATCAAGACACTTTATATCGACGACATTTGTGTGGACGAGAAAGCCCGTGGTCGGCACGTTGGTCAGACATTGTTTGAGTTCGTTCGTGAGTATGCAGAGTCAATTGGCTGCCGCAATATCACGCTCAATGTGTGGGAGGGCAACGCCCCAGCACTGTGTTTCTACAGGAGCATGGGAATGCAGGTGCAGAAAACAACGATGGAGATTATTATTGATAAATAAAAAAGCAGCATGAAGATTTTAGTGGCTTATGCGCTTAAGGAGGAAATGTTTCCTCTTGCCATTGCAGGCGCAGAGATAGTGAAAGTGGTAACCGGTATGGGCAAGACTCAGGCTGCGGCCTCGCTGGCTTTTGCCATTGCCGAGCACAGACCCGACGTAGTGCTCAACATTGGAACCGTGGGCACCTACCGCCACAGTGTGGGCGACATCTTGGTGTGCCGTCGCTTTATTGACCGCGACATGCACCGCCTCCCCCTTGACGGCGTGTGCAGGGAGATTGACATGACCGATAGCAGCTTCGCCTACGGCCTTCCCTCCTTGGTGGACGGTGCTGAGAGTACTGCACCGATGACCGTTAACACCGGCGACAATTTTGTCTTCAGTCCCGAGGAGGACCTTGGCTGCGATGCTGTTGACATGGAGTCTTTCTCCTTGGCGTGGACCTGTCGCAAGGCCGGCGTGCCTTTCCTTGCCGTGAAGTACGTCACCGACAAACTGGGCCAGAACTCCGTGGCCGCATGGGCGGAGAAACTGGAGAACGCCCGCACGGATATGCAGGCGTTCTTCGAGAAATATGTTTTAGTGTAAGTAAGATGCTCTTATATGCACTAACATTATCAACGGGTACAATCAAAGTATACGCATGAGTAATGCGGAAGGTTCCCTACCACTTCTCCCAGTGGATGTTTTCGGGTTTCCATTTGTCCTTGGGCTTGGGGGTGTCCTTGGGGTAGCCGATTAGCACTACGTCAAGCGGCACGATATTCTGCGGCAGGCCGAGGGCTTGTTGCAGGGCCTGGGTGCGCTTCTGGATGGGATAGACGCCGGTCCATACTGCGCCGAGGCCCTTGGCGGTGACGGCCAGCAGTAGATTCTCGGTGGCGGCTGAGCAGTCCTGCACCCAGAACTCGCGTGCCTCGCCCTCCAGGGCGGCATCCATGTCGCCGCACACTACGATAAGCACAGGTGCATCTTTATACATCTGGCCACGCTCCACCTTGTCAGCCAGGGCATTGCGCTCGGCGGCATCAGTGATGACCAGGAAGCGCCAGGGCTGCTTGTTGACTGCTGTGGGGGCGGCCATGGCGGCGCGCAACAGATCCTCAATGTCGGCCTTGGCCACAGGCTTATTCTCCCACTGACGCACCGATGTGCGGTTCTTTACCACTGACCAGAAGTCGGCTTTTTTCTCTGCGTATGTGGTCGCTGCAATCAGGCAAACGAGCACGGCAACGATTGTTTTCAGTGTTTTCATATTATTTGATGTTGTTTGCAGTTGCCTGCACGGTTTTGATTACGGCGGTCGAGCTATAGGTGGCACCGCTCACGGCGTCCACCTTTTTCTTGGCGGCTTGGGCGGGGGTGAGGCCCTTCCAAGCCTTAAAGAGCTTGGAGTCCTTCACTCTTTGCCAGAAGTCGGAGGTCTCGGTGTTGGCTGCCGGTGCCACGGCCTGTATCTTGCCATTCTTGCCCACGGCAATGAAGAGCGGCGTAGCTCCGCTGAAGCCCTTGATGTTGTCGCCGTAGGGGTGTGAGGAGTAGATTGTTACCCCTTTGTCGCTGACCCACACACCTTCGCTCTTTTGCTTCACCTTGATGTTGGCCATGCCGAGCGCGGCAAGGTGCTTGGAAGTCAGTTGCGGATTCTTGTAGGAGGCGTTGCTGCTGCCACTGTGCTGCGCCATGACTGTGGTGGCAACGAGAAGTAATGATAAAATGATTGTCTTTGTTTTCATAATTTCTAATTTCTAATTGCCGCTTCGCTCTCACCTCCGCTTTTCGTGCTCCGCTTTGCGACAGCACTGCTTCGGTTCGTGATGCCTGCGTTATAATAAGGTATAGGCTTTTGCGCGGCGAAGTTAGGACTTTTTCTTCACTAATGAGGGATGCAACGGATTAAAAGATGTGAAATTGTTGACTTTGCCCTGCATTGCAAGTCAAGTTAGGCGGCGCCTTGGGAAAGCTCAAATAAAATTTGGTTTCCCGCTCGGCTTGCACTACTTTGCCTCGCATTGCAAGTCAAGTTAGGCGGCGCCTTGGGAAAACTCAAATAAAATTTGGTTTTCCGCTCGGCTTGCACTACTTTGCCCTGCATTGCAAGTCAAGTTAGGCGGCGCCTTGGGAAAACTCAAATAAAATTTGGTTTTCCGCTCGGCTTGCACTAACTTTGCACCCCGAAACGATGATTCACTTAATAAAGAGATACCTTATGATGAAGAAAATAACCCTTCTCATGTGTGCTGTGCTATGCACAATGCTCACAATGAATAGTTGTAGCGAGAGTGATCCCAACTACCACACTCTTGGCATTACGTCGCGCTTAACCGACGGTCCGATAGTCGGGCTCTATGCCGACCAGACAGGCGATACCCTCATGCTGCGCTCCACTGACCCGTGGGTGGCCGACACTCAGTGCAGCTGGATGCTCTTTACCCAGACTGGTACGCAGAAGGACGAAGAAAAGTTTGACTATGTCTATGGTAGCGAGAAGGTCTTTTTGCGACCGGTAAGCATCGAGCCTAATACCACCGATGCGGTGCGCCGTACGGCTGTTCTCCTTAAGGCCAATGGCCACACCATCTCGCTGCTCTACCTGCAGCTCAACCATCTTAACGTTGTTGAACCTGCGGTCGTCTACACCGATGCCTCAACCTATGTCGGCGCATCGTTCAGCAAGAAGGTTGGCGCAGCAGCACAGACGACTACTGTCAGCGCTGTGCTCTATGCCGATGCCACTATCTCCTCCGACCAGGAGTGGCTTGCTATTGAACAGACCTCTCTCGCCAAGGGCGACAACACTGTTACCCTGACCATTGGCCAGAACACCACTGGAGCCGAGCGCAAGGCCAATGTCACCCTGCTCTCGTCCACCGGAGCCAAGACCACGGTGACCATTGTGCAGGAAAAATAAAACAAACTCCCGAGTGCCGTAGTTATCGCGACCATTGGTAGGAAGGAGCCGTGAGAGCAAATCGGTAACTCTCGAACTTTCGAACTTTTAAAACTCTAAAAATATGGCAAAGAAAGCATTACTTATGATTCTCGACGGATGGGGAATCGGCGATAAGCAGAAAGACGACGTTATCAGTTGCACCCCTACTCCCTATCTTGACTATCTCAACGCCAATTATGCTCACTCGCAGCTGCAGGCCAGCGGTGAGTATGTGGGCCTGCCCGACGGCCAGATGGGCAACTCCGAGGTCGGTCACCTCAATATCGGTGCCGGCCGCATTGTCTATCAGGACCTCGTGAAAATCAACCGTGCCTGCGCCGACGGCTCCATCCGCGACAATGCGCAGGTGAAGGAGGCCTACTCCTACGCCAAGGAGACCGGCAAGAACCTCCACATCATGGGCCTTACATCCGACGGCGGCGTCCACTCCAGCCTCGACCACATGTTTAAGCTCATTGAGATTGCCCATGAGTATGGCCTTGACGGCCGCACCTTCGTTCATTGCTTTATGGACGGCCGCGACACCGACCCCCGCTCGGGCAAGGGCTTCATCAGCCAGCTTACCGAGCATTGCGACAAGAATGGTGCCGCCGTGGCCTCAATCATCGGCCGTTTCTACGCCATGGACCGCGACAAGCGCTGGAACCGTATCAAGATTGCCTACGACCAGCTTATTCACGGCAAGGGCAAGGAGGTTGCCGACATGGTGGAGGGAGTGCAGTTCTGCTACGACTCCGACACTGAGGAGCACAAGGACACCGACGAGTTTATGGAGCCACTCATCAATGCCAATGTCAACGGCACCATCAAGGAGGGCGATGTAGTTATCTTCATCAATTTCCGCAACGACCGCGCCAAGGAGCTCACCATTGTGCTCACCCAGCAGGACATGCCCGAGGAGGGTATGCACACCATCCCCGGCCTCAAGTATTACTGCATGACTCCCTACGACGCCAGCTTCAAGGGCGTGGGCATCCTCTTCCCCAAGGAGAATGTTGACAACACCCTCGGCGAGTACGTCAGCAGCAAGGGCCTGCGTCAGCTCCACACCGCCGAGACTGAGAAGTACGCTCACGTCACCTTCTTCTTCAATGGCGGTCGCGAGGCTCCCTATGAGGGCGAGGACCGCACCCTCGTGGCATCGCCCAAGGTGGCTACCTACGACCTCAAGCCCGAGATGTCGGCCTACGAGGTTAAGGACAAACTCGTGGAGTCTATCAGGAAGAATGTCTATGACTTCATCGTGGTAAACTTCGCCAATGGCGACATGGTGGGCCACACTGGCGTTTACGAGGCCATCGAGAAGGCCGTGGTGGCCGTTGACGCCTGCGTCAAGGACGTGGTGACAGCAGCCAACGAGACCGGCTACGAGACCATCATCATTGCCGACCACGGCAATGCCGACCACGCTCTCAATGCCGACGGCACTCCCAATACTGCCCACTCGCTCAATCCCGTGCCGTTTATCTACATCACTGAGAACAAGGCCGCCAAGGTCAAGGACGGCATCCTGGCCGACGTGGCTCCCAGCATTCTCCACATCATGGGCCTTGAGCAGCCTAAGGAGATGACGGGTCAGAACCTGATTGAAGATTAGCCGGCAAGAGCCAGTAAACCAATAATAAGTAATAACCGTCAGCCAAGTCCCGATGATATGCCGGACTTAAGGCTGACGGTTATTGTTTTTCTTTCTAATGGCCGTTGGCTATTGCCCCAAAATCTCTTTGTATCGCTTGCTGTCCTTCAGTACAGCTACGGCGGCGTCCAGCTGCACGTCATGCAGCAGGGCGTTCTGCTGCGCCCCGGCGCTGTAGTAGTAGCGGTCGCAGATGTCGGCATTGATGCAGCGGCTCATCTTGTCCTTATGCTGCGCCAGAATTTTGGCAAGGTCGGGCTTGAGGCTTTCCTCCAGCGTGCTGAGGTTTTGCATAGCCTCCTCCGAGGCATCCTCGGCCTTCAGTATTTTGCGCAGCTGCTCCACAACCCTCTTACTTCTGTTCTCAGGGGTGAAGCCCGACTTCACGATGCTGTCGGTGAAGGCCTCATAATCCTCGTCGCTTATGCCAAACTCGCCGGCGGGGCTGATGGTCTCGTGCGAGCGGCAGTAGGCGTTGAGCCAGTCAAAGTATTCATCGCTGTTGCGCAGGTAGGCCAGCAGGGTGGGGATGGTGTCGCTCACCGTTATGTCAGGCGTTATGCCGCCGCCGTCCTTCACCGGGCGGCCCGCCTCGGTGTAGAAGGTGTGGGTCAGGCTGTCGGGCGTGCGGTAGGCCTCGCCGTTGTCAGTGCGGTGGCTGTAGTCCAGGGCCTGTATGCATCGGCCCGAGGGGATGTAGTAGTGGCTGGTGGTCAGCTTGAGCACCCCGTCATACGGCAGCTCATGGGGCTGCTGCACCAGTCCCTTGCCAAAGGTGCGCTCGCCCACTATCACGGCGCGGTCCAGGTCTTGCAGCGAGCCGCAGACAATCTCCGACGATGATGCCGAGGCGCCGTTGACCAGCACAGCCAGGGGGATGTCCAGGTCCTCGGGGATGCCCTGCGTGGCGTAGGAGGTGTTGGCGGCAGCCACCTTGCCCTTCATCTTCAGTATCAGTTTGCCCTTCTCCACAAAGATATTGACAATCTTCACCGCCTCGTTGGCCAGTCCGCCGCCATTGTTGCGGAGGTCCAGCACAATGCTCTTGGCACCCTGCTCCTTCAGGTTACGCACGGCCTGGCGCACGTCATCTGAGCAGTCGGTGGTGAAGGAGCTGAGGTAGATGTAGCCCACGTCGCCGTCAACCAAGCCGCTGTAGGGCATGGCCGGCAGCTGCACGCTGGCGCGGGTGATGTCAATGTCCAGCGTGTCCGTCAGGCGCTTCACCCTCACGTGGGCCACGGTGTTAGGGTCGCCGCGCAGGGCGCTGCTCACTGAGTTGGTGAAATCGTTGACCGGCTTGCTGCCCTTGGGGCCCATCTCCTTGCCGTCGATGGAGAGAATCACGTCGCCCACCTTGATGCCGGCCTTCTGCGCCGGCTTGTCCTCAAAGAGCTGGTAGGCCACGCAGCGGTCCTCAGCCTTATAATAATGTATCAGCATGCCCACGCCCGCATATTTGCCCGTGGTCATGGTGTTGAGTTCCCTGGCCGTTTTGGCTGTGTAGTACTCCGTGTAGGGGTCCAGGTCGTAGAGCATGGCATTGATGGCCGTGGTGATGTTCTTCTCGGCATCCAGCGTGTCCACGTAGTACATGTCCAGTGTCTTGTAGAGCTGATTGAATACCTTCAGCTGCTTAGAGGCGTTTTGCAGGTTCTGGGCCATCGCCGCAGTGGCGGCAAGGCATATCAAAAGGGAAAAACAAACTTTTTTCATAGTCAGGACAAAATTTTTCTGCAAAGATACCGCTTTATTTCAGAAAAACCATTACCTTTGCACCGCAAAACGCAGAAAGAGGGTATAAAAATCCCGCGCAAGCACCTGCTTCAGTAGCTCAGTTGGTTAGAGCACCTGACTGTTAATCAGGGGGTCGTTGGTTCAAGCCCATCCTGAAGCGCTAACCACCAAGGGAGTCACAATTCGTGACTCCCTTACTTTTTTTATTCCCACTTTTTCATTTCCTTGTCCTGGTCTCGCCTCGTCATGGCGCGTCGCGCCGAGTCCTTAGTTCGTCGGGTCGAGCCTTTTTTCCTGTGAATTTGAAATCGAAGTCTGTGAATTTGAAATCGAAGTCTGTGAAATTGAAATCTAATCCCGTTGAAAAAAGTTTTAACTCCGTGGAAAAATAAACTAACTCCGTGGAAAAAAAATCTAAGAGCCTCGAGCTGTCATTTTCAAGGCTCTTAG